>Ga0181539_1000001_pt1 | contig 336087 bp, 292 predicted proteins | sample PEATcosm2014_Bin_46_FD_119767 | JGI IMG/M metagenome (GOLD analysis project Ga0181539, IMG submission 119767) | Peatland microbial communities from MTU Mesocosm Facility, Houghton, MI, USA - PEATcosm2014_Bin23_60_metaG | ecosystem: Environmental > Terrestrial > Soil > Wetlands > Peat | place...
AGTTTTCCATTCAGCAGGTATTCGCTGTCACCACTGCGGAACAGGCGGCGCGTCACGGAAATTAATCCGGCGTGATGTTGCTGCGAATTGAATTTGCGGCGGCGGATTTTCAGAACCACTTGCGGCCCCAGCACTGCCACGGCGCCGTCATTAGCTTGTGCTTCAGTGGCCGAAGCTTCGGCCGCGGCCTCACCTTCAACCTCTTCCGTTTTTCCGGGTTGAGCTTCCTCGACGGCGCGTTCCGTCTCCGCGGCGGCCTGGGCGCGGACTTCGGCTTCATCCCAATTTTCTTCTGCTGCGGCAAAGTCGTCCTGAATCTCGATCTCGGTGGGCGCGTTAGTATCCGGCCCGGCGTAAACTTCGGGGTCGATCAGAGTCAGCGATACTTCGGCCATGCCGGTGGGATTGCGGTCGCGCGTGCCCGCGAAGATCACGTCTTCCATGCGCGAGCCGCGCAGCGACTTGGCCGACTGCTCACCGAGCACCCAGGAAATCGCGTCGGCGATGTTCGACTTTCCACAGCCGTTCGGGCCGATGATGGCGGCGATGCCTTCGCCATGGAATTTCAGTTCGGTGCGATCGCAGAACGACTTGAATCCCAGGATTTGCAGCTTCTTAAGTTTGAGCAAAGTGACTCCTTCGTAGGCGAACACTGTGGTCCGCAGACTCGGCTTGCGCTGGCTGGTGTGCGCTGCAAATTGCGGGAATCCGGCTATTAACTCCCGAGGTTCCTCGCTGATCGCATCCGTGTGATGCCGTCTCCATGACCCCGGAACGTCACCACGCTTTTGACCAACTCTAACGGCGAATACAGGGACGGGTCAAGTACTAAAACACCACATGTTGTGGTGCCCATCCAAGGACCGCCTTTAGTTGCGCACACACTACAGTTATTACGCGCAAGTTGCCGGTGAGGAATAAGGAAGGCGGGAGACCGCGAGAGCATAGACACTGTACCGCCGGGGGCGAGGAGATTCAAGGGCCGGTAGTGCCGGGGCCGTAATTTTCTGTAGAGACGCGGCTTGCCGCGTCTCAGGCACTGGCACTGCCCGGATTGTCAGGATCCAGAAGCCAGTTTTGGGGGTTGTGATCGATATACTCCCGAACCGCATTCACGGAAGCGTTTGATCGCAGGATATGGTCATAGAAGCGCGCTTGCCATGCGAAACCTGAAATCCCTTTCGCATGGCAAATCCGGCTGACTCCCGCCTTGTATCCGCCCACAACGTTGGCCAAGGATCGTGCTTGGATTCCTCCCGTAGAGACGCGGCTTGCCGCGTCTCCCGCCCGCGCTACTTCCTGGCGATTGTCGTGTCTTTCATTACACAGAACCGAAAGCAGCGCAGAAGGTTCTCCATTCTCGGGCGGGTTGGGGCAATACACATGGTCTCCCTCAATCACAACGATGGCGTGGACGTGGCTGGGCATCACCACAAAGCGGTCGATGATCACGTTCTCGTAGTGGGTCGCAACGGATTTTATTTCGGCTTCGGCAATGGCTCCCGCGTCGGAAAGTATTATTTGTCCATCGACTGCCCGGCCCAGAGAGCATTTCTTGCCTTTGGTGCAGAGGGTGACAAAGTACCAGCCGCGTGAGGAGTAATCCCAATCAGCCAAACGGCTTGATTCGACCCGATAGCGGTTTTCAAACATGGTCATCAGATCGATCATAGGGTACTCAGAAATCTGGCACAGTGAGCACCATTACAAGCCGTCAGGTCGGTTTCGGCGCACGCGGAGACGGGGCAAGCCCCGTCTCTACGGGAGAGTGAGGCTACTTCTTGCGCTCGACCAGGTAGTGCGCGAGGTCCCTTAGAGTCGACGCGGCCTCACCGTATTCGTTAAGTTCCGCGCATGCCTGATCGACCAGGGCGTCGGCCTTGCGGATCGATTCCTCGATTCCGAATAATGCCGGATACGTTGTCTTCTCCGCCGCCTTGTCCTTGCCCGCGGTTTTCCCCAGTTGCTCGGAGGTCTGGGTCAGGTCGAGCACATCGTCCACGATCTGAAACGCCAGACCGATCGACTGCCCATAGATGCGGAGGCGGGCGATATCCGCAGAAGTTGCCCCGGTGTACATTGCCCCAGCGTATATTCCTCCGCTGACCACGCTGGCGGTGATGAGCGCCGCGGTCTTCGAACGGTGGATGTACTCGAGTGTGGCGAGGTCGGGCTTCTTGTGTTCGGCTTCGAGGTCAACCACCTGGCCGCCGATCATGCCGTCGATGCTGCCGGTGGCGTGGGCGATTTCCCGGATGATGGCGACGCGCGAGTCGGCTGGGCAAGCGATCTGCGCCAGCACTTCATAGGCCTGCGTCTGCAGTGCGTCTCCGGCCAGGATGGCGATTGCCTCGCCGAAGGCCTTGTGGCAGGTGGGACGCCCGCGCCGCAGATCGTCGTTATCGAGCGCGGGCAGATCGTCGTGGATCAGGGAATATGTGTGGAGCATTTCGAGCGCCGCGCCTACCTGCTCGATGCCGGCGGGCAGCGACCTGGCAAGCGGTCCAGCATGCGGTCCAGTACTCGAACTGCCGACCGATGCCGCCGCGATCATGCGCCCCGCTTCCATGCAGAGGATCGGCCGCAGGCGTTTCCCGCCGGCAAACACGCTGTGCCGCATGGCCCGATGGATGGAGGTTGGATGCTGCATGGCCGGCGGCAAGAGTCGCTCGAGCGCGGCGTCGGCGGCTTCTCGTCCCTGCTCCAGAATTTGTTTCAGCATGGCATCGCAGTATAACAAGTGGGCCTCGCGGAAATGAAAAGGGACGCCATGAGCGTCCCTTCTCGAAAAAGTTTCTCAAAGAAAATCCTCAACAAAAAAATAGACAATCAGGCGGCCGCATGGCGCGTGAGCCCGTGCAACAACGAGCGCACCACGTCACCGTTGCGCGGCTCACATATGTCGGACGCACCCAGACTCAGTGCTTCGGCCCATAGTTTGTCGTCCGCTAGCCTATGGGTGCCGACGATGCAAAGGTCGGGGAAGTCATGATGCAAACGCTTGACTTCGTCCGGCCCCGAAGTTTCCAGATCCAGCACCACCGCTTCGGCGCGATGCTGGGCAACCGCGGGACGGACCTCCTGGTAAGTGCCAGCCAAATAAACAGAATTGAAGTGTTGGGATAGACTGACCGCCAGAGTTTGTGCAGTTCTGGGGTCATTCTGATAAAGGACTACACTGAGTGGTTCCATACATCCCCCTGACTTCACCGCAAATTGCGCGGCGGCCTTGGCTGCGACAGCAAACTGCCAGCACAGGCGTTGTCAATTCCGATCCGAGTTGCGATAGCCTTACTTGCGCAACGCTTTCTCGGCCGGGGGCTCGAACGGTTCAGTTTGCAGCTTTCCGTTCTGTTTTAACAGAATCTCTACTTTCCCTTCCGCTTCCTCCAGCTGTTTCCGGCAGGTTGCGGAAAGTTGCATGCCTTCTTCAAACAGCGTCAGAGACTTCTCCAGAGGAACCTCCCCTTTTTCCAGGTCCTGGACGATTCTCTCGAGACGCTCGAGGCATTCTTCAAACTTTACCAATCCAATTGCTCCTACCCTCTATTGTAATGCCGATTCCTGTACAAAATGTCCAGCGAAATTTTTTAATTCGTGCAATTTTTTGGGCATGGTGTTCCCAAAACTACACTGAAAGCGGCCGCTTCGAGCCGAGAACCTCTAGAACATCCACCGCGGAGGCATATCGGCCTAGAGGAGCGCTGATCTGCGCGCCCTGCACCCGTTCGCGGACCGCCGCCAGCATCTCGCGCGCGATGGCCAGGCCTTCCGCGCGAGCCGCTTCCGGACTTGCAGCCCGGGTCATCCTGTTGAGAATTTCATCAGGTACCGAAACCCGCAGTTCGTTCTTCATGAACTCCGCGTTGCGCACACTTACCAGCGGCCAGATTCCGGCAATGACGGGAATTCGACAGTGTTCGATCCGTTTCAGAAAAGCTTCCAGCAGACTAAGGTCGAACACCGGCTGGGTCACCACGTATTCCGCACCCGCTTGCACCTTGTATTCGAAGCGCTTGATCTCTTCGTCCAGGTTGGGCAGCCCCGGATTTGCGCCCACCCCAATGACGAAGGTGGTGCCGGCGCCGATCGGGTTTCCGCCCAGGTCTAATCCCCGGTTCAGGTTGTGGACGATATTCACCAGTCCGATCGAATCCACGTCAAACACTGCCGTGGCATCGGGATAGTTCCCCATCTTCGGAGGGTCGCCCGTGATGCAGATCAGGTTGCGGATTCCGGTTGCCGCCGCTCCCAGCAGGTCGGACTGAATGCCCAGCACGTTTCTATCGCGACACGTGTAGTGCAGGATGGCTTCAATTCCAACTGCCTGCTGCATCAACAGCGACAACGCCTGGTTGCTCATGCGCGCCGAGGCCCGGGGGCTGTCCGGGATGTTGATCGCGTCCACGCCGACCGATTTGACGAACTTCGCGCCCTCGATCTCTTTGCGGATGTCGATTCCCTTGGGCGGCACGATCTCGACCATGGTCACAAATTCCCCGGCCGCAAGCTTTGCGCCCAGCTTGGAGCGCTCCGCCATAGGAATGCTGGCCGGAGCCGAAGGCACGGCGCTGGAATGAATCGCCGCTGAAACCGCAGTCTTGCCGCGCGCTTGGTCCACGCGTAAAGACGATTTCATGGCGCGGATATGATCCGGCGTGGTTCCGCAGCAGCCGCCAATCAGCCGCACTCCGGCCGCCACGAATCTGGGCGTGTAGGTCGCCATGTATTCCGGCGAGCAGAGATAGATATTCCGTCCTTCGACCGAGCGCGGCATACCGGCGTTCGGCTGCGCGGTCAGGGGCAGGGAAGTCACGGCACGCACCCGCTCGATTGCGTCCAGCATCGCGACCGGTCCCACGCTGCAGTTGATGCCGAGGACGTCGACGTTCCATTCCGTCAGCCGGGTGGCGAAGGCCTCGGGGTTGGAGCCATCAAGGCAGTTCCCGTCTTCGTCAATCGTGACCTGGGCGACGATGGGAATCTTCGCATCCACGTCCCGGCAAGCCAGCACGGCTTGGTGTAATTCTTCGAGGTAGCCGAAGGTCTCAAGCATCAGCAAATCCACGCCGCCCTCGACGAGGGCTGCCGCCTGTTCGCGAAACGCGGCTCGGGCCTCTTCAAACGAAGTCTTGCCCAACGGTTCGATGCGAACGCCCAACGGACCAATCGATCCAGCCACCCAAACATCGAAGCTCTTGGCTGCTTCCCGAGCCGCATGAGCGCCCGCCAAATTGATTTCGCGCACGCGATCCGCCAGGCTGTGTCGCGCCAGGCGAAAGCTGTTCGCGCCGAAAGTATTGGTTTCGATAATCTCGGCGCCGGCCTGCAGATAATCGTGGTGGACGCCGCGGATCAGTTCCGGCTGCGACAAGTTCAGCTCGTCATAGCAGCGGTTGATGAAGATGCCCTTGGCATAGAGCAGCGTTCCCATCGCTCCGTCGCAGAGCACCGGGGATTGCTTCAGACGTTCAATAAAGTCCTGCGCCATTTCCTTGAGAATACAGGAAAAAACTATGTCTTAGCATCCACCGAGCCCGAATCGGTCCGACCGGCTTGACATGCTCCTGGAATCGAACTAACTTAGCAGACCTTCCCCTCCATCTATCCGTTTGTACGACGCCCCGAGGAGACCATGGAGAACAACACCCAAAATTCCGCGACGCGACCGATGCGTCTTCTATCCATTGATGGCGGTGGCCTGAAAGGGCTGATTCCCGCTGAAGCTCTGATTGCAATCGAAACCCAACTCGACGCGCTGACCGGCCGCTCGCTGCCGCTCTCGGACCGGTTCGACCTGATCGGAGGCACCAGCACGGGCGCCATCCTCGCCGTTGGACTCGCTCTCGGCTTGAAGGCGGCCGAGCTTCGGGACTTCTACCTCAAATTCGGAAAGCAGATTTTCACCAAAGTCATCTTGCCCGAGCGTTTCTGGCACAGCTATCCCAGCGTTCCGCTCGAACAGCAGCTGAAAGCCGTTTTCGGGGAAGACACGACGCTCGGAAGCGCCAAGCTGCGTACCAATATCCTCATCGTTTCCAAGAACGTCACGCTGGGGACAACCTGGTTCTTTACCAATAACCCAAAAGGAAAGTACTTTACCAACAACCGGGGACTGCCGCTTTGGCAGATTGTGCGAGCCAGCAGCGCCGCTCCCACCTACTTTCCGCCGCAGACGATTTCCGTTCCGGACGACGAAGGCCAGCCCCAGGAATATGAGTTCATCGATGGTGGCGTCAGCAGCTACAACAATCCTTCGTTGCAGGTTTTTCTCGAAGCCACCGACCCGAACTATCAGTTCGGATGGCCCACCGGAAGCGGCAGGCTCTTGATGATTTCGCTGGGTACCGGCTTCAACGCGATCACCGTGCCAGCCGGTAAGGCTTCAGGCTACAACCTCATGGACTGGGCTCGCTACGTGATCACCGAACTGATGGACGATGCCAACCTGCAGCAAAATGTGCTGATGCACCTGATCGGCCAACCGCCGGTGGGCAAGGCTCCCGCTCCGACCGCGGAAACAAACGCCGCTCGAGCCGCCGGAGTCCCGGCCGATGATGCGCTTGATTTCATCAACTCCGGCTCGGGCGCGGATAGAGCTTTGACCTACCAGCGAATCACGGTCAGCCTGACGCGCGAGCGCCTCGATGGGCTCAACCTCGGAGACATCGACCCGGCCAAGGTTGGCGAAATGGATGCCGTCGATCAGATCGGCAATTTTCAGCGCATCGGGCAAGCAATCGCTAGGGAGCAGGTCAGAATGGATCTGCTGAAGCAGTTCTTCGTCTAGAATTTTGTGGAGCGACGGGCGTCTCGCCCGTCCCGCCGCGCGGGGACGCCCCGGCTCTCCACCAGCCAACCACGCCCTCAGCCGACCGTTTCACCAGCCCGCCCTAAGAAGCAGTTTCTTCCTTTGCTATAATCCTTGTTCTTGCATCCAAGTGATTATCCGGCATGAGGTTGGAGTCCCCAGGTTTGAGAAGAATCCTGATTCTACTGTTTTCCCTGCTGCCCGCCAGTTTGATGTGGCTGAGCTGCGGCAGCAGCAGCTCCGGCAGCAGCACAAAGACCAGCGGTGTCGCGTACCGCGCCTTCATCACGAATAGCGTCAGCGCCGGTACTGCGCTCGCGGGTGTAGATATCGTCAACGCTGCAACCGACGTGCGTGCGGGCGTAGCCCCGGTTTCCGCGGGCAACACTCCGGGAATGATGGTGCTTACGCCCAACCGGGCCCAGACCCTGGTCTTCAGCGGCAATGGTACGCAATTTTCCGACAACCAGTTCAGCATCATCAACAACGCCAGCGAATCCGTCGCTAGTCATTTGACTTTGCCCGGCATGACCGAGAGCTTCGTCGTTTCTCCGAACAGCGCCACCGCCTATGTTGCCGTGCCCACCGCGCCGGTGACAGGCCAGTCTCCCGGGATAATGGAGGCCATCACGCTGAGCAGCGGCACTGTCACTGGACAGGCCGACGTTCCCTCGGTTCACTATCTTTCTATCGATAACAGTGGCAACCGAATTTTTGGCTTTAGCGATAACTCCGATTCGGTGGCGGTGATCACTCCGTCGCAAATCGGGATTGGCAATGCGGTCACCTACGTCGGCGGTCCCGGCGTTTTTGACCGTCCGGTTGCAGCCTTCTTCAGCAGCGACGACAGCACCGCCTACGTGGTGAGCTGCGGCGCGGAGTGCGGCGGAACCCAGGCCAGCGTGCAGCAGTTCAATCTGAACACTAACACTCTCGTCGCTTCCGTTCCAGCCTGCGCTCCCGGCACAACGCAATGCGCCGGCACCGTGGCCTTGCTAAATGGCTCGATCATGTATCTGGCAGGCACCCCGTATTCGGGAGGAGTTCCGTCGCAACCCTGCACCGGACAGACAACTGCAGCAACCACGTGCGGATTGCTCACCATAGTTGACCTCACCAGCATGACCGTCATCAATACCGCCCCGATCGCCATCACTGACGGATATCACACCCAGCTGTCGTTAGCCGCTAACGGACAACTCTTCATCGGTGCGCGCACTTGCACCGAGATCGTTCCGCCCATCCCGCCGCCGCAAGGGGCCGAGACCCGCGGTTGCCTTTCCATTTACAACACGCTGACCACCGCGGTGGGGAGCGCTCCGGCTGGCGGCGTCTTGATTCCTCCCGCGAACGGAGACGTGACTGGTATCCAGCCCATCGCTAAGCGCGGTGACGCAGTAGCGCAAGAAGTGGTGTATGTGGTTCAGGGCGGATCACTCCGTATCTACGACGCCACGATCGATGCCTTGGAGTACAACCCGAACAATTCGAATAACCCCGGTCAGATCTCCGGCCTCGTCGGCCAGTTCATCGACGTCATAACAGTTGATTTTTGAGGGATGCTGGTCGTCGTTCGCGAATCGCTCTTCACCGTTTGCCGTTGGCTCTAGCGAACGACTAACGACTGCCTTCTTGTCGTCCCGGCTCCAGCACCAGTTCATGCGCCCGGTGTTGCTCGACCGCAGCCTGCGAGAATGGAAACGCGAACGTCGCCCCTCCGTACCACGCCGCCCACTGGTCCATGTAATACGGACTGAGGAAGATCCCGCTCTCTCCCGTCACCACGTTCAGCGTGCTTTCGTCAAAGTTCGCAAAGTTCCACGTCAGCCGTTCGGAGGGCCCAAAGCCCCGGCCCACCGCCTTCACCGTGTACGTGCTCCCGCTCAACGGATGCGATCCCGGCCCGGTGAAACGCCCAATCACCGGAAGATGGCTGAGCACCAGATGATCGATTTCAACCGGATAGTTTTTCCCCCACTTCCACTGGCTGAGGTCGGAAGGAGCTTTCGAGGGATCTCGCGAAGTGACTCCCGTCTGCTTCACTGCGTTCTCAACCGCAGCTGTCAGCAGGCTCCCATAATCTGAGTATCCCGCCGGCAGCCAGCGCGCCGGCTGCTTGGTAAGCACATTTTCCAGCCAGACTGACGACATGGCCCAGTGATAGCTCTTCCAACTCAGCGCGCCGGAAGCCGCGCCGGAAGCCGGGCTTGAAGCCGAAACATCCGCCGCCGCGCCCAGCTTCGGCTCGAGCAGCAACCGCGCCAATTCCTGACGTGCCTTCGTCTCAATCATCGGCGCCGCTGAATCCGCCGACATCCGTCCATCCCAGTCGCGCAGAATTTCCGCTGCCTGCTTCGCCCGATCTGATGCGCTTGCGGCGTGATCGATCGCGTACACGAACTTGTCGGCGCAGACCCGGTCGTACGTGGACGACACATCCATCTGCAGCGCCAGCATGTCCGCGGGCGCAAACTTCTTTCCCGATTCAAGCACCCGGTAAATGCGATCCGTTCGCCACGGCGCCTCCCATTCCGTGCTGATCGAATATTTATAGCCATCCGGAGTGATGCGCCCGTTGGCGGTCGCTAAAATCCCTTCCGGCGGATCATAAACATGCGGCATCTCGTCGAAAGGAATCCAGCCCTTCCACTCGTGCGCATCGTCACTCCCGCTCACCGGCAGGCTGCCATCGCCCGCTGCCCGGATCGGCACTCGTCCCGTCGCCTGATAACCGATGTGACCATCCACATCGCCGTACATCACGTTTTGGCCCGGCGCGTCAAAGGTCGAGAACGCCTTACGGAACTCTTCCCAGTTTTCCGCGGAGTTCACGTCGAAGAACATCAATCCCATGCCGTCCTGCAACGTCCAGCGCAAGGCAATCTTGCGCGTCTCTCCCGGAATCAGTTCCGTGATGATCGGCCCATGCCGCGTGGTCACCACATCCAGAACCATGTCTGGTTTTCCTTTGACGTGAATCGTCTCTTGCCGATGCTGTGCATCGCGCCATCCCGCCCGGGTTTTGTACTGACCCTGTGCATTGAACTCTTCAATGTAATCGTCTTCCACGGTCGGCCCAACGTTGGTGAACCCCCAGCCGATCCGCTGGTTGTGGCCCACAATCACGAACGGAATTCCCGGCAACGTTACTCCGGCCACGTCGAAGTTCCGAGTCTTTGTGGCTGTTGTTCTTAGGTGCGCCTCAAACCACAGGTTCGGCATCTGGTGGTCGAGGTGCATATCGTTCGACAGCAGCGGTTTCCCCGAAATCGTATGCTGACCGGAAACGACCCAGTTGTTCGACCCCGGCCGGAACGAATCGGCTTCTTCCAATTCCGCAAGTGGAGCGACGGGCGTCTCGCCCGTCTGGCCGGGCGAGGATGCCCGGCTCTCCATAAGCACTTCGGAAACCTGCGTAGAACTGAGGTCAGACGGACGGAGATCGGAACGCAGCGCGGAAATCAGCCGTCCCGTCCCGCCCTCCGGATCAACCTCTTCTTCGTCATCCTCATCTTCATCGCTGTCGCCAGTGTTGACCGCGGGTCCCTCCTCTATCCGCCGCACATCGGTTGGCGGACGGTCCCGCCAGGAGGAATTCACGTACAAGTCCGCCGTCAGTTCCGGCCCCAGCTTCGCTAGAACTTTTTCTCGCGTCAGCGCAGGCGGGTTGCTGTAGTGATTCAAATCCTGCACCATGCGCGCGCCCACCAGCAGGGAATCCGTCACCGTCCAGGGCCGCGGCGTGTACTTCAGCAGGCGGAATTCCAGTGAAAGCCGGTCGCGATGCGATTCGAGAAACGCATTCACTCCGCGAGCATAAGCGTCAAAATAAGCACGATCGCGCGCGGAGATATTCTTCTCCGCCGCTTCGGCTGCGATCCGCAGCCCCAGAATCCGCTGCTCGCGGTCCATCTGCACCGTGTCTTCGCCGATCACTTCCGAAAGTTCTCCGGCAGCAGCGCGTCGCATCATGTCCATCTGCCACAGCCGGTCCTGCGCGGTCACATATCCTTGCGCAAAAAATAAATCTTCGAGCGTAGACGCCTCAATCGTCGGCACCCCCCGCTCATCGCGCACCACCCGCACCTTGGAAGAAATCCCCGGCATGGAGACTGAGCCGTCCAATCGGGGTAATGGCGACCGCGCGACCCAGTAAAGCCACCCGACACCAACGATGAGCGCCACCAGCAGCGCGCAGACGGCGTAGTACAGGATCCGGAGCGCGGGATTGCGCCGACGGGCTTCGGGCAGGGGAGCAGCGACCGACATAAGCACGATTGTAGGGACGGTCTTGACACCTGACAACAGCCCGGCGGGCGATTCTACAGCATGGTTTGGCGAACTCTGATTATCCCCGACGGCTTTGAAAGGCACGGCTCATAGGAGCCAACGCGATTATCCAATCAGCCCCCTGTTCGCTTTTCCTCTTATGCCAAGCAGGAAGGTGCCGTCAAAGGGCCAACACTCTTAAGTGCTCCATTATTCAGAGTCAGATTAGCGCTTGCGCGGATTTTGGCCAAACAGTCAATTGCTGTGGCGGCGCACTGCCAACGTTGAGTTTTTGGCCGTGTTACATTGACTCAGCGAACCTGCCCATAGTCCGCCTACTCGCGCAGGAGTTCGGGAGACAGCGTGTCTTCGTACGAACCTGCTCCCGTGGCTATCGCAGACTGGGGAGCGACTGGGCGTCTAAACCGGGGGCTCAGGCCTATGAGATTACGATCTAAATTGCCACTCTCTATACTCTCCCTGTCGATGGCAGTTTTCGCGTGGGCGGGACAGACCCAAAATCCGCTCGAGCTGGAGGTAAAAGGATCTGTCGAAGTTGCGAACCAATCCGCCGCCTTGATGGTCGGTCCGATCGATTGCGATTCCGACTCAGACGTGTTCTTCATGTTACCGGCCGGGATGGGTCTTCCCAACGCGATTAATCGGATATCCGCCGACGGGAGGAAAACCACCCACTTCAGCCTAGCTTCTGTGCCAGAGTTCGAGAGATCGGAAGTCGTGGGGTATTCCGTGGGACTGGACGATCAAGTCTACGTTCTGACGGCAAAGGATGGCCGCGATCCTTACGTAATTAGGTTCGATAAAGACGGGCAGTTCGGTTCGGTCGCCAAACTTGAGGTCGGGAAAGGTGCGATCCTCAGGCGAATCGCTGTTGGCGCCGGAGGGAACTACCTTATAGGGGGTTCGCAGCAAGATGGCGAAAAGCTTATCGCGAAACAGCTAGACAGGATATTTAACGGGCACGGTCAGATGATCGCGTCCGTGAAGCTGGTGAAGCACGTTACGCCAGCACCCGGCCTCAAAACTCCAGCGGCCAATCTCAAAGTTTCAGACATTCCCCATCTTGACGCAGACCAGATGAAAAAAGTCGAAGAGCTTCAGCAGGTGGTAGACCTCAGCGTTGTGCGTGCAGGCGAAGATGGGAACTTCTATTTTTCCCGCTTTGATCCGAAGGGCCCGGTCTTCGTAGTTGCTCCTTCGGGGGAAGTCGTAAAGGAGATCAATCTCGTCGCTCCGAAGGAACCGGGGTTTGAACTCCTGGACGTTAAGGTATCCAAGGGTAGGCTCGCGGTTGCCTACCAGGGAGAGCCGCCACCTGGTGGAACGGCTCCCGTGAAGATTTACGTCTACGATATCCAGACGGAAAAAGAGATAGCTGAGTATCATCACGAGAACCGGCAAATCGGCGTGGCATGGGCCTGCTATTCCCCGGATACCTTTACATTTATCTCCTCGGACGAGAACGGCAAGATGCGGCTGGTAACCGCCTCGGCTAGATGAGACTTAGGAACTCGGTGAGGTCTGGGTCTTTTTACAAGCGGGCCCGAGCTGCTTTCGGTTGGCGTAACCCTTGCTTCCCCAGTATCATGTCTGCAATCCCTTGGCGTGCATTATCATCTTGACTGTCCGCGCTACACAACATGCTGCAGAAACGAATCGACGATCAGCCGACCATCTCGCAGGAGAACATCCGCGAAGCCGAAGGAATTTTCCTGCAACATCTCAAACGCGTCGGGCTCAAGCAGACCGAACAGCGCAGCGCAATTCTGCGGACCTTCCTTGAAACTCGCGAACATCTTTCGATCGACGAATTGCATCGGCTAGTCAAAAAAACCGACCCGCGCATCGGCTTCACCACCGTCTACCGCACGCTGAAGCTTCTGGCGGGTTGCGGCTTGGCCAGCGAAGTTGCCTTTCACGATGGCATCGCGCGTTACGAACACCAGTACAACCGCCGCAGTCATCACCATATGGTGTGTACCGAGTGCGGCGCTTCGGTCGAATTTTTCTCGGAGAAAGTCGGAGAAATCGAGCAGGAGATCGGACGCAAGCACCGTTACGTTACTACCCGCCACACTTTCCAGATCTACGGCGTTTGCGAAAAATGCCGAAAGAAGATGAACGGACGCCGAATTGTCTAGTCCAACCAATGCTCCAGCGAATCCGGCGCAAGCTTTGGTGAAATGCCCGCATTGCGGAACTGTGATGCCCGCGAATGCGGCATTTTGTCCAGGATGCGGATGGTCGATGGCACCGCTTCTTCCCGCGGAACGGGCGGTTGCGGCGGTCGCTTATCTCACTTTCGTCCCGGCCGCAGTGATATTGTTTCTGCCGGCTTTTCGCAATAATCGCTTTGTCCGCTTTCATGCCTGGCAAAGCATTTTGCTCTGGGGAGTCTTTTTCGTTTTGACCGTTGCCGCGCTCTTCCTTTCGAATGTTGCTGCCGCCATGGTTTTTCTGCTGTTTGAAATTCTGGCTTCGCTGGCCATGCTGTTCTTGTGGATTGTTCTGTCTCTCAAAGCATGGCAGGGCGAGCGCTTCGAAGTGCCGCTGTTCGGGGAGCTGGCGGCGAGACTGCGCTAGGGGAACCAAGGTCTCAGGTGTCAGGAAAAACAAAGTCAACCCCTTCACGGTTTTCCTGAGACCTGACACCTGGGACCTTGCCGTTCTCGTCTTCATCGTTCAAAATAATAAATTCGCTATTCATCCAGGAGACTTTCATTGAGCCAGCTTCAGCGCGTTAAGATCAGCGCTCTCGGCACCTACGTTCCGCCTCGCCTTCTCACCAACGCCGACCTGGAAAAACTTGTCGATACCAATGACCAGTGGATCATGGAGCGCGTCGGCATCCGCGAGCGTCATATCGTGGACAAGGGGGTTGCGACCAGCGATCTTGCGGTCGAGGCGGCAAAGAGAGCGCTCGCCGAGCGCGGCATCGAAGCTTCCGAACTCGACGCAATTATTGTTGCGACGGTCACGCCCGACATGTTTTTTCCCGCGACTGCTTGCCTCGTCCAACACAAGCTCGGCGCAAAAAATGTCTGGGGATTCGATCTCTCGGCTGCCTGTTCGGCGTTTGTTTACGCGTTGCAAACCGGAGCGCAGTTCGTCGCTACCGGATCCCACAAGAAAGTGCTGGTGATCGGCGCAGACGTGATGTCGTCGATCATCGACTACACTGACCGCGCGACCTGCGTTATTTTTGGCGATGGTGCGGGCGCGGTCCTGCTCGAACCCACGGAAGACGAGTCCGTCGGGCTCATTGATTTTCTGCACGAAGTGGATGGATCCGGAGGGTGCGCGCTCTACATGCCTGGTGGCGGAAGCCTGAATCCATCAACTCACGAAACCGTGGACAAGAAGATGCACTTCGTTCATCAGGACGGGGCAGCGGTCTTCAAGTTCGCGGTGCGCAAGATGGCGGCGCTCTGCGAAGAGATTCTGCAACGCAACAACATCAAGGGCAGCGAGATCGACGCCTTCATTCCGCATCAGGCGAACAAGCGCATCATCACCGCTACTGCCGATCGTCTGAAGCTGCGTCCGGAAGCCGTGATCATCAACATCGAGCAGTACGGAAACACCACCGCGGGAACGATTCCGCTGGCCATGGAAACCGCGCGCCGGGAAGGCAAATTGAAGAAGGGAAGTCTGGTGCTCCTGGCATCGGTCGGTGCGGGATTCACGGTCGGAGCGACGCTGCTGCGCTGGGCCTATTGATGCCCCACCCCTGGCACGGCCTGGAACGGCACCATAACCTCGTAGTCTTCCACGTGATCACCTACGAGTATCAGGATCTTCTTCTGCCCCACCTTTCCTCCTAACTTGCGCTTACGCGGGACCAACAGCTCAGAACCCTAACGTAACAACGCTGGCGCCAGCGCGTTCCAGTATCTCCGGTGGGAATGGACAAGCCTTGCGAGTGAGAAGGTCGAGGTGTACTCCGGTTAATTCTGAAGTTGCGGCGACCTCATTGTTCTCGTCGTTGATCAGTTCATGCTGGAAGCGAATGACTTTATCCCGAACTTCCAGGATCCTTGATCGCACAATGACGAGATCGCCTGCGGCAAGTTCTTTCTTGTACGCGGTGTTCTGCTGTACCGCTGCCATGCCGTGCTTCTGTTCGCGAATGTAGGTGGGAGTAATGCCGATGAGCGCAAATAGGATCCACGTGGCTTCATCGAACTTACTCGTATACCACATCACGTTCATATGACCCATGTGGTCACATTGCCACGGATAAACAATCCCGCGATACGTGATCGCAGAATCTGTGGCCTTGTCTTTCATTTCTACCACCATTCCATTCACTAAGACCCGAGACCTACTCCCGCTCCCACCAGCGACTCGAAAATCTTGCATCCATCGGTGCCGCCGAGTTCCGGTTCCGCAGCGCGCTCGGGATGGGGCATCATGCCCAGCACGTTGCATCCCGGGCTGCAGATGCCGGCGATATTTTCCAGCGATCCGTTGGGATTCGCTTCCGGTGTGATTTCGCCTTGCGCGTTCGAGTAGCGGAAAACGATGCGGTTGTCGCGGTTCAGTTCTGCGAGTGTAGTCTCATCGCAAAAATAATTGCCTTCCATGTGGCCGATGGGGATGGTCAGCACGTCGCCTTTGCGGCATGCGTTCGTAAACGGCGTCTCGTTGTTTTCGACTCGTACCTGCACCGGCTTGCAGACATACTTCAGGCCGATGTTGCGCATCAGCGCTCCCGGCAGCAACCCCGATTCACACAAAATCTGGAAGCCGTTGCAGATGCCGAGGACCAGTCCGCCTCCGGCGGCGAACTTGCGTACGGATTCCATGACTGGCGAAAACTTGGCGATGGCGCCGGTGCGCAGGTAGTCGCCGTAAGCGAACCCTCCGGGCACAATGATCACATCGCAATTCTCAAGATCGTGCGACTCGTGCCAAAGGAACGTCGCCTTCTGCTTCGCCACATGCTCAGCTGTCCAGAAAGCATCATGATCGCAGTTCGATCCGGGGAAAATTATGACGCCGAATTTCATCAAATCCTCGACTTCACTATATGGTAATGGTGGTGTGGATGGTCTATGGTGACAAGCTCCTATTCTTAGGTCAAGGAAATAGTGCCGATAAACCCGAGCGCTTCGCAATTGTGATAGGGTCTGACCTCAGCGGCTAAGGCCGGTTCGGAAAAGACCAGTGATCGCAGCCCTGCTTCGCCACTCAAAGACCAAAGACCAGGCAGCTACGCGCTGAAGCTGTCCGCCACTTTAAATCAGCGCGGCCGCTAATACTTCACGATTGATGCGAACGATTTGGGATCGAGCGAGGCGCCTCCTACCAGGGCGCCGTCGATTTCCTCTTCCGACATCAGGGCGTGGGCGTTCTCTGGTTTGACGGAGCCGCCATAGAGGATGCGAAGCTTGCTGGCGAATTCCTGGCCGAAGGAATCAGCGGCTTCGGCTCGGATGATGGCATGGGCATCGGCGGCCATCTGCGGGGTTGCGGTTTTTCCGGTGCCGATGGCCCAGACCGGTTCGTAGGCGACCACCAGACTGACAGCTTTTTTGGCCGAGACTTTGTGGAAGGCGCGGAGACACTGGCGGCGCAGCACGTCGTCGGTGAGCCCCGCTTCGCGTTCTTCGAGGACTTCCCCTACGCAGACGATGGGGATGAGTCCGGCTTCCAGGGCGGACTTGAGCTTGAGGTTGACGGTGTCGTCGCTCTCGCCGAAGTACTGGCGGCGTTCGGAGTGTCCGATGATGACGTGGGTCACACCGACGGCGACGAGCATGGCGGCGTTGATTTCGCCGGTGAAGGCGCCTTCCTTTTCCCAGTAGAGATCTTGCGCGCCGATGGCGACGTTCGAGCCTTGGGCCGCATGGATGGCGGCATCAAGCGCAAGGTAAGTCGGGCAGACGACGATTTCGTCGCGATCGTGGCCGTGGATCAGAGGAAGGAAATCGCGGAAGAAGTCACGAGCTTGGTCGGGCGTTTTGTACATCTTCCAGTTGGCGGCGAGGAGTTTTTTTCTCATGAAGGACCTTTCTCGAAGATAGCGGAAGTTGCGCGTGGTTCGTGGGATATTTTCTCGGCGGCCCGGACGTAGGCTTTGCAGGTGGCAATGTCGAAGAGCACGAAACGGACGTGCTCTACATGGGCGCAAGGCGGCAGAGCTTCGACGATAGTGCGAACTGCGATTTCAGCGGCCTCGTGAACAGGATAGCCGAAGGCTCCGGTCGATATGGAAGGGAAGGCCAGCGATCGCATTCCGTGGTCGTCGGAGCTGCGGACGGACTCACGATAGCAACTGGCGAGCGTTTCGGCTTCGCGCTGTTTGCCTCCTCGATACACTGGACCGACCGTGTGAATTACATATTTGGCGGGCAATCGTCCGGCGGTGGTGATGACAGCTTTGCCGGGGGAGAGGGTGCCGATCTTGGCGACGATGCGCTCGCACTCCTGGAGGATCGAAGGGCCGCCAGCGCGGTGAATCGCTCCATCCACGCCTCCGCCACCGAGCAGCGACGAGTTGGCGGCGTTGACGATGGCGTCGGTCGTCTGCTTGGTGATGTCGGCGGGGCCGTGGACTTCGAGGGTCTTGCCGTTGGCGAAAGTCAGTCGGGCTGCGAAGTCGGACATAGCGGGCAGTAAAGAGGTCTTAGGTCTCAGGTCTCAGTGACCCAAGTCTTAGCTTTTAGCTCTAGCTCGTGAATCGCAACTCGTAGTCTTAAGCTTTGCATCAGGGAATCGTTTTTAGCGATGCCAAGATCCAAACGTCACCGACCGTCGAAAACCTGATACTGAGACCTGACACCTGAGACCTATTTTTTATCCGTCAGCGCTTCGACCCCGGGCAACTTCTTGCCTTCCAGGAACTCCAGCGAGGCGCCGCCGCCGGTTGAAATATGGGTGATCTTGTCGGCTACGCCGGCGGCTTTGACGGCGGCTACGGTGTCTCCACCGCCTACGACCGTAGTGGCTCCGGCATTTTCGGCCACGGCCTGAGCGATCTTGAAGGTGCCTCTGGCAAAAGGTGGCACTTCGAAAACGCCCATGGGGCCGTTCCAGACGATGGTGCGGGCGCGTGCGACTTCTTCGGAAAACGCCTCGATCGATCGCGGGCCGATATCGAGCGCCATCATGTTGGCGGGGATGGGTTCGCCTTGGCCGACGAATTTGACTAAGGCGCTGGCGTCGACGCGGTCGGCGATGACGTGATCGGTGGGCAGCAGGAACTTGAGCTTATGGGTTTTCGCCTGCTGCAAAAGGTCCCGGGCAAGTCCGATCTTGTCTTCTTCGACCAAACTCTTGCCGACGGATTCGCCTTGCGCCTTGAGGAAGGTGTAGGCCATGCCGCCGCCGATAATGAGGACGTCGACTTTGCTGAGCAGGTTCTGGATGACTCCGATTTTGTCGCTGACTTTGGCGCCGCCAAGGATGGCGACGAAGGGGTGCTCCGGGTTCTGCAGGAGGCGGCCCAGATATTGCAGCTCTTTTTCCATGAGCAACCCGGCGGCGGATTTCTGCACGAACCGGGTGATGCCAACCGTGGAAGCGTGGGCACGATGAGCGGTGCCGAAGGCATCGTTGACGTAGAAATCGGCGAGCTTGGCGAGTTGCTTGGAAAAATTCTCGTCGTTGGCTTCTTCCTCAGCATGGAAGCGGAGGTTTTCGAGGAGCAGCGCCTGGCCTTTTTCGAGCTTGAGCGCCATTTCTTCGGCTTCGGGCCCAATGCACTCGGGGCAGAAGCCAACGTTTTCGCCGCGCGACAGTTCTTTGTCGAGCAGCATGCGCAGACGCTCGGCGACGGGCTTGAGACTCAGCTTTGGATTGGCCTTGCCTTTGGGACGGCCCAGGTGAGATGCGAGGATGAGGCGGGCGCCGTGACGCAAAGCGTACTCGATGCTGGGCAGGGTTTCGCGGATGCGGGTGTCGTCCATGACGCGGCCGTCGTCGAGCGGGACGTTGAAGTCGACACGCATGAAGATGCGGTGATCGTTGAGAGGGAGGTCGCGAATGGAAAGCTTTGACATGAAAAAGTCTCCGTCGTTCGACGCTTGCCGGTGGAGAGCCGGGCGTCCCCGCCCGGCCACCATACTGTGGACGGGCGAGACGCCCGTCCCTCCACACTGCCAGAACCTACAGTCCTTTCGCCGCCATCAGATTGATCAGGTCGCGGACACGGCAGGAGTATCCCCACTCGTTGTCATACCAGGAAATCACCTTGACGCAGTTGCCGCCGACTACCAGGGTCATGGGCGCGTCGACGATGGAGGAGCGGGAGTCGCCTTTGAAATCGGACGAGACCAGTTCGTTTTCCTCGAACCCGAGGTAGCCCTTCAGCGGGCCCGACTCGGAGGCTTTTTTCAGGGCGGCGTTGACATCTTCTTTGGTGGTCTTTTTTTCTACCCAGACGACGAGGTCGACCACCGAGACGTTGGGCGTGGGTACGCGCATGGCGAAGCCGTCGAGTTTGCCGGCCAGATCGGGGATGACGAGCTTAAGCGCCTTGGCTGCTCCGGTCGAGGTTGGGATCATGTTGATCGCCGCCGCGCGGGCTCGCCGCAAATCCTTGTGCGGGAAGTCGAGGATCACCTGATCGTTCGTATAAGAGTGGATGGTGGTCATGGTGCCGCTGACGATTTTGAGGTTGTCGTTGATGACCTTGGCGATCGGGGCCAGACAGTTCGTGGTGCAGGAAGCGTTGGAAATGATGCGGTGCTTGGCGGGATCATACTTCTCTTCGTTCACGCCGAGAACGACCGTGAGGTCTTCGTTCTTCGCGGGGGCGGTGATGATGACTTTTTTCACGGAGCCGCGCAGATGCTTCTTCGCTTCATTGGCGTCGGTGAACTTTCCGGTGGACTCGATGACGACCTGGGCTCCGACAGAGTCCCAGGGCAGGACAGCGGGGTCTTTTTCTTTAAAAACCTTTATGACCTTGCCGTCGATCGAAATGCTGTCGGCGCCGGCGGCAATTTTGTTCGGCAGGTTGCCGAGGATCGAGTCATACTTGAGCAGGTGGGCCAGGGTCTTGGGATCGGTGAGATCATTAACGGCAACGAAGTCGATGTTCTTGTCGGCGAGCGCGGTGCGGAGAACGTTGCGTCCGATGCGTCCAAATCCATTAATGCCAACTTTTACGGCCATAGTGCCTCCAAAAAATTCTTGTTTCCCTAAGAGAATACGCAGGAGCTTTAAACAACCTTTGATGGTAACAGGGTGGAGCGGCCAGCGTAAATGTCATGCGCCGCAGGGCGCTGTCCTAATTCATGCGGGCGTGATTTCGAGGTAAGTGTCGGTGTTGCGCCACAGAAAAGGGACACGGGCGAGCCAGTATTTTGCCTCGATCGCCTGGCGGGCGCGGGCAAACTCTGCGGGTCGCAGGATACGAACGATAGCGGGGAATTCGGGGCCAGTGATTTTTCCGCGGATAGTGCAGGGGGCGATCTTGACTTGCGGGTTGTTGCGGATGCGCTTGCACTTTCCGGATTTGCTGTTCGTCATGACGTAGAGCTTATTGTCGTATTCGGCAAACCAGATGGGCGTGTGCACGGCGACGCCACTTTTTCGGAAGGTCGCGAGGCTGACGTAGCGCTGGCCGTGGATTTCGGCGGGGATGGGTGCCATGCGATATTGTAAAGGGCCGCGAAGATTCTTGCGGGGGAGTGCACCCGGCGATCACGTGGAACTTCCGCGTGGCCCGCTTTTGACCGCTTTCGCGCTCGGTCGCATACAATAGCGGGCTATCGGAGCTCCGGATAGGAGCGAGACGATATGAGCGAGACTTTTGAACGATGGGAGGGCCGCACCGTCGATGGGAGATTTCCATTGCAAAGCTACTTAGGCGGCTCCGATCACAGTGCTGTGTACCTTACCGTTATGCAAGGCCGTGCGGGCGATTCCAAGAAGGCCGCCATTAAGCTGATTCCCGCCGACGCGGCGGACGCGGAGAGGCAACTCCTGCGATGGAAGGCGGTCCGCGAACTAAACAATCCGAATCTGATTCGCATTTTCGAGGCGGGACCTTGCCAACTGAATGGCACGGAACTGCTTTATCTTGTTGAGGAGTATGCGGAGGAAAATCTTTCGCAGATTCTTCCGGAGCGTGCGCTGACGGCAGAGGAAGCGCGAAAGATGCTTCCGCCGATTCTGCAGGCTTTGCAGTGTGTGCACGATCAAGGGTTCGTGCATGGACACATCCAGCCTTCAAATATTTTGGCCGTCGGGGACCAGGTGAAGCTTTCGATCGACGCTCTGGGCGTGCCCGGCGAAAGGAGTCGTAAGGCGGGGGCGACGAGCGCCTACGATCCTCCGGAAGCGGCGACGGGAGCGCTTTCGACCGCTGCCGACATTTGGCAGTTGGCGATGACATTGATCGAGGTGCTGACGCAGCATTTGCCGGTTTGGGATCGCACACGGCCGAGCGCGCCGGAAGTTCCGGCGGGGGTCCCGGAGCCATTCCGCGAAATCGCTGGGCACTGTTTGCAAGTTGATGCGGGAAACCGATGGACAGTTGCGGAAATCGTTGACTGCCTGGAAAAAGATCGGTTGGGAGCGAAGCGGCTGGTATCAGCGGGCGCACAATCGGCATTGCCGGCGCGCGCCCCAGTTCAGACTGGAAGGGCGGCCTCCGCACCAGCGGTCTCTGGTCAGCAGAAACAATCTGCGAAGTGGCCCTACTGGCTGGGGTTGGCAGCGGTGGTTGCGGTTGCCTTGGTTTTAATTGTGAGACCCAAACTGGCGCACCCTCCGGCGGAGGTGCAACCGGCGCCCGCTCAGCAGGGCGCGTCCGCCGAAGGCTCGCAGTCCGCAAACCCCCAGTCCGCGCGGGCCCCGGCACAGCCGGAGCCAAAGCTGAGTCCGGCGTCTACGAATACTGAGACTGCAAACACTGGCGACCAGAGCGGTGTTGTGCAGCGGGTAATGCCGCAGGTTTTCCCGAGCGCGCGCCGCACCATTCAAGGCAAGATCAAGGTTCGAGTGAAAGTCGAAGTGGATGCCGCGGGCAACGTGGCGAAGGCGACGCTGGAATCTGCCGGGCCGAGCAAGTATTTTTCGCGCGTCGCACTGGAAGCGGCTCGGGCTTGGAAGTTTTCTCCGGTACCAGCCGGTGAGTCTGGCGCCAGGGAATGGAAGCTGCAGTTCGCCTTCAGCCAAGCGAAAACGGAAGTTTCGGCAGTGCGCACAAAGCATTAGAGGATAGTCTCTAAGTCCAGGGCTAAGTCCAGGGATTGAGAACCGCTATAAGCAGCCGAAAATCTGAAACGTTGCGGGTCACCAGCGTCAGATGATGGGTTTCTGCTGTTGCCGCCAGGAAGGCATCCATTGCGCCGATCGGGTGTCCCGCCGCCTCGCTGCGTGACACCGTCCGGCCCCAAGCCTCTGCCACGTTGGTGTTGACGGGCAAAATTCTGCTCTCAAATCGCAACGGCAAATCATGTTGTAGCCACTGCTCAAGCCGGCTTCGACGGCTTCCCGCCGCCATACGTTCCACGCCGTAATGTAGTTCTGCTAACGAGACGACGCTGATGAAAATTCGATCCTCATCGGCCGATTCCATCCAACTGATGAGACCGGGATTGGGCCGCGGCTTGACCCATTCCGAAACCGCGTTTGTATCCAGAAGAAAACTCATAGGTTGATCTTCCGGGGCCGTTGCTTGAGCCTGCGGATCTTCAGACCCGATTCCCGCAGGGGAGATTCCGCAAAGAATTCTGCTAGGTTGCCGATGCGCTCTGTCTTTCGTTGCCATTCCTCCGCCCCCACCACCACCGCGGCGGTGCGCCCATTCCGAGTAATGGTTTGCGGTCCCTCGGACATTGCTCGCTCGATCATTTCACTGAATTTTGCCTTGGCGTCAGCCACGGTCCAGCTTTGCGAACTCATAACGAATCCTCCCAGTAGATAGTCATTATGGTCAGTATAGTCATAACTGAACTGCGGGGCAAGATTCCCCTGAACCCAGAAATCCCCTGAGAACCTCTGTGTCCCCTGTGGTGAAGGGTTTGCTCGGCTGCTCGTCGCTAGGTTTTGCTGCCGGTGGTCATCTGGCGGCGGGCTTCTTCGCAGGCCTGCTGCGGGTCGCGTCCGGTGACTTGCTTGTACCAGGCGGGGTGGAAGGTCCAGGCCCAGGCTTCGCTTACCGCGCCGCGAATCATTGATTGGAAGGTGCCGGGCTGGCCGAATGTGCTCTCGTAGATGTGAATGAAGATTCCGCCGAGCATAATGATGGCGGAGATGTCGTGCACGACGTAGCTGATGGCGACGGCGATTCTTCCGAAAGTTCTTGCGCCCGCCCATAGGATGATGCCGGTGATGAGGTACGCGACACAGCCGCCGACGATTTCCCAGAACTGAAGTTTCTGGCCGGCGTTGAAGAAGCCGGTGTCGGGCGGATCCATTTTCTCTTTGCCGCTGACGATCTTTCCCATGTTGCGCGTCCACTTGGAATCGGCTGCGGTCCAGATCATGGGCTGGAGCCAGTTCAGGGCTTGCAATGCGAAGCAAATGACAAAGCCCACGCCGAACCAGGGGTGCATGACGCGGCTGAGTGGTCCGCCGCCGAAGAAGGGAGTGAACCAGCGGAACAGCCAGGGGAGATAGATGCTGAAGCCGGTGAACAGCGCGAGGAAGAAAAAGAGCGCGACCGTCCAGTGGAGCACGCGCGTGTAGACCGGATGGCGCAGCAACTCTCCGCGATAGACGGTGGTTCGGCCCATGGATTCGAAACTCTCGCGAGCCTTGTCGTCGAAACGTTCAACCGCGCTAGCCATTGGTGCCCTCCTTCCTCGGAGGTTCGGGTTGGGCCACACGTGGGCCGGAAGTTACGTAGTGCGCAATCACGCCGAGAAAACCGAAGAGCGCGAAAGTGCCGAGTACGGGCTTAAAGAGCCACTTCCATACCGTGTAGCTCCACGGGATCTGCGGATTTGCCGGCAGGTTGCCGTAGCGCTCGGGATCGGTGGCGTCGTGGAGCACGTAGATCACGTGCGTCCCGCCGACGGATTGCGGATCGTAGACGCCCGCGTTCTGCCAGCCGAAATTGTCGCGCAGTTGTTTCGCGCGCTCCTCGGCGATGAATTTCATGTCGTCCTTTGTTCCGAACTTGAGACAGCCGGTCGGACACGCCTTGATGCAGGCCGGTTCGAGACCCTCGCCGACGCGGTCGGAGCACAGTGTGCACTTGTAAACCCGCTTGGTCTCGGGATTGAAGCGCGGAATATTGAAGGGACAGCCGGAAACGCAGAATTCGCAGCCGATGCAGTTTTCCTGGTTGAAGTCGACGATGCCGTTGGCGTACTTCACGATGGCGCCGTCGGCGGGGCAGGCGTGCAGGCAGCCGGGGTCGGCGCAGTGCATGCACTGATCCTTGCGCATCAGCCACTGGATCGTGCCATCGGGATTCTGGTGCTCATTGAACTTGATGAGGTTCCAGAAATTCCAGCGTGTCTCTGGCATCGTCTGGTAGGTGTTGTCGAAGGTGGTCGGGGAGAACGGCAAGTCGTTCCACTCGGCGCACGCCACCTCGCAGGCTTTGCAGCCGATGCACGTGGTGGTGTCGACCAGTTTGCAGACTTCAAGATCGCGCTGCATGCCGTGGCCGGGCGAGGAGAGGGAATGGCCCGAGATCATTTCGGCTTGTAGCGTTCTGCGGTCTGCCATCTCCCGCCCTCGGTCTTGGTTTAAACTGCTGGTGGAGCGCCGGGCGTCCCCGCCCGGCAGGCGGGCGAGACGCCCGTCACTCCACCACCTAAACTTTCTCGATCTTCACCAGAAAACCTTTGAATTCCGGTGTAAACGCATTCGGATCGATCACGGTCGGCGTCAATTGATTCGCCAAGGTCTTCGCCGTCTTGCCCTCATCTTCCGCAATGCCGCGGAAACCCCAGTGAATCGGGATGCCGATCTGGAACGTCTCCTTGCCATCGATCTTCATGGGCAGGATGCGGCGTGTGACCATCGCCTTGGCGATATAGTGGGCGCGCGCGCTGGTGACTCTCACCTTTTCGCCGCCGCGCAGGCCCATGCGGTCGGCGAGTTCGGCCGGGACTTCGACGAACGGTTCCGGCACGAGTTCCACGTTCATCGGATTGTTTTTTGTCCAGTAGTGGTAGTGCTCGGTCAGGCGGTAGGTGGTGCAGATGACGTTGAATCCCTGATCCACCGTCCCGTACTTGTCCATGTCGGTCTTATATCGTTTCACGACCGGATTGTTGGACTGGTTCGGATGCAGCGGGTTCGCGATCGGACTTTCGATCGGCTCATAGAATTCGGGGAACGGGCCGTCCTGCATGCCGGCCAGCGGCACGAACAAACGTCCGATGCCCTCGGGGTTCATGATGAACGGGCCCATGTGATCTTTGGGTGCGGAATCCACTTTGAAATCCGGAACGTCGACGCCCACCCAGCTTTGCTTGGCTTCGTCCCACCAAACCTGGCGGCGCGAAGGATCCCAGGGCTTGCCCTCCAGATCGCAGGAGGCGCGGTTGTAGAGAACACGGCGATTCGCCGGCCACGACCAACCCCAATTGGGATAAATGCCGAGGCCGGATGGGTCATCGGTTCCGCGGCGTTGCATCATGGCGCCGGCTTCGGTCCATGATCCGCAATAGAGCCAGTTTCCGGAGAGCGTTGTGCCGTCGTCTTTAAGCCAGGCAAAGCCTGGGAGTTGCTGTCCCGCCTTGATGGTCGTATTCGTCTTCGGGTCGGTGATGTCGGTGATCGCTTTGCCATTGATTTCTTTTGCGACCTCGGCGAGCGACGGGTTGTAGGGATTTGTGTACGCGAACGTGGCGTTCAGAACTGGATCGGGGAACTTGCCGCCCTCCTTCTTATAGAGCTCGCGAACTTTCAAGAAGATGGTCGCGAGGATTTCCTGGTCGAGCCGCGCCTGCCCGGGGGTTGGCACAGCCACGTTCTTCCATTGCAACCAGCGGGCGGAGTTCACGAAGGTGCCGTCTTTTTCCGCGAAGCCCGCGCCCGGCAAACGGTACACGGTGGTGTTGATCTGCTTCATGCCGTCCGTGGAGATGCCGGGGGCGCGCCAGAATTCGCTCGTCTCGTCGGGATAGATTTCGCAGACCACCAGCCAGTCGGCCTTTTTCAGGGCGTCGATATTCTTATTCGAATCGGGGCCGATCATGACGCCGTTCATGCCGAAGGCGAAGATGCCTTTGATCTTGCCCTCGTACATATCGTTCCAGATATTCACCCAGGAATAGTTGCGGTCGATCTTCGGCAGATAGTTGAAGGCCCAGTCGTTTTCTTTGGTGGCGGCGGGACCGTACATCGCCTTCAGGAACGAGACGGCAAATTTCGGCGTGTTCGACCAGTAGTTGAACGAATCCCACGGATCGGGCTTGGACTGCATGGGTGTAGTGCGCTTCAAATAGGCGGCCAGATCAACATCGGCGGGGTTTGGCATCTTGAGGTAGCCGGGGAGAATGTCGAAGATTCCCGCCATGTCGGTGGCGCCCTGAATGTTGGAGTGGCCGCGGAGCGCATTGACTCCGCCGCCGGCGCGGCCGACGTTGCCCATGAGAAGTTGCAGCACGGCGGCGGTGCGGATGATCTGCGTGCCGAAACTGTGTTGCGTCCATCCGACCGCATAAATAATGGTGGCGACTTTTTTCATGTCGCCATCTTTGCGGACGGAGGTGAACAGGTCGGCGGCCTTGAGGAATTGGTCCCGCGGAATGCCGGTGATGCGCTCCACCATTTCGGGCGTGTAGCGCTCGTATTGCTTCTTCAGCAATTGATAGACGCAGCGCGGGTGCTGCAGCGAGAGATCGAACGCGACCTTCGGGGGAAGTAAAGGTGGAGGTGGCGTGGCGCCCGGAGGTAGATGTGGAGGCGCTTTTTCCGGAGGCGTGCCCTTGACCGGCTTGCCGGTCAGGTCTCCTCCTTCTTCATAATTCCAGGTCTTCTTGTCGTACACCTTTTTCTCGGGATCAAATCCCGAGAAGAGGCCGTCTTCGGGCAGGTTAAATCCGTCTTTGATAATGAAGGCGGCGTTGGTGTAGTTGATTAGATAGTCTTTGGCGATGCGGTTGTTTTCTATGGCGTAGTTGATGACTCCGCCGAGGAATGCGATGTCGGCGCCGGCGCGGATCTGCACGTACATGTCGGCGTTCGCGGCGGTGCGGGTCAGGCGCGGATCGACCACAATGGTTTTCGCGTTGCGGTGAATCTTGGCTTCAACCGCCCACTTGAAGCCGCAGGGGTGGTTCTCGGCGGGATTGCCGCCCATGATCAACATCATGTCGGTGTTCTTGATGTCGATCCAGCCGTTGGTCATTGCGCCGCGTCCGAAGGTGGGCCCCAAACTGGAGACCGTGGGGCCGTGTCAAACGCGGGCCTGGTTTTCCAGGTAGCAGACCCCCAGGCTGCGCATACTTTTTACGGCGAGATAATTGAACTCGTTGGTGTCGGTGCAGCCACCGGTGAAGGCCATGCCTTCGCAACGGTTTACGGTGCGGCCCTGGGCGTCGGTTTCGAGGAACGTATCGTCGCGCGTCTTCTTCACGCGCTGCGCGATCTCGCTGTAGGCCTGCTCCCACGAAATGTCTTCCCAGTCGGTGGCTCCGGGACGGCGAACTTGCGGTTTCAGCAACCGGCGGTCGTTGAGAATGTCCTGCTCAAGCGATGATCCCTTGGGGCAGAGCGTGCCGCGGTTGATGGGGTGGTCGGGATCGCCCTCGACGTGCACGACCTGCGAGATCGCGTTCTTGGCCTTGTCGCCCAAGGTGTAGATAATCACGCCACAACTGACGGCACAATAAGGACAAGTGCTGCGCGTTTCGCTGGCTCGGGAAATCTTGAGGGCCTGGGTCTGGGCGTAAACCGGAGTCAGATCAAAGCCGAGGGCGGAGAAACCGGCCCCGCCAAGCACGGTGCCTTTGAGAAAAGTTCTGCGAGAGAACTCCATTTTGTATCCCCCGTGCTGCACTTTCCAGAAAGTTACGGAGGTGAACGGTTGCAGACGCCTCGACAAGCGTCCAGCGTGTGCTGCGCGAATGCGAAGAACTATACCCCGGTCTGACCGGATCGTCAATCAGGGAAATGCTTGATGTCACCCAGCATCCGGCATTGCGCGGCAGGAGACGGGGACGGATAATCGGGACATGTCTAATTGCACCATGGCGCAGAATGAATGGCAGCGGCGGATTGCACGAGCGGAGGAACTCGGCGCCCAGTATACCTTTGCGGCGGAAATCCTGCGCTTCTATGTGGCCATCGCGCGTTTTCAGGAGGATTTCTACGGGGAACTCGCAAGATCGCTCGAAAGTTCGAGCGCTGGGACTGGCGTTGTCACATCAGACTCGGAACCCTTTGCGCGGCCGCTCCCACCAGAACTGAACGGTCGATTCGGAACTTTTCTTTCCGTCGTCGAACAGAACAGTCCGGGCCCGCTTCGGGAAGCTGCGCGCGAGTTGCGGGACGGCAGCGAAGATTCACATTTCCAATTGTTGACGGTTTTCTGGAATGGGAGCGACACTGCCGCGCTGCCGCCGGGTCCTAACGATTTTTTCGCGCGCGCTTTTCTTCAACCTTACGCGGCGGGCATTCGTTCACGGTCCCGTATGCGTTGGAGCGGGCCGACGCCGTATCTCTGTCCGTTTTGCAAACGGAAACCCGGCCTGGGCGTTCTGCGTCCATTGGGAGACGGCGGCCAGCGCTCTCTGGTGTGTTCATTCTGCCTGGCGGAATGGGAGTTCCGGCGGATCATCTGTCCGGGATGCGGGGAAGAGAATTACGCGAAGCTTCCGGTCTACACCGCGGAGGAACTCAAGCACGTTCGCGTGGAATGCTGCGACAGTTGCCGGTGTTACATCAAGACGGTGGACCTTACGAAGAGCGGGCTGGGCGAACCTATCGTGGATGAGATGGCTTCGATTCCGCTCGACCTGTGGGCCCGGAAGCAGGGATACACGAAGCTGCAATCCAATCTGATGCAGCTTTGACCGAGGTTGTCGTCAATCGGAGAATCGTTGATCGGAGAATCTGTGCACGTATTTCACATCGTAGGCGCACGCCCAAATTTCATGAAAGTGGCGCCCGTGATAAACGCGCTCAAAACGCGCAAGCACGTCATTCAGACCCTGGTTCACACCGGCCAGCACTACGACGCGAATATGTCGGATGTCTTCTTTGAGCAGCTCGGCATCGCGGCTCCCGATGTGAACCTCGCCGTTGGCTCTGGAACGCATGCGCGGCAGACGGCCGAAATCATGACTCGTTTCGAGCCGGTGCTGCTCGACCGCGAGCCCGACATTGCATTGGTCTATGGCGACGTCAACTCAACCGTCGCCACCGCTCTGGTCTGCGCCAAGCTCGGAGTGCGCGTCGGCCACGTCGAAGCCGGACTGCGCTCTTTCGACCGCACTATGCCGGAGGAAATCAACCGGCTGGTTACCGATCAGCTCGCAGATATGTTGTTTACGCCTTCCGAGGATGGAGACTTCAATCTTCAGAAAGAGGGAATTCCTGCCGAAAAGATCTTCCGCGTCGGCAACGTGATGATCGATTCTCTGGTGAAGCTTCTGCCCGCGGCGCGACGCCAGAACCAAAACAGCCTTCCCGAACGCTATGCATTGGTCACCTTGCATCGCCCGGCCAATGTTGACGACGGCGCAGTTCTGAAGCGCATTCTCCAGTCTTTGCTCGAGGTCAGCCAGGATCTTTCCGTCATATTTCCCGCGCACCCGCGCACCCGAAAACGCATTGCCGATTTCGGACTGCATGCGGACCAACTCCAGATCCTCGACCCGCTATCCTATCTCGAATTTCTTGGCATGCAGTCGCGCGCAACCGTCGTCATAACCGACTCCGGCGGCGTCCAGGAAGAGACCACCTACCTCGGCGTTCCTTGCCTGACGCTCCGCGAGAACACGGAGCGCCCGGTTACGGTCTCCCTCGGAACGAACGTTCTCGTCGGACGCGATCCAGATAAACTGCGCTCCGAACTCTCCCGAGTCCTCGCCGGCGAGGCGAAGAAGGGAACCATTCCTCCGCTTTGGGACGGTCACGCGGGCGAACGGATCGCCGCCTTAGTGGCTGACTAGACGTCGAAATTTATCACGAAAGGGTCGAGCGATCCGGGGCGGAGACTGCCTGCGCAGAGGCCTTTACCCTGGGCTCTTTAAAGGAGTACTTCAACAGGCAATATAAAGCTCGCACGCCGTCTTTCCATCCGATCTTCTTGCCTTCCTCGTACGTGCGACCCCAGTAACTGATTCCCACCTCGTAGATGCGCAAGTTTCGCCGCGCCACTTTCACCGTGATCTCGGGCTCGAATCCGAAACGATTCTCCTCGATCGGGATCGACTGAATCACCTCGCGCCGGGAGACTTTGTAGCAGGTTTCCATGTCGGAAAGATTGATGTTGGTGAGGCAATTGGAAAGCAGCGTGAGAGCCCGGTTGCCGACCGAATGCCAGAAGTACAACACGCGATGCGGCCCGCTGCCCAGGAAACGTGAGCCAAAAACTACGTCCGCTTTTCCTTGAACCAAGGGCTCGATCATCAGCGGATACTCCGCTGGATCGTATTCCAGATCGGCGTCCTGAATAATGACGTAGTCGCCCGTGGCTTCCTGAATGCCACGGCGGAGCGCTGCTCCTTTGCCCATGTTGTGCGGCTGAAGAACGATGCGGATTTGCGGACATTCAGACTGCAGTTCGGCCAGGATCTCGCGCGAGCCATCCCGCGAGCCGTCGTCCACGCAGATCAGTTCGATCTCCAGGGGAACCGAGAGAACCTTCACGACCACCTCCCGGAGCGTGGCGCGTTCGTTATAGACCGGCATCACAACGGAAAGTTTCATAGCGCGCTTGATGGGCGACGAGACTCCTGCAAAATGCATCACGATTGTAAACTGTGCGCTCGCCGGTGGATATTAGAAGCTATTGCGTGACTGGCCAGGGAACGTCCAAAAAATGGGTCGTGAATGTAATTGCCTGTCTCTGTTTCACTGCCACCATTCTAGTATGCTGTAAGCAGCGCTTCGCTTTCGGCGCAGGAAGAACTGCGACTCTCTGCTGAATGAGGTTGCCCGAGCAGAATCGGTGCGAGAGAACTCTAGGTGACTTCAATGGAAGTACGGTAGAGGGAAATTTGTTCACGGCACTCCAATCCCAGTCCAGACTCATAATTCTTGCGCTTGCCACCCTGGGTTGCGCGTGGCCCTGCTTAGGACAGACGCCTCAGCAAACGCCCACGCCTGCTCCCGAACATCAGAGCGTGGCCTCATCTGGCGAGCAACTGCCCGATCAGCAACTACCGGGAAGCATTAGCGGAACGGTTGTCGATCAAAGCGGAGCCGTCGTCGGCGGAGCCCAAGTGCGGCTTACACGTGAAGATCGATCCCCAAAACAAGAGATGCTAACGGGCGACGATGGGCAATTCTCCTTTGCCAACATCGCTCCCGGGTCCTTCCATCTCACAATTACTTCGGCGGGCTTCGCGACGCAAGCATCCTCTGGAATTCTCCGTTCGGGGGAGATCTATATTGTCCCGTCGATCGCGTTGGATGTTGCTACGGCCAACACTGAAGTGCAGGTCGGACTCTCACAGACCGAAGTGGCAGAAGAGGAGATCAAGGTTGAAGAGAAGCAGCGTGTGCTCGGCGTCCTTCCAAATTTCTATGTCAGCTACGTCCCCCATGCAGTTCCCCTCACCTCGAAGCAAAAGTTCAAGCTTGCCTTGAAGACGGTGGTGGATCCATTCACCTTCGTATTTGTGGGGGGCGCAGCGGGAGTTGAGCAGGCACAAAATCACTTCATTGAATACGGACAAGGCGCGCAAGGCTATGCCAAGCGCTACGGCGCCGGCTATGCCGACACGGTTGCAGGCACGTTCATCGGAAGCGCCCTACTGCCATCGCTTCTGAAACAAGATCCGCGATATTTTTACAAAGGAAGCGGTAGCAAGGGATCGCGGATTCTGTATGCGATTGCCAATTCAGTGATTTGCAAGGGCGACAATGGACGCTGGCAGGCAAATTACTCGAATATCCTCGGAAACCTGGCCGCGGGCGGGATTTCAAATCTCTACTATCCGGCGAACGATCGCAATGGTGCGGGATTAACTTTCGAAAATGCGGCAATCGGGATTGGCGCAAGTGCCGTGGCCAATCTGTTTCAAGAATTTGTCATCCGGAAGTTGACGCCGAAGGTTCCTAACCACGATCCGGCCAAACTCTGAATCACACGATCGCTCTCGCCGGATTTATGCTGTCCCACGTATTCTTCGATTTCTTCGATGATCTTCAGTTTGTTTCCAGCGGATTCGCTGCGCGCGGTGTGGAATCAAAGTTGGTATGAGCGTGCAGCATCGTAGCCATCCGGGAACCCGCCGCACAAGCCGCCATCGCTGCTTGCGGACGCGGGCCGGATTATACTCGGATTTTGCGAGGGTCCGCGCGGCCGGCGTGCAAGCTATCATCTTATGAAGATCGTCTTATGAAGAGATCGTAACCACGCGCACTCTCCAAGCACAACTGATCGTCACTGCACTCAACCACGCCCAGGGCTATACTCACTTGTCGCGCGGGAAACTGGATCGCCCATCTCGCCCGGCACTGGACGTTGGAACGCCCCCAACAATGGAACGATGAGGACTTCCCGCAATCTCAAGTTCCTCGCTGCCGCGCTGGCCTTCGTGGTCGGTTTGGGCACGGTTGGCTTTCACTACATCGAGGGATGGCCCTGGTTCGATGGTTTCTACATGGTCATTACTACCCTGACCACGATCGGATATCAGGAAGTACATCCCCTGTCGCATGCCGGGCGCGTGTTCAACGTCTTCATCATCCTGGGCGGAGTCTCGCTCGTGTTTCTGGCCATCGGATCCCTCACCCAGGCTTTGCTAGAATTCGAGCTGCAGAGCTTCTTTGGAAGGCGCCGCATGGAGCGCGACATAGGCCGTCTTACGGGTCACTACATCATCTGCGGCGCCGGACGCGTCGGCCGCAGTGCCGCGCGCGAGTTGGCGCGCCGCCCCGCTCAGTTCGTGATCATCGAAAGCAACGAGGCCAAAGCGCAGAAATTCGCCAGCGAGAACTGGCTCATGGTCATCGGTGATGCTACCCAGGAGCAGACTCTGCGCGACGCGCAGATCGACCGCGCGCGCGGTCTCGTCGCTGCCACCACCACCGACGCCACGAATCTTTATATCGTGCTGACCGCCCGCAGTCTGAATCCGGGCCTCCGCATCATCGCCCGCGCCAGCGAAGAGATGGCGGAGAAGCACCTGCGCAGCGCGGGCGCCGATTCCGTCGTCTCTCCCTATGTTTTTGCCGGACAGCGTATCGCCCATTCGTTCCTGCGTCCGCACGTGGTCAGTTTTCTGGACACTGCCACCACGCATCTTGGCATTGATCTCGAAATCGGCGAAGTGCCGGTCACCGCCCGCAGTCCGTTTGCCGGTAAGACCATCGAGAACTCGCGCATCCGCCAGGACCGCGGCGTCATCATCCTCGCCATCAAGCGTGAGACGGGCATGCGCTTCAACCCCGCGCCTGACGATCGCATCGAGGCTGGCGATTTTCTGATCGCCATGGGCGAGCCACAACAACTTCGCGAACTCGAACAGACGGTCGGGGCCGAACCATGAAAATCGTGAGCGCGGCGGAAATGCGCGAGATCGATCGCGTCACCTCGGAGCGCTTCGAAATACCTTCCATCACCTTGATGGAGAACGCCGGCTCGGCCGTCGCCCGTTTCATCCTCTCCGATTACCCGCAAGCGGAGCGCGTCGGCATTCTCTGCGGCAAAGGCAATAACGGAGGAGATGGATTCGTCGTGGCCCGCAAGCTGGTCGAAGCGGGCCGTGCGGTTCGCGTTCTGCTGTTGTCGGATCCCGCGGAGCTTCGCGGGGATGCGGCGGCCATGTTTCAGGACATGCTGCAAAGGCTCCAACCACTGCAAATTGCGCCCCTCATCGTGCGCGAGGCGAGTGGGCTCGATTCCTCGGATGCGGCGGAGATCTTCGCGGCGGACGTGATCGTGGACGCAATCCTCGGCACCGGTTTTCGTCCGCCGGTCAGCCCGCTCTATGCAGCAGCGATCAGCAAGATGAATGCGGCTGCGGCTCCAATTATTGCCGTCGACATTCCCTCAGGCGCCGATGCCGACGCCATGCGCTCAACAGGCGCGACTGGCTCCCGTACCGCAATCGGGGAGAAAGCACGTGCCGATGCCGTCGTGACCTTCACCGCTCCGCATCCGGCGCACGTTCTTGCGGCGCTGACGAGCGGGCCGACCGTGATTGCGCCCATCGGTTCACCGCCAGAAGCCATCGTCTCGCAGCTCGGACTTCATCTTAGTACTCCCTTCGATTTCGCTCCGCTGCTCGCGCCCCGAGCGCGTGACGCCAACAAGGGCAGCTACGGACACGTGCTGGTGATCGGAGGATCGCTCGGCAAAGCGGGCGCGGCGGCGATGGCGGGATTTTCCGCGCTACGAGCGGGCGCCGGTCTTTCGACAGTCGCCACGCCAAAGTCCGTGCTCGCGACCGTAGCGGCCTTTCATCCAGAAGTCATGACCGAGCCGCTGGCAGAAACCGAACAGGGCACGATCTCACTGGAAGCGCTCGGATCAGGCCTCGATGCGCTGCTCGAGCGCAAGACGCTCGCCATTGGCCCAGGCATTTCGCGCAATTCCGAGACCGCCGAATTTGTGCGCGCAATCGTCAAGCGCGGCGACGCGTCGTCGTTCGGCAATTCGGTCGTCAATATGGTTGTGGATGCCGACGGCCTGAACGCCTTCGAAGGAGCGGCCGACAAGCTGAATGGCCGCGGACAAACCCTGGTCATTACCCCGCACCCGGGAGAAATGGCGCGCTTGACCGGTTTGAGCATTGCCGAGATTCAAGCGAACCGCCTGGAAGTCGCGCGAAACTTCGCCCGCGAGCACGAGTTGATTGTCGTGCTCAAGGGACATCGCACCTTGATTGCAGCGCCCGATGGCGCCGTCTGGGTGAATCCCACCGGCAATCCGGGCATGGCAACCGGAGGCACCGGAGACATCCTCACCGGGATGGTGGCTGGCCTAATTGCGCAACATCCGCAGCATGCGCTCGAAGCAACCGCTCTCGCCGTCTATCTTCACGGACTGGCGGGCGATCTGGCCAGTGCATCCGTCGGCGAGAGTTCTCTGGTGGCGACGGACCTCGTGCGCTTCCTGCCCCAAGCGTTCGTAGAAATGCGGAATCGGAAGTCCGAAGAGATTCGGCTTCACGCCTAGGTTAGCGCGGAATGTAATTGTCGAGCAGCGGAAGGAACTGCGACCCAAGCTTCATCACCCGCGCCTGAGCCGCATCGGGAGACTCGCCGTTGAGCATCGGGGTCATCAAGCGCACCAGCCCGCCGTCGCTGCGATTCATGCGAACCGAATCGGACACCAGATAGTACTTGGCCCAATACTCGCTGGCCACCACGCGGCCATGGGCCTGAAACCAGTACAGCACCAGTTGCCGGTCTCCCAATTTTGAAACCACGTAGCGGTTGACGGGGAACGAAGAGCCGTCGGGACGCTTGATCTGAACGAACTCTCGCGAAGTCGGAACCCACCCCGCGCCCGGCAGGCAGTGGTTCGGTGAATGGATCGTGTCGCCCGCCTTCTGCGACGGAAAGTACGCAATATAAAGATTGATCCACGGTTGGGGTTGGCTCGCGTTTTCGTAATCGCGCACCAGAAACTCGCCTGGCCCAAGGATGTCGAGCGTCTGCTGGTCGAGAACGGTGTCGATTCCCGTCCAGTCATCAATCTGCCGAGGCAGGGAACCGAGAGACGCTCGCGGCGGAAAATACTCGCTGCGCGAATGGGCCTGAAGCACGAGCGCCGTGGCTAACATGAGCACAGCCGCAATCCCAAAGCGAAGTGACCCGGCATTCATGCGGATTTCACCTCCGGGCCGATCTTCTCCGAGCTACCCCAGATGAGCGAGATCACCCGGTGTACAGCGAACAACATGATCAGTGCCACCACGAAGATCAGCCATCCCGAAAAGGTATGGAAAAATCCCTCTGCTTTATCCGGATCCCAGTACTGCACCAGCAACCCTGTGCCAAAAATGCGAAAGCTGTTGGCCGCCACTGCGATCGGTACCGCTGAGACTGCCAGCACCACTCGCACCCACCACCGAGTTTCCATCAGGTACCCGTAAATGATGGCCAGCGTGACCAGGGTTAGAAGCGACCGGATTCCGCTGCATGCCTCCGCGACGTCCAGCGGCATGGCAGCGAGCACGATCACATTCCCCTGCCGCAACACGGGAACTCCGACGAATTCCAGCAGTGCGGTGGCGAGCTTTGAGGCCAGCAACTGAAGGGGAAAGGTGACCTGCTGAAGAATCAGGGTCGGGATCGGGACCATCAAAATCAGAAAGGCCCAAGGGAACAGAACCGCGCGAAAGAACGTCCATCCCTGAAACAGAATGATCAGGCCCGCCAGCAGGATCAGCAGCGACACCCGCGAGAAAAACAATTCCGCGCCCAAGACTCCCAGCGCCAGCATAAGCAGACTTAGCACCACCAGCGGAAGACCCGCCCAGGAAGGGGCCGGGGCAATTGCCTTCAGTTTCTTGCGGTCCTGCCAGAGAACAAACAAAGCAAAGAGGGGGACGAAGATCCCGTGCTCGAAATTCGGATCGTGGGCGGGACCGACCCACTGCAGGAAAAGGCGGGCGAGAATCGAGGCGTAAAGCCATGCGATCAGCAGCAGCAGCGCCACCACCTGCCAACGGGGCAAGCCGGAGGACCAGCGACCCTCCCTCGTCGAGACGAGCGGAACCACTTCTACCGAGTTACTCATATGGCGCGCACTTGCACCTGAGGATATGCGAAAGTGGGTCTTCACGCAAAGTAAAACAAGCAAGTAAAACAAGCACTGCGGACCACGAACAGAAGTGACCTTCGGGGCGGTTGCTTCCACTCGGGCGCGACACCAGGAGGGCGCAATATGCCTGCAAAAACGGAAAACTATTTCCCATTCCACCCGAGCACATCGTCAGCGGCCCTCGTCCCTTTAGGAAGGCGCCAATTTGCTCGTGCTTGCACAGAGTTAGGACTTTATCCCCAAGACAGTGGAAAGTAATGCCCTACAGGTTACCTGAGATGTGGGTAATAAATTTCCCATTTGTGCGCAATGTGGTAACGTATACGCCGTATCGCGATCCACGATGTTAATTGCAAGTCGTTGAAACATAGTCATATATTGTTCCAGTGGCCTCGGAAACATTTCGACCTGATTGGCAGCGCGTGTGCTCTAGACTGAATAATCCTTTGTCCAGGACGTTTTCCCCCACTGGCCTGGGTCGCGAAATAGTGAAGCGAAATAGTATGGGTCTCGACAGAAACGAAATCCTGGCAACTGCTGGAGCGCCGCCGAACGGTGGCGCTCGTGTCTGGCTCGAGAGCGTGAGCGCCGGCATGCGCACCGTCGAAGCCGTAATCCGCGAGTTGTCGCAGAATGACGTTCCCATGCTGGTGGTGGCCGAGCACGGTACCGGCAAGGCGGCGGCGGCAGCGCGCATCCATAACCTTTCCTGCCGCGCTTCGGAGCCGTTTCAGGTCTATCAGGGTCGTGAAGCCAGCGAAGAGATTCTGGCTGCTCGCAATGGTCAAGGTGGAACCATCTATATTCAGGAAGTGGGAGACCTCACGGCGGCGGCCCAGAAGGAACTGATTCGCCAGATCGGTTTGAATGGGACTGGCGACGCACAGCGCCGCGTGCCTCGGTTCATCTGCGGAACCTCGCGCGAGTTGGAGCCCGAGGTCAAGGCCGGCAAGTTCCGCGAAGACCTCTATTACAGAATTAGCGGAGTTTGTTTGCGGCTGCCTCCTTTGCGCCAGCGGAAGGAAGATATTCCCGTTCTGCGCGACTGGTTTCTCTCGGCCGCTGCCCGTGATTTTTGCCGGGCCGTACCGACGCTCAGTTCCGAGACCCAAAGCTTTTTCCTGCAATACAACTGGCCGGGAAACATTCGCGAACTGAAAGACGCAGCTCGAGCTATTGTCGCGCTCGGCGATGAAACGCTGGCCATGGGAGGATTGCGTTCGCTTTTGCGGCGCGTCGATCGCAGCGGCAACGGCGAGAAAATTTCTCTCAAAGATGCGGCGCGAGCCGCCTCCCGCGAAGCCGAGAGGGAACTCATCCTTCAGGTCTTGACTCGAACCCGCTGGAATCGGCGCCGGGCCGCGCAGGAGTTGCAGATCAGCTACAAAGCCCTTCTCTACAAACTGAAGCAGATCGGGTACGAAGAGTATGAGGCATGATCGCAGCGTCTAGGGTCTGAGAGGAGTAAAGGTGTTTAGAGGAGAAGACATGAAATCAACATGGAAAGCGGCGGTTGCGGCGCTAGTCCTGATCAGCAGCATCGCGTTGGCGCAGGATGCGCCCGCCCAGGCCGCCTCCAATTCCACTTCCGACAAAACCGCTGCTGACAAAGCAATGATCGCGGCTTCCGCCAGCCAAGCCGGACCCGACTATGTCATCGGCCCCGAGGATGTGCTCCACATCTCAGTGTGGAAAGAAACCGAACTTACCACCACCTTGCCGGTGCGTCCCGACGGCAAAATCTCTCTTCCCTTGCTCGACGATGTGCAGGCCTCAGGCCTGACCCCCAAGCAGTTGGCCGCCTCGGTGACGGAGAAGCTGAAAAAATACATCGCCGACCCGCACGTCACCGTGGTCGTGAATCAGATCAACAGCAAGCGGATTTACCTGGTCGGCGAGGTGTTGCATGTCGGCGCCATGGCGATGTTGCCTAACATGACTGTTCTACAAGCGTTGTCCAGCGCCGGATTAAACCAGTTTGCCAACACTAAACGCATTTACGTCCTGCGCACCGAGAACGGCAGACAGCAGAAACTGCCGGTGGACTATCGCAGGTTGGTTAAAGGTGAGCAGATCGAACAGAATTATGTATTGCAGCCGGGGGACACAATTGTCGTCCCGTAAGGACGATGCGGTCCCGCAAGGGATCCACGGGTGAAAAACATGGTAAGAATGCGAACAATCCGGTTGGCGCTGCTGGTTTTCGGCATGAGCATCTGCGCGATCGCCCAGACTAGTTCCCAGTCTCAGACCGAGACCACTCCGGCGCCGGCCTTCGGCCAGAATGCGCCGATGCTGAACCCGGAGAACCCGCCCGTATCTGGACTGGACGAGCCCAGGCTCGAACTGGGTAATGCCGGCGGCAGCTTCATCTCGCCAGCTTTGCAGGTGAGCGAATCGGCGGACACGAACGGGGGCAACCAATTCGGCAACACCGGTTTAGAATCTATCACCAGCATTCTCGGCGCCCTCGACCTCCAGCAATTCTGGCCCAAGAGCGATCTCTTTCTCGAGTACCTCGGCGGCGGCGCGTTCTACAGCAGTCCCTATGACGTGCAGCAATTGCAAGCCGCCGGGCTTCAAGCCGTAACGCGCTGGCGAACTGGCCAGGTGACGGTGCGGGACTCCTTCAGTTACCTGCCCGACGGTTCCTTCTCTATGGGCACCTATGGTGGCGTCCCGGGTTTGGGTCTTACCACCGGCAGCATGGGTCTCGGAGGGCAAGGTGGTGCTTTGCCCGGCGGCCAGCAATTCGGCAACGGTCAATTCGGTTCGGTCGAAAATATTCCCCTGCTCGCGAACACAGCGATTCTCGATGTGGAGCAGTCTCTCAGCCCGGTCTCCGCGATCACCGCAGCCGGCGGATTCAGCAACGCTCATTTCTACGATTCCGCGAATTGCTCGAATCCAGAAAATATATGCCTGATCGACAGCGACCAAGTCACGATTCAAGGCGGATACAGCCGTCTGCTTTCCCGTCACGATCAGATCGGCGGAATCTATGATTTTCAGCGGTTTCAATTCCCGCAAAGTACCGGCGGCCGGGTTACCAACCAGGTCGCTAATGTGCTCTGGAGCCATACCCTCACCGGCAGGATGAGCTTCAGTGCCGGAGCCGGTCCGCAGCACACCGACCTGCAACAAAGTGTCCACATCAAGAGTTGGTCGGTGAGCGCGCGGGTTGAGCTGCGCTACAGGTTCGCTCATTCGTCGATGGCCGCGACCTACGAAAAATTTACTTCGACAGGATCCGGCTTCTTCGCCGGCGCCGACACCCAGGCTGCGCGGTTCGAGTACACCCGCTCACTGGGACGTACTTGGAATTTCTATGGTGATTTGGGCTACTCGCATAACAAGAACCTCCAGTTGGGGTTTGTGGGCGTGAATGCGTCCAACTACGACGAAGGTTTCGCCGGAGCCGTCTTCCGCAAACACCTGGGACGTTCCTATGACTTCTTTGCCGCTTATCGCTTCAGCGAGGTGGCCTTTAATGTTCCGGCTTGCTTCGGTGGCAGTTGCGGCAACAATGCTCAGCAGCACATCGGCACGGTTGGGGTGGAATGGCACCCCCGGCCGACTCGTATCGAATAATTGTTTGGCCGCCTCTTCTGATGACGGCCGGATTGGTGAATCGTATGGATGAGAATCGCGAACTGACGATGGACGATTATCTGGCGATGCTGCGGCGGCGCCTTAAAGTCATTTTGATCCCGGCCTTGCTTGCCCCGCTGGCGGGCTTCCTGGTCTCTTATGCCTTCCGGCCGAAGTTTACCGCCCAGTCCACGGTTCTGGTGGAAGCCCAGAAGGTGCCCGACAACTACGTCCAGCCGGTCATCACTGCCGATTTTACCCAGCGCATCCAGACCCTCAGCCAGCAGGTCCTGAGCCCCAGCCGCCTGCGTCCCGTGATTCAGAGCCTTGCGATCGTTAAGCCGGATGGGGAGAACCAGCTCATCGACGACATCCAGCACAATATGTCGGTCGAGCCGGTGATCACCTCGATGAGCGCTGCCGCTGTCCAGGCGGGAATTTCTGGCGGCAGGAGAAGGCAGGCCACCGACGAGCCGGTGCCCGGCTTCAATGTCAACTACACCGACAGCGACGCAGCCCGCGCACAAAAAATCTGCAATGCCATGACCTCGCTGATCGTGGATGAAAACCTGCGCTCTCGCGCCGAAGTCGCCCAAGGCACCACCGAGTTTCTCAGCCGCCAGGTCGAAGACGCCAAACGCGCCATTGACGAACAGGATGCCAAGCTCGCCAACTTCAAAAAGCAATATATGGGTCAGCTGCCCGGCGATGCCGACAACAACATGCGCATGCTGATGTCGCTGAATTCGCAACTCGATGCCACCACCCAGTTCCTGAGCCGCGCCCAACAAGATAAGGCCTACACCGAAAGCATGTTGGCGCAGCAGTCCTCCGCCTGGAAGAGTTCGCAGAACAGTACCAATCCGCAGACCCTCGAACAACAGTTGAACCTGCTGCAGGCGCAATTGCTGCAACTGCAGGCGAACTATACCGATGATCACCCCGACGTGATCAAAACCAAGGCCGACATCGCCGAGGTCCAGAAGAAGCTGAAAGAGGTTAGCGCCGACGCCGCATCCGCCAAAGCCACCGACAGCAGCGATAAGACCAACGTCAGCGAACCGCCTGAAATTAGCCAGCTTCGTATGCAGATTCACCAATACCAGACCATGATCGAGCAAGCCACCGTAGCCCAGAAGAGGCTGCAAAGCCAGATTGGCATCTACCAGAACCGCACCGCTATGAGCCCGGGCGTCGAGGCGCAATACAAGCTGCTCACCCGCGACAACGATAATGCCCAAGCCTTCTACAAAGATCTGCTGGCCAAGAAAAGCTCCGCCGCGCTGGGCACCAGTATGGAGAGCCAGCAGCAGGGCGAGCAGATGCACATTCTGGCCGGGGCTGGCCTGCCGGATTCTCCCAGTTTCCCCAACCGCCCGCTGTTTGCTGGAGCCGGAATGGGTGTCGGTCTGGCGCTCGGGCTCCTCATCGCCATCTTTCTGGAATTCAGTGACAAGTCCATCCGCACCGAAAAAGATGCTGCCGCCATCATGGATCTGCCCCTCCTGATTTCCGTGCCCTGGCTGGGTGAGGAAGAGGACGATGCTGCTGCCCGCGGCAACGGACGCCGCCGTTTCTGGGACCGGGGTGATCCAGCCACGCCAAAAGAACACGAGAACGTCGAGGTCTAACGCACGCCTATGTACAAAGAATTTTTTGGACTTCGCGCCAACCCGTTCAACGTCAATCCGGACCCGCGTTACCTGTTTCTCACGCGGCACACCGAAGAGGCGTTGGCCTGCCTTACCTATGGCATACAAAGCCGCAAGGGCTTCGTGTTGCTTACCGGCGAGGTTGGTACCGGCAAAACGACGCTGATCAACAAATTGATGGAATGGCTCCGCCTGCAGCAGGTCGCGACCGCCTTCATCTTCAACTCGCGCATGGACGTGCCCCAGTTCCTCGATTTCATGATGGCCGATTTCGGCATCCCCTGCGACGGCCAGTTGAAGAGCCAGATACTACAGCGCCTCTATAATTGGCTGCTCGATCGCTATCGCGCCGGTGAGACTGCAGTGCTGGTCGTCGACGAGGCCCAAAGCCTCTCCGATGAAGTGCTCGAAGAGATCCGCATGCTCACCAATCTCGAGACCTTCACCGAAAAGCTCCTGCAGATCATTCTGGTCGGGCAGCCGGAACTCGAACAGCGCCTGAAGCAGCCTCAGTTACGCCAGCTGCGTCAACGCTTGACGCTGCGCGCCAAAACCCATCCTTTCAATCTTGAGGAAACCAAGTCCTATATCACCCAGCGCCTCCGCATCGCGGGGTCGAGCGGCGAGCCGATCTTCGATTCCGACGCTGCCGTCGCCATTTTCCGTTATTCGCTGGGCATTCCGCGCATCATCAACCTGCTCTGCGAGCACTGCTTGGTCAGCGGGTTCGTCGATCAGAAAAAGACGATCGCGGTCGAAGTCGTCGATTCGGTCGCCCGCGATTTCGATTTGACCAATGGCAACGCCGCCGCAGCCATGATTGCACCGGCTCCTCCGTCAGCGGAAAAGTTTGATCTGGTCGAAGCCTTGCGCACTTTGGCAACACTGGCCGACCGATTGCGCCAATCGGAACAACAGGATCTCCCCAAGGAAAGGAAACTATGAGCCGCATCCATGACGCTTTGAAACGCGCCGAGCAGGAAAGAGCAACCTCCACGGGGACGCACGTCGAGCCCGCTTTCGACCAACCCGAATTCCGAAACGAAGTACGAAACGAAGTCCAACGCGAAAGCATGCCTTCGCTGCAGCCCTCGGGAACCAACGCGATGCCTACCATGGCCTCCGGGTTGAATTACGAATCGCTGCGCGCCCGCTGCCCCCAGACCGAATGGAGCCCGGACCCGCGCACCATGCTCTTCTTCCGGGAAGACGACAGTCGCATCGGGGCGGAAGAGTTCCGCACCCTGCGCTCCCGTCTCTACCAGATCCGCGAGAAGATGCCGCTGAAACGCCTGATGGTGACCAGCGCGCTTCCCAAAGAAGGGAAGTCTTTCGTGGCTGCCAATCTAGCCCAGGTCATGGTGCGGCAGCACGGGCGCCGCGCCCTCGTTATCGACGCCGATTTGCGCAACCCCGGCCTGCACCGCCACCTCGGAGCGCCCCAGTCCCCCGGATTGGCCGAATACCTGTTGGGCGAATGCGACGAGTTCGCTGCCCTGCAACGCGGCCCCATGGAAAACCTGTTCTTCCTGCCCGCGGGGCGGGCCGTTCCCAGTGCCCCCGAACTGCTCTCCAACGGCCGTCTGAAGCTCCTGTTGCAGCGCGCCGAGCCCTTGTTTGATTGGATCATTCTCGACACATCGCCCGTCATCCCCGTGTCGGATGCCACACTGGTTGCCGGTTCCTGCGACGGCATCCTCATGGTCGTGCGCTCCAATATGACGCCTTCCGATTTAGCTCGCCGTGCCCGCCAAGAATTCCCGGACAAGCTGCTGCTCGGAGTTGTGCTGAACGGGGCCACGCCAGGAGAGCAGTCGAAGTACTACTATGGCGAGGCCGTGAACAGCCAAGCCTAGATCGAAGATGAAGACGAACCGAGGCCCCGTTGATCCGGCTCTTCAATGTCTATATCCCAGTCCGTACTCTGGTCCTGCTGGTCGGAGAGGCCCTGATCGTCTGGACCTCGTTCCTGCTCGGGGCCGTGTACGAATTTCGCCAGGACAGTTACCTGGTGCTCAACTATGAGGGCGGATACATCAAGCTGTTCATATTTACCGGGGTAGTGTTGCTGTGCTCGCATTGGTTCGATCTTTACGATACCGGCCGCCTCAACGCCAAAGGTGAGCTTTATTTCCGTCTGCTCATGGTTCCCGGCGTGCTTGCCTTCATTCTGGCGGGCATCGCCTACGTACGGCCGAATTACTTGTTGGGAAACGGTTCTTCGGCGGTCGGCCTGATCATCCTCACCGTCGCTCTGTTCGGATGGCGTCTCGGCTTCACCTGGCTGGTCCAGTTGCCAATTCTGGTCGAGCACGTCTACGTCCTCGGTACCGGCGAACGCGCGCAGCGCTTGGTGCAGGGCCTGCGACAGAATCCTGAACTCGGCGTCGAGATCGCCAGTTGGACGGGCAAGATGGAAGGCGCGGTAACCCGCGACTCCGTGGCTGCGCACCTGATGGAAGCCGTCCAAAAACAAAAAATCCATCGCGTCATCGTGGCCATGCCCGATCGCCGCGGTACCGTCCCCATGCGGGAACTGCTTGACCTGCGCATGCAGGGGGTAAAGATCGAGGAAGCCACCTCGTGGCTGGAAAAGATGTCCGGCAAGATCGAGGTCGAGAATCTGTATCCCAGTTGGCTGGTGTTTGGCGAGGGCTTTCGCCGCAGCACCATCTTCATCGTGGTTCGACGCGTGATCTCCATCATCATCTCGCTCATTGGTCTCATCCTTGCTCTGCCTTTGTTTCCGTTGATCATGCTCGCCATCCGCCTCGATTCCAAGGGCCCCGTGTTCTATACCCAGGCGCGAGTGGGCAAGGCCGGACGCATCTTCCAGGTCGTGAAGTTCCGCACCATGCGCCAGGACGCCGAAGCCGCCAACGGCCCGCAGTGGGCGGGCGATCGCGATCCCCGCGTTACCCGCGTCGGCAAGTTTCTCCGCGCCTCGCGCCTCGATGAGATTCCCCAGTTGTGGTGCGTGCTCAAGGGCGATATGGCATTCGTCGGCCCGCGTCCCGAGCGCCCGGAATTCATCGAGTGGCTCTCCAAAGAGATTCCCTATTACGGCATGCGCCACATGGTGCGGCCCGGCCTCACCGGATGGGCCCAGGTCAAGTACAAGTACGGCAGCACCGTCGAAGATGCGCGCGAAAAACTTCAATACGACCTGTTCTACATCAAGAACGTTTCGATTGGTCTGGATCTGCTGATCATGTTCCTGACTATCAAGACCGTTCTGTTGGGCCGGGGTGCGCAATAGTGAGCGCAATCATGATGAAGATCAAGTACATCTTCTGGATCGCGGCCGTGCTGGTCGGCTACTCTTACCTGGGCTATCCGGCGTGGTTGTGGCTGCGCAGTCGATGGTCGCCGCGTCCTGTGCGCCGGGGTTTTGTCGAGAGGTCCGCTGCACCCACGGTCTCGGCCGTGATGGTGGTGCGCGATGAAGAAGCTGGGATCGCTCGCAAGCTCGAAAACCTGCTGACACTCGACTATCCTCAGGCCAAGCTGGACGTCGTCGTCGTCTCCGACGGTTCCAGCGATCGCACGCCCGCTATCCTCGCCGATTATGCCCGCGATTCCGGGCTGCGGACCGGGCCGCCACCCGAAGACCGGACCGACGCACGAACCCGCGTGCGAACTCTGGTGAAACCGGTATCGCAGGGCAAAGCCGCCGGCCTCAATGATGCAATCAAATTGGCGACTGGGGAAGTGCTGCTGTTTACCGACGCCCGCCAGCAGATCGAATCCGGTGCCCTGCGCTTGCTGATCGAGAATTTCGCCGACTCCGATGTCGGCGCCGCCAGTGGCGAATTGATGCTCGGTGATCCCGCCAGCGGGGAGACCGGAAAGGGAATGGGGTTGTACTGGCGCATCGAAAAGAAAATTCGCGAATTGGAGTCCGCCTCCGGTTCTGTCGTCGGCGCCACCGGCGCCATCTACTGCGCCCGCCGCCGATTGCTCGACGCGTCGCCATTGCCCGAAGGCACCATCCTCGACGACGTCCTGCTGCCCATGCAGATCGTGCGCAAAGGATCTCGCGTCATCTTCGACTCCCGCGCCCGCGCCTGGGACTCGCCCGACTTGGGCGAAGGCCGCGAATTTTCCCGCAAGGTCCGCACCCTGAGCGGCAACTATCAGCTCCTGCAACTTGCTCCATGGCTGTTGAGCCACGAAAACCCGATTCGATTTGAATTCGTAAGCCACAAGCTTTCGCGATTAGCCGTGCCCTTTGCCTTGCTGGCGCTCTTGATCGCCTCCATGCTCCTGCCCCAGCCGCTCTATCGCACCGCGCTCGGGGCGCAGCTTGCCTTTTACGCGCTCAGTCTGGCCGCGCTCGCGGGCGTCAAGATCGGCCCACTCTCGCGCATTGCCGATCCCGCCCGCACTTTCGTCGTCCTCAATTCCGCCGCCATGGTTGCCTTCATCAACTTTGTCACGGGCAGAAAGGCAGTCTGGGTTCGCGATCCGGCATGAGAATCCTCTGGGTCAAAGCCGAAAAGCTCCTCCCCGTTCAGAACGGCGATATCCGCACGTACCACGTCTTGCGATATCTTTCCCCGCGGCATGAGCTTACGTTTTACTCTTACTATGGAGGAATGCCCGACTCAGACGACGAGCACGAGTTGCAGCGGCAGTTGCCCGGCGCGATCGGTGAGCGCTTCACCGAAGTCTTGCCGTCGGTAGCGGAAAAGAAATCTCTTGCGGTACGCGCGATCCGGCGCGCTTAGCGGAAAAGAAAGCTTAAAAGAAAAAGAGGAATTTGTGGCCATCGGCGATAACGGAAATGTGGTGACAGCGGACGCACTCCGCAGGCGGTCAGCCTTCCGCGTCGCCGATCCGACCAAGGGCGCGTTTTTCTGGCTGAGCATCTTCTTCGTCGTCTATTGCGCTCGGCCGGAAGACTGGATTCCCGGTCTCAAGTATTTCCCGCTCGCCAAGATCACCGCCATCCTGGCCATGTGGGGCCTGTTCACCACCCTGGGTAGAACCAAACGCACGCTCAAGGATCTGCCCAAGGAGGCAAGACTCCTCCTGATCATGATCGGCCTGCTCTACCTGGGAGCATTTCTGTCTCCGGTGTGGAGGGGCGGGGCCGTTTCCAACACCATCGATTTTTCCAAGGTCTACATCGCATGGGTGCTGATTTTTCTGCTGATTACCACCTTCGACCGCTTGCGGCAAATCATCTTTATCCAGATATTTTCGGTGGTCGTCGTTTGTGCCGTCGCCCTCGTCAAGGGCCACAGCGCACCCCGCCTCGATGGTGTGTTGGGTGGCATCTATGGGAACCCGAACGATCTCGCATTCGCTATCGTGTTATCGCTGCCGTTTGCGCTGGCCTTCATGGTCACCGCCAGGAATGCTGTTATCAAAGTGTTTTGGCTTTGCGGAATGCTGGTGATGGTGGTCGCTATTTTTTTGACTGCATCGCGTGGCGGTTTCATCGACCTCATCATCTCCGGCAGTGTCACTCTCTACTACTTTGCCATCAAGGGGAAGCGCCCTTACCTGATCGTGGCCACTGCCCTCATCGGCGTCGTGGTAATGGCCGCCGCCGGCGGCAGACTCTATAATCGTTTTGCCGCCTTGTCCGGCGACAGCACTACCGATCCGTCCGCCTACGGATCCTACGAGGATCGCAAGTACCTCATGTCACGTGCCGTCAGTGCCATCGAACACTATCCCATCTTTGGCATTGGCGTCAACAATTTCACCTCCTACTCGTCGATCTGGCGGGAGGTGCACATGACCTACCTCCAGATCTGCGCCGAAGGTGGCATCGCCGTGCTGATTCTCTACCTCATGTTTTTCCGGCGCGCTTTTAAGAATCTGAAAATCCTGCGACAAACCAAGAATCTCGATCCCGACATCGTTTTGTTCGTCGGAGCATTGCAAGGTTCGCTGGTCGGCTTCGCAGTGGGCGCTTGCTTTGCTCCCGAGGCTTACCAGTACTTCCCCTATTTTGCTGTGGCGTTTACGGCAACGTTGTTGCAGACGGTCAAAGAGCAAGAGCAGGGACCCGGCACGGCGCCCCCGCCGCCGAAAAAGCCGCGTCACTTCCTGGAGGTTTATGCCGATCACGGAACAACCGGCGCAGTCTCCCCTGTCCGCTGACGTGGCTGCAAACCGGTAAAGGGAAGCTAGCCAGGGTGCCGACAAAACATCGGCGTCCAGATTTCGATATGCGTCTCAAAAAACAACTCGCCTATGCCAGAAGGATCCTGCCAGCCGCGACTTGGCGCGCGCTGAACCCGCCTGTCCGCGGCCCCGTGCACCTGATCTTAGCCCTGGCCGATCATTTTGAACCGAGCATCGATCCCGAAGACGGCCGGAAGTTTGTCCCTCGCTCCGAGCAAGAGCGCCGCCTGGAATCGTGGGTGCGTGAATACCCCAAAATCGTCGACGGCTGGCGAGACCACGACGGCCACCCGCTTGTCCACACCTACTTTTATCCTGCCGAGCAGTACGATCAGGGCTTGCTTGAGATGCTCGCCGATCACTCCCACGCCGGCTGGGGAGAAGTCGAGGTCCATCTGCACCACGGCATTCCGCATCCCGACACCGCCGAAAACACTCGCCAACTGCTCACTGAATTCCGCGACCGGCTGGCCTTCCGCCATCGCTGCCTCGCCGTCGAAGAAGGTTCCACTCGTCCCGGCTACGCCTTTGTGCACGGAAATTTCGCGCTCGCCAACTCCGCCGCCGGGCGCTTCTGCGGCGTTGATTCGGAAATGCAGATTCTGGCCGAGACCGGCTGCTATGCCGACTTGACCATGCCGGGTGCCCACTGGGATCCGGCACAGACCGAGAAAATTAATTCCGTATACGAATGCGCTCTTCCGCTCGATCAGGCGGCACCGCACCGCAAGGGGCATGACCTGGTTGTTGGACGCATGCCCAAGATTTTCCCTCTCATGGTCCAAGGTCCGCTCGTAACCGATTTTCAGCGCACGCTACGTTCTGCCCGGCCCGTTCTCGACAACGGAGCCTTCACCAGAGCCATGCCTCCGACCATGCACCGTCTCTCCCTCTGGAAGCAGGCGCAAGTCCGCGTCCTCGGACGTCCCGACTGGCTCTTCATCAAACTGCATTGCCATAGCATGGACCCGACCCAGAAAGACGCCGTCATTGGCGACAGCTTCCGCAACTTTCTTGCTGCCCTGATCGGCGGTGCGGCCGACAGAAAGGAAACGCTGCACTTCGTTGCCGCGCGTGAGATGGCCAACATCCTGCTCGCCGCTTGCGACGGCCGCGAAGGCGATCCCGGCGATTACCGCGATTATCGCTTCAAACGGCTTGCCAGCCGGCCGCTATCGGCGGAGAAATCCAGTTCTGTCCCCGTGAGCTTGAAAGGATAGAAAAAGACCATGTGTGGAATCGCCGGAGTGGTGAGCGCAACTCGCGAGAGCAACATCACCGAAGCTCTCGTGCGCCATATGTGCGACCAGATCGTCTACCGCGGCCCCGACGATGAGGGACTCTACGTCGCCGACGGCGCCGGTCTCGGCATGCGCCGCCTCTCCATCATCGACCTCTCCGGCGGCCATCAGCCCGTCTTCAACGAAGACCGCAGCGCATGGATCGTTTTCAACGGCGAGATTTACAACTTTCCCGAACTCCGCCCCGAGCTCGAAAGCCGTGGCCATCGCTTCTACACTCACACCGACACCGAAGTCATTATTCATCTCTACGAAGAGATGGGCGCCGGCTGCGTCCAGAAATTGCGCGGCATGTTCGCCCTCGCCATCTACGATAAGACCAATCGCAAATTGACCCTCGCCCGCGACCGCCTGGGCAAGAAGCCGCTTCACTATGCGCTCCACAACGGAAATCTCTACTTCGCTTCCGAAATCAAATCGATCCTCGCCGTCGCCCCCGAACTCGCCGTAGTCAACTCCCAGGGGCTGCTTGAATATCTTTATTACGGATACGTGCCCGATCCCATTACCGCGTTCACCGGAATTCATAAGCTCCCTCCCGGACATCTGCTCGAGTTTCAGGACGGCAAGATCCGCATCCGTCAGTACTGGGACCTTCCCGAATACAACACGCACTCGCCCAGGACCGAAGAAGAATGTTTGGAAGAATTAGAGCAGCGTCTGTTGGAGGCGACCAAGATCCGCTTGATCTCCGACGTGCCTCTCGGCGCTTTTCTCAGCGGTGGCACCGATTCCTCCACCATCGTTGCCTTGATGGCGCGTGCCAGTTCCCGCCCGGTCAAGACTTTCTCCATCGGCTTCAAGAAAGACGATTTCAATGAAGCCCACTACGCTCGCATCGTCGCCAGCAAATTCGGCGCCGATCATCGCGAGATGATCCTGGAGCCCGACGTTGTCCAGACCGTCGAGCATCTCACCAGTTCGCTCGAAGAACCTTTCGGCGACTCCTCCATGCTGCCCACTTACTACGTTTCGCAGATGGCTCGCCAGCATGTCACCGTGGCCCTTTCCGGCGATGGCGGCGACGAGATTTTTGGCGGATACGATCGTTACCGCATTCACGCCGGCCGCCGCATCTTCGAACACATTCCCGCATGGGCTCGCAAGTTCTACCGCGACCAAGTCTTCCCGCGTTTGCCCAACAACATGCGGGGCCGCGCTTTCAGCTATAACGCTTCGCTGCCTTGGCAGGAACGCTACGTCGACCAGCTGTCTTTCCTGCCTTCCTTTGAGCGCGACATTCCGCTGCTCTCGCACGATTTTCGCCAGATCCTGAACCGCAGCGATGATCCCGGCAATGTTCTGCGCCGTTACTTCGCTAAGGCGCCCGCTAAAGATCCCGTCGACCAGCTTTTCTACGTTGACACCAAGACCTATTTGGTCGGCGACATCCTCACCAAGGTTGACCGCATGAGCATGTTGAATTCACTCGAAGTCCGCGTCCCCATTCTCGATCATCTGTTTGTCGAGTGGGTCACCGGCCTGCCGCCCCAGTGGAAAATGCGCGGCAACCAGCAAAAATACATTCTCCGAAAACTGGCGGAGCGCGTGGGCGTGCCTCGCGAAGCGCTCTATCGCCAGAAGCAGGGATTCGCCCTCCCGCTCGTTCACTGGATGCGCAACGAACTCAAAGACATGCTGATGATCCTGCTCGAACCCCGCACCCTCGATCGCGGCTACTTTGTCGCCGGCGGGGTCCGGAAACTGATGGACGACCACCTTGTCCGCGGCCGCGGCAATACCGCACGCATCTGGCGTCTGCTGATGTTCGAGCTCTGGCATCGCAACTTCCTCGAAAAATACATCAAGCCCGCCGGACTATTCTCTCTCCCCGTGGTCGCCGACTCTCGCCGCCAGGCGCCCACTTCCGCCGCCCTGGCCTCCGCACCGGTGGGAGGATGATCGGGTGCGCGCCGCCAACCCTGCCAGCCTGACCACAACTCCTCCAGCCGATCCTTCAGGTCTGGCCGATCCTCCCGAGCTGGCGATCAGCCTGTTTCTCATGGTCAATACCTTCGAAACCGGAGGATCTGAACGCCAGTTCATTGTCATGGCACGGAGTCTCACCCCTCCACAATTCCAGACTCATCTAGGATGCATTAGCCGGCGCGGCCCGCTCGCCCACAACTTCCCGGATGCTCCTCAATTTCCTCTCGGCGGCAGCCTCTACGGATGGCAGTCGCTGCGCACTCGCCTCAATCTAAGCCGCCATCTGCGCCATCATCAGGTGCAGGTCGCTCACGCCTTCGATTTCTACGCCAATCTCACTTTGATTCCCGCCGCCAAGCTTGCCCGTGTGCCCGTCGTCATCGGCAGCCATCGCCAACTTGGAGACCTGATGACACCCGCGCAGTTCCGCGCGCAGGCCGCCGCTTTTCGCTGGTGCGACGCCGTTGTCTGCAACTCCGAAGCCGCCGCCGCTCGCCTCCTCGCCGCCGGCCTCTCCTCCAATAAAATCGTAGTCATCGGAAACGCCCTGCCGGCCGAGGCTTTCGCCGCAGCGCCCGCGGCTCTGCCGAAGCGTCCCGGTGTGACCCGCGTCGGCATGGTCGCGCGCATGAATCATGGTTACAAAAATCATTCTGGATTTCTGCGCATCGCCGCCCAGATTCATCGGTGCATGCCGGATGCTGAATTTCTCCTTGTCGGCGATGGCCCGCTGCGTCAGCAACTGCAGAACGAAGCGTCGAGCCTCGGCCTCGGCGCCTCCGCGATCTTTCTCGGCGATCGTCAGGATATGCCCGCCATCCTCGCTTCACTCGACGTCGCTGTCCTTACTTCCGATTCCGAAAGCTTGTCGAACGTCATTCTCGAAGCCATGGCGGCGGGTTTGCCCGCGGTCGCCTATGACGTCGGCGGAAATTCCGAGCTGCTCAGCCATCCGCGCGGAGCCCTGATTCCCGCCGGCAACGAAACCAGCTTTGCCGATGCCGTTCAGAAGCTTCTGGCCGACTCCGCGCTTCGCCAGCAACTCGGCCGCAACGCCCGCGAGTTCGCACAAGAAAACTTCAGCCTCGATCGCGTGCGCCAGCGCTACGTGGAACTCTATGTCAAGCTTCTAGAGAAGAAGCGCCCAAGCCGGGTGCCCCATCCTTCCGCGTACTTTGCGGAAGGGTGGGAGCCCACGCCGAAAAGCCCGCCCAAGGGAAGCTCAGCGAAGCGCCTGCGAGTCTGCATCGTTGCGCCCAGCCTGCGCTACGTCGGAGGACAATCCATCCAGGCCGACTTGCTCCTGCGGCACTGGCAGCACGATCCCGACATCGACATCAGCTTCCTCGCCGTCGATCCGCCCTTGCCCCGCCCCCTCGCCTGGGCGGAAAGCATTCCCGGCCTGCGCACCATTCTGCGCGAGCCCATTTACTTCTGGCACCTCTGGCGCGGTCTCAAAGACGTGGACGTGGCTCACATCTTTTCCGCGTCCTACTGGTCTTTCCTACTCGCTCCCGCACCAGCGTCGTTATTCGCAAAAATAAAGATGAAGACACGCGGCAGCAAGACCGTGATCAACTACCACAGCGGCGAAGCTCGCGACCACCTCCAGCGCTTCCGCTCGGCCAAGTTCGTTCTCTCTCGCGTCGATAAAATTGTCGTTCCATCCGGCTACTTGGTCGACGTCTTCCGCGAATTCGGATTGCCGGCTTTTGCGGTGCCGAACATCGTCGACCTCTCGCAGTTCCGCTATCGCGAGCGCGCTCCGCTGCGCCCGCGCCTGGTTTGCACCCGCGGCTTCTCCACGTACTACAGCGTGGACGTCGTCGTCCGGGCGTTTGCCGAAGTAAAAAAGGAATATCCGGAAGCGCAGCTCGATCTGGTCGGCAATGGTCCGCTTGAAGGCGATATCCGCAAGCTGGTTGCGGACTTGCATCTCACCGGCGTCAACTTCACCGGCGTCGCCACGCATCAGGAAATCGGTAAGTATTACGAGCAGGCGGATATTTTCATCAACGCCTCGTGGCTCGACAACATGCCGCTGTCGGTCATCGAAGCCTTTGCGGCGGGCACTCCCGTTGTCACCACTTCGCCGGAGTGTATGCCCTATCTGGTCCAGCACGAGCGCACCGGATTGCTCTCACCCGTAGGCGACGAAAAAGCCCTCGCAGCAAATGTAATCCGTCTGTTGCGCGACCCCGCCCTCGCCGCTAGCCTAGCGCGAAGCGCCCACGCTGAATCACGAAACTACACTTGGGAAGCCGTCCGCGAACAATGGCTGAATACATATCGGGGATTGACCACTGACCACTGCGGTTCAGGCCGATAACAGGCCTGGATCGTTCCGGGCGGAGGGTCTTCGTTGCTGCACTGTCGGACGGCCACTTCTCGAAAAGCGCGAGAAGTGGCGCACCCAGCAGGGGGGTGCCCCCCCATCTTCTTCGATATATTAGAATCATGGGGTTAGGGGAAAAATCATGAAGAATAAGGACTTATATGTAAAGTATTATGCAATAAGGACTTAGCTTTACTGTTCCCACTTTGGGTGCGGCTTGTTTACTCCTAAGGTACTATCCGGCGTCGCAATTTTTTTTATATCACGGCCCTTTAGAATCATAGATTTGGCGGGAAATTCCTTTCAAATCTTTGAGTTTAAAGGAGTTATATGTAAAATATTCCGGAATAAGGAGTTAGCTTGTTGGGCTCACTCGCGGGATTTCGGCAGGGGGGCTTTACAGCTGACTGCCTCAACTTCGTGTTGTCAAAGAGCGCCGACTAGCGGGGCTTGGCCAGCTTCGAGGCGTCTTGGTGACGGGCGCTGGTTCTGCATACAGCCCCGGGCCTCAGCGCCGCAGGACGGGCGAGGGCGCCCGTCTCTCCATCAAGAAAAAAAGCCCCGCTCTCGCGAGCGGGGCTTTAGCTTTTGCGCCGAAGGCGCGTCTGCCTGGACGGCTAGTCCTAGTACATGTCGCCCATGCCGCCGCCGTGGCCGCCTGGCATCGGAGCATTCTTCTTTTCTTCCGGGATCTCCGCTACCAGCGCTTCGGTCGTCAGCATCAGCGCCGCGATCGAGCCCGCGTTGGTTAGTGCCGTGCGCACCACCTTCGTCGGATCGAGCACGCCCGCCTTCACCAGGTCTTCATACTCGCTGGTCAGAGCGTTGAAGCCGAAGTTGGGTTCCTTGGAATCGTTGACCTTGCCGAGGACGATTGCGCCTTCTTCGCCGGCGTTCTCCGCGATCTGGCGCAACGGCTCCACCAGAGCGCGCTTCACGATGTTGACACCGATCTGCTCGTCACCCTCCAGCTTCAGTCTTTCGAGAGCTGGAACGCAACGCGCCAGGGCCACGCCGCCGCCGGGGACAATCCCTTCCTCGACTGCCGCACGCGTAGCGTGCATGGCGTCTTCCACACGCGCCTTCGTCTCTTTCATTTCGGTTTCAGTAGCGGCGCCGACTTTAATTACGGCCACGCCACCGACCAGCTTCGCCAACCGCTCCTGCAATTTTTCGCGGTCGTAGTCACTGGTGGTCTTTTCGATCTGGCTGCGAATCTCTTTCACGCGGCCTTGCACATCACCCGGCTTGCCTTTGCCTTCGACGATGGTGGTGTTGTCCTTGTCGATGGTGATTTTCTTGGCTTGTCCGAGATCGGCCAGCGTCACGTTCTCCAGCTTGATCCCCAGATCTTCCGTGATGGCCTTGCCGCCGGTCAAAGTCGCGATGTCCTGCAGCATAGCCTTGCGGCGATCGCCGAAGCCCGGAGCCTTAACGGCCGAGACTTGCAGCGTGCCACGAAGTTTGTTCACGACCAGAGTCGCAAGCGCTTCGCCTTCCACATCTTCCGCGATGATCAACAGCGGCTTGCCGCCCTTGGCGATCTGCTCCAGCAGCGGCAGCAGGTCCTTCATCGAGCTGATCTTCTTTTCGTGGATCAGGATGTAAGCGTTCTCCTGCACTGACTCCATCCGCTCCGGATCGGTAACAAAGTAAGGAGACAGATAACCGCGATCGAACTGCATGCCTTCGACCACGTCCAGCTGCGTCTCCAGCGTCTTCGACTCTTCCACCGTGATGACGCCATCCTTGCCGACCTTCTTCATAGCCTCGGCAATGATCTTCCCGATGGTCTCGTCGTTGTTAGCCGAGATCGTGCCCACCTGCGCAATCATGTCGCCGGTGACCGGCTTGCTCAGTTTGTCGAGCTCGCCTTTTTCGCGGTTGCCTTCCTTGTCGAGTCTGCCGGTAACGAGCAGGACGGCTTTTTCAATACCGCGCTTCATCGCCATCGGATTGGCGCCAGCAGCAACGGTCTTCACGCCTTCGCGATAAATTGCCTGGGCAAGAACCGTGGCGGTGGTGGTGCCATCGCCGGCAACATCCGAGGTCTTCGAAGCAACTTCGCGGACCATCTGCGCGCCCATGTTCTCGAGCACGTCTGGCAATTCAATTTCTTTGGCTACGGTGACGCCGTCCTTGGTGATAGTCGGCGCACCGAATTTCTTTTCAATAACCACGTTGCGGCCCTTGGGGCCAAGAGTAACCTTTACAGCATCAGCCAGCAGGTTGACGCCGCGGAGAATCGCCTGGCGGGACTCTTCTCCTTGAACAATTTGTTTTGCCATATCTGTTTGCTCCTTAAGATGTATGCAGGCCGAAAGCCTGCGGAATTTGAAAAACTAGGTCTCAGGTAAGCCAAGAGCTACCGTCGCGATCCGGCCGTTTCTTTCTTGGAGGTCGTTGCGCCCGAGAGCACGCCCAGCACGTCTTCTTCGCGCATGATGATGAAGTCTTCACCATCGAGGATGATCTCGTTGCCGGAATATTTGCCGAACAGAATGCGGTCGCCTTCTTTCACGTCGAGCGGCCGGACCTTGCCTTCTTCGTTGATCTTGCCTTTGCCGGTGGAGATGACTTCTCCCTCCTGCGGCTTTTCTTTCGCGGAGTCGGGAATAATGATCCCGCCGCGCGTTCTATCGATTTCTTCCACGCGACGGACCAGGATGCGGTCATGCAGCGGGGTAAATTTGGTTGCCATAGTTGCGTACTCCTTTCAAGAGTGGTTTAAGTAGGGTGAATCGAAAATCAGAGTTTCCCCAAGAATTGAGGACTGTTAGCACTTGAGGCTCACGAGTGCTAATTATCGAATGTGGGCGACTGGTTGTCAAGCATCCAAACTGAGATGGAGATAAGTCATCTAGAATCAGTCTAGTAGAGCTCACTGAAGAGTGCCATCTCGAGCGGAGCGGGAACTTCACGAAGTGAAGTCCCCCGCGCAGCCGAAGGACCCCGACCCGAAATGCGCCTCGTCGAGCGGGAGAGAACGCCCCTCCCTCCACGAATCGGTTCTACTGAGAGCTGACAGCTGAAAGCTGCCAGTATCGCCCAACCGTCGGCAGCCTTGCCAGCCCTCCGGCCAGCCTTGGCAGCGGCGAACGGGATGAATGCTGCAAGCATTGACTTTCAGACCCGAAATGGAACGGCAGTCGGCGTGCAACCGCTCCGTCATCATCTTCCGCAACATGCGGTCGGGCCAGCCATGAGATTCAAATATTGATGCTCGTCAATCGTTGCTCGCCAACCCGGCGCAAGCGTGTTTCTGCGAGGAGATGGAGGAGCTCGAATGAGCATGTCCGGCTTGAACTGCGTTGAAAGCTGTCTTAGTTGCCATCTGCGTACCCGCAATTTTTTCTGCGACCTTGCCCAAGACTCGATCGAGGCTTTCAACAAAATAAAACATGCCGCCCTTTTTCCTGAACACGCGGCGGTTTTTGTTGAGGGACAAAGTCCCTGTGGAATTTTCATTCTCTGCCAGGGACGCGCTAAGCTCTCCACCACCTCGCGCGACGGCAAAACGCTAATTGTGCGAATCGCGGAACCCGGTGAAGTTCTGGGTTTGCACGCAGTGGTCACCGGCGGTCCGTACGAGTTGACAGTCGAAACCATGCAGCCCTGCCAACTGAACTTCGTGGGGCGGGAAGACATGTTGCGCTTCCTCAAAGAGCACGCTGACGCTTCTCTCCATGCTACCCAGCATCTTGCCCGAGATTGTTCCGATTCCTATGGCGTGGTGCGCACGATCGGGTTGTCACACTCGGTGTCGGAGAGATTTGCCAGATTCCTGCTCGAAACCGCCGCCGATGGCGAGGTCAGCAACGGAACGGTGCGCGTCCGGCTGGCCATGACCCATGAAGAAATCTCACAACTGATCGGCACCAGCCGCGAAACCATCACCCGCCTGCTGTCGGAGTTCCGCAGAAATGAGATGGCAGAACTCAGGGGCTCGATGTTGATTATCCATAACCACCCAGCACTGAAGAGCCTGGTCCGCGCTTAAGGGCGGCGGAGATGACGTTATCTGTGAAAATGGTCCGGCTACTCGTCCATCTCATACGCTTTCTTCAACCAGCGCTTTAGCTCGCCGTCGATATCGGCCTTTGACTTGACCTCAATCCGGCGGGTGATGCGGTCCTTCTTTTCGTAGCCACCGGTATCGATCAGGCGCTTGGGGGTTTTCATGTTGCCGAGGGCGAATCCGAGATCGATTCGCGTATTGGTCGACGGCTTGATCTGCGCGAACACGTGGTTGCGATAGAACGGCACCATCGTCTTGCACGGGCAAGCCTTCACGTCTTTGCCGAGGGAAGACCCGAGCTTCAGCAATTGCTCATACAGTGGTCGAAGAGCGGCGCGCGGGCCCGAGTACTGCGCCTCTACCCATTCGGCGGCGGTTTTCAGGTAAGCGTCGGGCGAGGGTTCCTCCGTGCCTTTGCCGGCGGCGCGCTCCGCGATCCACGCTGCGGAATTTGTGCCCAGCTTGTGTTCTTTCTTCAGCCACTCGCGGCGCTCTTTCTCCGTCGGCGGACCGGACTTCTTTGTGAGAGCGACCCATTCTTCGAGCGACCGGCCAGTTTTCTGCGGCAGTTCCTTTATCCACTTCTGAACCATTGTCACGCCCGGATGAACGGCATAAAGGCCGTCTGTTTTGGTGGCGGGAGACATTGGGACCTCCTTGGCACTCGATGATTCGCACGACATGATACACAGTCCCGATGCCAACTCGCGATAGAATCTTTCGATGGCCAGAAAGAAGCACGAAGCTGGACACGACACACGCTACCTGCAAATGAAGAAGAACTACTGCTTCGTCTGCGGTAAGGACAACCCTGACAGCATGCGGCTGCGCTTCACCTACGACGAAGAGCGCGACTGTTTCGTGTGCCGATTCCGGCTGGGCAAGCGCTACACCGGACCGCCGGGACACTGCCACGGCGGCATCATCGCGACCATCCTCGATGAAGCGATGGGCAAGGTGAACAAACTGCGCCACGTGGTGGCGGTGACTTCCGAGATGACCGTGAACTACCTGAAGCCCGTGCCGCTGAAGCAGCCGCTGCGCGTGGAGTCGCGCGAGGTCAAGGTGACGGGCCGGAAGCACATCAATATGGCCGAGATCCTGAACGAAAAAGGGGAAGTGCTGGCGCGCAGTCAGGGTCTGTTCATCGCGATCGATCCGCACCGCATGTTTGCCCGATTTGTGGAGCGCTAGAGCACGTGTGGGGACGGGTGCCTCGCTTGTCTAACAGTATCGCCGCCGGGCGGGGACGCCCGGCTCTCCATCAATAAGCGCTCGGGGTACCGCGAATCGCGAGCGGGCTGTAAAATGGAATTCAGGAAGAGAGTACAACTATGTCGCACAACAACGGACACAACAGCACCAACCTTCGCCTGAAGACCGGGCTCGCCGAAATGCTCAAGGGCGGCGTGATCATGGACGTCACCGACGCGAAGCAAGCGGAGATTGCGCAAAGAGCCGGGGCCGTGGCGGTGATGGCTCTGGAGCGCGTCCCGGCGCAGATTCGTGCCGAAGGCGGGGTGGCGCGCATGGCCTCGCCGAAAAAGATTCGCGAGATCATGGCGGTGGTGGATATTCCCGTCATGGCGAAGTGCCGCATCGGCCATTTCGCGGAGGCGCAGATTTTGCAGGAGCTGGGCGTCGACTACATTGACGAGTCCGAAGTGCTCACGCCCGCCGACGAAGCGCATCACGTCGACAAGCACGCGTTTGCCGTGCCGTTCGTGTGCGGAGCGCGCAACCTGGGCGAGGCTTTGCGGCGCATCGCCGAAGGCGCGGCCATGATTCGTACCAAGGGCGAGGCGGGCACCGGAGACGTCGTGCACGCCGTCCGGCACATTCGCCAGATTGTGCTGGAGATGAAGATTCTCACCGTGCTTGGGGAAGAGGAACTCTATGCGAAGGCCAAGGAGCACGGGGCGCCCTACGAACTGGTGAAGATGGTGGCGCGTGACGGCAAGCTGCCGGTGCCGAATTTCTCCGCGGGCGGGATCGCGACTCCGGCGGATGCATCGCTGGTGATGCAGCTGGGAGCCGAGGCGGTATTCGTCGGCTCAGGCATTTTCATGAAGAACTCGACCGAATTCGCCGATCCCGCGGAAGCCGAGAAGCGCGCGAAAGCGATTGTGCAGGCGGCAACGCACTTCAAAGACCCTAAAGTATTACTTGAAGTCAGCGAGGATCTGGCGGGGGCTATGAAGGGGCTGGCCGTGTCCACGCTCGATGAGGCGCATTTGCTGCAGACGCGCGGCTGGTAGCGCCGCCTGAGTAGGGGGCTGGCCCACCCTTCCCTCATCCCAACTCCCGAGGGTGCCCCGTCCTTGTGTCTGCGTTCTTTGCAGACACAGGGCGGGGATTTTGACCTCCTATCCGCGCTAAAATTTCCTCGCGGTTCTTCCGCGATTGTCAAAATCAAAGTCCCCGCCCTGTCGCAAAAAAACGCGACAAGGACGGGGCACCCGCGCTAATGACTGCCCATCCCCACCACGACTCCCACCCGTTCTCTCTTCCGCGCCGTCCACTGCGACTCAATTTCCACCACTCCTTCAACGCCTGAAAGATAGTGACGAAAACTGCTCCACGCCCAATCCTCCGGACTCCGCACCAGACCGCGCTTCACCGGATTTCGGTGCAGGTAACGCAACTTCTCGATCCGTTTGGCCTCGCTCCAAACATTGAAGTCGTAATAACGCGGCTGCCACAACAAACCGCCCTCGGGCGAGCGCAAGCGCCGCGCCACATTCTGCTTGAGCATTTGCAGCGCGACGGAAAGTTTTGCCCGTTCCGGTTCGCTCATCAGTAAATGAACGTGTTCGGGCATGACCACGTATCCCGAGACGTAAAATCCATACCATTGCCGCGTCTGCTCGAAACTTTGCTCAAAGATGTCGCGGGCGCGCGCCGTGCCAAGAAGCGGAGCGCGTCCATAGCAACTGAACGTCACAAAGTGCAGGCAGCGTGCTTCTTGAAAGCGCTTGAGGCCCCACGGCATGACAGCATCGTAACCCCAGAGCCTCGGCTGCGAAGACCACAGCCGCTAAAATTCCTCATCGTTATTCCATAATTGGGAAAGTCAGAGTCCCCGCCCTGTCGCAGAAAACGCGACAAGGACGGGGCACCCGCTGAGATCCAATGGTGGAAAGGGTGGGCCAGTCCCCAGGTGAGAAAACGTCACAATCACCCTGTGATCGCTCTCACAGACATCCAGCTGTCCTCATGCGAAAATTTTTAAGAACGTCGCGCCGAGAAGTATCTCCGTCTCCAGAGACAGCCAAGACACATCCCGCAAAAGGCGCATAATAACTCTTTGATAACCTATTCTTGATGAGACCAAGGCACCCGAATCCAGCCCAAATCGGGAAGAAACCGAGGATTTTGGACTTAACTCCTTATTCCGGAATATTTTCCATGTAACTCCCTTGCCCTCTAGATTTTGAAAATTTTCCACAGGCTAACCCGCTGATTCTAAATGCAAGGGGGGAGGGGGGTAGTAGTAGTAAACAGGCGTTAATAACCTAACAGTAACTAAAGGCCTTCCGATCCCAAGTTTGAATCCCTCCAACGCCGAACCGGTCGATCGCGCGATTCTTTGCATCCCCTGCAAACAAGAATCGCCACAAGCCGTCGTATAAAATCAGCTCACATCGTTTTTGGCCATGATCGACGACGAACGACGAACGACTACAGACCAAAGACCAACGACGAGAGACGATCAACCGACGACAACCATGAAAATCGGAGTCCTAGCGCTCCAGGGCGATTTCGACGCGCATCGCCGCCGTCTCGAAGAACTTGGCGCGGAAGTTGTCCTGGTCAAAAAGCCGGAGCAGCTAAATGGGATCGACGGCCTGGTGATTCCCGGCGGCGAGTCGGGGACATTTCTCAAGCTGCTCGGTGAAGACGGATTCGCGAAGCTGAAAGATTTCGTGCGCGCGAAGCCGACGTTTGGCACGTGCGCGGGATGCATCCTGCTGGCGACAGACGTAGAGAATCCGAAGCAGGCCGGCCTGGGCGCGCTCGACATCACCGTGCGCCGTAATGCTTATGGCCGCCAGATCGACAGCTCCATCCGCGAAGGGCGATTTCTTAACGATCCGATCGAGATGGTATTCATCCGCGCGCCCAAAATCGAACGTGTGGGCCCGGGCGTGGAAGTGATCGCGACCGAGGGCAAAGACCCGGTGCTGGTGCGCAAGGGAAAAACTCTCGCCGCCACGTTCCACCCGGAACTCAGCGATGATCGCCGCATTCACCAGTACTTTCTGGACGTAATCGAAAACGATCCGCCTTCGCATTAAGCGACGAACAATTGGGTGTGCAGGATCGGGACCGCCGCCCGCGGCTTCAGGTTGTGAGATGTGCGGGGAATCGGGGCGCCGACGGTGCAAGGGTCAGCACCCATACTCCGAGGCAACAAAAATCCCCGGGCTTGCGCCCGGGGATTGCGGGAGATGTGAATCAAAAGCAGGGAATTATGAAAAGAGGCGACGCCGGAAGAAGCCAGCGAGACCCACCAGCCCAGTTCCGAGCAATGACAGCGTGCCCGGTTCCGGTACCGGCGTACCGATGCTGAAGACATATCCGGTCTCCGGACCGCAATTGCTTCCACTGGCAGTGCAGAAGTGAGCACCCCACGCTAATAGGTTCCCTGGGCTTGATTCGAACTGACTGAGAGTGACGCCCGAAATAAAGAACGAGATTGTGTCCGCGCTGACGTAGCCCGAGGGGAGCGTCCCTTTGTTCATCTTGGAGAGGTTATAATCGAAGGTAGACCCGGCACGTTTTGCTGGCCCGCCAAACGAGAAGGTGGGTACATACTTACCGTCGATCAACAGGTTCTCTATGTTGCCGGCAGTGAGAGTGGCGCTCGTGTCGAACAGGATATCGCCGCCCTGCAGTTTAAAGCTGAAGCCGCTATTGGCGGTGAGCGTTACCTGCACCCCCGTGCCCGACGTCACGACGGTTACGGTGCCAATGGTCCCGACGATGCCGAGATTGTTGGAATATGCACAATTTCGGAGTGCACTATCTTGCACAGACAAATGAAACCTGAGTGCTCAGGCTCGTCTCGTTCTACCGATTGTCTTGGCGGTTGCAGCCCGGCCAGACGAATCACCGAATGCGCTAGATGCGCATCCTCCGACGCGCTATGCCGGCCAGAATTGCCAGTCCACTCCCCATCAAGCCTAGGGTGCCGGGTTCTGGGGTGGTCTTGCCCCCGCCCGCGCCCGCGCAGCCGGTGGAGATGGTGTTATTATCCAGCGATACCAGACCAGTTGAGGCCAAGACACTACCGCATGTATCTGTTGCGCCGCTGTTCATGGTGATGCTCGTGGACGCGAGAATATTTCCTAGGAACGAGGTACCTGAGCCGAGAGTAGCAGAGCTACCGATCACCCAATACACAGCGTCATTTGTGCCGGGATTGATTATTAAAACGCTCGAGGCGGATGCGGTGGTGAGGGTACTCCCTGTCTCGATAACGAAGACCTGATTGTTGAGGCCCTGGGCGTTGAGAGTGAGTGCCCCCGTCAACTGAGCCGATGAGCTAAAGGAATAGACGCCCGCCGTGAGGGTCATCCCACCCAGGTCTAAACCCGTAAGTGACGTCGTTACCGGCAGTCCTAATAGAGTATTGAACGCCGTGGTGAGCTGCGTTTGAGCCAGCCCCGCGGTCGCATCTCCTGCGTAGTAACTCCCTGTTAGGGTGATGGTTGACGTACCACTGATCGAAGTGCCTTGGTAGACACCCACATTTCCGGTGATTGTGGTCGCACCCGTATTGGTCACCGCCGAGCCACCCAGGACTGCAAAACTGGACAAGGTAGATCCGAGATAGCTGTCGGCATAAGCACCGAGTCCGAGCAACGGAAGAAGCAAGAACGAGAGAGCAAAGCAACGAATGCGGCGAAATCTCATACCTTTTCCTGCCTTCCAAGACTTCTATCCATGGTAGTAAGAGCACTTTAGTCACCAATTCGCTCCCCACCCAGGGACGTTGATAAATATTCTCGCCTCAGAAACTTAGACATCCGAGAGACCTGGAGAAAGCAAGAATGTAGCCCGCAGAAAGGAAAGTTACTTGCAGCTAAAATCCGATTCCCGAGCTGCGGTGCGAGGCGGACAAAATCAGAGAGGTTGAAGGTATAGATGCGGTCGCATCGGGCCTTCTCCGCGCAGCGCAATTGCAGCGCATCATAGAGAATTCCGCCGCGCAAAGCTGCGTGGGAGTAATGGCAAAGCCGAGGCCAAGCCGCAGGCATGCGGGCGTCCTGCCCGTGGCCGTCAATGTTAGCGTTCTGCGTGGTTAGGACAGCTGGTCAATCTTCGCTGCCAGGATGAAATCCGACTCGGTCAGGCCATCCACCGCGTGCGTCCAGGTTGTGATCTCGACCTTGCCCCATCCGAGCAGGATATCGGGATGATGCCCCTGTTCCTCGGCTAGCTCGCCAACTCGGTTCACGAAAGCCAGGGCGGACTTAAAATCAGGAAACTTGTAGGCGCGCACGAGGTGATGCTGGTTGACGATATTCCACTGCGCAGGTTCCGCCAACTGCTGGTGAATCTCCTTGAGTTTGTTTCCCTTCAGCGGCTGTACACCGCCGCGGCAGGGAACGCAATTTCGGTCTGCAAGCATAGGCCTCCTCAAGATGAGAGTCCTAGCAGGGTGCGGGAAAATTCGATTTCCGATTCCCAGCCCCTAAAGGGGCATCTGATTTCGAAGAACTTGCGGCATTGCTAAAGCCATGCCCTGGTACGAAAAGTTCTTCGGCAGCCTGACTAGAACGGAATGTCTTCATCCGTAATCGGAGAACTTCCGGCTGGGGCGTGCTCGGGTTCGGGAGCACTCTGGTCAAAGTTGTTCCCGCCCGCGGATGCCGAGGCTCCGCGCGAGCTGGCGGCGTGCTCGCCACCGCCGCCTTCGCCGCGTCCGCTGAGCAGAACGAGATCGTTGGCGATAATCTCCGTCTTGTACATCTTCTTCCCAGTTTCTTTGTCGTCCCACGAACCGGTACGCAGGCTGCCCTCGATATAACACTTCCCGCCCTTCTTCAGATATTGGCCGATAATCTCGGCCAGACGCTGGAAGGCTACGATGTTGTGCCACTCGGTGCGGTCCTGCCAGTTGCCTTCTTTGTCTTTGAAGCGCTCGTTGGTGGCGATGGAGAACTTGGCGACCGGCATGCCGCCTTGCGTGTACTTCACTTCGGGATCCTTGCCAAGGTTTCCGATCAGGATGACTTTGTTTACGCTTTTCATGAGCGCGGGCTCCTTCGCGAACGTTGACCTTCGAGACGCTCACTATAGCAGAACCGGGCGCCCCAGAGGCAGTGTCGCCCGTACCTAAAATATGTGATGAATCGGGCAGGCTTCGGGGAAAGCCGATTTGCCCCAGTGCCCCTGTAAAGACGCGGCTTGCCGCGTCTCCCTCGCCACAAAGACGGGGCACGCCCCGTCTCTACACGAAAAGCTGAAACAGCATCAGGTAGACGATCACGCCCGTCACCGAAACGTACAGCCAAAGTGGAAACGTCCAGCGCGCGATGGCCCGATGCCGGTCAAACTGCTCACGCAGGCCACGGGTCAGCGTAATCAGCACCAGGGGCACAATCACGATGGCCAGGATCGTGTGCGAGATCAGGATGGTGCGATAGAGGACCCGCGTCCATCCGGTACCGCGAAAATACACGATGCCGCCATGATGGGGCCAGTGGTAGTAAAGGTAAGACACAAGGAAGAGGGAAGAGGTAACGAACGCGGTCAACATCACCGCGCGATGCGCCGCCATCCTGCCGCGCGCGATGAGCACGCGTCCTGTAACCAGCAGCACGGCGCTGCATCCGTTGAGCGTCGCATTGATCTTCGGAAAAATCGAGTAGTCGGTCATATTTATGAAATCGTGGTTGCAATAAATAAGCGTTACATCGTTTGTACGAGCAAAGCGGGGAGTTTGGCAACTGCAAAAGGTCAGATAGAATAGGGACACGATGCCTGACGTGGGGAGCCCCCAGCCGCCGACGCCGGCGGCTACCAAATTATCTGGCGCACACCCGCTGCCCGTAGTGGCGGTCTGGGCGCGCGATCTGCTCGTCTCGCTCGCCATCTCCGCTTTCATCATTATCTTTGTCTACCAGCCGGTGAAGGTGGAAGGCACCAGCATGATGCCCGCCCTCGAAGATCAGGAACGGATCTTCGTCAACAAGTTCGTCTATCGCTGGGAGCCGATCCAGCGTGGCGACATCGTCGTCTTCCGCTATCCGCGCGACATTTCAAAGAGCTACATCAAGCGCGTCATCGGTGTTGCCGGCGACCGAATCCGCATCGAGAACGGCCAGGTTTATGTGAACGGCGAGGCGCTCGACGAAGACTACGTCCCCAGCGATTACGCAGACGCCCGCTCGTATGGTGAAGTCGTGGTTCCTCGGAATAGCTTCTTCGTCCTCGGCGACCATCGCACGATGTCAAACGACAGCCGCGACTTCGGTGCCGTGAACGAACGCTACATTTACGGAAAAGCCGTGTTCGGATATTGGCCGATGGAGAAGCTGGGAAGGCTGCGGTAAAGGTGTCAGGTCTTAGGTGTCAGGAAGAGCCTGTTGAGAAAATTGGCGTCTTGACATTTGACTTTCCTGAGACCTGAGACCTGAAAACTGGGACCTTTCTTCAGTCCCGCTCTCCTGCTAGAATCTCTAAAATCCACTCCCAGGAGTTCCAATGCAAGCGATCCTTGCACTCGAAGACGGCAGAGTCTTCCGAGGCAAAGGCTACGGCGCTAAAGGCGAGTGCTCCGGCGAAGTCGTTTTCAATACTTCCATAACCGGCTACCAGGAAATTTTCACCGACCCGTCGTACGCCGGGCAGATCGTCGTCCTGACCAACCCCGAAATCGGAAACTACGGCACCAACCCCGAAGACAACGAGGCGGTGCGTCCATACATCGAGGGGCTGATCGTGCGCGAGTTCTCGAAAGTCAGTTCCAACTGGCGCTCGCAGCAGGTGACGGATGAGTTCATGGAGCAGTTCAAGATTCCGGTGCTCGCCGAGATTGACACGCGTGCGCTGGTCCGCCACCTACGCACCAACGGTGTGATGCGCGGCGTGATCTCAACGCTCGAAGACGATACCGACAAACTCGTCGCCAAGGCGCGAGCGATTCCGAAAATGGATGGCCAGGATCTCGCCAAAGTCGTCTCCACCAACCACACCTACGTATGGGAGACAGGCGAGCGCTCGCACCTGCCCGATGAGATTGTCGGAGTAAAAGACGAGCCGGCGCGCTTCCACGTGGTCGCCTATGACTTCGGCATCAAGCAGAACATTCTGCGCAAGCTGCGGGGAGAAGGCTGCAAGGTGACGGTTGTCCCGGCGCAGACTACGGCGGAGGACGTGATGGCTTTGAAGCCCGATGGAGTGTTCCTGTCGAACGGCCCGGGCGATCCCGAGCCCTGTACGTATGCGGTCGACAACATTCGGCGTCTGATGGGAAGGCAGCCGATATTCGGAATTTGCCTGGGACATCAGCTCACCGGCATCGCGCTCGGAGGAAAGACCTTCAAGCTGAAATTCGGCCACCACGGCGGAAATCATCCAGTGAAGCAGCTGGCTAGCGGCAAGATCGAGATCACCGCGCACAACCATAACTTCGCCGTCGATCCTGATTCGCTGCCGCAAAGCGAAGTTGAGTTGACGCACATGGATCTAAACGACCAGACCCTCGAAGGCATGCGCCACCGGAATCTGCCGCTGTTCACGGTCCAGTACCACCCGGAAGCGGCGCCGGGGCCGCATGATTCGCATTACTTGTTTAAGGACTTTGTGAAGATGATGGAGGAGTGCAAGAAGTGAGAGTTTTGAAAGGGCACGCCTTCCAGGCGTGCCGTAACTGGCCAATAAAGACGCGGCTTTAGCCGCTGAGGGACTGCCAGGAGCACGATGAAGCCGCAAAGAGAACATGCGACGAACAATGCCCAGACCTATATGGTTACGTCTTCCGCATGGGAGCGTCGCGCTATTTTCCAGGCTGAGCCTTGGGCGAAACTTTTGATCGACACGCTCTATCATTATCGGTCGTCCGCCTATCTTCTGCATGAATTCGTCATCATGCCCGACCACATCCATATTCTGATGACGCCATTGACAAGCCTAGAGAAGGCGGTTCAATTCATCAAAGGCGGCTTCTCCTTCCGGGCCAGGAAGAAACTCGGCTCGAACATGGAGGTCTGGCAGAAAGGATTCCAGGATCATCGCATTCGGGACGCTGGCGATTATGCCCAGCATATTCACTACATGCATGAGAATCCTGTACGAAGGCATTTGTGTGAACGCGCCGCCGAATATCCATCCTCGTCGGCGCATCCTGGATTTGAGCTCGACGCAGTCCCTCAGGGGCTAAAGCCCCAGTCAATAGAAGCATCTGACGGCGCGGCTGAAGCCGCGCCCCTTCAAAGCAAGGCCAAGACCGCATAATGCCCAAACGAACTGACATCTCGAAGATCCTAATCCTCGGCTCCGGCCCCATCGTCATCGGGCAGTCGGCCGAGTTCGACTACTCCGGCACGCAGGCTTGCAAGGCGCTCAAGTCGGAGGGCTTTGAAGTTGTGCTGGCGAACTCGAACCCGGCCACCATCATGACCGATCCCGAGTCGGCGGACCGCACTTACATTGAGCCACTTACTCGCGAGTATCTCGAAGAGATCATTCGCGTCGAGCGTGAGATGTCGCCCAGCGCTGGCTTTGCCATTCTGCCCACGGTTGGCGGACAGACCGCGCTCAACCTCGCCATCGAACTTTGTGACGGCGGCGTGCTGGAAAAGTACAACGTGCAACTGATTGGCGCCCAGATCAGCGCCATCAAGAAGGCCGAAGACCGTCTGTTTTTCAAAGACGCCATGCAGCGCATCGGGCTCGACGTGCCGAAGTCGGCGCTCGTCAACAACCTGAAAGACGGCATCGAGTTCGCCGGCAAGATCGGCTTCCCCGTCATCATTCGTCCTTCGTTCACGCTCGGCGGAACCGGCGGCGGCATCGCCTACAACCGCGAAGAACTGATGGAAGTGCTTGCCCGCGGCCTCGATCTTTCGCCCGTGCATGAATGCCTGATCGAAGAATCCGTTCTCGGCTGGAAAGAATACGAACTCGAGGTGATGCGCGACACGAAAGACAACGTCATCATTATCTGCTCGATCGAAAATTTCGACCCCATGGGCGTGCATACCGGCGACTCCATCACGGTCGCCCCGGCGCAAACGCTCACCGACCGCGAGTACCAAGTGATGCGCGATGCGGCGATTGCCGTGATCCGCGAGATCGGCGTCGAGACCGGCGGATCGAATATCCAGTTCGCCGTAAATCCATCGACCGGGCGCATGGTGGTGATCGAAATGAACCCGCGCGTGTCGCGTTCTTCCGCGCTGGCATCGAAGGCGACCGGTTTTCCGATTGCGAAAATTGCCGCCAAGCTTGCCATCGGCTATACGCTCGACGAGATTCCGAACGACATCACGCGCAAGACTCCAGCCTGCTTCGAGCCCACGCTCGATTACGTGGTCGTCAAGATTCCGAAGTGGCAATTTGAAAAGTTTCCCGGCGCCGACGAATCGCTGGGACCGCAGATGAAATCCGTCGGCGAAGTGATGGCCATTGGCCGCACGTTCAAGGAAGCGTTGCAGAAGGGAATTCGCGCGCTCGATACCGGCAAGCGGGTGGGCTCGGAAAAAATCGAACCCAAGATCCTCACCCAGCGCCTGGTAACGCCGCATCCCGAGCGGCTTTCCTACGTACGCTACGCCATTCGCCAGGGGCACACCATCAAGCAAATCGCGAAGATGACATCGATCGATCCCTGGTTTCTCTACCAGCTCAAAGAAATTAACGACATGCAACTTGAGCTGGAAAAGCACCCGATGGAATCAATCCCCACCGAGGTGCTGCGCGAAGCCAAGCGCATGGGCTTCTCCGACGGGCGTCTTGCCGGGACTTGGCGTCTAAACGGCAAAGGCGGCCAGGAAAAAGTTCGCCATTTCCGCAAGAAGCACGGACTGAAGCCGGTTTACAAGCGGGTGGACACGTGCGCGGCGGAGTTCGAAAGCTACACTCCCTATCTCTACTCTACTTACGAAGAAGAAGACGAGGCCGCGCCCACCGCGAAGAAGAAGGTCGTCATTCTTGGTTCCGGCCCCAACCGCATCGGGCAGGGAATTGAATTTGATTACTGCTGCTGCCACGCCAGCTACGCGCTGCGGGAGGACGGCTACGAAACGATCATGATCAACTGCAATCCGGAGACCGTCTCCACCGACTACGACACCAGCGACCGCCTCTATTTCGAGCCGCTCACGCTCGAAGACGTGTTCGCGGTCTGCGAGCACGAAGCCTCCGCTGGCGCACCGGTTGGCGTAATCGTACAGTTCGGCGGCCAGACGCCCCTGAATCTCTCGCTGCCTCTCAAGGCTGCAGGCGTCAACATCATTGGCACCACGCCCGAATCAATTGATCTGGCCGAAGACCGCAAGCGCTTCGGGAAGCTGCTGGAGGAACTCGACATCCCGCAAGCTCCCGGCGCCATGGTCGGCTCAGTCGAGGAGGCGGTCGAAGCGGCGAAGAAGATCGGATTTCCTGTGCTGGTTCGTCCTTCGTATGTACTCGGAGGGCGAGCCATGGTCATCGCCTACGACGAAGACACGATCACGCAGTACATGAAGCAAGCAGTCGAGTATTCACAAGACCGCCCCATCCTCATCGATAAATTTCTGGAAGACGCGATTGAAGTCGACGTGGACGCGCTCTCCGATGGCGAGGACGTGGTGATCGGCGGCATCATGCAGCATATCGAGGAGGCCGGCATCCATTCCGGTGACTCTTCGTGCGTGCTGCCTGCGGTTGACATCCCCGAGCCGCTGCTCCAGCGCATGCGCGAATACACGTTTAAACTGGCGCGCGCGCTCAAAGTGATCGGCCTGATGAACGTACAGTTCGCGATCCCGCGCGGCAACGGAGCGAAAGGCACGGATCAAAAGAGTGACGCGCATCACGAAGCAAAGGTCTACGTGCTGGAAGTGAACCCTCGCGCCTCGCGCACCGTGCCCTTCGTTTCAAAAGCTACCGGCGTGCCCATGGCCAAGATTGCCGCGCGCCTCATGACCGGGCGCAAGCTGCGCGAGTTCCTTCCGGAATACGTAGAGCGCGGCACAGACCTCGACACGGGCCGCTGTTTCTACGTGAAATCGCCGGTATTTCCCTGGTCGAAATTTCCCGGCGTCGATACTGTTCTCGGTCCCGAGATGCGGTCCACCGGAGAAGTCATGGGCATCGCTGACAATTTCGGCGAGGCCTTCGCGAAAGCGCAAATTGCCGCCGGCCAGAAACTACCGACGCAGGGTACGGTCTTCATCAGCGTCACCGACCATGACAAGCCGCACGTGGTTGAGGTCGCGCATCGCTTCGTTGATATGGGGTTCAAACTAGTGGCCACGCACGGCACGGCCGACATTCTGGAAGAAGCGGGCTTGGCAGTTGACCGCGTTTACAAGGTGAAAGAAGGCCGCCCCAATGCGGTGGACCTGATCAAAGCCGATCGCATTCAATTGATCATAAATACGCCGCATGGTCCCGATCCCTACTTCGACGAGAAGGCAATCCGCCGCGCCGCAGTCACTGGTCACATCACGACCATTACCACGCTCTCCGCTGCCCGAGCTGCCGCGGAAGGTATCGCCGCGCTGCAGCGCGGAGAAGTGCGCGTACAAGCGTTGCAGGCGCTGCACGCGGAGCGGATCGCTGCGAAGTAACTGTTCATGAACAGAGCCTCTTTCGTCCTCACCGCAGTCCTTGGCCTTCCCCTCGTCATCGCCGCCGCTGTCTTCGGCCCGGCCGCTTTCGATATCGTTTTCCATCGGCGACCGCCAGAGCGCTTTCTGATTCCGGCCGGATACAGCGGCTGGGTGCGCGTCGATTTCCGCCAGAAAGGCGCGCCGCCATTGCCGATGGAAGATGGCCGCATTCTGCTCAAACTCGATGCGCACGGAACGCTGCAAACTTCCTCCGATCCGCAGTCCGGCCACGGCAAAGACGATTTTTTCTACTACGCGGGCGACCACCGCACGCCGCTTTCGAACGCCGGAGTTTGCAAGGGCGGCATGGTCTGGCAAATTGAGACCATGGTCGATGAAAGCAGTTCCACGCCGTTCGCTCGCTTTTTTGTCGGGACCGAAGACCAGTATCGCCACGAAGTCGATCCCACCGGGAAGTCGCCCGCCTGCGAGTGAATTTTCCTGGCCTGACCTCAAGATGACAAACTCTCAACCCAGGCTCCATAATTGAATCGCGGTCGCAAACGACCAGCGACTGGCGACCAACGACTGGCAACTATCAACTATCAACTTGGGGGTCCCACCATGCTTTTGTCCGGAATCTTTCCGCCCATCACGACGCCCTTCAATCCTGACGGCGAAATCTATTACAAAAAGATCGAAGCGAACGTCGAGCGCTATTCGCGCACGCCGGTCGCCGGCATGGTGGTGCTCGGTTCAACCGGCGAAGCCATCCTGCTTTCCGACCAGGAACGCCGCGACGTACTGAAGACGGCGCTTGCCGCCGCCGCGCCCCATAAAGTCATGATCGCAGGCACCGGCATCGAGTCTGCCCATGAAACTCTTCGTCTCACCGAATACGCCGCCGAGCTCGGCTACGACGCCGCCATGGTGCGCACTCCGCACTACTACAAGAAGCAGATGTGGCCGGCGAACCTGCTCGCCTTCTATCGCACGGTCGCCGACCGATCCGCGCTGCCGATTATCATCTACAACTTCCCGCAGGCCACCGGATACGACATTCCCGCCGAAGTCGTGATCGAACTCGCCGGCCATCCCAACATCGTCGCCATCAAGGAATCCAGCGGCAACCTCGACAAGGTGAAAGCCATGGTCGAGGGCACGCGCCAAATAAAAAGGCAGGCCACTGTGACCGAGATGTTCGAGGCCGTAACTCCGCGCATGTTGGAGGCGGCCGCTGCGGAAAGCGAAAAACAGAGCAGGGAACTAGTCAGCGTGGCCAGCTTGACAAGCACCGCAGCGGAAGCCCCGCTGCGCCCGTCGTCGACATCGGCGCCATCTTCGAGCGCGGTAAGCGTCGTAGGAAAATTGAAGACGCGGCAGAAGGAAGTCGGCTTCCAGGTCATGGTCGGCGCTGCTCACCAACTCGAACCGTCGCTCGGACTGGGAGCGGTCGGCGCCATTCTCGCGCTTGCGTGTGCAGCACCCACCGCGTGTTACGAAATCTACGCCGCACTCAAAGACGGAGACAACGCGCTCGCCCGCGAAAAACAAGAACGCGTGAAACTAGCTGCCCAGCGCGTGGTCGGTGAACTCGGTGTCCCCGGCGTGAAGTACGCCATGGACCTCAACGGCTACTATGGAGGCCCGTCGCGCCTGCCATTTTTGCCGCTCTCCGGCGAGCAGAAAGTGGAGATCGAGAAATTGATGGCGGGGATCAAGAGCTAAGGGATTTGTGCAGGCCGGGCTCGGCATCACCCTTTCTTGTGATGTGCGTTGCCTTTCCCTATAATTAGAACGAACGTTCGAACATTATGGCTACTTTGCCCTCAACCCGCGCCTCCCGCCGCCAGAGCAAAGTTTCCAGGAGAACGTCCAGTCCGGCGGCTGTGACCCGTTTCGACCGTCGCCTCGGGCAGATTCTCGACCATGCCACGGAGGTGTTTTGCCTCAAGGGATACGAAGGCGCCTCCATGCGAGATATTTCCCGCGCCACCGGCATGTCGCTGGCGGGGCTTTATTACTACTTCGAGTCCAAAGAGCGCCTGCTGTTCCTGATTCAGAAGCACACTTTCACCACCATTCTCGAAAAGCTCAAAGCGCGGCTCAAGAATGTCACGGATCCCGAGCAGCGCATCCGCATCTTCATCCTGAATCACCTCGAATATTTTGTTAGCAATCAGCAGGGGCTGAAGGTGCTCTCGCATGAAGACGACTCTTTGAAGAACGGCCTGGGCTCCGAGATCGCCGGTATCAAGCGCGAGTACTACCACATCTGCCTCGGATTGATGGAAGACCTCCGGCGCAGAGGCGGCCTCGATTTCAACACACGCACCGCGGTGATGAGCCTGTTCGGCATGATCAACTGGATCTACACCTGGTACAACCCGCGCGTCGATGGCAACGCCGAAGATCTCGCGGAGCAGATGGGCAACCTTTTTCTCAAGGGAATTGTGCACGGCAGCAAGCCGCGCAAGAAAAGTTAACCCAAGGAAGTTAACGCAAACGTTAACTCGAAAATAATAAGGAGCAATTTATGGCGACCACGACGCAGCCGGCGACCGGCGAAACCACCAAACAGCTCATCAACTATCGCACCGACGCCGGCGTGGCCGTGATCGAGTTGAACGATCCTCCGGCGAACACCTACACCTACGAAATGAACCGCCAGCTCGATGAGGCCATCCTCAGCGCGCGAATGGATAACGATGTGCACGTGATCGTGCTCACGGGCGCAGGCGACAAGTTTTTCTCCGCGGGCGCGAACATCAAGATGCTGGCCTCGGTCGATCCGACGTTCAAGTACTACTTCTGCCTGCACGCGAATGAAACGTTGCTGCGGCTGGAGCACACGCCGAAACTCGTGATCGCCGCCCTCAATGGGCATTGCGTCGGCGGAGGTCTCGAGATCGCCATGGCTGCCGACCTACGAATTGCCCGCAAAGATGCCGGCAAGATCGGCCTGCCCGAGGTCAACCTCGGTGTGCTTCCGGGCACCGGCGGAACGCAGCGCCTGTCGCGTCTGGTAGGAAAAAGCAAAGCCATCGAACTGATGATCACCGGCAATACGTTTTCGTTCGAAGAAGCGCAGGAGTTCGGCATTGTGAATGACATTTTCGAGCGCGATGGCTTCATGGAGAACATCCTGGAGTACGCGCGGCAGTTTACGCCGCCGAACAAGGCTGCGAAAGCTGTGGGACGCATCAAGCGGGCCGTGCAAACGGGGTGGGAAATCCCAATGGAATCGGCTTTGGCCGTCGAGCGGGAAAACCAGCAGATCTTGTTCCAGAGCGAGGACGCCAAAGAAGGCTTGGCTGCTTACGTGGAGAAGCGTCCGGCTGTGTTTACGGCGAAGTAATTTCGGCCGCGTAGAGACGGAGTTTGCTCCGTCTCAGAATGCTGAACAACTCTGGCTTCAATTAGGTTTTTGGGAAGGGCACATTAGCCGTGCCGCGCGGAGCCAATAAAGACGAGGGCTTCAGCCCCTGAGGTCTTATGCCGGGCAAAGTAGCGAAAATCGGAAACTTCAGCGACTGGGTCGGTCTGTTCAACGAGTGGCGCAAAGAAGTTGGCGTCAACAAAGACGACGTCGAGGCCTTCCACTTCGATACGCTCTACGGGACGATCGAGACCGGCGAAATCCAGTTCGGTTCTTACAAAGGCCGCAACAAGTGGGAGAACCTGCGCCAGGTTCCCACGCAGCAGATGCGGGACGCGCTGATGAACATGATCATCTACCAGGGCGACACCGAATTTGCCAGCGTGGAGCAGCAGCGCAACCTGTTTGAAACCGCGCCGACGGAATGGGATCGTCGCGCCCTCACCCGCGTCATGATCGAAGAGATGCGCCACGGCTGGCAGATGTGTGCGTTGCTTATCGATTTCTTCGGTTCCTCCGGCAAGGTGGAAGCACAGAAAATGCTGGAGCGCCGGGCATTTGAAAACAAGCGCCTGCTGGGCACCTTCAACGTCGACGTCGATAACTGGCTGGACTTTTTCACCTACACCGATTTCGTGGACCGCGACGGCAAGTTCCAGTTGCAGATGCTGAAGTATTCGGCGTTTGCGCCGCTCGGACGCTCGACTTCTTACATGCTGCGCGAGGAAGCCTTCCACATGGGAACCGGCAACGACGGTCTGCGCCGCGTGGTCGAAGCGGGCGTGATCCCGCGGTGGCTGCTGCAAAAATACCTGAACAAGTGGATCTCGAGTTCATTCGACCTTTTCGGTACGGATCATTCTTCCTCAGCGCACTGGGCCTACGTCTGGGGAATCAAGGGACGATACGACGAACTGCAGAACGATAAGGCCGCCGACCTCGACGACCTGAACGACTCCAGCCGGCACCTCTATCGTCAGGAAGTTGCGGGATTGATCGAGCGGCTGAACACGTTCCTGAAGCCAGGCGAGAAAAAGTTGTACACGCCGGACATCTACTTTAATCGCAGCATCGGACAATGGGCAGGGAAGAAGTACCACTGCGAGACCGGTGAGCCGCTGGACGACCGCAGCTACGAGCAGCACTGCGAAGAGAATTTGCCCAGCGCGAAGGATAAAGAACTGCTGCTCGACATCATCCGCAACGAGAAGAAGTGGATCATGGAGAAGGTGGGCGCACGCGATCCGCTGTCCACCATTGGCGAGCCGCGCAAGTCGGCGATTAACATCTAGCTCGTGAGGGGCGGGCACTCTTGTCCGCCTGAACTGGACCTATCACGGAGGCATGGAGAAAGGCAGATAGGGATCTGTGATCCCGTTTGTTCCTGTGTTCTCTGTGGTGAAAAATAGTCACCGCCGAAGATGGTCACCGCCCCCCGCAATTCGAGTCGAAGATGAACTGATCTCGACTGCGGACGCGCGCGAGGGTATCATTGCCTTCCTCGACAAACGACCACCGAAATGGACAAGCAAATAGAGGACGCGAAGGTCGAGACCGGGACAAAGAACGGGGCGAAACAGCCCTACCGTTCCGGCCACCTTATGTGCCGCACGCCATTGTGGGGCGTGGCGGGCTTCCTCGGCTGTGCCTACTTCGCGTGGATTTCGTTTAGCCATGTCGCTCGCAACGAGTATGACTGGCCGCACGACCTCTGGACCGCCGCGACCTACATCGTGTGGGTCCTTCTGCTGGCCGGCCTGGCGCTCGACACGCGCTGCCTGCGCGAGCGCGTGTTTTTCGGCCTGCTCGCCATCAATTTTGTGGTCGGCTGTGGGTTGACACTGTGGCGCAACATTCCGTCCGCCGATGTGCGTGCAGCTCGAATTGGAACCGGTGCGCTCTGGGCCGTGGCCGCGCTGGTGAGTCTGACCACGCTGAGAAGTGCGCCTGAGCTTCGAGGGAATGGCGAGGGATAACCTTGCGGATGGCTTGGTCTTCCCGCGCTTAGCCCTCTGAAGGGGAGTCTGATTTTCCGTAGAGACGCGGCAAGCCCCGGCTCCACACGCATGGATCAAACTATGGACTTCGAAATCTCTCCCGGACAGGTCAAGTCGTTGCAACAGCGCGGGGAAACATTCACGCTGCTCGATGTCCGCGAGGCTTGGGAGTATGACGCCTCGCACATCCAAGGGGCTAAGCACATTCCGATGGGCGACATTCCGACGCGGGCTCACCAGGAACTCGCTCCCGACGATCACATCGTAGTGATGTGCCATCACGGGGTGCGCTCGTTGACAGTCACCAACTGGCTCCGCCAGCAGGGATACGAAAAAGTTCAATCCATGCGCGGCGGGATCGACGGCTGGGCGCGGACGGTGGATCCGAAAGTGCCGTTGTATTAGTGCGCGATGTTGCGGCCCTCAGGGGCTAAAGCCCGCATTATTGTGACGCTGAGCGGCACGGCTAAAAGCCGTGCCCTTCCCAAGACCTTTTACGAAATCTGTTCGAGTTGTGATGTCGGTTCTAGCGGAACTGGCAACTGGCAACTGATCGTGATCACTGACTGCCACATCCACATCGGGCCGATTGAACTGTTCAAGCCGCATGCGCTTGAACTGATGAAGCGTAAGCGTGCCAATTTCGATGAGATTGCCGAATATTGCCGCTCGCCCAAGGCTTTCCTGAAATATCTGGACCGTTGCGGCGTTGACCGTGCTGCGTTGATTAACTATGTGGCGCCAGAAGTGATCGGCTTTACGTCCGAAGTCAATCAGTTCGTCGCCGATTACGCGAAGTACGATCCCAAGCGCCTGATCTCCTGTGGCAGCCTGCATCCGCGGCACACGACCAACATCATGGCGGATGTCGAGCACATCCTGCGTCTCGGTCTTCGCATGATCAAGATCCACCCGCCGCATCAACTGCTGTTTCCAAACGATTATCTGAACGGAGTGACGGAACTGGAAATCATCTACCGGGCTGCCGAAGCCAATGGGATTCCCGTCATGTTCCATACGGGGACGTCGATTTTCCCTGGCGCGCGCAATAAATACGGCGACCCGATCTACGTTGACGATGTCGCGGTCGATTTTCCAAAGCTCAAAATCCTGCTGGCACACGGTGGGCGTCCGCTCTGGATGGGCACCGCGTTTTTCCTTATTCGCCGGCACCCGAACATCTATCTCGACATCAGCGGCATTCCACCGAAAACGCTGCTGAAGTATTTTCCGCGGCTGGATGAGATCGCACACAAGACGCTATTTGGCACCGACTGGCCGGGCCCGGGTGTTCCGGACGTCAAGCGGAATCTTGAGGAATTCAAGGCTCTGCCTATTCGCGAAGAGATGCGAGAGCAGATATTGAGCAAGACGGCGGCCTCGCTCTGGCCGGAATAATTGTTCTATTCGCCTGCTGCCTTGGCTCCAGCTTTCGAGCCGGTCAGTTCGTTGGCCAGAGCATCGGCGCCGTAAATTTTGCGCAGCGCTTCGATGATGCCGCGCGAATCGACATGCACAGCCCGCGCCTGGCGTTCGTCGTAGTAGAAGTCCAAGACGAGCGACTGGATATTTCCATCGAAAATAATCCCGACCACTTCGCCTGCCTTATTCACGGTCGGGCTGCCCGAGTTGCCGCCGATGATGTCGGCGGTGGAAACATAATTCAATGGCGTCTGGAGATTGAGTTTCGCCTTCATCTTCGGCCAGCTCGGGGCCAGATTGAACGGAGGCTTGTTACCGTGCTCTTCCGCATGCTGGAAGGCGCCGGCGAAGGTGGTGTAGTACGGAATCTTTTTCCCATTCTCCTCATACCCCTTCACCGTGCCATAACTGAGGCGCAGGGTGAAGGTCGCGTCCGGAGGCTGGGTGAAGCCCGTCTGGGCAAACCGCGCCCGAGCAATGGTGGCGCCATCGCGCCGCACTACCGCATCGACTTCGTCGTCGAAGCGCTTGCGTACCGCCCGTGCCTCGGGGTCTACGTTGCGCATCAGGACGATCAGTGGATCCGTACTGGCATCTACCGCTGCCGTCCCGCCTTCATAGAGTTGCTTGCGGACCGCCACATCGTCCAGCTTTGTGCTGGCGATCAGCGCCTTCGCAGCCGCTTCGGGAGCCTTGCCATTCAGCGACGCCTTCACGGCCGCATCTTCGGGCCCGAGTGCTTCCTGCATCATTGTCAGGGAGACGGCCAAAGTCGCGCTTTCAAGATTTTTGTAGATGGGGGCGGCGCTGAACAGTTGCTGCTCCAACGAGGGCAGCGCAGAATCGCGATACTCGCGCAGTCGGTCGCCGTTCGGCTTCGACTTTTCCGCCGCGACGCGAACCAGAGTCCGGGCGTATGCCGTCAGGTGAACCGAGTAGAACCCTCGCATGCGCTCGATGTAAGTAAGCGGGTCATAAATTTCCCGGTTAACCTTCATGGCGTTGGAAATCGCTTCCCAGGGATTGGGCTCGCCCCGATTCTTATCCATGTAGGCTTTTTCCCGCTCGTGTTCCGCGGTGTTCATCTGCGACATCACGGCAGTATCCTGCAGCCCTTCATACTCGCCCTTGAACGCCTTCTGTGAATTCTGAAATCCGAAAATATCTTCCTGGGCTACGCGCGCATTCTCCTCCGACTGCGCACTGAATGTCTGGAGCATGTCAATCCGGCGCTTGTAGCTGGCCAGGCGCGAGGGATAGTCCACATTTTTCAAAAACTGTAGTTGCGCCACGGTATCCAGGCGATCCGTGTGCCCCGGGTTGCCGGAAACGAAAATCAGATCGCCATCCTTCACTCCTGCTTTCGACCATTGCAGGTAATTGTCGAGATGGACCGGCTTGTCATTCTCATAGACACGAAAGAACGTGATGTCCAAGTCATAGCGCGGGAATGTGAAGTTGTCGGGATCGCCGCCGAAAAATGCCGCGTCATATTCGGGCGCAAACACCAGACGCACGTCGGTGTACTTCTTGTATTTATAGAGGTTGTAAACCTCGCCCGAGTAGAGTGTGACCACGTCGCAGCGCAGGCCGGTCGAAGTCGTGCAGTCCTTTTCGATGGCGCTCATGGCGGAGCGCTGTGCCTGACCAGCGTCGGCGGCCGACAGGGTCGCGGGCGCAGCGGCTTTCACCTTGGCGGTGACATCGTCGATGCCAACCAGCACGTTCAGTTCAAGATCGGGACACTTGGCTTCCTCCGCCTGGATCTTGGCGTAAAAGCCGGTCTTCATGTAATCAGTGCCGGAGGTGCCAAGTTTCTCGATGCAGTCGCGGCCAATGTGATGATTGGTAAATGTCAGGCCGTCGGCCGACACGAACGAACCTGAGCCATTGTTAAAGCGCACCGACGACAGCCGGAGGTGGTCCAGCCACTCCTGCGTCGGCAGAAAGCCGTATTCCTTCTGGACCCGATCTTTCGGGAAAGCGTTGTATAACCACATGCCCTCGTCGGCGAGCGCGAGGGGTGTTGCGAGGGCGAGGATGAGGCCAAAGATGAGCAGTCTTGTCTTCATGAATTTCTCCGCATAGTTCTGCGCATGGTTCTGCGCATGGTTCTGGGGAACTCTGGCGGAGGGCCAGACTTCCTCCAGCGACAAAGGGCAAACTCGTAATTCTACGCCGCGCACACTTCCAAACCAAGAGCTCGCCGCGGGCTGCGCACCATTGCGCGATAGGCCCTGTCCTGTGGTCATTTGCTTGGCCTTTAGGATATGTCCTAAGGTCGTAATCAAGCAGCGCGGTTACGTGGGGAGCGCAAAGTCAACACTACTTGGTAGCCGTTTGGCATCCTCCGCCATGGCTGTGTTTTCCCACCCGTGCCGTACCGGGCTCGTCTGCCCCAGGCGACGCCTTTTCAAGGTGGTGTATATGAAGTACCTGTTTCGCGTGCTCGCACTGCTCGCGATCGCTCTCGCTCCGGAGCTTTCCGCCGGACAAGCGGGTTACCAGGTTGTCGCCGTCGAAGACGGAGGAACGATCAAGGGAACCGTGAAGTGGCAGGGAGCCTTGCCTCACTTGGTGGCCTCCGAAATCAACAGAGACCCGCAGATCTGCGACCCGTTGGGGCAGAAGCGTCGCGACCTTGAGCGGTTGCTGGTCGCCCCGAACGGTGGTGTGGCCAACACGGTCGTGTTTCTCAGGAATATCACCCGGGGCAAAGCGATGGACCTGCCCGCCTCGCGCCGGTTTCTCAACCAGAAGACCTGCCGCTACGAACCGCACATCCTGCTGGTACCCTTGGATGCGACTTTGACCGTGAAGAGCAACGACCCCTTGCTGCACACCGTACAGATGACGGGGAACGCGGATTACAACCTGCCCTTTACCGCAGATGGGCAGGTAATCGATCGCCCCATGGTCCGCGAAGGCACAGTAGACCTGCGCTGCAACGTACATGTTTGGATGAATGGCGAAATGATAGTAGCGCCGCATCCCTACTATACGGTGACCGACGCGGATGGCAACTTCCAGCTCACACAGGTTCCTCCTGGCGACTACGAAATCGTTGCCTGGCACGAAGGATGGAGGGTGGTTGGCGAGAGCGCACTCTATGATATTGCGACGCAAGTGCGGGTGAAGCGCCCCATTTTCGCCGATCCCGTATTCTGGAGCAAAGCCGTCACGGTTTCTCCCCGCAGAACGGTGGGCGTGAATTTCACCCTCGGGGAGCACACGCCGCAGATGGCTCAAGGACATTGATTTCCGGCTCCGGCTAAAGGGACTTCTGACTTCCCGTAGGGCGCGGCTTGCCGCGTCTCCCGCCGCGTCCAAGAAGACGGGGCAAGCCCCGTCTCTACTTCCTGTACCGAACATCACCACAACGTCAGTACAATAGAAGCAGCATGATGCGGCGGGTCTATCTCGACAACAACGCGACCACCCCGGTGCTCCCCGAGGTTCTGGAGGCCATGCGGCCTTACTTTAGCGAGCACTTTGGCAACGCGTCCTCCATCCACCATCATGGACAGGAGACGCGGGCCGCCGTCGACCGTGCGCGCGAATCCGTGGCCGCCCTACTCGGTTGCCGCGGCTCCGAGGTCGTGTTTACCAGCGGCGGTACGGAAGCCGACAATCTTGCGATATTTGGGCTGGCAAATTTCGGGCTAGGGCCGGGCGAGCATGTTATCACCTCTACCATCGAACATCACGCCGTACTCAATGCCTGCAAGCATCTCGCCAAGTATCGTGACGAGTATCGTGATGAGACGGGATGCGAAGTCACCTACATTCCGGTGGATGGCCGCGGCTTGGTGGATCCTGCGGATGTGAAGCGCGCGATCCGGCCGAGTACGAAGTTGATCACAGTAATGTTCGCCAACAACGAAACCGGCGTCGTGCAACCCGTCGCAGAGATTGGAAGGATTGCTGCCGAGGCCGACATTTACTTCCACACTGACGCGGTGCAAGCGGCGGGGAAGATCCCAATCGATGTCAACAAGATCGGATGCGATCTACTGACCATCTCTGGCCACAAGATTCATGGGCCGCAGGGTGTGGGTGCGCTCTACGTCCGCAAGGGAACTCAGCTTGAGCCCATGCTCTATGGCGGGAGTCATGAACGCTCTCGCCGCGCCGGCACGGAGAACGTTCCTGGCATCGTAGGTTTAGGCAAGGCCGCTGAGTTGGCCATTGCTGGCTTTGAACGCGGCGACGATCTTAAGATGGCCGCTGCGCGTGACCATCTGGAGAGGGAACTGCTCGAGATCGAAGCCACCGGATTAAACGGCGAAGGCGCGACGCGCGTGCCAAATACGACCAACATTTATTTCGATTCCATCGACGGCGAGGCACTGGTCATCGCGTTGGACTTGAAGGGACTGGCCGTCTCGACCGGCGCTGCTTGCTCTTCCGGGGCGATCGAACCGTCACACGTGCTGGTGGCAATGGGTCTGCGTCCGGACCGCGCGAAAGCCAGCATCCGCTTCAGTCTCGGGAAGCAGAATACGGCGGAGGATGTGGATTTCGCTATCGACTTGATTCCGGAAACGGTCGCGCGTCTGCGGGAGTTATCGCCGGTGTGGCCGAAGAGCGCAGTTAGCCGTTAGCACTTAGTATTTAGCCGAACTGGAATCGTGAAAAGTTAAATGCAAATTGCCAAGTGCTAAGCGCTGAAACCATCGCCGTCGCCATGTCGGGAGGAGTCGACTCCTCAACCGTCGCGGCCATGCTGCGTGCCGAAGGGCGCAACGTCATCGGCCTGACCATGCAACTCTGGAACCAGCGCCGTCTCGCCGGACACGCAGGCATGCCGGAATCCGTCCAGGGCCGGTGCTGTTCGATCGACGACGTCTACGATGCTCGCCGCGTGGCCGAGACCCTGGGCATCCCTTACTACGTGGTCAATCACGAAGAGCGCTTTGAGCGTGATGTGGTTCGGCCGTTCGTCGAGGAGTATCTTGCGGGGCGCACGCCGATCCCGTGTAGTCTCTGCAACAATCACTTGAAGTTTGACCAGCTTCTTGTTGTAGCGCGGCAGATTGGCGCCGATCAGATTGCCACGGGACATTATGCCAAGGTCGTCTTTGACGAGCGGCTCAACCGCTGGCTGCTGAAGCGCCCAGCCGACAAGTCCAAAGACCAGACCTACTTTCTATTCGGCCTTACGCAGGAGCAATTGAGCCGCACCCTGTTCCCGCTCGGTGGCATGACCAAGCCGGAAGTACGCGAACTTGCCCGCAAGCACAACCTCGTGATCGCCGAAAAGCCGGATTCGCAGGAAATCTGCTTCGTCCCCGGCGGCGACTACAAGCGCTTTCTTGAAGCCTATCTCGCCGAGCAAGGAGACAGGCCGGCACGGATTGCCGAAGAGAAGATTGCCGGTGAGATGGTTGCCGGCGAGATGGTTACCAGCGACGGCAAGGTGATCGGCGAACACGCTGGCGTGCACAACTTCACGGTCGGCCAGCGCAAGGGGCTCGGTGTAGCCACGGGCTCGCCGCTCTATGTGATTCAAATCAAGAACGACACGCGGCAAGTGGTGGTCGGCAAGGACGAGGAGCTTTACTCGCGCACTCTCCGCGCGTGCCGGGTGAACCTGATTTCAACGGCTGAGCTGCGCGAGCCCATGCGGGTCGCAGTGAAGATCCGCCACAAACATCAACCTGCACCAGCCATCATTGAATCTGCCGGGCCGGACGAAGTCCGAGTTACCTTTGACGAGCCGCAGCGCGCGCTCACGCCCGGCCAGGCCGCCGTCTTCTACGATGGTGACATCGTCGTCGGCGGTGGTTGGATCGAAAACTCCACGCAGTAACAACCGTTCACCAGCCGCCTGGTTACTGCGAATGAGTTACCGACGATTACGTTTGTATGATTTTCATGGCACCTTCGTGGCCTAGACCTGCCGATGAAGCAGGGTTAAGGTTAATTCACGACGGGCCCTTCGTATCTCTCCCCAGTAAAAGGTCCGGCGTGGGGAGCGATTGTATGAAAATTTGGCATCTCTGTTATGCGGCATTGGGGATTGCGGTGGCGCGCTGGATTTTTAAGCGTCAACCAATGCAGGTAACCGATCCGATCACCCGTTTTCGTACCTCCGGCCTGCTGTAAGTAGCGGTTTGTGAAAAGGGCCTGGGCGCGTCCCGTTGCGCATCGCTCCGTTTGAGCGCGTCCAGGCCATTCCCCATCCCTGGAAGTGCTAGTACCACCGTGTCCCTCCGGTAACTTCTTTTCCGTTCCATCTCGCCTAAACTTTCCATGTGGACCCGCTGAGCGCGCAGGCGCCCCTCGGCGACCGAAATCATGCGATCCAGATTCCCCAGCTTGCGGTTGGTTGCGCCCGGTGTGCTGATCTTTGCGCTGCTGTCGCCGTTAGCCGCTTCGGCGCAAGACGATGCCCCCTCGCTCGGCGACCTCGCACGCGACCTGCGCGAAAATAAATTGCAGCAGCCGCAACAACAACCGGGCTCAGCCCGCACGGTGATCGATAACGACAATCTGACCCAGGTCATGGAGGACGCCAAGAAAACAAGGCCGGTCAAACAAGACAAGACCGTGTTTTCCATTGACCCATCCGGCAATACTCTCAAAGTATCGTCACCCGATGTGACCTGCAGTCTGTCTTTCAACGCCCGGGCCGGTTCGCTGCTGATCAAGCCCGTTCTGATCGAAGATTTGCCGCTCGCCGAGTTGCTCAAAATAGACGGCCCCGGTTCCATTCAGGATGAAAGTCTGCAACTGGAAGTATTCAATGGAACTGACTGGGATCTTCGCGAAATCACCATTGGTCTGACGCTCGAACGCAAGCCTGGAGAGAATGCCGAAGTGGCCGCGCGCGCGCGTGTGATTCCCGCCGCTCAAGGCGTTGCGCCAGTCGCCATCGAGCGGCGTTCCGATGTAACGCTCCTCTATCACCTCAAGGCCATGGCCAAGCCCTTCAGCACAACCGCGTTTCACGAAAATATTGGGATCACCCCCGGCCCCGATGAAGATTGGCGATGGTCGATCGTAGAAGCGAAGGGAATCCGGCCGTCGCAAGCGCAGCCGGCGCCCGATTCGCTGCCAGATCCGCTGTTTTCTACTCCATCGCCGTTCGTGCCGGGCTCGAACGAGCCGCAGGATGCGCCCGGGCCGGCCGCAACTTCGATTCCACCCGCTCCAACCGCGCCCGCAATTCCGGACAACCCGGCACAGGACAAGCCGGGTCTCGACAAGTCTTCGAGCCCAGGCTCAACTCCGCAGCGATAGCGCGTCCCCCCAACCGCTAAAGGGGCGCCTGATTTCCCGTAGTGACGCGGCTTGCCGCGCCTCTCGCCGCGTCCAGAGGAGACCGGGCAAGCCGGTCTCTACACATCAATCGTCGGCAGGAAGCGCGGCTTCTGACGGGCTTTCGTCAGCTGCTCGAACGAATAAGCGATCTTGAGCAGGGTCGGTTCGCTCCAAGCGCGTCCGAAGAAGGAGATGCCGACCGGCAAACCCCAGAGGTATCCAGCCGTCACATTGATATTGGGATAGCCGGCGACGGCGGCGGCGCTCGAACTGTTTCCGGCGGCGTGATCGCCATTGATCAGGTCAGTAAGCCATGCAGGACCTGCCGAGGGGGCGACGAGCGCGTCGAGTTTGAACTTGTCCATGACGAAGTCGATGCCCTCAACGCGGCTGAGCTGGTGATTCAGGGCCAGCGCATCGAGATATTCCTTCGAGGTAAGCGGGCCCTTCTGTTCCGATTTAAGAAAAATGTCCTGCCCAAAGTAGGGCATCTCCCGGCCGCGATTGCGCTCGTTGAACTCAATCACATCCTTCAAACTCTTAACCGAAGAGCCGAGGCGATGAGCGAGATAAGTCCCGAGGTCGGCTTTGAGCTCGTAGAGGAAGACCGTCATCTCGCTGTCGTCGAACTTGCCAATGGTGGGAATGTCGGCAGGATCGACAATTTCAGCGCCCGCACGCTTCATCTCGCCGATGAGCGAGTCCATGAGCTGATCGACGGCATCGTTGAAGCCGAAATACTTGCGCACCAGTCCGAGACGCGCTCCTTTCAGTCCTGCGGGATCGAGGAACCTGGTGTAGTCGGGGAACGCGTAGTCGGGGGAAAGCTTGCCATGACTGTCAGCGGTCGCGGGATCTTGTGGATCCGCTCCCGCCATGGCGCCGAGCAGAATGGCGACATCGCGCACCGTGCGAGCCATCGGACCCGCTGTGTCCTGACTGTGCGAGATCGGAACGATGCCGCTGCGGCTGACAAGTCCAACCGTAGGTTTCAGTCCTGCCAGACCGTTCGCCGATGCGGGACAGACGACCGACCCGTCCGTCTCCGTGCCCACACCGGCAACGCAGAGATTCGCGGAGACGGCAGCTCCAGTTCCGGAGCTTGATCCACAAGGGTTGCGGTCGAGAGAGTACGGGTTGCGAGTGAGTCCGCCTCGGCCGCTCCATCCGCTGGTGGAATGACTGGAGCGAATGTTGGCCCACTCGCTGAGATTGGTTTTGCCCAGGATCACGGCACCGGCCTTACGCAACTGCGCGGCGACAAAAGCGTCGTTCGGAGGGCGCGATTCGAGCAGCGCCAGCGATCCCGCCGTCGTATGCATCCGGTCCAAGGTATCGATATTGTCCTTGATGAGGACTGGAATGCCATGAAGGGGCCCGCGCGGTCCTTTCGACTTGCGCTCCTGGTCGAGCGCGTCGGCGATCTGGAGAGCCTCGGGGTTGAGCTCGATGACGGAGTTGACCATGGGGCCGGCTTTGTCGATCTCCTGAATGCGTGCCTGGTACTTCTCGGTCACGGAGCGGGAGAAATACTGGCCCGACTGGAGAGCTTTCTGGAGATCGTCAATCGTGATTTCGTCGAGCTCGAAGTCCCTGACAGTAACGGCGACAGTGACGGTCGGCGAAGGCGGAGGAAGAGGATCGACAACGCGAGCCGAACCGAGCGCCGGGTAAGCGGCCGTGGCCAGAGTCGCGGTCACCCCGGTGCGAAGGAAATTGCGGCGCGAGTTGTACTTCGAGGGGAGGGAATCGGTGGGCATCAAGGCTCCTAAGACCTGGGATGAATTCGGATGCAAGTCCCGAGCGGGAATCTTAAAAAGAGTGCGAGAGAAACGCAAACGCAGGGAACGTTGTCGGGAAGCGTTGTCTTGCATTTGCCCGCACCGCGCTGCTGAATACCATCCACACGGCGTTGGAGTGAAACCTCTACAAGCGTGCCCGCCCCTACCCGACCGGCGTGCTAGTATTTGGCGCATGTTCCGATCCCTGCGCGTCGTGTACAGGAACGTATACCGGAAATAGCGTGGCGCAGGCTGAATGCGCCGAAGCCGCCCTTTTCGCCTGAGTCAATCGTCAGAACCGCGTCATACCGGTCGTCATACCGCTCCAAGGAGTTTTTATGAACATGCTCACACGCAAACTCTCGCTCGCTTCGCTAGCTCTTGCCTGCGCCTTCACCTCCTTTTGCGTGGCCCTGGCCCAGAGTGCTCCCGCGCAAGAGTCGCAGCCCGCCTCCGCACAGCACAAGTGGGCGCTGGTACTGCATGGCGGCGCCGGAGTCATCGCGCGCTCTTTAATGTCCCCTGAAGCCGAGGCTAACTACCGTGCCGGCCTCAAGGAAGCGCTCACCGCAGCTGCTGACGTGCTCGATAAGGGAGGCTCTTCGCTTGATGCTGTCGAAACCGCGATCAAGCTCCTCGAAGATAATCCGCTCTTCAACGCCGGACGTGGCGCAGTTTTCGCGGCGGATGGCACCAACCAGCTCGATGCTGCAATCATGGATGGCGAGACGATGCGGGCTGGCGCGGTTGCCGATGTGCAGCGCACGCGCCACCCCATCTCGCTCGCCCGCGCGGTCATGGAGCAGTCGCCCCACGTCATGCTGATCGGCTCCGGTGCCGATGAGTTTGCCGCGCACGTGCACCTCGAACAGGTGGCGCCCAGCTTCTTCTTCACTGAGCGCCGCTGGCAGGAGCTTGTCCGCCAGCTCGAAAAGGATGGCTCGCCCATTCCTCCGCGCCCCGCGGGTGCGCCCGCACCTCCGGCCAAGACCGGCGGCGCATTGGAGAGGCCTGACACGCACAGGTACGGAACGGTCGGTGTCGTCGCGCTTGACCGCCGTGGCAATGCTGCGGCCGGTACCTCCACCGGTGGCATCACGGCCAAGCGCTGGAACCGAGTCGGCGACTCGCCCATCATCGGCGCGGGAACCTACGCTTCGAATCGTTCGTGTGCCGTCTCGGCGACGGGCACGGGCGAGTACTTCATCCGGCTCACCGTAGCGCGCACCATCTGCGCCCTCGTGCAATACAAGGGAATGAGCTTGCAGGAGGCCGCCGACGAGGTCGTGCAAAAGGATCTCTCCGCAATCCATGGCGACGGAGGGGTCGTCGCGCTTACGCCCGATGGTCAGCTGGCCTGGAGCTTCAACACTCCCGGGATGTTCCGCGCAAAGATAAAGGAAGGCGGTACGCCGCAAATCAGCGTCTATCGCGACGAACCGTAAAACTCCCGCACTTGATCTACACGGAGGCGTAGAGTTTCCGCAAAACCGGAAAATCCCATGATTAAGGAGCGACGCAGATCGTGCTTGGAGCAAAATAATGCTGGAGGAACTCCAGCGTCGCAACTATTCTGAGGTCACCATTGAGTCGAAAAACCGGTCAGGCTCAACCCGTGGAACGCGAGCATGGAGCGCGCGCCTCTGGTTTGAAAGGAATATAGGCAACACACATGGATTTCGCATTCAGTAAGAAGGTCGAAGACTTGCAACGCCGTTTGCGGGCCTTCATGGACGAACACATCTATCCCAACGAGCAGCGCTTCCAGGATGAGGTCGAGCGCAACCGATGGTCGCCGACGGCCGTGATGGAAGAGCTCAAGGCGAAAGCTCGCGCGGCGGGTCTCTGGAACCTGTTCCTGCCCGATCACGACCACGGCGCCGGACTCACCAATCTCGAATACGCGCCCTTATGCGAGATCATGGGCCGCAGCATGATGGCTTCCGAGGTATTCAACTGCTCGGCGCCCGATACTGGGAACATGGAGGTGCTCGCTCGTTATGGCACGCCGGAGCAGAAGGAGCGCTGGTTGAAGCCCCTGCTCGCCGGTGAGATCCGCTCGTGCTTCGCCATGACGGAACCCGCGGTAGCTTCGTCGGACGCGACCAACATCGAGGCGAGCATCGTTCGGGACGGCAACGAGTATGTCCTTAATGGCCGTAAGTGGTGGGCCTCGGGAGCGGGCGACCCGCGCTGCCAGCTCGCGATCTTCATGGGCAAGACGGACCCTTCGGCCCCGCGTTATCAACAGCAGTCGATGGTGTTGGCGCCCATGTCCGCACCGGGAGTGAAGATCGAACGGCTGCTCACGGTATTTGGTTACGATCATGCGCCCCATGGACATGGCGAAATCGTTTTTAAAAATGTCCGGGTGCCGGTCTCGAACATGTTGCTGGGTGAAGGGCGGGGCTTTGAGATCGCGCAGGGACGGCTGGGACCTGGCCGCATTCATCACTGCATGCGGTGCATCGGGGTGGCCGAGCGCGCACTCGAAATCATGTGCGAACGGGTGCAATCGCGCGTGGCTTTCGGCAAACCGCTGGCCGAACAGGGGACCCTGCGCGCCGACATTGCCACTTCGCGCATGGAGATCGAGCAGGCTCGTCTTTTGACTCTGAAGGCTGCCCACATGATGGACACGGTCGGCAACAAAGCAGCGCGGGCCGAGATCGCCATGATCAAAGTTATTGCGCCCAATGTGACGTTACGAGTTCTGGACAGGAGTATTCAAGCCCACGGCGGCGCCGGCGTTTCGCAGGATACTTTTCTCGCCAGCGCGTGGGCCAATGTTCGCACACTGCGATTGGCCGACGGCCCGGATGAAGTGCACACGGAAGCGATTGCCAAGCTGGAACTCGCAAAGCGAAGTAAGCCGCGCGCGCAATCGCCACCCCACTGATCCGCCTGGCCTCGGCTTCGACTGAAACAATTGAGCTAACGGAGACTTACAGTCCGAGAGGTTCGCGATTTACTGACCCAGAGTGCCGGGACCCTCCGCATACTCAGGTTGATGCCACTTGGCGCCTCTCGTGAGGGAACATGAACAACTTGTCGGACATCTCCCTGAATTTGGATCGTGTTTTCCGCAGCGGCCTTGTGCACGGTTTCCTTCTCGCGATCGCATTTCTGACTCTCATCTTGGCTGCACCTCTCACCCGTGCTCAAGACAACTACGAAATCCAGGTGTACGAATCCGACTTGGTCGATCCAGCACACACCATGGTTGAACTGCATAGCAACTTCACGATCGACGGCTCGAAAACGATCGTGGATGGTGTTTATCCCACCAATCACGCCGAGCACGAGACCGTCGAGATCACGCATGGCTTTAATGACTGGTTCGAGTGCGGCTTTTACATTTTCACCTCCATAACGGAGGGCCAGGGCTGGCAGTGGGTCGGGGGTCACATCCGTCCGCGCGTGGCGGTCCCTAAGAAATGGCACTGGCCCGTTGGTGTGAGCCTCTCGAATGAAATCGGCTACCAGAGGCGGCAATATTCTGTGGACACGTGGACGTGGGAAATCCGTCCGATTGTGGACCAAAAAGTCGGCCGATGGTATTGGTCTCTGAACCCTACGCTGGACCGGTCTTTCCACGGCGAGAGCGTGAACCAAGGCGTTGTCTTTTCACCGAACTTCAAATTCAGCTATGATTTCACGCCGAAAGTTGCTGGAGGTCTGGAATACTACGGTTCGGTGGGGCCAGTGACGGGATTCGATGTGGTCTCGCAACAGCAGCATCAGATTTTCCCCGCGATTGATTTGAATATCGCTCCGCAATGGGAGATCAATTTCGGCCTCGGCGTGGGTCTTACGGGCGCGACCGACCACCTGATTGCCAAGATGATCCTGGGTTATCGCTTTAATTTCTGACCGGGAACAGGAGCGGACAAGTGATAAAAGATCCGGAGGTCCGTTCAGACGTTCACTTGTCGGGCGAAACACTCGTTTGTCCAGCCCAGTACTTCTGGCGCAGATTTTTCTTCAGGATTTTTCCGGTTGCGGTCTTTGGTAGAGTCTCCACGAACTCGATGGAGCGCGGGCACTTGAAATGAGCCAGACGAGAGCGGCAGAACTCGAGCAATTCCGATTCGCTCAGTTGGCGCCCCGGTTTCATGACCACCAACCCTTTGGGAACCTCGCCCCATTTTTCGTCGGGGACGGGGATGACGGCAGCCTCGTAGACGTTGGGATGTGCCGCGAGAGCTTTCTCCACCTCGAGCGAGGAAATGTTTTCGCCGCCGCTCACGACGATGTCTTTCCGGCGATCGACAATTAGGATATAGCCGTCCTCGTTAATGACCGCCATGTCTCCACTATGAAACCATCCACCGCGCAGGGCTTCGGCGCTGGCCTCGGGCTGTTGCCAGTAGCCCGCCATGACACCGTCACTGCGAGCGATGATCTCACCCATGGTTCTGCCATCGCGAGGTACATCCTTGTCTTCGAAATCCACTACACGAAGTTCGACGCCGGGGATGGCGTATCCGGTCATGGCCTGCGCCACAAAACGCTGTTCCCCCTCCGGTTGCAATCCTGGCTTGAGCTGCGAAGTGGACAGCACCGGTGCAGTTTCCGTCAGGCCATAACCCGAGAAGCAGGTGCAGCCGAGTTTTTCCTCGACCTCGCGCACCAGGGTTGGAGAGGATGCGGCCCCGCCTATGGAAATCCATTGCAGGCTGCTGAGGTCGTATTTTGGCCGCTCGGGTGAGTTGACCAAAGCCAACGCCATGATGGGCACAAGGCTCAAAGAGCGCACTTTCTCCCGCTCGATCAGACGGAAAACCTCTACGGGAAGAAAACGCGAAATCATGACATGGCGGCCGCCCGCAAAGGTGATGGAATGGGCTGCGCCCCAACCATTGGCGTGAAACAACGGAATGGTGTGCAACTCCACGCTATCGGCGTTCGTGTTGAACCGGAGAGACACAGACAAGGCGTGGAGATAAACATTCCGGTGGGTCAGCATTACTCCTTTGGGATTGGCGCTGGTGCCGCTGGTGTAGAAGAGCTCGGCCAGGGAATTTTCGTCGAATTCCATGACGTCGGCGCGGTGAGGTGCCGCGCTCGCCAAGCTATCTTCATAATTCTTCGGCGAAAGCCAGCGTGCCTCGGGTGGGGCATCGAGCAAGAAGAAAGTCTGGATATTGGGAACGCTCTCCCGAAAAGAATTCACGACTTCGAGGAACTCTTTCTCCAGGAAAAGTACCTTTGCTCCGGAATCGTTCAGAATGTAGGCCAGTTCATGGGTTGCAAGCCGGATATTCAACGGAAGCAACACCGCGCCGGCCTCCAAGACACCGTAATATGCTTCCAGAAGTCGATGGCAGTTGAGGCTGAGAAACGCGACCCGGTCGCCGGGTTGCACTCCTGCTTCACGTAAGCCACCAGCCAGGCGGCTCGCCCGTTCCGCAAGTTGCGCGTAAGTGAACCTCTGGTCTCCACAGACAACGGCGGTCTTGCCCGGGAACTGCTGCTCGGCATAATGCAAAAAGCGAACTGGAGTGAGAGGGATATTCATGACGTAGCCGAGTACTGCCAGGCCGACTGACCTCCCTCCACCACCAAAACATGGCCAGTGATGGAGTCGGAAGCGTCGGAAGCGAGAAAGACAGCAGCTCCTTTCAGGTCATGGCCTCTGCCCTCTGGCGCCCCAGTCCTATGGATCCCCCAGTTGACGATCGCAACGCGCCCCGTAAAGCCAAAAAGCTGCTTAACATTCATCCTCGAGATCCTGGCCCCGCTGCTGGCGCTCGGACGACCGCTGACAGCCGTGGGAAAGCTTCTCCTCCGAATCCGATCGCAAAGCCCCGCATCGCGTTTCCCGCCTTGTTTCTCCCTAGAAGCTAAGCCGCAGGCCGAGCTGGATCTCGCGCTTGGGCAAGGCGGAGGTGAAGGCCAGGGGGGTACTGGATGTCGCGGTTCCTCCACCCTGTAGGGCGGTGCCCGGCTTTATCCCCTTCACGTTGAAGGTTGTGAACCCCGGCTCAAAACCGAAAACAGGGCTTACCTCGTTATTCACGCTGGCATAGTTTGTCCGATTGGCGATGTTGAATCCTTCCGCCGTAAACTGCAGGTTCGACTTCTCGCCCAGTTTGTGCCCCCAGGTCAAGCGCATATCGAAGTCGAAGTAGTTGGGGCCCAGACCGGTGTCGCGGGCGGCTCCGATGGGACGTTCATTGGTGATGTGATTGTCGCCGTTCACCTCTCCTCCGGCGAGTAAGTTGAAAGGATGTCCACTGTGGGCGGAGAAAATTGGAGCTAGTTCGAAACCCGACAGGATACTCTGTCTCCAGGGGCTGTCGAGCACTCCCGCGATCTCCAGTTTATGCCGCTGATCAAACTCGGAAAGACTACGATCCAAGCTTAGATTCGTCGGATCTTGCGGCCCGTAGTCAGTGTTGTAATCCGTGGACGTGTCAAAGCCCTTGCTCCAGGTGTAATTCCCGAACAAGGTGAAGTTCGCATTGAAGCGCTTTTTGACTTCCACGATACCGCCCTCGTAAAGAGCGTAGGCCTCCGAGCTATATTGGTTGTTCTGAGTTACCAGCGGATTCACAAAACAGGAAAAGACGCTGGTCTGAGTGGCCGCACAGGGCAGGCCCCCAGGCTCTGTGCCGAACAGAGGGTCGGCCAGGGGATTCGTATTCCAGTTGTGATAGGAAACTATCTGGCCATTGGCCAGTGGCAAAGTGGTGACCGGCGCCGTCGGCAGCAGATTGGTATCGATTGCGACCGGGAGTCTCTGGGTATGAGTATAGATTCCGCTCACGGAAATTGAGAACCCAGGTCCGATCTCGCGTTCAATTCCGAAGGAAGCCTGCTGCGCGATCGGGGGACGAAAGCCTGGCTGGTTCACGAAAAGTGCCTGCGCCGGACCGACGGGACCGCTGTTCGTAGGAAAGATGTTAAACGGGGCCAATGAACCTGGTGTGATGCAGGCATTATTCCCCGGGGTCGGAGTGGTGCAGGAAATCAAATTCGGAGTCTGCGCAAAAAGACCAGCGAAAACCTTCTCCGCGCCCGCTACCGGCACCTCGCTCAGCCCGCCCGATGTTATTACGGGAACCGAAAACCCACCGAGCGGATCTACGTAAATGGAAATTGGCCGGTTACAAGGGCTAGAGCCGTTGCCGCCGCCGACAAAGTAAACGGGAGACCCGGTCAAGCCCGCGGCCATCCCGCAGGTAGTACCCAGGTTTGCGACCTGGCTCCCTGAGCCGCGGTTCTCGACTGCCGATTTGTTTTTGTTCTCAATCCCCAGGGCCAGGTCGACGTCGGGGATCACGAAGTCGATGGGTCCGTAGAAGATTCCGTAGCCACCCCGGATCACCGTCTTGTGATTCTTGAAGGGATCCCATGCGAAGGAAATGCGGGGGGCAAAATCCTTTTTATAGGTAGTCAAAGGGGAGTATTGCGAGTCCAGTTCGTAGCGAAGACCGTAGTTCAGAGTGAAGTTGGGCACTATCTTCCAGGAGTCCTGGGCGTAAAACGCGGTCAGGGGCCGGGTGTAATTCCCGACTTGCGGAGTTCCGAAGCCCTGCTGGTAAACCTGAGGCAGCCCGAACGATGCCGATTGCAACGGGTTGATGGTGGCGCCTGCAAGCTGTGGGCTGATCAAAAACCCGGGGAGCGACGCGAACACGAAGCGGCCCGGCATAAAAGTGTGGGATTCGGTGTGATTGCCGCGGAGCAACTCGTAGGCGCCGAACTTAAGGCTGTGATGGCCGCGGATCACGGTAAAATTGTCGGCGAATTCGTAGCGGCGCAAGATGGTGATGTTGGGCAGGAAAATGTTCGTTCCCAGATTATTGATAAAACCTGGAATCTGGAGACCCACCTGTCCTGGCTCGTTGGGAATTACGTTGAAGCTGTTGTAATCCCACTGCACCCGGGCCTCATTCTGGGCGGTTGCGCTGAACTGGTGATACCAGGCGGCTTGCAGATTGTTATCGTAGTTGTGGACCGAGCTTCCCGCTGAATAAGCGGTCAAAGACTGCACATCCGGCGACTCCTCCAGATCGTGGCCATACCTGTAGCTCAGAGAAAGCTCGTTGTTCGCATTGAGGTGGTGATCCAAGCGGCCCGACGCCAGGTATTGCCGCGTGTTGTAAGGAAAGACTCCACCCTCGTTTTCAAACTGGCTTATCAAGAAGCTATTCAGCGCGGCCTGTCCCTGCGATAAGAAAGGGTTCAAGGGGTTGAAAGTTGGGTTCACGGTCAGAACGCTCTGGAGGGCAAAGGCGCAAAGACTCGGCGACAGGGTTACGCCCGGAAAGCAAGTCACGCTCGGCAACGATGAAGTCGCCAGCCCGCCAATGATGGCATCCTGCGCCGCCGTTGGGCGAAAAATATCGGTGTTCGTCAGCAGAGGAACTGAGTTCTGCGCATTCTGTCGCAAGCCTTCGAAAGAACCAAACAGGAAGGTTTTGTCTTTCTGGACGGGGAAGCCAATGGAGCCGCCGTACTGCTGGCGACTCAAAGTATCCTTAATCGGCGAGCCTACAGAGTCAGGGTTGGCAGGGTTGAAGGTCTCGCCGGATTGCAAGGCCTGGCTGAACGAAAACGGACTCTCCGCATCCATGGCATCGTTGCGGAAAAAACCAAAGAGCGTGCCATGCACATTGTTGGTGCCGGACTTGGTCACAATATTGATCGACGCACCGGAGGCTGCCCCCAGGTCGGCGCCGTAGTTGCTGCGATTGATTTGGAATTCCTGCACATCGTCTTGGCCTACGGTCAGGCGCACGCCACCGCTATCGCCTGAGGTTTCGCCACCGTCTATGGTTATGCTGTTTCCTCGGCCGTTGCTGCCATAGAAGGACAGCCCGCTTTGCGGTGTTTGCTTGACTCTGAAATCCTGGTCTCCCGCCAACCGGGTGGAATCGGAAACTCCGGGCGCGAGCAAGGTAAACGTAAGGTAATCGCGCCGGTCAACGGGCAGGTCTTCGATGTACTGCTGTGGAATTGTGTTCGCCTGGCTCGATCGTTCAGTTTCCACCACGGGCGGCCGGTCCGTCACCTCGATAATCGTCGCCACCTTCGACGGACTCAGTTTGAAATCGGAGATGACTGTCTGCCCGATGGCGACCGTGACATCTTTTCGAATCTCAGTCGCAAAACCCGGCATTTCCGCACTGATGTCGTAAGTGGCCGGCGACAGCCCTGCTACTCGGAACTGACCGGTGCCATCCGTCATTGCCGTGCGCTTTAGACCGGTCCGTGTATCCACCACATTGACAGCAGCTTTGACCACAACGCCGCCGGATGAGTCGGTTATAGTTCCAGTGATCTCTCCCGATGAGCCCACGCCCTGCGCGTAAGCCATGCTGCTCGCCAACACCAAGCACACAACCACACATGCCAGTGACTTCATTAGGATTCTCCTTCTGGATACGTGAGACATCGCCGAAGTGATTCTGAGCAAGCCCATATGCCGGTCCGTTTCCTCGGGCACTCCTGGTGCCCATCACGATCTCGGGTCGCCGAATGATCGACCAGTGCGGGCCACCCCTGCCAGATTGTGAGAGTAAGTATCACATAATAGTTACCAACGTCAAGATGTAATCCGCGGGAAGTGCAGCCGCGTCCTGGTCGATTAGCTGGGCGAGGCAGGATGATCACGACCTTCCCCTTTCCGGCCCGGCTCTCCGCCAGCATACGACAAAAGAAATTTTAGTATTTCCTTGTGTGCCGCTTGGGTCTGGTCGGTGAGAAACATGTGACTCGCATGCTCGAGCAGGACGAGGTTTGCGCCCGGAATCCGCCCTGCGATCAGCTCCCCGTTGCCGGGGGGCACCAGCGCATCCGACTTTCCATGGATGACCAGCGTCGGCGCTGCGATCTGGGCGATTCGGTCGTAGCTTTCCCACGCCAGGATCGCCTGTAGTTGGGCCATGTAGCCTTCCGGGGAGGGGAGCCAGCGCTGGCGGAGGCTGACATCTTGCTCGATTTTCTCTCGGGGCGTGGCCGCATCATAGATGTAGGGAAGGATGACTTCTCGCGCTTGCTCCGGCGTCATGCCGCGCGCCATCAGCACGTCGGCCACCTTGCTCTCCGCGCGCACCGCCGAAGGTCCGCCGGCTGCGGTGCAGCCCAGAATCAACGAGCGCGTCCTCGCCGGATATTGCAACGCGAACTCTTGCGCAATCATGCCGCCCATCGAAACCCCGAAAACGTGGGCGCAGGCAACGCCCGCGGCATCCAGAACCGCGGCCGCATCCGACGCCATGGTGGCAATCGAATAGGGTCCGGGGGGCACGTCGCTCAGTCCCACGCCTCGATTGTCGAACGCAATCGTGCGGAAATGTTGCGACAGCGCCGGGCGTATGCGCTGCCACATGGCCGAGGTGTACCCGAGGCCCATGATTAGCAGAGCCGGTGGTCCCTGGCCCTGTTCGTCCCAATAGATCTTTGTCCCTTGATTCTCGACGAATGGCATCGATCCCTTTTTCGCAGAACGCCCTTACACCGTAGACACCGGCTTGCCGCGTCTCTGCTCTGTCCCAGACCCTGCTTAGCCGACCTTCAGCATGAGCTTTCCCGAGTTCTCGCTCTTGAAAAGCTTGAGCAGAGTTTCGGGAAAGGTTGCGAGTCCTTCCACAATATCCTCGCGCGATTTGAGCTTGCCCGCCGCCATCCATCCCGTCATTTCCGCTCCGGCTTGGGGGTAGCGATCGACGTAGTCCAGCACCAGCGTGCCCTTCATCGTGGCCCGATTTACCAGCAGAGACAGGTAGTTGCTGGGTCCTGTGATCGGGCCGGTATTGTTGTATTGGGAGATCGCCCCGCAGATCACGATCCGGGCGCGCAGCCTCAGTTGCGCCAGCGCCGCGTCCAGAATCGCGCCGCCCACGTTGTCAAAATAGACGTCAATGCCCTCCGGGCAATACTTCCGAAGGCACTTGCTCACGTTTTCGGACTTATAGTCAATGGCGGCATCGAAGCCCAGCTCGTCCACGATGTAGCGGCACTTCTCCGCTCCTCCTGCGATGCCCACCACCCGGCAGTTCTTGATTTTGGCGATCTGTCCCACGACCGAGCCCACGGCTCCCGCTGCAGCGGAGACCACCACCATCTCCCCCGGCTTCGGCTGACCCGTGTCGAGAAGCCCGAAATACGCGGTCATGCCCGTCATGCCGAATACGCTGAGGTACTTTGGCAGGGGAGCGATCCTCGGGTCGACCTTCGTTACTCCCCGGCCGTCGGTCAGCGCGTACTCTTGCACTCCGAACGATCCGGAGACGTGATCACCCACCGCGAAGCGCGGATTGCGCGACGCGGTCACGATCCCCACGCCTAGCGCCCGCATCACTTCCCCGATGCCGACCGGTGGCATATAGGAGCGCGTTTCGTTGATCCATCCGCGCATCGCCGGGTCCAGCGAGATGTACAAGAGTTGGACCAGCAGTTCGCCTTCCTTCGGCTCCCCGAGCGGCTCTTCCGTGTAGGTCCAGTCGCTCCGCTTCGGCATTCCTACCGGACGCGCCGCCAGCAGAAACTTGTGATTGATGACTGCCATGCTGCCTCCTTCGTTGCGAATCCCTCCACCGTTGCGAATCCCGCCACTCAGACTGTATACCGCTCGTTCGCCAGCAGCCGTTCAGCAATCTTGCGCCGCAGTGCGATCGCATTCACCGGATCGTGACTGGCGTACCCGCGTAAACGAGAAAGATTCCGGCGCAGTTCGTCGCCCTGGGCGCAGGCGCTCAGCACCGTCCTCGACGAGAGTTCGACCCTGGCGATGGCATCACGCAAGTACACAGCGCAGGCATCCGCGGCATTGACTCCGCTACCGGCCGCCGCCAGTTTCCGGCTGCGCAGCAGGCTTGACTCCATCGCAAACACTTCCATGATGATGTCGGACAGGTTCATGATGATCTCCTGTTGTTGGTCGAGCTTCGCGCCATATTTCTCGTGCGCTACTCCGAGCGTCAGGAGGGCGATCTTTTTCGCGTTGCGGACGAGGCGCAGCTCCAGATCGGTGGATCCGCTGGCTGCATCTTCGGGTTGCGGTTCGGCTTGCTGCAGGACGGCGCGGGCGGCCTCGAACAGAGGCAGAAGCCCACGGGCCGCGCGCTTCAGCGGCATGCCCGTGATCACCAACCGGTTGATTTCGCTGGTCCCCTCAAAGAGACGGTTAATCCGCGAATCGCGATAGGCGCGCTCCACCACATAGTCCTGATGGTATCCATAGCCTCCGTGGATCTGGACTCCTTCATCGACCACGTAGTCCAGCATCTCGGCGGCGTAGACCTTGACCATCGAGCACTCCGCGGCAAACTCCTCGATGGCCTTCAGCTCTTGAGAACCGCCGGTGGAAGCGCTGGCTGACTCTTGGGACGCGCCGTGCATTTGATTTTCAATCAGTCCAACCACCCGCCACGTCATCGACTCCGCCACGAAAATGCGGATCGCCATTTCCGCCAGCTTGTGTTGAATCGCGCCGAACTCTGAAATCGTCGAGCCGAATGCCTTGCGCTGCTTGGCATACTTCAGGGAAATCGCGAGCACGTTTTTCGCGGCTCCGACCGTGGCCGGACCCAGCTTCAGCCGTCCGATGTTCAGGATGTTGAATGCGATCACGTGCCCGCGACCAATCTCTCCCAACACGTTTTCCACCGGCACCGGAACGTTGTCGAAATACACGGCCGTGGTGGAGCTGCCGGTAATGCCCATCTTGTGTTCTTCCGCCCCGCTGCTCACGCCGGGAAAGTTCCGCTCGACCAGAAACGCGGTGAACTTTTCTCCCCCAACCTTGGCAAACACCGTAAACAGGTCGGCCGCGCCGCCGTTCGTGATCCACATTTTCTGGCCATTCAGCAGGTAGTGTTTTCCATCCGGAGAGAGATCGGCGCGCGTCCGTGCCGCTAGAGCATCCGACCCCGCCAGCGGCTCGGTGAGCGCATAGGCGGCCAGCATCTCGACTTTCGCCAGCTTCGGTAGATACTTTCGCTTCTGCTGCTCGTTGCCAAAGTAGACGATTGGTAGCGTGCCGATGCCGGTGTGCGCCGAATGCCAGCCTCCGTATGAGCCGTCCCGTCCCATGCGTTCAGACGTTACCATCAGCGACGGGAGATCCATTGCCATGCCGCCATACTCCTCCGGGATCGTCATCGCAGTCAGACCCAGTTCCACCGATTTGCGCAGCACCGCCATCGCGACGCCCGGCTTCTTTTCGCGGATCGCCGGCAGATTCGGCTCCACTTCGTTGGCCCAGAATTCATCCACCATGTGACCGACGGCGAGATGTTCCTCGCTCAAGTCCTCGGGCGTGAAAATATCTTGGGGGGCCGACTCTTCCAGCAGAAATGCCGTTCCCTTTGTAGTTTTGCGTGGAATGTCTGTTAATGTCGTCATGAAATACTCCTATGCCACCTTTTGAGATTGAGAATCTGAATTCTTTGAAACAGTGGGAAGGACGCGAATTCCCCGTGACCGACTGGTTCATCCTCACGCAGGATCGTATCCAGAAATTTGCCGAGGCCACCGAGGACCGCCAGTGGATTCACCTGGACCCGGAGCGCGCCCGGCGCGAATCGCCCTTCGGCGGCAACGTCGCCCATGGTTTTCTGACCCTTTCGCTGCTGAGTTACTTTCTCAAGCAGGCAATCCATATCCGCTCGGGAATCGCGATGAGCGTCAACTACGGCCTGAATAAGGTTCGTTTTCCCTCGGCCGTTCATGCTGGTTCGCAGGTTCGCGCTCGCGTTACTCTGCTTTCGGTGAAGGAATCGCCGGAGTTTGTGGACGCCGCCTTCCTCATCCATGTCGAGGGTCGGTCCTCCGGCAAGCCCCGCTGTGTCGCCGAATGGCTGGTTCGGTACTATCCGCAGTGAGCTCTGCAGTAAGCGTCGGCTCATATCGTCTCGTTCTCGGCGCAATGCCATGAGGCGCGCAGCAAGGTGTGGACTCTCTTCGGCAGGGCCGCGAAACGCGCGTCCTGCGTCAATCCCTGGGCATAGCGGTAATAGATCTGCTGAATGATGACGGCGACTTTGAAGCGGGCAAATGTGAGATAGAAAATCATGTCGCGAGTGTCGCGGCCGGTCGCGACCGCGTAGCGCTCAATCAACTGCGCCCGCGTCAGTGTGCCCGGTAACGTGGTCGGCGCGCTGCGAATTTCCTGTAGTTCTTCCGGATCTTGCGGATCGGTCCAGTATGCGAGTGCCGTCCCCAGATCCGTCAGCGGGTCGCCCAGCGTGCACATCTCCCAATCCAGGACGCCCACGATCTTTGTCGCGTCGTCGGGATCGAGTACAACGTTGTCGTACTTGTAGTCGTTGTGGATCAGCGTGGTCTCGTGGCCAGCAGGCATCCGTTCGGTGAGCCATGTCGAAATACGTTCGACTTCCGGAAGGTCGTGCGTTTTGGAATTGTGGTAGCGCTCGATCCAGCCATTCACCTGGCGTTCGAGATAGCCTTGCGGTTTGCCCAAATCACCCAGTCCGATCGCGGCGTAGTCCAGACCGTGCAGACGCGCGAGGCTATCGAGGAACGCTTCGCTCAATCGCCGCGCGGTCTCCGGCGGAAAAGGCACACCCGGAGGCGGATCGCGGCGGACGATCATTCCGCGAATCGGCTCCATCAGGTAGAAGGGCGCATTGAGAATCGAAAGATCGTCGCAATAGAGGAGCGCCTTCGGCGCGAGGGGATAAGTGGTGTGTAGTTTCGACAGCACGCGATACTCGCGCCCCATGTCGTGCGCCGACCGAACCTTGCTGCCAAAGGGTGGACGTCGCAACACGACTTCCCGATTATCCATTCGCACCAGGTACGTTAGATTGGAGTGGCCGCTGGGAAATTGTTCGACGGAAATCGGTCCGCTGTGGCCGAAGTGCTCCAGCAGAAACGGCCGCAGCCGGGCGAGATCGAGTTCTTCGCCTGCTCTCACCATTCCCGTTTGATCGCAAAGTGCCACCATAGTCACAATTCCTGTATCCGCTACCGGTAGGTCAGCAATCCGTCCCCGTCGAGATGCGGGTGCGCGTTGAACGTGCTCAGCGTGAAACGCTCGCCCGAAGCGAAGAATTCGCTGAATGACGCATTGCGCGACATCCAGGTCAGCCGCAGCGTGTCCTCGGCAGTCAAATGCAGGGCCCGGCGCATCGCCGCGCCAATCGTTCCCGCCGATGTGAAGACTACCGCGCTCGCTGCCGGAGGAGCGTCGCGCACTACTTGCGCCAGCCCTCGCTCTACCCGCAAACAGAACTCGGGCCAGGATTCAATGCCGGCTGCTGTAACTTCTCCCGCCACCCACTTGCTAATCACCGCCTCAAACAGCTTCTGAAAAGTCTTGCGCCGGTCACCGAATTCGCTGGATTCGCTGGAATCTTTGTACGCGCGGTGCAATTCTTTGATCTCGGCATTCACCTGCAACAGTTGCGGAAGACATTCCCGCAGCACCGCCTCCGCCTGATACTCGTCGAATTCGTTCATGACCACTGTCTCTCGAAAAAAAAGACCGGCGCTACGATACGCTTCGGCAACGATCCGGGCCGTCTCCAGTTGCCGGACACGCGGACCCGAATAGACGCCACCAAAAACCACGCCCCGCCGTGACCAATACTCCCCCAGCAACCTGGCCTGCGCCTCGCCGTTCGCACAGAGCCTGTCATAGTCCCGCTCCAGAAGAGACGCTTGCCCATGGCGCACCAAGACGATGTGGCTCATGCGCGACAAGCGATCCCGGCGGCGGCCAGAGCTTCGAGATTTCTGATCCAATCGCAACCGTCGTGGTTCATGCTCTTCCGTTCAGTTCGCGCGCTCGAACAGCCCGGCCGCACCCTGCCCGCCGCCTACGCACATGGTGACCACTCCGTAGCGCGCTTTATTCTTGCGCCGCGCCATTTCGTTCGCCAGCGTTCCCACCAGCCGCGACCCGGTCATGCCGAAGGGGTGCCCAATCGAGATCGAACCACCGTTCACGTTCAATTTCTCCGGATCGATTCCCAGACGATCGCGGCAGTAGACCACCTGTACAGCAAACGCTTCATTGAGCTCCCAGAGGTCGATGTCGCTGAATTTCACGCCGGTGCGCTGCAATAATTTCGGTACCGCGAAGACCGGTCCGATGCCCATTTCGTCGGAATCGCAACCGCTTACCTGGAAACCTCGAAACACCAGCTTGTAGGGAATGCCGAGCTGGTCCGCGCGCTGCCGCGACATTACCAGCGTGGCCGAAGCGCCGTCAGAAAGCTGCGAGGAATTTCCCGCAGTGACCGTGCCCTGGCCGCTCGTCGGGTCAAAGTGCGGCTTGAGCGCGAGCAGGCCTTCGAGCGTGGTGTCGGGACGATTGCATTCATCCCTATCCGCGCATACTTCTTCCTTCGCGATCACTGCGTTGGTCTTCTTATCCAGGGTCGCGCGCACCGCGCGCATGGGAGCGATTTCATCCTGGAAAAATCCCTCTCGCTGCGCGCGAGCCGTGCGCTGCTGGCTCAGGAGCGCGTACTCGTCTTGCACTTGCCGGTTGATCTTGTAGCGCTTGGCCACGATCTCGGCAGTGTCCCCCATCACCATGTACACGCCCGGCATCTGCTCGAGCAGCCGAGGATTCGGATCGTAGTTGCGGGGAACCAGACTGATGCTTTCCACCCCGCCCCCGATCAATGCCTCGCTACCTCCGCTCACGATCTGGTACGCGGCCAGCGCGATCGACTGCAATCCGGAAGAGCAAAACCGGTTGAGGGTGACTCCACCGACCGAGGTGGGTAAACCGGCCAGCAGGGCGGAAACTCTCGCGATGTTGTGTCCTTGCGGGCCATGAGTCTGCCCGCAGCCCAGGATGACGTCCTCGACTTCGCGCGGATCGAGCTGCGGTGTCCTGCGCAGGACATCCTGGATGCAGTGTGCTGCCAGTTCATCCGGACGCGTCAGGTTGAACGATCCGCGGAATGACTTGGCTAAGACGGTGCGCGAACTGGTTACGATGACTGCCTCTCTCATGAGGTCTCCTACGTCTTTGTCATACGCACAGTGAGTTCCCTCTCGCCGGCGTTGCCCCCCGCAGGTTCGGCCCTACGCGGCCGCAACCTGCTCCTTGTCGAACTCGGCAAATGTCTTACCCGCTGCCGCCAAGCGCTGCAGCAGAGGAGCCGGCGCCCAGAGTTCTCCATGCTGCTGGTGGAATTCGCAAACGCGCTGGTAGACCTTTTGCAATCCCACCGTGTCGGCGTGCCACATGGGCCCGCCGCGGTAGGCGGGAAATCCGTAACCGTTGAGATAGATGATGTCGATGTCAACCGCCCGCAGCGCGTATCCCTCTTCGAGAATCCGCGCTCCCTCATTTACCAGCGCATACACGCAACGATCGACGATCTCCGCCGCGGAGATCTTCCGCTGCGGGATTCCTGCGTCCGCGCTCCACTTCCGCACCAGGGCAGTCACCTCCGGATCCGCGCTCGCGCGCCGGTTCTCGTCGTACCGGTACCATCCCTTCAGCGTTTTCTGCCCGTACCGCCCCATTTCACAAAGATGGTCCTCGGCGATCGGCTGGCGGATTCCGGGTTTTTCCAGGTGACGGTACTCCTTGCGAATGCGCCAGCCGACATCGAGACCCGCCAGGTCGCCCGTCGCCAGCGGGCCCATGGCCATGCCGAATTCGACGAGCGCCTTGTCCACCGCCTCCACCTCCGCCCCTTCTTCCATCAGAAACTGCGCTTCCCGCCGATATGGTCCAAACATGCGGTTGCCGACGAAGCCGCGGCAGTTTCCTACCAGCACGCCGATCTTGCCGAGCTTTTTGGACAGTTGCATGCAGGTGGCAATCACTTCTTTGCTCGACTTTTTTCCGCGCACAATCTCCAGCAACCGCATTACGTTTGCCGGACTGAAGAAGTGCGTCCCGATCACCGCTTCCGGCCGCGATGTGGCCTCGGCGATTTCATCGATATTGAGGGTTGATGTGTTGCTCGCCAGAATCGCTCCCCGCCGGCAGGCGCGATCCAAGTCCGCAAACACGGTTTTCTTCAGCGCCATGCCTTCGAAAACCGCCTCGATCACCATGTCCACACCGGAGAACGCATCGTAGTTGAACACCGGCGTGATCAACTGCAGGCGTTCGTCCACGAACGCCTGGGTGAAACGCTCGCGCTGCACCGAACTGGCGTAATTCTTCCGGATCTTGCCCATCCCCTGATTGAGCGCCGCCTCATCCACGTCTTTCAGCAGCACCGGAATGCCCGCGTTGGCAAACACCATCGCGATCCCTCCGCCCATCGTTCCGGAGCCGACGACCGCCACGCGGTTCACCTGTATCCCCGGAGTTTCCTTGGGAACGTCTGGAATCTTCGCCACCTCGCGTTCGCCAAAGAAAACATGGATGAGCGCTTTCGACTGATCGGAGAAAAGGCATTCGGTGAAAAGTTTCGCCTCGGCTTGGCAGCCTTCCTCGAACGACAATCTGGTCGCCGCCTCCACCGCATCAATCGCCGCCCGGGGAGCCTTCAGGCCTCGTTGTTTCTTACCAGCCGCGTCGCGCGCCGCGGCAATAATCGCCGCATTCTCCGTAGTCGTTCCCAGCTTCTTCGCTCGCTCCCGCGTTTTTGGCGCGGGCTTACTGGCGATTTCGCGCGCGAAAGCTACCGCTCCGGCGAGCAAGTCCCCGTCGATCAACCGGTCGATCAGTCCAAGAGCGGCAGCCTCACGCGCGGAAACCGGCTTGCCCCCGGCACACATTTCGACAGCCTTGGCCACACCTACCAGGCGGGGCAGACGCTGCGTTCCACCGGCCCCAGGAATGAGACCCAGATTTACTTCCGGCTGACCCACCTGCGCCGTTGGAGACGCAACTCGGTAGTGGCCGGCCATGGCCAGTTCCAGACCGCCGCCAAACGCCGTCCCGTGAATCGCCATCACCACTGGCTTCCTGCTGTCCTCAATGTGAAGCAGCAGGGGAAGCAAGCTTCTGCGGGGTCCTCCCGACGTCATTTTGCCGAATTCCTTGATGTCCGCGCCGGCGACGAATGTGCGGCCGCCGCCGATTACCACCGCCGCCTTGACGGCAGGGTCGCCATTCATCTCATCGATCGCCGCCCAGATCCCCTCCGGCACCCCCGGACTGAGAGCGTTCACTGGCGGGTTGTCGATGGTAATGACCGAGACATCATTATCTTTGCTGACTCTTACGAGGTTGTTCATAGGGCACTCCTGTAAAATTGGCGATCGAGACCGCCTTCGCGGTCAGATTTAAATCCATCCGGCTCTCCTTACCAGGCCGTCTGGCCTCCATCGACAACCAGGACGTGCCCGGTCACGTATGCCGAAGCGTCTGATGCCAGAAACACGGCTGCGCCTTTCAGATCGTGATCGCCGCCGAAGCGGCCCAGCGGGATCTTCGCCAGCAGGGAATCTTTACGGTGCTCGATGACCCAACCCGACATATGCGTCGGAAACCATCCCGGGGCGATCGCATTCACCTGGATGTTATGCGGGGCCCACTTGCACGCCAGATCCTTGGTGAACGCAATCACTCCGCCTTTGCTCGCGTGGTAGCCGATCGCCTGCAGTTCCGCTGACGCTCCGCCCAAACCCGCCACCGATGCGATGTTGATGATCTTGCCCGACCCCTGCGCGACCATGGCCTTGCCGGCTGCCTGACAAAACAGGAACGTGCCGGTCAAGTTGGTGGAGAGGACTTTGTCCCACTGCTCCAGTGTCATTTCTTCCACCGGAGCTCCCCACGACACGCCGGCATTGTTGACCAGAATATCGACCCGGCCAAACTTCGCAAGCGTCTCCTCCACGACCTGCCGAATCGCCGCCTTGTCTTTGACATCGCATCCCAACGCAAGCGTCTGAACGCCCAGGCTGCGCAATGCTTCTGCCGTTTCCTCGCAGCGCTCCTTCTTGCGGGCACAGAGCACCAGATTCGCCCCCATCTCCGCCAGACCCTCGGCCATCTGGCGCCCCAGCCCCATCGAGCCACCCGAAATAATGGCCACGCGGCCGGTTAGATCGAAAAGCTGTTTGACATTCACTCTGAGAACGGCCTTTCCGGGCGGCAGCGCCACGCAAAAGTGATAGTTAATATCATATTAGAGTCGCTAACGTCAATACGCTCTTTGCGCGATTTCCAAACTGGTGGGCGAAAGGCGAATCGCCCCGGAACTACTCCTGCAGGCGGAGCACCACCCGCCCCGAGACTTCGCCGCGGCTCAGTTGCCCCAGCACTTCTTGCACCTCGGCGAGCGGGCGCGTGGTCACCTGGCAATGGACGGTCCCGGCCGCCCCCATCGCCAGAACCTCGCGCAGATCTTCCCGCGTGCCCACTGAGGAAGCTTTGATCTGAATCTCGCCAGCCGCCATCATAATCGCCGGAAACGCGATATCCTGTGCCGGCAATCCCACTACTAGCAGCGTACCCGTCGGCCGTACACAATAGAACGCCATGTCGTACGCGGACTTGGCCGCCGAGGCGACCAGGGCAACGTGCACACCGCCGGAGCCACGTATTTCCTTAACCACTTTGCTCGTTGCGACATTCAACGTTCGGGCGGCGCCCAGCGACTTCGCCAGCGCGAGTTTTTCCTCGGAAATATCGATCGCGGTCACTTCCGCTCCCGCTGCCCGGCCAATCTGGACCGCAATGTGGCCGAGTCCGCCCACGCCGAAAACCGCCAGCCGCTGCCCGGCGCGAATCTTGGCCTGCTTGAGGGCGCGATGAACCGTGACTCCCGCACAAAGCAGCGGCGCCGCCTGCTCGGAGGAAAGCGGGTCGGGAATCTTGACCACGTGGCTGGCGGGAGCCTTCGCATATTCCGCATATCCGCCATCCACCATCACGCCGGTGATGCGCTGCTTCACGCACAGATTCTCGTTACCTTCGCGGCAAAACTCACATTGCCCGCATGTCCACTGCACCCACGGCACCCCGACACGGTCTCCCACCTGGATGCTTTCCTGGGCACTCTGGACCGCCGCGCCCCGCTCCACCACCCGGCCGACGATCTCGTGTCCCAGGATCAGCGACTTCTTTACGATGCCGGCCAGTTGCGTCCAGTCGCCGTCGGCCACATGCAGATCGGAATGACACACACCACAAACCTCGACCTCGATCAAGACCTCGTCCGCGCCAGCTTCCGGCCGGGGCACATCCTCCAGCGATAACGGTGTCTTGAATGCGTGCAGAACAGCGGCCTTCATCGCGTTCCCCTCTCTAACAGGCATGCCTCACCAACAAAGAAGTGTCGGCGCGATCCCGAAAATCTTACGGCCGAATGCCGCGCAAGAAAAACTCTACCGCGCTCCGCACCCGGTCGGTGAGCTTGTGCGGGCCGGTCAGATCCACGGCCCATTGCCGCACCACGGTGTTGTAGAGCCCTTCCATGAACTCCGCCAGGTGGACGACCGGAAACGCACGCGTCACTTCGCCCCGTTTTTGTCCCTGCGTCAGAATTTCCCGCAGCAGGCTGGCGGCAGCCTCCTCGTGCCCCCGCAGTTCCGCGGATCGCACCGGATCCATCGCGCCCGACAGTACCACCGCTTGCCACAGTTGCCGGTCGGATTCCACCTCCCGAGCCATGGTCACGTACAGCCGCCGCAAACGCTCGCCCGTCCCCGCCTTACTCGAAAGCTCCGAACGCAGCCTCTCGCAAATACAGGCATACCCGCGTTCGCCTACCTCACGCAGAACCGCGTCCTTACTGGGGAAATAGCGGAAAAAGGTGGGCTGGCTGATTTCGAGCATTTGCACGATATCGTCGATCCGGGTGTTCTCGTATCCGTGCTTGCGAAACAGCTTGATCGAGGTGTCGATAATCTGCTGCCGCAAGCGCGCCTTTTTCCGCTCCCGAAGCCCGACCTCGGGCTGCTCTCCAACGGTCACTGCCGCCACACTCCGTGTCGCGAGCGCACCAGGCATGGTCTCTTCCTCCTGCATCGATTACCGGCACGTCCTCAATCGCAACGTCCGTAAAATGTGAGAGTAACTATAACAAAATAGCGACTAACGTCAAGCCCGGTACGGCCACGCGCCGCCCTCCCGGGCAGTGACGGGAAGGGAGTCCATAGGGAGTGGAAGCGGAGCTAAGAGACTGAATCAAAATCTTTTAGAAATGCTGGCGGAGAGGGTGGGATTTGAACCCACGATACCCGTTAAGGTATGTCCGCTTTCGAGGCGGATCGTTTCAACCACTCACGCACCTCTCCGGAAAATCAGTTGTCAGTACCCAGTCACCAGAAAATACCCACGCAAACGAAAAATGATCGGCAACTAACGGCGCTTTCTGAAAAATTCCTGCACCATCTCTGCCGAACGTCCAGCCAGCACCCCGCCCCGGATTTCCATCTGATGATTCAGACTGGGGTGATTCACCACCTGCAGAATCGAATGGACAGCGCCTGCCTTCGGGTCGTCGGCACCATACACCAGGCGGCGGATGCGGGCATGAACCGCCGCTCCCGCGCACATGGCACACGGCTCAATTGTAGCAAACAGTTCGCAGTCGCCGAGCCGGTGGTTACCGACGTTTCGCCCCGCCTCACGCAGCGCCACGATTTCCGCGTGAGCGGTTGGATCGCAGTCGATGAGATTGCGATTCCATCCTCGTCCAACCACGCGCCCTTCGCACACCACGACCGCTCCCACTGGTACTTCGCCCGCCTCCAGTGCGCGCCGGGCGCAGCGGAGGGCTTCTTCCATCCAAGGTTCGTCCGAAGAAAAATCGTCAGCGGAAAGTTTGTCAGTTGAGAGCAGTTGTCCGTCACCAATGGCGGGTTGCCAGAAAGCCAGCTGTCAGTTCTCGGTTCACAGTTCTCCGATGAGAGTCCAGGGCCTGCAGACTGACCAATCCATTCTAGCGGGTGAATCGTCACCGGAGTGTTATCCTATCTGGGTTATGGGAATCACCGAGATATTCCGGAAAGTGTTTTTGGTGGACCTGATCCAAGGACTTGGCGTGACGTTCCGCTATCAGGATCCCAGGGAAATATATACCGAGCAGTATCCGCTGGAGCGGCCGCAGGTCGCCGAGCGTTACCGGGGCGCGCCGCGGCTGAACGTCAACCCCGACACGGACGAGACTCTCTGCATTTCCTGCGACCTGTGCGCGCTGGCTTGTCCCGAAAACCTGATCGTTGTCACCAGCGAGCGCAATGAAAAGACCCGCCGCAAAGAGCTCACCAACTTTACCTACGACCTGAGCCGCTGCATGTTTTGCGGCCTGTGCGAAGATGCTTGCCCTACCGATGCGCTCGAACTCACCCAGGATTTTGAACTCGCGAACTACTCTCGCGAAGGCATGATCTGGGACCGCCAGGCGCTCGAGACGGGTCCACAGCCCACCGTGTACAAGAAGTAGCAGCCGCTCCGCGAACTGCGGCTGGTTCCGAGCTTTGTTCCACCTCCACAGCGAAGCCCTGAGTCCGGGGTGTGGTCCTCGACCGATCGGCGTGATGACAGCTTCGCAACAAAGCCGGCTTTTATGTTCGTCCTTTCGGTAACCTTCATTTCCAGCACCTTCCCAAGTACGTCTATACGGACATGGCCGTTTAAAAGGTCCCCCTCTGTTCTCTTGCGAGAGATGTGTTGTCTTTAGGGCCTCAAGCCCGTTTCAGCCGTGCCGATAGCTATGTCCATGTAGGGATCATGTAGGGATGTGCGCGGCGCGTCGGCGATCGGCTAGCGTTCACCGAACATTTCGATGGAAGGGTATGGGTGAGGTTTCAGGATGGCTGCGGTTCCGCTTTCAAGTTCACTTTGCCTGCCAGTCGTCATGATGAGAAGGGGGGAGCCAGGGCGATGAAGCAATTGCCTCGGGTCCTTCTCGTGGATGACAACCCGGCCGACGCCACTCCAGCGCGGGAGGCGTTGACCGGGGGCAGGTTTCAGAGCTGCAGAATATCAGTCGAAAACCTTTTCTTGTTTACTGGATCTTCTGGATATTTGGGGTGAATATCGATATGGAAATCGAGCTTATCGAGCGCGAGCCGGCCGTACACGGACTCCAGAAAACTCTGACGGAGCGGAAGTCGGCGCGTGATGAATTCACCGACCTCCAAGCTGCGATCGAAGAACTTCAGAAAACGCAGGAAGCACTGAAGGAAAGTCTGGCCGCCACCAGCGAGGTTGCGCGGAAGGATTTGGCCGACCAAAAATTCGCTCTCGATCAGCACGCCATTGTGGCTATGACCGACGTGAAGGGAAGCATCACTTATGTCAATGATAAGTTCTGCGCCATCAGTAAGTACAGCCGCGAAGAACTTCTCGGCCAGGATCACCGCATCATAAACTCCAGCTACCACCCCAAGGAATTCTTCCAGCAGATGTACCGCACCATCGCTGAGGGCGGAGTATGGCGCGGCGAGATTCGGAACCGCGCCAAGGATGGCTCCATCTACTGGGTCGACAGCACGATTGTTGGATTCGCGGGCGCGGATGGAAAGCTTGACAAGTATGTAGCCATCCGCGTCGATATCACCGAGCGCAAGCGGGCGGAGGAAGTGCGCGAACGCTTGGCGGCCGTGGTCGAGTCGTCCGACGATGCCATTATCGGCAAAACCATGGACGGGACGATCACCAGCTGGAATCGCGGCGCCGAGAAGGTGTTCGGCTACTCGTCGTCGGAGGCCGTGGGCAAACCGATACAGATGCTCGTGCCACCGGAACGCGCGAATGAGGAACCGGACATTCTGGCGCGAATTGGGCGCGGTGAGAGCGTTGATCATTTCGAAACCGTTCGTGTCCGGAAGGATGGCAAAGGCATTGAGGTCTCGGTAACGATTTCGCCGATCAGGGACAGCAGCGGCGCGATTGTTGGCGTTTCAAAAGTTGCGCATGACATCTCCGAGCGCAAGCGCGCCGAACAGAGACTTGCGGACAAAGTGGAAGAACTTGCCCGTTCCAACCGTGATCTGGAGCAGTTTGCCTATGCGGCCTCGCATGACCTGCAAGAGCCGCTGCGCATGGTGGCATCCTATACGCAGCTGCTGGCTGAACGCTATGGCGGCAAACTCGACGAAAATGCCGATAAATTCCTCGGCTATGCGCGCGAGGGGGCTTTGCGCATGCAGGTCCTGATCCGGGATCTGCTGACTTTTTCGCGAGTTGTGCAGGCCGGTGTTCCTCGCAAGAACGTCGATTGCGATGTGGCGCTGGAAGAGGCTCTGCAAAGTCTGACCGCCGCGATCGAGGAGAGCGGTGCGGTCGTCACCCATACAGCGCTTCCGAACATATGGGCCGATCAAACTCAGATCGCGCAGGTCTTCCAGAACCTCATCGGGAATGCCATCAAGTTTCACAACGGAGCGCCGCCGCAGTGCGCCGTAAGCGCCGAGAAATCGGGTTGCAATTGGTTGTTCAGCGTGAGTGACAAAGGCATCGGCATCGCGCCCGAATACGCGGAAAACATCTTTGTCGTCTTCCAACGCCTGCATGCCCGGAGCGAATACCCAGGCAACGGCATTGGTCTGGCCATTTGCAAGAAGATCGTCGAACACTACGGCGGCACGATTTGGGTGGAGTCGAAAGTGGGACAGGGTTCCACTTTTAAGTTTACCTTGCCCGCCGCTGCTCCCGAAGAAGAAGGGCATGCGCGATCATGAAAAAAGTTTGCATCATCCTTCTGGTGGATGACAATCCCGCCGACGTGGACTTAGCCCGCGAGGCGCTGCGGGGAAACTTTCATCGCGTCCAGGTGGAAAGCGTGGGGGATGGCGAAGAAGCGATGTCCTTTCTCAACCGAACGGGGATCCACGCGGAAGAACTCCGTCCCGACCTGGTGATCCTGGACCTGAATCTGCCGAAGAAAGACGGACGAGTGGTATTGGCGGAGGTCAAAGGGGACACGGATCTGCACACCATCCCCATCGTGGTGTTCAGCACCTCGCACTTGATGTTGGATATTGGGCGCAGCTACGAACTGGGCGCCAACTGCTATGTCAGCAAGCCCGGCAATCTGAAAGATTACCTCTTAGCGGTGCAGTCGATCGAGCAATTCTGGTTCGGCTCCGCGAGCCTGCCACGAAAGGAAAAATAATGGAACACGAACCTGCGCGCGTTTTACTGATCGAGGACAACCCCGGAGACGCGGACCTGGTACGCCTACGGCTGGTAGAAGGCAAAGCCGCGGTCCAGGTGAACTGCGTTCCCCGCCTCTCCGACGCTCTCGCCTGTCTGGAGGCGGAAACACCCACACTCGTGCTGCTCGACTTGAACCTTCCCGACAGCCACGGCGCAGAAACCTTTCGCCGGATCATACAGAAGGCTCCGAACGTCCCGGTGGTGATCCTTTCCGGTCAGGACGATGAGACGCTGGCCATCAAAGCCGTTCACCTGGGCGTTCAGGACTACCTGGTCAAAGGCGATATCACCAGCAAACAATTGGAGCGTGCCATCCGCTATGCGGTGGAACGGCAGGGGCTGCTGCGCTCTCTGGATATCGCCCGCAAACAGCAACTTGAATTCAAGAACCAGTTTCTGTCCCACGTTTCGCATGAGTTGCGCACACCGCTGGCCTGCATTCACCAGTACGTCACGCTCCTTTTGGACGGGTTGGCTGGTCCCATGGCGCCAGACCAAACTGGTCACCTGAAGACCGTCCTCAAGAGTGTGAATCAATTGCACGCCATGATCCGCGACTTGCTCGAAGCCACCCGCGCCGAAAGCGGTAAGTTGCGCGTCGAACCGCGCTGCATCGATATCGGCGAACTGATTCAGCAGGCGGTCGCGATGATGCGGCCCGCCGCCGCCGAAAAACACATTGGCCTCGAAGTTGGGTTGGACCAGACCATCCCCCTCGTTTATGCCGATCCCGACCGCACTCTCGAAGTCCTCGTCAACCTGATCGACAACGGAATCAAGTTCACCCCACCTGATGGGTCGGTGGTCGTGAAAGCCGCGATGGTGGAGACCGATCCGACCTCCGTCTATCTCTCAGTCAGCGACAGCGGCCGTGGCATCCCTCCAGAGGCGCTTCCGCGGGTTTTTGAGCGTCTCTACCAGGACCCCAACGCGGTGGACGGTAACCGGACTGGCCTCGGTCTGGGGCTCTACATTGCCAAAGAAATCGTCACTTTCCACGGCGGGAGGATGTGGGTTGCAAGCCAATCCGGAAGCGGCAGCACATTCTCGTTTACCTTGCCGCTCTATTCCCTGGCCAAGCTCCTGCTTCCGGTGATCACTCACCGGGGACGTTTGCGGGAGGACATTGTGCTGGTCCGGGTAGAGCTGACCCCGCTGTCCAAAGCACTGCGCGGAAGCTGGAAAGAAGCCTGCCAGCGGTGTCTGGAGCGCCTGCGCCTGTGCATCTACGTGGACAAGGATCTGGTTCTTCCACCCATGGAAGCCAGCGGCGCCGTCGAAACATTTTTCGTGGTCGCCTCCACCGACATGAAGAAAGTCAGCATCATGATGGACCGCATTCGCGACCAAGTCGGCGCGCTGCCTAAGTTGAAAGCCAGCGGCACTTTGCGCGTGACGGCCGAGATGATTCCTGTCCCGCCCGCCGCCGACCCGAGGACCGTGGAACAACAAGTTTGGAGCGTTGCCGATTCTGTCGCCGAAATTATTCAGCAGGGTCTTTGGAGCAGACAACACTTCATCGAGAAGGAGAACCAGAATGCGCACTGAGAATCCCAGCGAGGAGCAGCCCATGAATCGAGCGAAAATTATGGTCGTGGATGACGATCCCGATCTCAGACAGGCCCTGAGTTTGCGCCTACAAGCCAATAACTTCGATACCGTGAATGTTGGTGACGGTTATTCCGCCATCGCCATGGCTCAGCAGGAGCAGCCCCACCTGATCATCCTCGATCTCGGCCTGCCGGCGGGCGATGGTTTTGTCGTGCTGAAAAACTTGCAACAGTATCCGGCGCTTTCAATCATCCCGGTGATCGTTCTTACGGCCCGCGATCCCGATTCCACTGAAAAACGTACCCTGGAATCGGGCGCCGTCGCTTTTTTCCAGAAGCCGGCCGACAACGAGGAGTTGCTGGGAGTGATTCGCGCTTGCCTGCAGACTGGATGCGGCGGAGGCTTGCCATCATAGCGCTCCCCGATCCTCAGCGGTCCTGGTCACGGAAGGAGAGCGATATGCATTTAGACAGCCGGTGGACGGCGGCCCGTTCCGGGGCGTACAACGTCCGTCGTCGGGAACCACGCTATGTTTCCAGCATCCCAGTGACGCTACAGCGCTTCTTGCGCTTCGGACCATTCATCACTCGCGGTGTGACCCTCGATATCAGTATGCGAGGAATGTCGGCGCTGGTCTGTGGTGCGCCGCGCGTAGGCGAAACCGTGGTGATTACTCTATCGCTGCCCGATGCCAAGATCGAAATGCTGGCGACTGTCCGCCACAGCAGTGATGCCCGGTCTGGATTTGAGTTCTACCCTTTGTCTACGGTTGCCCAACAGGGAATTCAGGACTGGATACGGGAACTGAAAAAGCACGAAGAATTGTTGTTCCCCTATCCGTATGCACCTGCGGCCAAGGCTGGCAGCGACTAAAGCGGCGGACTGCAGTTCGCTCACTCGGCTGGCAGCGCCATCCCCTGAATGTTCCACGAGATGTGGTAGACGGCACTGTTGGTGGCGAGAATGGCCGACTTGCCGGGCGCGAACGCCAGTCCGACCAAGCCCTGGCCGGAGACTTCGAGGTTGGCCTTGCCTTGGGGCGTGATCTTCACGATGCCGCGCTTTCCGGCAAGAGAAGCGGCGACATAAACATTGCCCTCGATATCAAGAGCCAAGCCCTGCGGACGTCCCAAGCCGCGGTAGAACACGGATACGGTTCCGTGTGGGTCGACTTTGTAGACGCAGTCAAAGCTCGAAGTGCTGGGGCAAGTGACGAACATATCGCCGTGGGGACCGAAGGCGATGTGATAGGCGGAAACGCTCGGCTCCAGCGTCGCGAACACAAAAATCTGCCGGTCGCGAGCGATCTTGAAAATGGTTCCGCTGCGGTCGCCGACGTAGAGATTCTCCGCGGCATCGAAGGCAATCCCGGTCGCGATCCCCATGCCTTCGGCGTAGGACGACACTGTCCCGTTCGGCGTCACCTTGTACACGGCCTCGTCATGCCGCGAAGAAACGTACATCTGTCCTTCGCGGTCGAAGGCAATCGAAGTGGCGTTCATCATGTCGCTGAGAAAAGGCGTAACGTTGTAGTTCGTGTCGATCTTGAAGATCGATACCGGAACTTTTTGTCCGCGCGAACCGGAGAAAGTCACATAGATATTGCCTTCGCGGTCGAGCGCAGGATTGGTAACCGGATGAAGGTTATCGGCAACGGGGGCTGCAACCTTAATGGAATGGGCATTGCTCACGTGCCCGTTGGTGCCCACCCCGTTCGTGCTAACTGTGACCGGTCCTGAAGCTGCTCCCTCGGGCACGCGGGCCACCAGGAAATCATCGGAACTGATTAGCACGGAGCCTTCGATCTCGCCGAAGTGCACGCTCGGGCGGCGCAACTCGTGCGGACGCAGATCCTTTCCGATGATACGAACCTCGCCTCCGGGCAAAGAGAAACTAGGCGCGACCGCTTCGATGTGCGGCTTGCCGTTGACGTTCTTCTTTCCTAACAGGCGGTCGGAGATGCTCATGAGTTTATTCCGGCGGGGGCCCGGCTATTTGATTAACGACTACTTCGTTAGAACTCCAAAGTGTAACAAGAGATGCATGACGGCGAGCGCATAAAGTCCCGCTGCCAGGTCGTCCACCACAATGCCGGTGCCCTCGGGCAACTGCTCCAGCCGCCGAATTGGAAACGGCTTCCAAATATCGAAGACACGGAAGAGTATAAGTCCCGCGAGAAAGGTTTTCCAACCGAGTGGGACGGCGATGAGCGTAACCAGTTGCCCCGCAACTTCATCAATGACGATGAATTGCGGATCCTTCAAGTCGGCGGCGCGCGCGACGCGAGTGGCGGCGGGAATTCCGATGAGGGTGACAACGGCGGCTGCGATGATCGTTGCCCAGGCACGGCTCGCGACCGGAATCCGCGAACTTGCCAACGCCCAGATGAGAACCGTGGCTACCGATCCCCAGGTGCCGGGGCCGGGTTTGAGGCGTCCGGCGCCGAAGAAAGTCGCGACCAGAGTAGCCCAGAGGGGGGCGCGGGGGCGAGACGCCCCCGCGACAGCCGGCGGGACGCCGGCGCTACGGTCGTCCTGCGCGGGTTCGGGCTTGGGTTTCAAGGCTAGTCTTCCTCATCGTGGACGTTGTCGGGTATTGCCTGTTCGGCGTCGTTGACCGGCGACGAAATTACGTAGGCGCCGCTGGCCCACTTGCCGAGATCGATCAGGCGGCAGCGCTCGCTGCAAAAAGGGAAGTCCGGGTCAGCGGCGTTTGCCGGCTTCTTGCAGATCGGACAGCGGAGTTTGATGGGGCGCTTGCGCGGCATAAAGTTACAGGGAATATCAAACGATTTCCGCCACTAAATCATAATCGTGCGCCGCCGTGATGCGGCAGCGGTAAAACTCTCCCTCTTTTGGCTCGTTTCCGTCGGGATAATCGTTGACGAAAACTTTGCCGTCAATCTCCGGCGCGTGCATGAATGTTCGGCCTTCGAGCAGAAGGTCAGACTCGGTCGAAGCGCCTTCCAGCAGCAGATCGAATTCGCGCCCGACCAGCAATTTCTTCTTCGCCCGGCTGACCTTTTTCTGGATCGCCATCAGCGACTTGCGGCGGCTCTCGATCTCACGCGCAGAAAGTTTCTTGTCCTGATCGAAGGCGCCCGCACCTTCCTGGTCCGAGTAGCCGAAGGCGCCCATCCAGTCGAAGGCCGCCTCCTTCACGAAGCTGCAAAGCTCCTCGAATTCTTTTTCGGTTTCGCCCGGGAAGCCGACAATGAATGAAGTCCGTAAAGTAACGTCGGGGATTACGCGGCGCATTTTCTCGATTGAGCGCAAGAACAAGTCAGTGCCGCCGCCCCGCTTCATGCGCTTCAGAACCGTCGCCGAAGCGTGCTGCAGCGGTACATCAATGTACGAACAAATATTGTCGTGGGCGGCGACCGTCGCCAGCAGTCGCCCTGTGATTTTATTGGGATAAGCGTAGAGGAAGCGAATCCACTGCAGTCCTTCGACGCCCGCGAGCTTTTCCAGCAGCACGGCTAGGCCATCTTTCAGTTCAAGGTCTTCGCCATAGCAGGTGGTGTCCTGTCCGATGAGCGTGATTTCGCGCACGCCAGATTGCACCAGTCGCTCGGCTTCGGCGATGACGGATTCGAAACGCCGCGAGCGAAACTGTCCCCGAAGCTGGGGAATGATACAGAAGCTGCAGGGATGATCGCAGCCTTCGGCGATTTTGATATAGGCCGAATATCCAGGCGTGGTCAGCACACGCGGCGTGTGGTCGTCGTAAAGGTAGTTGGGCAGGTCGGCGACCGCTCCGTCCCAGGAATCGCGCGCGAAGCGCCTCTGTCCGCGGCGATGATCGCCCTCGGGCCGCGAGGTAAGCGTGTTCGAAGTGAGGATGTTGAACGGCCCCGGCGTCCGCGGTGCTTCCGCCACTCCGGCGGCGGCAAGAATGTTCTGCAATTCGCCAGTGCCGACGACCGCGTCCACTTCAGGAATATTCTTTCGGATCTCATCGTGAAAACGCTCGACCAGGCAACCGGCAACCACCAGTCTCTTCGCCCTGCCGCCCGTCTTCGTTTCGTGGCGGGTTTTGTGGCGAGCCATTTCGAGGATCGTATCGATGGATTCCTGTTGCGCGCTGCCGATGAATGAGCAGGTATTCACCACGATAACGTCGGCGTCCTCCGCGACGGGAGTAAGCTCGGCGCCAGCCTGGGACAGCATGCCCATCATTACCTCGCTATCGACGAGGTTCTTGGGGCAGCCGAGGCTCACAAAACCTATCTTGGCCGGGGCAACCGGCCCCGCAGTTGCGGATATGCTTTTGTTTACCGACACAGGGAAATGATCAGCAGGAAACAGATCTAAACAATTTTAGCATCCGGCATTGCCATATCCGCATCCGACCCCACCCGGGACGCGGGAACCCGAGCATCAAAGAGGATATATATGTTTTCCGCCAATCTGGGCGGCCTGTGCTAATCTTGTCGAAACAAAACTACGTCCTCAATACTCCGGAGGAGAGATGTCGGCTAAACGTCTCGCGTTTCTAGCAGTTGTGCTAGTTCTAGTTCTCGTTGCCAGCGCTTTGGCGCAAGTAAATGAACTTTCAATCACGGCGGGGCGAACTTTCGTCAGCACCCAAACGATTCAGAATCCGCTTCAGGGCGACGTCAACCCCAACATCCATTTCGGAAATGAGGAAAGCGTCGCGTTCAATTACGGCCGCCTGCTCATGAGCCATAAGATTCTCGGACTGTATGCGGAATTGCCCGTGGCGATCTATTTTCGGATGGACCTAAACACGGGCGCGAACCAGATTCCCAAGGACATCGGGGCTCTGTTTGCGACTCCATCCGTGCGATTGAACATTTTTTCGGGCGATTCAGTCACCCCGTGGGTCAGCGCGGGCGGCGGCTATGGTCGTTTCCGGGAAGCCCCGGGTCTCAATTTCTACGGACCGAACCCTGGGCCAACCGGCACCAATACCGGCGTCGTCCAGTTTGGAGTGGGCTTGGATGTTTGGGTCTGGCATCGGTGGGGTGCCCGCTTCGAAGCCCGTGATTTTTACTCTGGAAAGCCCGCCCTGGACGTTGATACCAGTAATAGCCGTCAGCACAACTACTATGTAGGCATCGGTGTCGCCCACCGCTTCTAGCTGGCGGCTGCGCGGTCCGGCGTTTTTCTGGAATCCGCGGCTTCGGCGGCAATGATGTTCTTGAAAAGCTCGGGCAGCCTTTGAGCGTCGTCCACCGACTTGCCGAAACGCGCAGATTCGTAAGCGCGCGTAAACCGGGCGACCTTCTTCTGCAGTGTTGCTTCCTGAATGGCCGCGACGAAATCCAGCGGCGTTTGCGACGGCGACTTGCGCCAGCCAAGCCGTGCCATTCGACCCACCATCCGGTCATACCAAAGAGCAGCCGATTCGCGCGGGGCCCGCTCCGGATGCTCTCGCAGACTACGGTTACGCAGCCCGCTGACTAGGCGCCGGAGATTCAACAGCGCGATCAGGACTGCCGCAAACGCGACGATCCCGCCCAACCATCGCACCGGAAAATTGGTGAAGTGCTCGTGCGCGCGCCGCGCCAACCGCAGCATGGCGCGATGCTGACGCTCAATCCACCGGCGAGCCTCGTCAAAGAACTGCCGGCTGTTGGTAGCCGCATCCTTCCCTAAAGTGCGTTGGTGGACGACATCGTAATTGACAACCCATTCGCGCCAAAAAGATGCAGCCGCATCCACATAGAGCCGCATCCGCGACCAACCGGTTCGTATCGGCAGGCTTCCTGCTGGAGTCGGATCAAAGCTGATCCAACCCGATCCGGGGAAGTAAGCCTCAACCCACGAATGGGCATCGCTGGCTCGCACCACATACTGGCCGGTGAGGTCATTGTATTCGCCCCCGCGGAACCCCGTCACAATTCGCGACGGGATGCGCAAAGAGCGCAGCATCACCGCCATCGAACTGGCGAAATACTCGCAGTGACCTTTCTTCCTCTCGAACAGGAAATTGGCCAGTGGATCCCGCGGCAGACTTCGGGGCAGTTCCAGCGTGTATCCGAAGTGTGTCGATAGATACTGTTCCAATGCGACTGCCTTGTCATAGTTGCTGGGAGCGGGCGCGGTGATTTCCTCCGCCAACTTCGAAATGCGAACATCGAGCGGCGGCAGTTTCAGGTACGGGTCCATGCCTGCGGGCGCGGTGTTCGCCGCCAGCCGAAGCTCGTCGCTGTCGATCTCGGTCAATTGCGACACGGCTTCGTAGCGATTGATCGGGTGGTCGGCATCGAGGTTGTAGACAGCTCCCCCGGCGTCCGTACTCACTTGCCGAAAATTTCCCGAAAGACTCTGCGGCCGCTCAGCCAGAAAAAAAACATTGCTTCCAATCGGCTCCATCAGGACGCGATAACGAATAGATCGGCCCGCGACCACCGTTGCGCCACGCGAGTCCACTAAAGGAGCCAGCCGATAGCTTCCATCTCCCGTCGGACGCACTTGGGTTTGCTCAAACGAATTCGACCAGACGCGGCCGTCAAAAGCGCTCAGCGCAATCCCACGCCACTTCAAGTCGTAAGCGCCTTGCAGATCGTTCTGGATCTCGATGTGCATGACCACAGCACTGGACTGTTGAATCTGGCCGATACGGCCCAGTTGCACGCGATCCGTGAAGCCAGTGGAGACATCGCCGGTTGGAGTGTAGGCGCTCAGGTAGCGTGACGAAACGCGGGGTAGAAGAAAGAAGATCAGAAAACTGCCGGCTAGGATCATCAGCATGAGCGCCGGAGCGATCGCCAGCAGTCCGTAGACCATGCGCTGGGTTTGAGAAGCAACGCGTGGATCTTGTGCGTGCGTTTGCTCGGCGGCGACCGAATGCCGCATTTCCATCAGCACAAAAGTGATGACTGCAACCAGCAGGAAAACCGCAAAAGAAAACAGAAACACACTGCCGACAGTGAGCACAGCGGCCGCCAGCACCATCAGAAACGAAAGTACCGCGAGCATGTAGTGGTCGCGCGTCCGCTGCAACGAGAATAACCGGACGACCATGGCGAAGAGCACAAGGTGAACGGTCGCTGCCAGAAAGTGGCGCGAAAGAAAGAAGTAGTCGGCGAAGTAGATGAAGACGTAAATCAGCGTCAGGAAAGTGGTCCAGCGTTCCGGGATGGCAAACTCGCGCCGCGTCAGAAGTTGGAATCCGCGGAGAGCCAGCGCCAGCCCCACCAGAACCACTGCCGGCAGATCCAGCCCTCCGGTCGAGGACAGAGTGCCGAAGCCACTGAGCACGAGCAGATAAAGTGCCACATTAAAGGAGCGCTCGATGGCCTTGGCCATTGTGATCCCGCCCGGGTTGATGGAGGCTTCAGTCACAGAAGCTTCTATTCTTGGCGAAACCAGCGCGGAAGGGAAGTGTCCGCGGTAACAAAATGATCTTTGGCCGAAGTAGCGCAGTTTTGACGGCTGCCCGGAGCGAAATTGCAGCGCAATCCCTCCGCCGCTTATCACGCGGTCACGGTACTAGCTCTAGCGAACCTGGACTAAGATATTCCCCATGAGCGTCCGCCGCATCGCCGAGTCGATTCTAGACGCCGAAGAGCGCTTTGAAGGCTTCGAAAACCTGATGCCGTTCAAAGTGCAAAACATTCTTCTCGTGTCCAGCCTCTATGATTCCTTCATCCTGCGCGAAGATGGCCGCCTCAATGAGCTGCTCATCGACGAATCGCTCGATCTCAACCTGCAACAAATCCCGGGAATCACGCACGTTTCTTCCTGCGCCGAAGCGGCAGCGTTGGCCCGCTCTCAGCCCCAATTCAACCTGATCGTGACCAACCTTGCGGTCGGCGACATGAACGCTGCGCAACTGGCGCGCGAGGTGAAACAGGCGAGGCTGGATGTTCCCGTAGTTGTGCTGGCCTATGACTATCGCGAGATCAAGAATTTCGTGGCGCGGAATCCAGTCACCGAGATCGAACGCGTTTTTCTGTGGCAGGGTAATGCCCGCATCCTGATTGCGATCGTCAAGTACATCGAGGATAAACGCAATGTCCTGCACGACACGCGGGCCATCGGCGTGCCGGTGCTGCTGGTGGTGGAAGACAACATCCGCTATTACTCGTCGTTCCTGCCCGTGATCTATACCGAGCTGATCAAGCAATCGCGGCGCGTGATTCAGGAAGGCTTCAACGTGGCGCACAAGCTGGTGCGCATGCAGGCGCGGCCGAGAATTCTGCTGAGCTCGAATTTCGAAGACGCGGCCCGGCTGGTGCAGGAGTATCGCAATTATCTGTTCGGCCTGGTATCGGACGTGGAGTTCCCTTGGGAGGGCAAGCTGAGTCCGGAGGCGGGCTTTGAATTGGCGCGCATGGTGAAGAGCCTGGTGCCCGACGTGCCCGTAGTGCTGCAAACCAGCCGCACCGAGTTCCGCCCGCGGGCGCACGCCGAGGGCTATTCGTTTCTGCGTAAACGTTCGCCCACGCTGCTGAAAGACTTGCGCCAGATATTGACCGAGCAATTCGGGTTTGGCGACTTTGTGTTTCGTCTGCCGGATTCGAGCGAAGTCGGACGGGCGAAAGACTTGAACGAACTGGAGAAGCAATTACAAACGGTTCCGGCGGAAAGCATCGTCTTCCACGCGCAGAGCAACCACTTCTCGCACTGGCTGATGGCACGCACCGAGTTTGCGTTGGCGGCCAAGCTCCGCCCGCGAAAGGTTTCGGATTTCCCGAGCCCGGAACATCTGCGGCGCGATCTGATCGACTCGATCCACGAGTATCGCCGCGAACAGGGCGAGGTGCTGATCGGCGACTTCAGGGCCGATACATTCAAACCTTCGGAATCAAGTTTTCTGCGGATCGGCTCCGGGTCGCTCGGTGGCAAGGCTCGCGGCCTCGCCTTTGTGCGCCACCTTTTGCGAAAGAGCCGTATCACCCGCCGCTTTCCCGGCATTCGCATCTCGGTGCCTCCAGCCGTCGTCCTGGCGACGGATGTGTTCGATCAATTCGTAGTTGAGAACAACCTCCTGGACTTTGCCTTGCATTGCGAAGATGACGCTGAAATTCAGCAGCGCTTCCTGGCCACACCGTTATCCGAATCCCTCAACGAGGACCTGAAGTCGTTTCTGGCCGAGGTAACTCATCCCTTGGCGGTGCGCTCCTCCAGCCTGCTGGAGGATTCGCAATACCAGCCTTTCACCGGCGTGTATGAAACCTTCATGCTGGGCAACCAGCAAGCAAATTTGGAAGACCGGCTGGCGGCCCTGAGCGAGGCCATCCGACGCGTCTACGCCTCCACCTTCAGCCGCCATGCCAAGGCCTACGTGCGGGCTACGCCCTACCGTCTGGAAGAGGAAAAAATGGCAGTGATTCTCCAGCAGGTTGTGGGCACGCGCCACGGGCAGCGCTTTTATCCGGATTTCTCCGGAGTCGTGCGTTCGCACAATTTTTATCCCGTCCCTCCGATGACCTTCGAAGACGGCATCGCGGCCGTCGCTCTGGGCCTGGGCCGGGCCGTGGTGGATGGAGGGAAGTGTTTGTCTTTCTGCCCGCGCTACCCCCACAACTTGGTGCAGTTTTCCTCAGTCGAAGACATACTGGCCAACTCGCAGTCGGAATTCTGGGCCTTGGAGTTGCATGGCGCTTCGGACGGCCGTCCGGGGCATTGGCACGAGAGGCGGTTCAGTCTGGACGCCGCCGAGAACGACGGTACATTACAGGCGGTGGCCTCAACTTACTCGAGGGACAACCACGCCGTCTATGATGGAGTGAGCCGGCCGGGCGCCCGCATCGTGACCTTTGCCCCCATGCTCAAGCACGGCACTTTCCCGCTGGCCGAGATTCTCGATGTCCTGGTTCGGGCAGGTGAGAATGCGCTGGGTAATCCCGTGGAGATCGAATTTGCCGTGCGTCTGTCCCAACAGGCGAGTCCAGTGGCTGGCCAAGTAACCGACCAAGCGGCGGAGTTTGGTTTCCTGCAGATACGGCCCTTGACGCTGGCGCGCGACAGCGAGGACCTAGCCCTGGACGATGTGCAACCCGAGCGGTTGATCTGCCTGAGCAGCAAAGTTCTGGGCAACGGCCGCATCGAGAATCTGCACGATGTCGTGGTGGTCGATTCGCAGCGCTTCGAGCGCAGCCGCAGCCAGGAAGTAGCCAAGGCGGTCGCTCGGTTCAATCGCCTGCTCGTTGGGGAGAACCGGCCCTATCTGCTGATTGGGGTTGGGCGCTGGGGATCGACCGAACCCTGGCTGGGCATTCCGGTCGAATGGGATGAAATCTCCGGCGCCCGCGTGATTGTGGAGGCCGGATTCCACGATTTTCGCGTCACCCCATCGCAGGGCAGCCATTTTTTCCAGAATCTCACTGCCTTTCAGATCGGTTACTTCACCGTGAATCCAGACGCCGGAGAAGGCTCCGTCGATTGGCAGTGGTTAACGGAACAGCCGGCGGTCGAAGAGCAAGGCTGTGTCCGCCACTTGCAGTTTGCGGAACCGATCCGCATAGTGATGAACAGCCGCACCAGTCAAGGCGTAATCTTCAAGCCCGAAGCGCACCAGAACCGAGTCGCGAATTGAGAGCGGCCCTGATCGTTGATGGCCGGATAAGCTAGCGTCTGCATCTTTTCTGGAAATGGGATCCCAGAGAAGCCTGGGTGCCAGAAGTGGGGTAGTGTCTAGCAGTGCATTTTTAGATTTTTGAGATTGGGACACTACCCAGAAGTGTGCGGGATTGCACCTGTACCGACTTGAATTCTGTCTGCTACAATTCAGTCACGGAGCAGGGACAGCTGCTCTTTGGTGTTTGCCTGCAGCACAGTTTTGGACGGCGGTTTAACTTGGTGTCCATGGTGTCCATTAACCTCGGAATTTGGTTCTATGGGGTTGAAACGGGCGACGTAGGCGAATCGATTGAACCTGAGGAAAGCCAGTAAATACGCGGGTTTCCGATAAAGGTAAGAAAACAAAGTGGGGACGTAGTTCAGTTGGTTAGAACGCTGCCCTGTCACGGCAGAGGTCGCGAGTTCGAGTCTCGTCGTCCCCGCCATTTCAAGTTTGACCGAGACGTACCCCAAGAGAAATTAGATCTTATTGCGGACCACCATCCGGCCACGATGCGTGCTTGTCCGGCGCAGTGCCACTAGCCTTGTTCGCCGCGGTCTGGTCCCTGGGCAGATTTGCAATTTGCGCATCTTGAACTGACGCAAGTCCCAGTGGAATCAATGACTTCCAATCAAAAGCTAATCAGTTGCAATAATATAAAAGCACTATTTGAATTATGCTTTCTACCTTTATGGCAGCGGGAAATCTGTGATTTCAGCTAGCGAACCCGAGTGATGCGAAGCACAAGTCTCGCCCGGTAACCGCCAACTCCCACTGGAATCGGGCAATTCTCCTGCTTCGATCTTGTCGCTAAAACTGCCGAGTGCTCCCATATCATTATTCATGCCGGAGAACTCGCGATTGGCGATGGCGGCTTTGTCGTAAAGGCTGGGCCGTGTGCTGTCGAATCCGATGATCACAATTTAAGACCAACTTGAAGAAGTTGGTCGACCTTCTATCTTCTTGTCTAATCTTCCGAAAGGATTGCCATTACAAGCACGTGTGATCTGAGTCACGGACCTCCGCCCTCAAAAAGTTCAATATTGCAACAACGTTGGACCAATTAAAACTTGAATGGAGCTTAAAGATGAAGAAAATTGCCGTCCCAGTGTTTACCATCGCAACAGCATTGGCTATTGTTCTCAGCCTTCCCCAATCGGCGAATGCGCAAGATGCGTCCGCGGCGCTTTTCAAATCAAAATGTGCCATGTGCCATGGCGCAGACGGCAAGAAAACGGCGGGCCACGATTTCACATCTGCCGCCGTGCAAAAGGAATCGGATGCCGATCTCACGGCAGTGATTACGAACGGCAAGCCCCCGAAAATGCCCAAGTATGGCGATAAGTTGAAGCCGGAAGAGATTAAGGGCCTGGTGGCTTACATCCGTACTCTGAAATAGTTCCGGCTGATTCTTGCCATCAAGACTAGGGAGATTGTCCAATGCTGCGGAGGAACCGCGGCCGATTGTGTAGTGTGTCTCCGCAGCGGCGCATAGAAGAAAGGGAGTAGCGGGTTTTAAATGAATCGGCGAGAACGCTTCCGAGACTGGTTGCAACCCATCTATTTTTTGGGGCAGAATCCCATCACGCTTACGGGCGCCGTGATCACGACGAGCGCGGCGCTCACCACCATCGCCTTCTGGTTCTATGAAATCTTCTTGCCGGGGCCACCCCATCCCTATATTGGCCTTCTGGTCTTTCTGATCCTCCCGGGTATTTTTGTATTCGGTTTGCTGCTGATTCCACTTGGCATCTGGCTCCGGCGGCGAAGTCTGCGCGCGAGCGGGAAACTGCCGGAGGTTTTCCCCGCCATCGACTTGGGGCTGCCCGTGGTGCAGCGTACCTTGGAGTACGTGGCCGTGGCGACTGTGCTCAATCTTCTCATTTTTGGGACGGCATCGTACCGCGGCGTACAGTACATGGACTCAACGAGTTTCTGCGGGAAGACTTGTCACACCGTGATGGATCCCGAGTATTCGGCCTATCAGAATTCTCCACACTCGCGGGTGGAATGTGTCGAGTGCCACATCGGGGCCGGCGCGGGGTGGTTTGTACGATCGAAGCTTTCCGGGCTGCGGCAGGTGTTCGCGGTAACATTTCACACCTATTCGCGCCCAATTCCTTCGCCAGTAAAGTACCTTCGCCCGGCGCGCGAAACTTGTGAGCAGTGTCACTGGCCTCAGCGCTTTACTGGCGACAAGTTCCTGGTGAATACGAGCTACAAGGACGACGAAAAAAACACACCTCAGACGGACGTGTTGCTGCTAAAAGTCGGCGGGATAACGTGGCCGGGCTCGGTCGGCATCCATGGGCACCACCTCGCCGACAACGAGCGCATCCGCTACATTTCGACCGACACCGAGCGGCAGACTATCCCGGCCGTTTATTACACCGACGAAAACGGAAAAACCACCGAATTCATTTCGAGCGATGCGAAGCCAACCAAAGAGCAATTAGACAAAGGAGAGCATCGCGTGATGGATTGCGTGGATTGCCACAACCGGCCCACGCATGCCTTCGACTTGCCCGAAAACGCAGTGGACAAGCAAATGTCGCTCGGGCGTATCAGCCCGGAGCTTCCCTACATCAGGAAAAAGGCGGTCGAGGTTCTCAAGATGGATTATCCCGCCCGCGACGTGGCGGAGCTTCGCATCAAAGACGCACTCAACAATTTCTATCGCACAAATTACCCGCAGATCTACGAGACGCGGCGCACGCTGGTCGAGCAATCTGGCGAGGAAGTGGCCAGGATCTACCTGCGCAACATCTTCCCAGACATGCGTGTCACCTGGGGGATTCACCCGAATAATATTGGGCACAATGATTCGCCGGGCTGCTTCCGTTGCCATGATGGCAGTCATACCAGTGCCGATGGCCAGACCATCACCAACGATTGCAGTGCGTGCCACAACCTGCTGGCGGTTCAGGAGGGGAATCCGAAAGTGCTTACGGATCTGGGCATGAAGTAAGTGTTGTCGAAAGCTGGTTTCAGGAATCGGTTTTGGGTAGAGCACGGCTTGAGCCGCGCCACCTAAGGCCGAGAAGAATGCGGGCTTGAGCCCCTGAGGGACGTGCCTTCTGAGCTGCAAGACATTTATGAAACCAGCTCGAGAATTTGACATGGCTGAAACGAAGGTTGCGCGAATGAAGTGGTGTGCTGGTCTGAGAATTATCGTCGCGACGCTCCTCGCCACGGTTTTCGCCCTGGTGTTTTCGGAATGCCGCGCACGCGCCGCCGACCAGCCTGGGGCGGAATGTCTCGCGTGCCACGGCGAGAAGAGCATGAGCACGACGCGAGCCGGCAGAACGGTTTCGCTGTACGTGGACGGGAAAAAATTTGCAAGTTCCATACATGGCAGCTTCGGCTGTACGGGCTGCCACGCCGACCTGGAAGGAAAAGAGTTGCCGCACGAAAAGCCGGCGCGGGTAAAGTGTGGCACGTGCCACGCGACCGAGCAGGAGCAATATGTCCGGTCCCTCCACGGGAAGGCAATTGCCCGCGGCGATCCACTCGCACCAAGCTGTGTGAATTGTCACGGGAACCACGACATCGTTCCGGTGAAGGACTCGCGATCAGCGGTGGCGCCGCTGAAAGTGCCCTTCATTTGCGGCCAGTGCCATCAGGAAGGAACTCCCGTTTCGCGCAATCGCCCCATTCCCCAGGACAATATTCTGGAGAACTACTCCGAGAGCATCCACGGGGAGGCGCTGCTGAAGAAGGGACTGTCGGTGGCCCCGAACTGCGCCACTTGCCACACCGCGCACTTGATATTGCCGCACACCGACCCCGCTTCCTCGATCAATCGCCGGAACATTGCCGCCACCTGCACAAAATGTCACTCGCAAATCGAAACCGTCCACCGGAAAATTATTCGCGGAGAGCTCTGGGAAAAACAGGCCAACGTCCTGCCCGCCTGCGTGGACTGCCATCAGCCGCATAAGATCCGGAACGTCTTCTATGAGTTGGGTATGGCCAATGCGGACTGCATGCGTTGCCACGCGGACGAGAAACTGCGCCGCGCGCGCGACGGGAGATCCATGTACGTCAACATAGACGAGGTGAACCACTCGCGTCATAGCCTGGAAGGATTAAAAAAAGTTGCCTGTAGCCAGTGCCACTCGGAGGTCAACGCCTCCCGCGTGCGGCCTTGCGAGACCATCACCCACGAAGTGGACTGCACCGCTTGCCACGATGAAATTGGCAAGCAGTACGTGGGCAGCATTCACGGACAACTTGCCGGCAAGAATAATCCGAATGCTCCGAGCTGCAAGGAATGCCATGGCACGCATGGCGTGCTTGGCAAACAGGATCCGCAGTCGCCGACCTTTGCGGTCAATGTTCCCGGGCTTTGCGCGCGCTGTCACCGCGAGGGCCAGAAAGCTGCCGTGCGCTACACCGGAACGCAACACGAAATCATCGCGAACTACACCGAGAGCATTCACGGAACCCTGCTAAAGAACGGCCTGACCGTGACGGCGACTTGCACGAGCTGCCACACCGCTCACCATATCCTTCCCCGGAGCGATCCGGCATCGAGTGTTAACGCAAACAACGTGCCGGCCACATGCGGCCAGTGTCACCACGGCATCGAGGACCAGTTCGAGAAAAGCATCCATTCCAAGCGAGTGAGCGGATACAGTAAGCCACTGCCGGCTTGCAACGATTGCCACACCGCTCATGCCATCCACCGCACCGATGAGAACAGCTTCCGGCTGAACGTCATGACCACGTGCGGCCGCTGCCACGAGAAGATTGCCCAGACCTATTTTGATACCTATCACGGGAAGGTCTCGAAACTTGGGTACACGAAAGCGGCAAAGTGCTATGACTGCCATGGAGCTCACGATGTGCTTAGGGTGACGGATCCACGCTCGCATCTCAGCCGGGCAAACGTGGCGGCCACCTGCGGGAAGTGCCATGCGGGCGCGACCCGGCGTTTCGCCGGATACCTGACGCACGCCACCCACCATGACCCGAAAAAGTATCCGTTCCTGTTCTATACCTTCTGGGGCATGACCACGCTGCTCCTGGTGACATTCGTGGTCGGTGGCATGCACACGCTGCTCTGGCTGCCCCGAGCTTTCCAGATGCGCCGCGAGTTGCGCGCCGCTGAAGCGAAACTCGCCGCAACCCCTGAAACTCTCGCGGGCAAGCGCAAGGAGAGCGATGCCAAGGAGAGCACCAATGCCTAAGGGCGAAGTTCCGGAACTCCAGTTCGTCCGGTTCAGCCGGCTGCAACGGATCCTGCACATCTGCATGATCGTGAGCTTCATGTGCCTGGCACTGACGGGGTTAACCCTGAAGTTCTCCTACACGAAATGGGCGGCGATGCTCTCTCATCTGCTCGGGGGATTCGAGAACGCGGGCTACATTCACCGGAGTGCTGCCGTCGTGATGTTCGGAGTTTTCATTACCCATCTGGTGGACCTGTACCGGTCGAAGAAAAGGGAGCACGGTTCGTGGCTCGCGCTGCTGCTGGGACCGGACAGCATGATGCCTAACCGCAGGGACCTGACTGAGTTGGTGGGCACGCTGAAGTGGTTTGTGGGCCGGGGCGAGCGGCCTGCCTATGGCCGCTGGACGTACTGGGAAAAGTTCGACTATTTCGCCGTGTTTTGGGGAATCGCGGTGATCGGTTCCACTGGCCTCACGCTGTGGTTTCCGGTGTTCTTCACGCGGTTTATACCGGGGTCGTTCCTCAATGTCGCGACCATCATTCACAGCGACGAAGCGCTGCTCGCTACCGGTTTCATCTTTACCGTGCATTTTTTCAATACCCACTTGCGGCCCGAAAAGTTTCCCATGGACATCACGGTATTTACCGGGCGCATGCCGCTGGAAGAGTTGGAAAGGGACAAGCCAAGAGAATATGAAGCGCTGGTCGCCAGCGGACAACTGGAGGAAAACATGGAAGAGGCTTATCAACCAATCGTCACCCGTACGATTCGAGCCTTCGCCTGGGCAGCGCTGGCAGTGGGATTCAGCATTGTGCTGTGGATCATCTACGCGATGTTGTTCGCGTACCGCTAGAGCCGTGACTACGTGATGAGTCATGTGGAGGGACCGGCGTCACGCCCGTCCAGTCGGGCGGGGACGCCCGGCTCTCCACCAGGAAGCTGCTGTTGACGGAGAAAACAGAAATGCTCGCGACTCGGGTTGCTTTGGTTTACCTGGCTTTGACTCTGGCCTCGGCTTCGACTTTGCCCGCCGCAGATCAGGAATGTCTGGCGTGCCATGGCCAGGCGGGAATGAAGTCCGACGCCGGGAAGAACATTTCAATCGATCCCGGCAAGCATGCAGCCAGCGCACACGGGGTTCTCGGCTGCAGAGACTGCCACACCGCGATCAAAGATTTCCCGCATCCCGCCAAAATCGCCAAAGTGAAATGCGCCACCTGCCATGCGGACGAGGCCAAGTCCTTCCCCTCCAGCGCCCATTCCATCCTCGGCGAATCCGCGTGCGCTTCCTGTCATGGCAGCGTGCACGAGCTCACCACGGCGGAAAAGCTGATTCCCGGAAGGTGCACGGAGTGTCATGCGCAGGAAGTCAAGGATCTCGCGTCCAGCATCCACGGGCAGGCTGCGAAAAACGGCGACCCCGACGCCCCCAAGTGCATATCCTGTCACGGTCCCATCCACGCTGTGAAAGCCTCCAGTGAAGCGGACTCGACCGTGGCTCGCAAGAATCTGGCCGATACTTGCGCAAAATGCCATAGCGATGCGGGATTTTTGTCGCGACACAAAATTCCGGTGGCGCATCCGGTCGATTCCTACAAGCTGAGCGTTCACGGGCGCGCGGTCGCGCTCGGCAAGGATGCGGCGGTGTGTTCCAGTTGCCATGGCACTCATGACATCTATCCCGCCACCGATGAGCGATCCAAGGTCAATCACTGGAAAGTGCCGGAGACCTGCGGGCAATGCCACAAGGAAATCGCCCGGCAGTTCAACGAGAGTGTCCACGGGGAAGCGGTCAAGGCCGGCGTGCGGGATGCGCCCGTTTGCATCGACTGCCACGGCGAGCACCTGATCATCGACCCGAGCAGTCCGGCCTCGGCCTTAAATGCCGAGAACATCTCCGCGCAAACCTGCGGGCGTTGCCATGGCGATCCCCGTCTGGCGCTGCGCTACGATTTGCCAGCGGATCGCCTGCCATCCTACGCCGGCAGCTATCACGGACTGGCCCTCCAGGAAGGGAAAGTGACCGCGGCGAATTGTGCTTCATGCCATGGGGTGCATGACATTCTCCCTTCGAGCGACCCGCGCTCCACCATCAATGCCGCAAACCTCCACAAAACGTGCGGGCAGTGTCACAAGGGCGTGGCTGAAGAAAAATTCACCATCGGTCCCGTACATGTGCAAACCAACGTGGGCCCAAATCACCCGGTGGTGAGGTGGATTCGCTGGACGTATTTGGTACTGATTCCGGTGACCCTGGGCTTCATGTTGCTGCACAATTTGCTGGACCTGCTGCATAAGCTGATCCGGCGGCAGCCGCGGAGGGAATCCGGCGAGATGGTGCTGCGGATGAATTTGCGGTTCCGCATCGCGCACTGGGGCATCATGGCAAGTTTCCCGACCCTGGTGTTCACGGGATTTGCCTTGAAGTATCCGGAATGGTGGTGGGCGAAGCCGCTGCAGGTCTGGGAGTCCGCCGCCGGTTGGCGCGGCGGGTTGCACCGCACCGCGGCCATCGTCATGCTCCTGGCCGTCTTCTACCACTTCTTGCATCTGGCGCGGAAGAAGCGCGATCGCACTTTCGTTTCGGCCATGATCCCGACCATCAGGGATGCCACCGACATGCTGCAAGTCTTCCGCTACAACCTTGGCCTCACGAACCAGGAGCCGGCGTTCGCGAAATTCAACTATGCGGAGAAGATGGAATACTGGGCTTTTATGTGGGGCACCATCGTCATGGCCCTATCCGGTTTCCTGCTGTGGTTCAACAATTTTACGCTGAGCCATTTTCCGAAATGGGTGACGGACGCGGCCACGGCAGTGCATTGGTATGAGGCGCTCCTGGCCACCTTCGCCATCCTCATCTGGCACTTCTATATGGTGATCTTCGATCCCATGGTTTATCCGATGGATACCGCCTGGGTCAACGGTAAAGTCCCGGCCGACCATTACCGCCATTCCCGCCCGGAGTATTTCCGCGCCCTAGAACGGGCCCGCCTGGTCGAATTGCCCACGGATCCTGCCGATTATGAGGACGAGCAGGGAACTGACACTCCAAGCGACGATCCACCGGCGAAGACGAAAACTTAGACTTAGGAGAGAACGGGCCGGTGAAGATGGCCGGCCCATGTCGAACAGTTTCCCCTACGCTGTGATACCTCTAGGCTGTAATAAGGGATTCCAAGGCAACGCGGTTGGGGATCACAAGAGTAGAGCCGTTCTGCTGGATGAGCTGCTGCTTCTTGAAACCAGCGAAGAGTCGGCTCACGGTTTCGCGCGAAGAGCCGATCATCTGCCCGATCTCTTCGTGAGTTAAAGCCAGCTTTACTTGGCTGGGGTTCTTGGACGTGACGTTCTGGTCGAGCCATCCGACTAGCAGCCGAGCCAGCTTTTCACTGGCCGAATCGGAAAGGATCAGGTCACGGATTTCGCGGCAAGTAGAGGCGTAGTCTTGGCTGATGTGCTGGGTCACCCACAGGGCAAGCTCACCGTGAACCCGCATGAGGCGCAACAAATCGACGGGTCGTAGGAAGCTGATCTCACTGGGCTCCTGGGTCTCAGCCGTCGCTTCATACCCGCGTCCGGAAACCACAGCGGCGACTCCCATTGGGCTACCGGGGTCGACAATTCGCAGAATCAGCGTCCTGCCGTCGCTGCCGCAGATGGAGAGCTTCACCCGGCCTCGCCGCACGATGAACACTCCCCGCGGAGCCTGCCCTTCCGCGAACAAAACCGCTCCCGTGGGATAGCTGGTGGTGAGCGCTTCTTGCTCCAAGGCATCGGCTATAGCGGGAGGAAGATCACAAAAAGTTTTGTCAGTTGGCGCAAGTTTCTGGGCATTGTTTACGGCATATGTGGCCATTTGTTGCCTCCGCTCACAACTATCTTGGCAAGTCCCTCGCCACTCTTCTCTGGCAGGGCAAGACTTCCCCTGAAAGCGCCTAAGTATAACAAAAAAAGTGGCATGAGTTGATATTTTGAGATGCGGCTATGCCCGGTGCCCATCGGAGTCGTGCCTGGAAGTGCGTTCTTTCACACACCGATGTGTGATCTCCATCACCAATCGGCTGGTCACATGACCACCGAGCACGATCACCTTGTGAGCTCTCGGGAGTCTGCGGGGATGTTCATTGAGGTTGCAGAAGAACTTGATTTTTGAGACTCCTTCGGCATTATCAGCAATTGATTGCCCGACCCCCGTGTACCGGCCAACGATTAGAGATTGGTCGTTCTCGCGGAGCATTCCTGCTTTCGCCGATCACGCAAACACTACTGTGGTTTCGCTGTTAAGGCCGCAGAAGCCTGAGCCGGTTGGTCCGAGCTTGTTTTCGATGAGATACCCGCCTGCGTTTGCTTGTTAGGCGGAATTTCGGTCCCGGCTGGATAGATGAAAATCTGCACCGTACCCCAGCCGGCATCCGGATTCGCATCCGTCTGCTTGCCCATTCCCAGAGTCTTAAGCTGACTGTCGTCAAATCCGAAGTTCTCGACCAGATACTCACGCACAACCATAGCCCGGGCTTCGGTCAGCACCAAGTCCTTCTGGGTATCGCCTTCCATGCCAGCGGATGCCACGATCACCGCAAACCCGAACTGGTTATTAGCCAGGAAATCGCCGCCGGCGTTTAGAGATTTCTGGTTCTTCAGCTTGGCCGAATCTTGCTTATCGAAAAGCTGCTTCGCCGAGTACGTAAACTCCTTGATCGGCGTGCCTTGCGGCAGCCGTTGGATCTCATTTTTTGCCAGTTCGGCCGAATCTTCGAAGCCGCGGTTCTTGAAATATCCGCGCAGGAAGAAGTTATGCTTCATGGCTTCCATATTCTCCTGGAAGTCGGTGACCCCTGCTTGCGCCTGGAGCATCGTGTCATGCATGGCGCTCGACGTCTGTTCGAGGTTGCTGTAGAGCTGTTTGTCGTTAATCAGCGCTCCTGCGGTTCCCTGACCCGCATTGATCTTGGCGCTGATCGAGTCTAAATTCGCCGTCGCCCGAGTGGCGTTCTGGATAGCTTGCTGGCTGCTATCCAGAATGCCGCTGGTCTTTGCGAACAGCTCTGACATTTCGAGTGGCGGCTGGCTCGCGATCATATCGCCATCCCGCACATCGGCTTTCCCGGCGGATCCAAACGAGATCGCCAGATACTGGTTGCCCAACAACCCTTCGGTTTCGATGGAGGCCACGGAGTCTTGCTTGATGATCTCGTGCGTGGACTTGGCCATATCCATGACTACCGTGACCTTTTCGCCCGGCCTGTGGGGCAACACGATGTTGCGCACAGTTCCACTGTGAACGCCTCCCACCCGCACATCGCCGCCTGCATCCAAGCCCGCCACATTGTCGAATTGCGCCTTCAATTGATACGTGGAGCTAAAAAGATACTGCTTGCTCCCGATGATGAAGACACCGACCACTAATATTGCCAGTGTCGCAACGATGAAAGCTCCTAACCGCGCCGCTCTCGACATATGTCCTCCTACGAATGCTTTAGAAATTCCCTGACAAACTCGACGTCACTTTTCTGAAGTTCTTCAAAGCTGCCTTCGATCGCCACATTTCCCTCATTGAGCAGGGCCAGACGGTCCGCAATCGTCTTCGCGCTGTGCAGATCGTGAGTCACCACGATAGATGCCATGTGATGTTCCGCCTGAAGCTTGAGAACCAGATCATCGATCTCCGCGGCGCTGATGGGGTCGAGGCCAGCCGTGGGCTCGTCGAGCAGCAGAATATCCGGCTCCAAAGCCAGCGCACGCGCCAGCCCTACTCGTTTCTGCATCCCACCTGAGATATCCGAGGGCATTTTCTCAAGATCGCCTTCCATGCCCACTTCCGCCAGTAACTTCTTGACCCGGTCGGCCCGCTCAGGCTTCGACATCGCCTTCTTATGGTGCCGCATCGGAAAAGCCACGTTCTGCTCGACGGTCAGCGAATCGTAAAGCGCGGCGTGCTGAAACAGAAAACCCATTTTCTTCCTGATTTCGCCGAGCTGGTCGAGAGCCATGCCGGCGATATCCTGACCGTGGATGCAAACCGATCCCGAGTCAGGCTTCTCCAGGCCGATGATGAGCCTCAGCAAGACGCTCTTACCGGTACCACTGCGCCCCAGCACCGCCAGGGTCTCGCCGCGCCTCACGGTCAGGGTAATCCCATTCAAAACCTTTTGACTTCCGAAGGACTTGTGCAAATCCTCGACGGCAACAACTGGCGCGCTGCCGTCTTCCTCGGCTCCTTCTTGCTTCACGGCAATTTGTTCGATTGTGTCCATACTGGTTTCGCGAGCTGTCTAAGCAATGGTCATGGGAAAAATATGAGAATGAATTTCACCAGCACGACATCGGCTAGGATGACGAACAGCGAGGACAAGACTACCGAGCTCGTGGCCGCGCGGCCCACGCCCGCAGCGCCTCCCCGTGTCCGCATTCCCTGAAAACAGGCGATCAGCCCAATGATCAGGCCAAACACCATGGTCTTAAACGTGGGGGGCAGGAAATCATTGAAGCCGGCGCCCTTAAAACCGCTATCGATGAACTGGCGGAATGAGAGCGGCTCAACCAGGGCCTGCGCAACCCAGCCCATGACCAAGCCGCAAAAGTCGCCAGCGAGGGTCAGCAAAGGCAGCATCAGGATGCAAGCCAGGATGCGGGGCGCCGCCAGGAGCCTATAAGGGTTTACCGCGGATGCCTCGATGGCATCGATCTGCTCCGTCACTTTCATCGACGCCAACTCCGCGCCGATTCCAGCGCCTACTCGGCCACTCACTACCAGACCGGTGATGATCGGGCCGGTCTCGTGGATAACCGAAAACACGATCGCGGCAGGAAGCAAGGATTTGGCCCCAAATCGAGTCAGGCTGTAACGGGCTTCCAAAGAGAGTACAACCCCGGTGGCGGCGCCGGCCAAAGCGACCAGCGGCAGAGACATTGAGCCGATCTCGTCGAGTTGTCGAAACAATTCGCGAAATTCAAACGGCGGCGTCACTGCAGCGCGCACAACTCGCCAGAAAAATATGCCCAGATCCCCGAACCACTCGAGAAATTCGTTGATCAGGCCCTTGGCGGAACTCTCCGTGGAAGACATGAGTATGGTCCGTTGCCCCGGAAGTAACGGGTCCACGCCTGCGACCGCCCTGACTTTCCGGTCGATCACGGATTTGAACCCCGATTTGGCGCTCCGTGCCGATTGTTCTTCATGCCGGAGATCTCCTTGGTCAATCTAAGATCCAGCCTCCACACCAAAAGGTTACTGTTCTTCATGCGGTAAGCGGGCAAGCTGCATGGCCGCACTGGCACGCAATCTCGACATCCCCGGCTCCTGCTTCCTTACAGACTTGACCGCAGTATTTGTCACCAGGTTTCACCTTGCATCGGCATGGTGGGTGGACACACTTATTCTGTCCATTTGTCATCATCATTGTTCTCCTTTTGCAACCCTCGTCTTAAAACATTGTCGCCAGGGCGGCCGTCGTAAGCTCCCCTTCTTTTGTCTTCAGTTAAGCCATTACGCCACTTCTTTTCTTTCAACTTTTCTTTCAACACTCGCTGGCGCCTGCACCAGTTCCTCAAATAAAGAACGGTAGTGAATCATCGCCGTTCTCAGATCTTCCGTTGTCGCTGCGTCTTTCCCAACCCGCAGCGCAATCTCATGCGCAGACCGGTAGTTCTCCACCACTCGGGAATGGTCGACGGAAATGTCCGCGGCACGTTGATCGAAATCGGACACGGGATAGCCACGAGTTTTCATTAAAGAGGACACCAAATCATCGGCTTCTGTGACCGCCCCTTTTGGGGAATCGACAAAACGAGACTGTACGGATTCCCACCGTTTCAGAAAACGTTCGCGTTCCATCGGATCAAGATCGCGAAGGTTGAGCTTTTCCACCCGCTTCTCGCGATCCACTAATTTCGCTTCTGCTTTTCGTTCTGACCCATGCGTCTGCACCGCCCGATCGTACTCGGGCCCAAACTTTTGCCGCAGGTTTGCAGTCGTACTCCTGCGCTTTCGCACGTACAGCCAAGCCAGCGCTGCGATGATCAGAATCACCACGGCCGCAAGCACAATCAGTTTCGGATCCAGCAGATTCAGATTCATTGAAGCCTCCCTACATCACAGAATGTCCATAAAACCAAATTTGTTCACGAAGTTCCCTGTGCCCTAGAACCTTGTCAGCCGTCAGTATCAAACTTTAGGCCTCGGAAAACTGGTCAGAATTGATCGTCTTGTAGAGCAGTGCTATGGCATCTAGCCCCAGCACCTAAGGACCGCGGGGGCTATATTGATCGCCGCTGGTGAGTACGTGTCTATCCACGGCCGCTGAAGTGCGGGAATTTGCTCAAAGCAAGTTTCTGAAGCTCGCTGGATTGGCCTCAAACTTGGCAGATCGGCCCAGCCTTGTTGGCGGCTAAATCTTCTTGAGCCATGGTTGGCCGAGCCTCATACGACCGTCATCATCCCATTTGACGACCGCGTCATCTTCGTTAGCTTGTTCAACTGTGCCGAATTCTCCACTCGGCTTTCCGAAGTCGCCCAAACCCTCGACGCGATCTCCAGGATTCAGCTCCTGGTCGGTGGCAGGGGGCTCGGCGAGGCGTGGCTTCTTGGCACGATCCGCGTCAGCGGCCGCCCCCGGGTGTGACAGGGGCGGTTGGGGAGCTTTATGCAGTTTGGCTATTTTGGGTATCGGATTATTGGAGATATGGGTCATATTCCTTTGTTTCTTTCCACGAGGCCAGAGCTGCCCCCTTCGCTGCGGCTCTTCATCGCCTCAATAGATACACCATAGCTTGGAGACGAATGGTTTGGCTGGTCCAAAGTGCACAGTTCTGAAAATCAATTTGACTAACGGCAGCAGCTCAGGTTGTCGTCGGAATGTGAAATGTGAGTTCCGACACGAGTTCACGCTGGAACCCGTGCAGCACAAGACAGGATTTCTTCGCGCCAATTTGTCCGCAATTGCGTGTGGCAAAGGTGAGCGTTATTGCTCAGACCTCTTGAATCCTGATTTGCTAAAGTCGGAACTGACCTGGTGCGCCGGCAATATCCACCCGGATTTGTGTGCGAGTACACACACAGCACGAAGCCGGAGATTCGGCGCAGAGGCACAGAAACGAGGGTATTCCATGAAAAAATTAATGTTCGTACTTGCGATATTGAGTCTCGGCACGATGTGCTGGGCAAAGTCGGCGCTGGAAGATGCCACCGACCGGCTGGACAACGCAACCAGCGTGTTACACGAAATTATGGGGATGCCTGACAAGGGGATCCCGGAAGAAGTGTTGGAGCACGCAAAGTGCGTGGCCGTTGTACCACACATGGTCAAAGGCGGTTTTGTCTTCGGAGCTGAAGGAGGCAAAGGTGTAGCCACCTGCCGCACGGCGAATGGCTGGAGTGCGCCGGCGTTCATCACGATTTCGGGTGGAAGCTGGGGACTGCAGATCGGTGTAGAAGCTGTGGACGTGGTAGCGATCTTTCAGAATGAAAAAGCGATGAAAAGGCTGCTCGAGAGTAATTTCCAAGTTGGCGCGGACGCTTCCGCGGCAGCGGGTCCAGTTGGACGGCATGCCACGGCCGGTACGGATTGGAAGTTGGATACAGAGATCCTGACCTACTCCCGTGCCAAGGGTGCGTTCGCTGGGCTCACGCTGACAGGTGCTTCGCTACGCCAAGACAATGACTCTCGGAAAGCGATCTACGGAGACAACGTCACAACTCGGGCGTTGCTGTTGGGCGAAGTACCAGTACCAGCCGTAGCCCAGCCGTTCGTTGCGGAAGTTCGCCACGCAAAAGCTGAGTCCAGAGAGAACAAGTAGAACTTGCAGAATTGGGATTGCCGGTGTTTGTCATTCAGCCGACTCTGTATGTTCAAGTAGCGGCACAGTCCCATCATCTACCCTCTTCTTCCGTTCGCGAGAAGCAGTACTCTCGCGAACGTTGGATGAGATTTGCCTTCGAGTGCTCGCGAATGAGCAAAGGAGTTTGACATGCTTTGGACGATTTTCGTTGTTCTTCTGATTTTGTGGCTTCTGGGTTTCAGTTTGCATGTGGGCGGAAGCCTGATCCACTTGCTTCTGGTTGTGGGGTTGGTGGTTCTGGTCATTAACCTACTGAGCGGACGACAAAGTGCGGTTTGAACAAAGGCATTACGAGTGCCGGCACCAGGAGGCCCCGGTGTAGCCTCCTGGCGCCTTCACCCCGCGTCCGGCGGTCCTCTTCCAACCGGACCATACCGTTAAGGAGCCTGCAATGTCCGCGCCTGACCTCTCCGTGAGTTTGAAACCGAACACCCTGGTGCGGTGCAAAGCGCGTCCTCTGGTGTTCGAAAAGAAGTCCCCATCATCCTTGCCAGTGATACCCAGCCTCTCGCTTCCAGTGCGGGTAGCGATTGTCGGGAACCACCTTCCTCGACAGTGTGGAATTGCGACCTTTACGACAGATTTGTGTGATGCTATTGCGGTTGAGTACGGAGCCGCCGGAGTGTTGGTGGCAGCAGTGAATGACCCGCAGTCGCGGTACAGCTACCCTGCGCGAGTGCGATTCGAGCTAACCGAGGGCGACCTCTCATCCTATCAAGCAGCCGCCGACTTTCTTAATTCCAGCAATGTTGATCTAGTGTGTTTGCAGCACGAGTATGGGATTTTTGGAGGGAAGGCTGGCAGCCATGTCTTGCGCCTGCTGCAGCACCTCAACATGCCAGTGGTGACAACGCTGCATACGGTTCTTCGTGAGCCCGACGTCGACCAACTCATCGTCATGCAAGAAATCGCCGCACGCTCCGATCGTCTTATTGTTATGAGCGAGCACTCTTCTCAGTTTCTGCAAGATGTATTTAGAGTTCCAGCCGAAAAGATCGACCTGATTCCTCATGGCATCCCCGACTTGCCCTTTGCGGAACCGGCTTTTTACAAAGATTCGTTTTCAACAGGAAAGACTGTTTTACTCACGTTCGGCCTGTTGTCCCCAAACAAGGGATTCGAAAGCATGATTCAAGCCCTGCCGCGCATCTTGTCTCGGCACAGCAACGTTGTCTACATAATCGCAGGTGCTACTCATCCGCATGTCAAACGCCGCGAGGGTGATCGATATCGGATGCAGTTGCAGGCCTTAGCCAAGGAGCTGGGAGTTGAGGAGAACGTGGTCTTCCACAACCGGTTCGTCACCCCTCAAGAAATGGCTTCGCTGATTGGTTCGGCCGATATTTACGTCACGCCGTATCGCTACGAGGCGCAGGCCGTATCCGGAACACTCGCGTATGCCTTGGGCGCCGGGAAAGCGATCATCTCGACTCCGTACTGGCACGCCGCCGAACTCTTGGCCGATGGGCGCGGGGCGCTGGTTCCCTTCGGGGACCCAGCCGCTATCGCAGATACGGCAATTGAACTTTTGGACAACGATACGGCCCGCCAGGCGATGCGCGAACGTGCTTATCTCTATGCACGCCACATGGTCTGGAACCGGGTAGCGCAGTCTTATATGCGGGCCTTCCTACGAGCTCGCGATAATCGCATGCAACCTGCCCGCGTGGCATTTCCCCTCCAAGCTGCCGAGCAGAACGCGGCAAGCCGTTTCATCAATGTCTGAGCGCTTTTCCAGCGCCGATTGGGAGCAGGATAGACCCATAAAGGCAAAGACAAAAACAGGCAGACTAAGCCTATGACTGAATACGTTGGGGCGATTGAAAAGCAGATTCTGGAGAACACGTACTTCCGGCGGGTGCTATTCACGGCTGAGCACGCGCAGCTTCTCGTGATGTGGAAATTCCCCGGAGCCACGGGGTACACGACTTTGCAATCTTTGCAGAGCTTCACAATCAAGCACAACAACTCAGCTCGGAAGTCATCCCCTGAGGCGCGCCACTTTCCCTTGCAAAATTAGGCTTTGCAAACGGTTAACATCGGCCAGGGGGGTTGGAGTTTACCGCCGGTTTATCCCTTGGGAAGTGCTGGAAAAACCCAAAATCGTGGCGCAAGGGAGCAGGAAGTCCGAATCGCTAGCTACGGTTTCCGGCAAAGTGCACCCATGTTTATTTCCTTCGAGCGGCTGCGAAACGCGCCCGCCTAGGGCTACGATTGGGCGAACCACTTGCGGCGCAACATGGGAATCAAACCGAGCAAGCCCGACCCAAGCATTATCAGTGTGCCCGGCTCGGGCACAGTCGTGGCACCTTCAGTAATTGTTCCGTCGAGTCCGGTACTGAGATCGCAGTAAGTGCAGCCGCTGGAGCCTGTCCCCACGTAGAAGGTGAGGGTACCGCCCGCCTTGAGAGTTTCCAACAAACTAAAGGAGTCTTTGCCGCCGTCGCTTGAAATCGTCCCGCTCCATATGACAGTACCGTTGTCCAAGATCTCGACCGGATGCGAATTCTCGTACTTGTCGATGCCAAGAAAATCACCGGTAATGGTGTAGATACCCGCCGAAGGTGCCGTGAACACGATTGAAACGGTGCCGCTCTCAGGATCCATCCACAAGGTGCTTGTGGGGTCCTGGACCGTGGAATAGGTGACGGTACCGCCCGTGACGTTCTGGAGGATATAGATTCTGTTCGGAATGGCTTCTCCAGTCGACCAGCCCGAAAGGCCTGTGCCCAAGTAGTTGCTAACTTCCTGGGAACTGGTGTATGCGGTTCCGTTGTAGTCGTAGGTCCACACCCCATTCGGGTTACTGGTACCGGAAAACCCGGTTACGACGTTGTAGATCGAGCCCGCATACAGACTTTGGGCACAACCCAGCACGACAAGAACCGCGGACAACCGAGCAAGGCAGCCGAGTGATGTTTTCATTGAGAACCCCGCGGCGATATGGCAATTTCTTTACCAATTTAGATCATACTGAGAACAAAGGACTTCACCTGCGGTTCGGTCAAGCTTGCACAAATTTTTTGCAGTTTATCTGCAAGAGTCAGGGCAATCTGGCAAGGACACAGTAAAGGACACAGTATGTAACAGCCGTCGTCTGCACTCTACCAGATTTTCAGGCGCCCGGGGGGCCGCAACATTCGGAGCTGCTCACGTGGTATAATGTAGTTGAGCTGGTTACCACCTTCTCCTCTTTCAGGTTCCCTGAACTAAGTCAGCCCATCTGAAGTTTTCTCTCCTTAGGCTCTCAGGAAAGCAGCGTACCCCATGCATCCGAATGCGATCCTGCACGAAGTTCAGCAACTCTACAACGTGAGTGACCGTCTTGACTCACTGGCGGAAAAACATCCCCTCGTCTCAGAACAACTCATCACCATCTCAGGCAGCGTTCGTAACACTGCCACGTTGTTGGAGGTGCTGGTCACGATGAAACTAGCGCCAATTTCCGGATTAGATCCGGCAAATGCCTAATTTGTTCATCGCTGTCTGACTTCGAATCGCGGCAGGCAACGCCCGAAGACTTTGCGATATACTCTGCTAGCAGAGCGGGAGTAGCTCAACGGTAGAGCATCGGCTTCCCAAGCCGGGGGTTGCGGGTTCGATCCCCGTCTCCCGCTCCAGAGATTGGTTGATTCTATGCGGGAATCAGAATTTACTTGTTAGCGCTGGCTGGCCTTCATTTGGATCAGGCCGATCACCAGCCCTCCCACGGCGCCGGCGAGCAACCCCAGCAGCACTAGCATGGGCACGCTCTCAAGAAGTGCATTCTTCAATAATTTCGCCATTTCTGTGTTCTCCACTCGGGATTTGTTGCCCAATTTAGTTTAGCATTTGCGTTTTCATTACCGGCTGAGAGAGGGACCGAAACAGGTTGTGGCAGCGAGAAATGGCGGCGAAGGGCCTGCTGGCAAGGACGATTGTGAAAAGTTTCCGCCTAACGGGAAGCTGTCGTATGAGTAGAGTGCGGCAGTTTTCAGCTACAAGATGGACTGGTTCTTTTGAGGCAAACTGGGAAGGCCCTGTCTCGACGAAACTCCCCCGGCCACCTTATGATAAGAAGAATCATTCGAGGTGCATGCATGGCAGAACCAAGTTACGAAGAATTGAAAGCTCGCCTGGCCGATCTGGAAAAGCAGGTGGAGACAAAAAAGAGAAGCATAGAGTTCCGCGTGAGTGAGAAGGGTGGCGTCAGCGTGTACGGACTGGGGCGCTTTCCGGTGACGCTCTACTACGAACAGTGGATGAGGCTGCTCGGCGCCGCCCCCGAACTTAAGGCTTTTATTGAAGAAAATAAGAGCAAGCTGAAGCTAAAGCAGGGCTAGATTTGTGTGGGGAAGGATCTGCGTCCGCCGAAGACATTCTCAAGAGCGCCTTCGGCAGGTAGGGTGGTGCGCCCGGAGAGAATCGAACTCCCAACCTCATGGTTCGTAGCCATGCACTCTATCCAATTGAGCTACGGGCGCATCGTGGCAGAATTGCGTCTCTGAATTATAACGGAAACAGAATCGTTTCGCCCAACCCAATCGCCGGATACTGCTCGCCGAAAAACCCTGAGCCGAGTTGCGATTCGCGCCAATTCCCGCGCAGACTGTGGAAATCCGCGGCCCTGCCGGAAAAAGGAAGATTTGTAAATTAGAGTAAAAGTTTCCAGCCCAGCGCAAAACCTACCGGCCCCTGCGTTCTACCAATGCATGTTGGCAAGGCGTTAGCAATGGCACCCGGCATGCTTCTCCTTGACGCAGACGAAGTGGCGCGCAACGGGGCATTTGGGAAATCACTTCGGCCAGAGGTCTTTCTGAATGCCCCTTTGCAATACTCCGTTTGTCGCCAAGGTGCACTCCGCTTAATTTCCTGGCCCTCCCCCGAGAGTCCTCCCTGGAATGGGAAACTGGCGGAGTGCCGTCTAATCCTTCTCACCTCTCGCTAGAGACCCTCGTCTTAAACTCTTACGCAAGAACAAGCTGATCCTGCACGTCGATGCCGGCCTGGCGCAGCAACTTGGCGACCGTGTCGCCCTTCATTCGCGAGGCGTCGAACCGCACCCGCACCGTCCGCTCCTTCTCGTTGAACTGGATGCGCTGGATGCCGTACACCTCGCGGACACTGTCAATGGCTCGCAACTCAGCTTCTCCAGGCGGAGTGTGGTAGCGGTAGGCGACTTCGAAGTACGTCATTTCATTTCTCCCACGGAATAAGGTTCGAGGATTACTCTTGTGAATCTAATATGAGTATCTAATAAGGGCTGGATTCCGCCAAGCGCGATCTGCTCGTGTAGGGACGGGCGCCCTCGGCCGTCCAAGCCGAGCGAAGCTCGGCAGCTCTCTGTAGTCACGGTAACTCTGGACTGGATATAGGACTTCTGTCAACGAAACTATGGATCGCCCCGACCCTGTGGACACGTCGAACGCCCCATCGTCACCCGCCAAGCAGAAAGACCCTGTCTGCGGGATGGATGTGAATCCGGCAACCGCTCGCTACAAAACGCTGCACAAGGGGAAAGAGTATTTCTTCTGCTCCGCTGGTTGCCTTGCGAAGTTCCAGGCGAATCCCGAGAAGATTCTGTCCTCCGTGCCCAAGCCGATGGGATCGGGATTGGTGTCTCTTGGTGCTGCGCCACTGATCACGCCAACCGTGAGTACACCGCCCGCGGTTGGCACGGGTCGCGCTGATGCTCCGTTGGCAAGCCATCCCAATCAAGACATGCGGGCCTACGTTTGTCCGATGTGCCCAGAGGTGCGGCAGATCGGGCCGGGACCATGTCCCAAGTGTGGCATGGCGCTGGAGCCGGAATCACCCGTGCTGCCTGCCACCAAGATCGAGTACACCTGCCCGATGCATCCGCAAATCGTGCGAGCCGAGTCGGGGTATTGTCCGATTTGCGGCATGGCACTGGAGCCGCGCACGGTGGCAGTCAAAGAAGACAATCCCGAGCTGCGCGACATGACGCGGCGATTTTGGATCAGCCTGGCCCTGACAGTGCCACTGCTGGCGATTGCCATGGGCAGCATGATTTCGCCGCATGCGTTCATGGCATCGCCTTGGAACTGGGGATTGCCGTGGCTCGAATTGCTGCTGGCTACCCCGGTCGTCTTGTGGGGTGGCTGGCCGTTCTTCCAGCGCGGATGGGCGTCAGTGGTCAACCGCAGCACCAACATGTTCACGCTGATTGCGATGGGCACGGGTGTCGCCTACCTCTACAGTGTGGTGGCGACTTTATTCCCGCGGATCTTTCCGGCCTCGTTCCGCAGCATGGGCGATCGCCCCGACGTTTACTTTGAGGCGGCAGCGGCGATTGTCACCCTCGTCCTACTGGGACAGGTGCTGGAGCTGCGCGCCCGCAGCCAGACGTCGAGTGCAATCCGGGCGCTGCTCGATCTCACTCCGAAGAAGGCGCGCCTGATGAGTGAGGACGGCTCGGAGCGGGATATTCCACTCGAAGAGGTGAAACCGGGAGACCGGCTGCGCGTCCGTCCGGGGGAAAAGATTCCTGTCGACGGCGTTGTGCTGGATGGGTTGAGCTTAGTGGACGAGTCCATGATCACGGGCGAGTCCGTTCCGGTGGAGAAGACGGTGGCCTCGCGCGTAATCGGCGCGACCGTGAACGGCAACGGATCTCTCGTGATGCGCGCCGAGCGCGTCGGCAGCGAGACAATGCTGGCGCAGATCGTGCAGATGGTCAGCCAGGCGCAGCGCACGCGCGCTCCCATCCAAGGGCTCGCGGATAAGGTTGCCGGCTGGTTTGTTCCGGCGGTGATCGCGATTGCGGTGGTGACATTCATAGTGTGGGCGACCTTCGGGCCAGAGCCGCGTTTCGCGCATGCCATCGTCAACGCCGTAGCCGTGCTGATCATCGCGTGTCCGTGCGCGCTCGGTCTCGCGACGCCTATGGCAATCATGGTCGGCACCGGACGCGGCGCGCAGGCAGGCGTGCTCATCAAGAATGCCGAGGCGCTCGAAACGCTGGAAAAAGTGGACACCATCGTCTTCGACAAGACCGGGACCCTGACCGAGGGAAAACCGAAAGTGGTGGCGATTTCACCCGCAGAGAGTTCGCCAACCATTTCAAAAAATGATCTTCTGCGGCTGGCCGCGAGTCTGGAGCGCGCCAGCGAGCATCCGCTCGGCGCGGCAATTGTCTTGAAGGCGAAGGAAAAGAAGTTAAGTTTGAGTGATCCCGCCAATTTTCAATCCACGCCGGGCCAGGGCGTGCGCGGGACCGTGGAAGGGAAGAGCGTGGCGGCTGGGAACAGAGCCCTAATGCGAGCGGTCGGAGCTTTCGGGAACGAGACCACGATCCCAGCTCCCGTAATCGCCGGCTCTACTGTGATTTATGTGGCGGTCGATGGCAAGTATGCCGGGTACATCGCAGTCGCGGATCCGCTAAAGCCGTCCACTGCGAGCGCACTACGCGAGCTGAAAGCCCAGGGAATCCGGTTGGTCATGCTCACCGGCGACAACCAGGCGACGGCCCAGGAGATCGCGCGGCGCCTCGATATCGCAGACTTCAAAGCCGAAGTTCTGCCGGCGCAAAAGGCCGAGATCGTAAAGAATCTGCAGAGCGAAGGTCACGTGGTTGCCGTGGCGGGCGACGGCATCAACGACGCGCCCGCGCTGGCGCAAGCGCAAGTCGGAATTGCCATGGGCACGGGAACCGACATCGCGATGGAAACTGGCGGCATAACACTGCTTAAAGGAGACCTTGAAGGAATTCTGCGGGCGCGCAAGCTGAGCCATGCGACGATGCGCAACATCCGGCAGAATCTGTTCTTCGCATTTGTCTATAACTCGATCGGAGTGCCGATTGCCGCAGGCATGCTGTATCCAGCGTTCGGACTGCTGCTGAGCCCGATTCTGGCTGCGGCCGCAATGAGCTTCAGTTCGGTCTCGGTAATTATGAACTCGCTCAGGTTGCGGAAGGTGAAACTCTAGGTCACAGGCGCCAGGTCCCAGGTGTCAGGAAAAACGAAGCCGCTGACCGCGATGGTTTCCCTGGGACCTGACACCTAAGACCTGAGACCTTGCTTTACAGTTTGCTCAGGTAATCCGTGACTTCCGGGCTGGTCCAATCCACGGGTCCGATAAATTTGCGGCGGATGACTCCGTTGCGATCGATGACGTAACTTTCCGGCCAGCCAAACGTGCCGTAGAGCGAACTCGCCTTCTGCGCCTCATCCCGCACGGTGACCATGTTGACGCTGTAGTCCTTGAGGAACTTGTGATACGCCGCGTCGTCGGCGTCGATACTGACGGCGAGCACCACCACACCTTTATCTTTAAGACGCGCCTGCATCCGAACCAGCGATGGCGTCTCTTCAACGCACGGCGGACACCATGTCGCCCAGAAATTCAGCACCACCACCTGCCCGCGAAACTGGCTGAGCGTGACTTTACGGTCGGAATCCTGCAAGGTAAAGTCCGGGGCATCCGAGCCGATGCGCGCGGGATGGCTCCCGCTGTAGCATCCGATCAGGGCAGCCAGCAGTCCAATGGTTAGAAGCGTAGGAAGAAGCGTTCGTCTCACCCCGTTATAATAGCGAAAAACTGATGGATAGTTCACTTCCAGCCGCGCGGCTCCAGTTCCCGATGCCAGAGGTCTCCCTTCCTGAGGTCTCGATAATCGTTCCGGCCCGGAACGAAGAGGCCAGCCTCGGCGACTGTCTGAAGTCGCTGACCGCCCAAACCGGCATATCTTTCGAGATCATCGTGGTCGACGACGGCTCGTCCGACCGCACGCGACAAGTAGCGCAAACTTTTGCCGGAGTGCGAGTGATTTCTCCGGAGCCTCTGCGCGCGAACTGGACGGGGAAAAACAATGCGTTAGTTGCCGGGGCCAAGGAAGCGCATGCGAAGTGGCTGTTGTTCACCGACGCGGACACTGTGCATCTGCCGGGATCGCTAGCGCGGGCTTTGGCTGAAGCCAAGAATGAGCGCGTCGAATTGTTGTCTTACTCGCCCGAGCAGGTGGTCGTCACCTTCGCTGAAAGGGCCGTGATGCCCGTAATCTTCGCGGAACTGGCGGGGCAGTACCCCCCACACAAAGTGCGCGAGCAGAATTCTGGAATTGTAGCTGCCAACGGGCAGTACATCCTTGTCCGCCGCGCAGCCTACGATGCCGTGGGCGGACACGCCGCGGTGGCCACGGAAATACTTGAGGACGTAGCGCTGGCCCGGCTGTTCAGCAACGCCGGCCAGCGCGTGCACTTCCGTTATGGCGGAGACGCCGTGCGCACGCGCATGTACCGCAACTGGTCTCAGCTTCGCGAAGGATGGACGAAGAACCTGGCGTTGTTGTTCCCTCAACCCGAACGGCTGGCGCTCCAAAGTTTGTTTTTGTGGTTTGTGGCATGGGTGACGCTTGGCGTTGCCGTGTCTGGCGCAGGTAGCCACCACATGCTGAGGATGGGGTTTGCTGCTTTCTGGCTGTTGGTGTACCTGCGAATTCGAGTCGCACATTTCGCCACCGAGAATAACCTGATCGCGATCGCCTTTGGTCTGCCGATGTTCGCACATCTGCTGCTGCGCTCGAGGAGGGCCCACGCCAATGGCCAAGTATCGTGGAAGGGCCGTGCTTACAGTGTTGGCCGTCCAAGTGGAAGTCGGCCTGCCGAAATGAAAGCCGCAGTTCTGATTCCAGGGGTTGAGAATCAGAAACTGAGAACTGAGAACTGAAAGCTGAGAACTTTCTATGGTCTATCTCACACGCAAAGCGGAATTTTCCGCGTCGCACTTCTATCACAATCCGGAATTCACTCCGGATGAGAACCAACGCGTCTTCGGCAAGTGCAATAATCCCAACGGGCACGGGCACAACTACACTCTGGAAGTGACCGTGAAGGGCGCCGTCGATCCGAAGTCGGGATTCGTCGTCGACCTGAAGCAATTGAAGGACGTCATGAGCAGGGAAGTGCTCGACGCGTTCGACCATCGCTTCCTCAACAAGGAAGTGCCCGAGTTCTTCACCGCTGTTCCGACGATGATCCCGACGACCGAGAACCTCGCGATTGCCATCTGGCAGCGCCTCGCGCCGAAACTGAACGCCGCGCAGTTACACCGCGTGCGCGTCTACGAAACACCCGATCTGTTTGTCGATTTCTACGGCGAAGATTTCCACGGAGAAGCATGAAGGCGCATTTGACCCGGCGGTACATGTTTTCGGCGTCGCACCGCTTGCACAGCGACCAGATGTCGTCGGAAGAAAACCGCGCGACTTACGGCAAATGCAATAATCCCTATGGACATGGGCACAACTACATGCTCGAAGTCACCGTCAGTGGACCAGTCGGTGACCAGACCGGTATGGTCTGCAATCTGGTCGATCTGGATGGCTTCGTACACAGCCATATCCTCGAACGCTACGACCACCAGAATTTGAACCTGCTTTCAGAATTCGCCGAGCATGTTCCGACCACGGAAAACCTATGCATCGCGATCTACGAAATTGTGAAGCGCGGCTTCGGTAAGGCTCATCTAGAGAAGATAAGAATTGAAGAGACGATGATGAATTCGTTTGAGTATTCTGGAGAGAACGGTCGCTAGTCGTTGCTCTGGTCGTTCGCAAACCGTATCCGCGAACGACTAACGACCAACGACTGACGACTAAGATTCTATGAAAACGCCCGCGGACCTACCCACCACTCTGACCAGCGCCAGTTACGAAGAACTGGTGCGCGAAATGCTTGTCCGCCTCGGCGAAGATCCCGATCGCGAAGGCCTGTCGCGCACACCCGAGCGTGTGGAGAAGGCCATGCAATTTCTCGTCAAGGGCTACAAGGACGATCCCGAAGCGCTTTTGCGCGAGGCGCTGTTCACGGTCAGCTACGACGAGATGGTGATCGTGAAAGACATCGAAATGTTCAGCCTGTGCGAACACCACCTTTTGCCGTTTTTTGGCAAGGTGCACGTGGCCTACATCCCAAACGGAAAAGTGATCGGCCTGAGCAAAATACCCCGCCTCATCGAAGCCTTCTCGCGCCGCTTGCAGATCCAGGAGCGGCTCACCACGCAAATTGCGGAGGCGATCCAGAACACCATCGAACCGCAGGGCGTCGGCGTAGTCATCGAGGCCCGGCATCTGTGCATGATGATGCGCGGCGTCGAGAAACAGCATTCTTCGGCGGTAACTTCGTCCATGCTCGGCTGCTTCCGCAACGAAGAGGAAACGCGAACCGAATTCCTGTCGCTGATCCGCCAACACACGAATGTCGTGTGATTTGAAAGCCTCCTCGTGTGGGGACGGCCGCCCTCGGCCGTCCAAGCCGAGCGCAGCTCGGCAGTTGCCTGCGGTTGCATAAACTCTGGGCTAGTAGCGCTATTGCCGAACTGTGAACTCCCTCCTCGAAAGATCTCTGAGCTTGGAATAAGCTGAAAAATGCCGCATGCCAAAACGCAAACCCACGCCGCGCGAACCCATCCTCTCCGGCCGCCTCGCCCTCATCACCGGCGCCAACCGCGGCATCGGTCTCGCCATCGCCCGCGCGCTGGCGCGTGAAGGATGCAATCTGATTATCACCGGCCGCGACGAGCGTGCCTTGGCCAGGGCACGCACTGAACTCGACAAGCTCCAGTCGGAAAGATTACCGGAAAAATTGAACGTTCCGGTGCTGGCGCAGTCCTGCGACGTCCGCAGCGCCGACTCGGTCGACTACCTCTTCGCGCTCGTCCGGGGATTGCACAAGCCGCTCGATATCCTCATCAACAATGCTGGCATTGGACATCCCAATCGCACCGTCTGCGAGTTGCCGTACCCCACATGGATGGAAGTGGTGGACACCAACCTCAACGGCCTGTTCCTGATGACGCAGGCGGCGCTCGCCGTGATGAAGCGCGGAAGCACGATCGTGAACAATCTTTCGATCGCGGCCGAGCGCGTCTTTCCCGGGTCGGCGGCCTACAATGCGTCGAAGCATGGCGCCCTCGGATTTACCGACACCTTGCGCGAGGAGTTGCGGCCGAAGGGCATTCGCGTGATCGCTCTCATGCCCGGCGCGACCCATACGGCGATCTGGGACGCGCTGTGGCCAAAAGCGCCAAGGCGTAAAATGATGTCGGCTGAAGCCGTCGCCCGCACGGTGGTCAGCGCGCTGCTCTTGCCCGATAACACGACCGCAGAAAAAATCGTGCTAAGACCGTCAATCGGCACACTGTAGCAGGCTGGAGAAAGCTCGTCTGCTTTCCCGTAGAGACGCGGCTTGCCGCGTCTCCTGCCGAAGAGTGAGACGGGGCAAGCCCCGTCTCTACAGAGGAGCACCGTGCGCGCCAGCTTGAGCATCCAATGAAAAGTGCCCCAGCGACCAACGGCCGGGAAAAGACATGTCATTCCTCGATTACTTCAAATCGCTGAAGCCGGAGTACCGCGCGGCGTGGGCCGTAGCCATCGCCGCCGACGCCCTCCAAATCGTCGCCTTCCCACTCTTCGCTGAGGGGGCAATATCTCCCGCCGACTCAGTGCTCGACCTGATTGTCGCCTTCGTGATGATTCGTCTGCTCGGATGGCACTGGGCTTTCTTGCCGACGGCGGCAGCGAAGCTAATTCCCGCCGCGGATCTTTTTCCCACCTGGACCGCAGCCGTATGGTTCGTCACCCGCCGGAAGGTAAATGCCGGGGAGCAAGAGGTCTTGCCTCCTGGCCCCGCGCCCGAACCGCGCCGCTGAGTAATACGCCTCTCCGCAAACAGCTTCCTAGCCGCCAGCGTCGCTCGCCTTTCCTGAGACCTGACACCTGAGACCTGCCTACCACGTCCCATACCGATATCGTTGCGGTCGTTCACTGAATACGTTAATCATGACCACACCCGCAACGAAGCCTCCCACATGCGCCCAGAACGCAATCCCGCCCGAGGTCTGGCTGGTTTCAGCTATCGCGGTAACAGTGCCGCTCAGGAAATTTCCCGCAAACCAATAGCCAAGCATCAGCCAGGCCGGAACGTGAAAGAAAAATATCGGCGGAAACCAGATCAGCACTCGCGCCCGCGGATACAGGATGAAGTATGCGCCCATCACCCCCGCGATCGCGCCGCTCGCCCCAACACTCGGTACGCGCGAGCCCTGGTTCAGCAGAATGTGCGTGGCGCCTGCTGCCACTCCGCTGGCCAGATAAAACACCAGATATCGGAAGTGGCCAAGGTAGTCTTCGACGTTGTCGCCGAATATCCACAAAAAAAGCATGTTCCCAGCCACGTGTAAGAATGAAGCGTGCAGAAACATAGAGGTAAACAGCGGCAAGATGGCAGTCGCTAAGCTGGCGTAGGAGTGTCCGGTCAGCACCGCCAGCGTGTGATGAGGAACCACGCCAAACTCGACCATGAATGCATTCAGCGCGCGATGGCTCTGCATCCCGACTGAAAGCTCCCACAAAAAGACCACCACGTTCAGCACGATCAGAAAATAGTTGACGAACGGCGTCGAGAAAATGGGCTGATCGTCACGAAGAGGAATCATAAGGAATTGGTAATTGTGTAATCTGTAATTTGGTAATTTGAGAGGGGACCGTGAACACCATCCGCAGCCGCCGTCTGCAAATTACCAAATTACAAATTACCAAATTACAAAATTCCATGAACGGTGTCGTAGTCATCGATAAACCGCCAGGGCTGACCTCGCACGACGTGGTCAATCGCGTGCGCCGAATTCTCGGGCAGCGCTCGGTCGGTCATCTCGGAACCCTTGACCCTGCCGCCACGGGAGTCCTGCCGGTTGTCCTCGGCAACCTCACGCGCCTGGCGCAGTTCTACGCCCATTCCGAGAAGACGTACGAAGGCGTGATTCGCTTCGGCTTCGCCACCGACACCTATGACGCCGGTGGCGAGCCCACCACGCCGCTGCAAGACGTGCACATAAATGGCGATGAAGTGCGCGCCCTGGCTGCCCAGTTTTGCGGCACCATTGAGCAAATGCCGCCGCCGTTTTCCGCAAAAAAAATTGGCGGAGTGCCCGCCTACAAACTGGCTCGCAAAAAGCAGGGAGTTTCGCTCAAGCCGGTACAGGTAGAAATCAAAGAATTCGAGATTCTGGACACCACCGCCGATCAAGCCACTTTCCGCGCGCGCGTGGCGTCGGGCACGTACATACGGTCGGTGGCCCACGACATGGGACAGAAGCTCGGCTGCGGCGCTCATCTGGCCAGCCTGCGACGCACCGCCGTCGCCGAGTTCACCATCGAAGACGCCCACTCGCTGCCAGCGCTAGAAGCCGCGATGCAGCAGGGAATTGCTGAATCGTTGCTCATCCATCCCAGAAAGTTGGTGCCACAGTTGCCGAGCGTCACCGCCGATGAAGAAAGCGCTGCCCTCATCCGCAGCGGCCGCGCCGTGAATCTTCCCGAAATGTCGCGCGCTCCACAGGTAAAGGTCTTCTACGGCCAACGCGACCTGATCGCCATCGCGACAAGAATCGCGGGCACGCTGTTCCACCCGAGGATTGTGTTTCCCGCTTGAGTTATACGGTGGAGCGACGGGCGCCTCGCGAGCCTGCCGTGAGCGAAGCCGAAGGGTCCTGCGGAGAGCCCCGACCGCACGTTACAGACGCGGAGTGCGATGGGCAGTATACTCAGCCCGATGGGGACCAGTTGAATCCTCGCCGGAAGGGAAACCCGTGACCTTCGCCAACTGCTATGAAGATGGCGTCCGAGCCGAGGCCTACGCAACGCTCGAGTTCAAGAACACTTACCACTTAGCGTATCGGGACATCCCGGCCATCCTCGGCGCCCACGTTCGCGGCCCCAAAAGTGTGGACTTCGGTTGCGGTACAGGACGCTCTACGCGCTTCCTGCGCCAACTCGGCTTCGAGGTGACGGGAGTTGATATCGCCGAGGATATGATCCGCAAGGCGAGGGAACTGGACCCCTCCGGCGACTACCGCCTGCTTCCCGGGGACGACCTACGCTCGTTTCCATCCGGAACCTATGATCTGGTGCTCGCTGCCTTCACTTTCGACAACATCGCGGGCAAGAACAACGACAACAAGGTCCGCATCCTGCGCGACCTGGGCCACCTCCTCAACCCGGACGGAAAGCTTGTGCTGATCGTCTCCCGTCCGGAAATTTACACCCACGAGTGGGCGTCGTTTTCGACGAGAGACTTTCCCGAGAACCAAATGGCGAAGTCGGGGGACAAAGTGCGCATCATTGTGAAGGATCACGCCGATCCGCGCCCGGTGGAGGACATACTGTGGACCGATGAGGCATACCGCGAAGTTTTCGAAGAAGCGCGGCTCCGGCTGCTGCAGAAGTACGAGCCGTTGGCGCGGGGAGACGAGCCGTACGTTTGGGTGAGTGAGGTAGAGATTGCGCCATGGGCCGTCTACGTGATTGAGGTCGCCTAAAGTGCGGCCATACCTGCAATGTCCGATAACAGGTATTATGTGAAGTTACGACAAACGAACTCTCCCCCTAACCCCGCGCCAGCAGTAGTTCCTTAAGGTCGTCCCCGAATTTCTGCAACACCTCAAGCCGCCCTGGCGTGGCCGAAACAACTTCGCTCTTCGCCTGAAAGACTTTGCGTCCTTCCCTTTCGGTGAGCACGCCCATCACCTCGCCCATGCGCCAGCCGGGAGTGCCCAGGATTTGCAGACCATCCACACCCGGAACGAGCAAGGCGACACAGTTGTCGCGAATCACACCGATGCAGTTCGGATAGCGTTCAAAAGCCTGCAGCTCGAATCCCGCAAGGTAGAGACGCTGGAGCTGTTCGGCGGAATCAGGCATGGAGAAAATTGGTAATTTTGTAATTTAGTAATTTGAAAGGCCCAAGGGTGCGGCTTTCACAAAGAACTGAGAACTGGGAACTGCCATTCCCTACATCTTGTACTTGCCGAGGTCATCATCGCCGAGGTCCTCCAGCCACTTGCGGAGTTCCTCGCTGGTAACGGCGGGGACAGGATTGGCCGCCTGCTTCGAGTTCTTCAAAACATTTTCCTCAACGAAGATGGGGCAATCCACGCGCAGCGCGAGCGCCAGCGCATCCGACGGACGGGAGTCGATGCTGACCACGTGGCCTTCCCTTTCCAACCAGATCACCGCGTAGAAGGTATCGTCTTTCAGTTCCGTGACCACCACTTTGTGAACCAGCGCGTCGAGGCCGGTGAGAACGTTCTTGATCAAGTCATGCGTCATGGGTCGAGGCGTGTTGACTTTTTCGATTTCGAGCGCGATGGCGTTGGCTTCGTACACGCCCACCCAGATGGGAAGCACCGTGTCGCTGCCGACGTCCTTGAGCAGAACAATCGGCATGTTCGAAACCGGATCCATCATCAATCCGCGAATTTTCATTTCCACTTCCATAAGGGTCCTTGAAAGGGCCCGGCTTCAGCCGGGCCGCTACGAGCCGCATAAACACTGGGCTTTAGCCCCTGAGGGAATCGCTCGTCTCCTCTGGAACCGATTTATGAAACAAGTTCGATTCGCCCGATGCGTTTACGAATTCTCCCACCAAGCTGTTCGGGAAGTTTCCAGTGACGCGCACCTGGACGTAGCTCCCAGTCGTAAGCTCCACGCCTACGGGACAAGTAAAGTTCATCACCTTAATCTGCGAAGTCCGGCCGATCCACTGTCGGCGGGCCGGGTTCTTCCCTTCCACCATGACCTCGAGCACTTGCCCAACATGCCGCCGGTTGCGCTCAATCCCGATCTGCTTTTGCCTGTCATTCAGCACAGCGAGGCGGCGCGCCTTCTCCAAGTCGGGGATCGCGTCATCCAGTCGCAAGGCCGGAGTGTTCGGCCGCGGAGAATACTTGAATGTGAACACGCTGTCATACCCAACTTCATCCATCAAACTCAGCGTCTCTTCAAACTCCCGTTCGGTCTCTCCCGGAAATCCAACAATCAGATCGCTGGTGATCGATATATCCCGCCGCGCCGCCTGAATCCAGGCAATGCGCTCCAGGTACTGGTCCCGAGTGTAAAGCCGTTGCATGGCATCAAGCACGCGCGTAGATCCGCTCTGGACGGGCAAATGCACATGGTCGCAAAGCGCAGGTACGGCGTCGATCGCATCGACAATATCGTGTCCAAAATCGCGCGGATGTGAAGTAGTAAACCGCATCCGCCGCATCCCGGCTACCGAAGCAACCGCAGCCAACAGCTCAGCAAAGCTTTTCTTTCCATCAGGATCGAGGTAAGAGTTAACGTTTTGCCCGAGCAGCTGAATCTCCGTATACCCAAGGTCCACCAGCTGCCGCGCTTCGTCAAGGACCGAGGAAGAAGTCCGGCTGCGCTCTTTGCCGCGCGTATAAGGCACCACACAGTAGGCGCAGAACTTGTCGCATCCCTCGATGATCGTAATGTAGCCGCGATGCGGATTAGTGCGAGCCGTGTACTCGGTCTCGAAACACTTGTCGGTGGCGCGGTCGTCAAGCCCGGTAATGCGCTTCCCCCCGGTCTCGAGCTGCACCAGCATCTGCGGAAGATTGCGGTAAGAAGCCGACCCGCAGACCAGCGATACGTACGGCGCGCGTTCAAAAATCTTTTCGCCCTCCTGCTGCGCCACGCACCCCAGGACGCCAAACTGTTTCCCCTGCGCCCGATACTTCTTATAATCCGCCAGCCGGTTGAAGACCTTCTGCTCCGCCTTGTCGCGAATCGAGCAGGTGTTATACAGCACCAGCGCCGCCTCTTCCACCGTCGGAACCTGCCGATACCCCTGCTGCAAAAGCGTCCCAACCACCTTTTCGGAGTCGTGCGCATTCATCTGGCAGCCAAAGGTTTCAAGGTAAAACGTCTTGGGAACGGTCTCCGACATCGCTTCAGTATAAACCAGCAAAAGCGCAGGATCCTAAGACAGTAACAAAGCGGTAATGGGTCAGTTGCCGCACCATTCAGCAAGACCCCCTAGATCCAGCAGAGCTGATATAAGCCAGGCTCACTTCTTGCCCAGCAGCCGAATGCGGGTGGTGAAGGAGCGGCCCAGGAAATTGCTGTAGGTGAGGTACTGCGGGGAGTCTATGTCAGCGTTCACCACCGCTGGATTGGCATGGTCGGTGATGTTCTCGAAACCACCGCGGAGGGCCCAATAGCGTCCGAAGGCGTGGAAGCGTTTCTCCACGAACAGATTCAGCGAGAAGTAGCTTGGGAAGCGGAGCGCTCCGGGTGACCCGACAAGCTGCCCCTGGTCGTTGGTGACGTTGAAGGGGAAACCGCTGCGCGCTTCGAGCGAGTAAGCGAGATCGAGTTCATGGATGATGGGCAGCTTGAAGAAGGGCACCAGCCCCCACGAAAGAAAGCGGTTGGGTGCATCCCAAGGATAGGGACCAGCAGCTTGCGGGCTGAGGATGGGACTGTCGACGTTGAAATCGAGAACTTGGTTGGAGCGCGAACTGGAACGCGTGTATGATCCGGCGACCATGTAACCATGTTTGAAAGCGCGGCGCAGACTTACTTGGAAAGAGTGATAGCGGTCTTCGCGGGTATTCTCCAAGACGAAATTTCCGCTCGGCTGTCCGTTCGCCGTGTTGTAGACGAGGCCGTGGGCGCCATTTCTCTGCAGGAATTCGGCTTTCAGGTAGATGGAGCCGGGGAGTTTCTGTTCAAGACCGAGACTCCAGTTGAGATACCTCGGCTCCTGCAGGGTGCGAGTGTTCGCCGAGAACGTAGTGAGAACTGGTGAGCCTGCCAGGAGGTTGCCATTGGGGTCGAAAAAATAATCCAGTCTTTGGCCCGCCGAAGGTCGCGCCACCAGCAGCAGGTTGGTTGCGTCATAGACGATTCCGGCTCCAGCGGAGAGCTTGGTGTTGCCCTGGCTGTCGAGCGCGTAGGTGCCCGCCAGTCGCGGAGAAAGAAGTGGGGAACGAATGATTTTATCCCAATCGAGGCGCAAGCCAGGCTCGATCAGCAGGCGGTTGGTCGCTAACCAGCGATCCTGGATGTACCCGCTGGTTTCCAGGTTGTCGGCGGAGGAATTAGCGCCTCCGGAGAAGACGGAGTAGCGGGAGCAAGGAGAAGGCGTAACCGTCAAACAGTCGCCGGACGAGGGTAGCGTCTGACCTTCGCGGAGGAACGAGATCGGCGTGCGCTGAAAGTCGGCGTGGTAGGTGAGGCGGTCTGTGTCGATGCCCATCTTGACTTCGTGCTGGCCATGCCATTTCTTGGGCGGCAGATAGAGATTGGCCAGACCCTGCCAGCGGCGGGCACGCGTATCGGCGAAGAGGTAATAGTTCCCGCCCGCGGTATCAGGGGTAATGAAGTACGGTTGATCTCCGGCCGGCGTGTACCCCAGGTTGTATTGCACGAAAGCCAGCCCAGTTTCGAGCAGTTCCCCGCCCTGGAAATAATGCTGATTCTTCACACTGGCCAGGTAGCCGCTCTCGATGTCGGATGGAGTTGCTTCGACGGGATTAATGGCTGAAAGACCGGCGTGGTCGTCGTGAAGATGGTTGATGTTGAAGCTGGTGGTGAGGATGTCGCGCGCGGTGAGGTTGGTCTGTACCTTGGCGAGGTTGCCGAAGCGCCAGAAGCGGTCGCTGTCAGCGCCGTTCGGCAATTCGGTGATGACGATGTTGTCATACTCTCCGTCGGGGGAGTCGAAGAACCACATCTTGCCTTTGCGAATGGGCCCGGAAAAGGTGAAGCGGGGGTCTATCTTGTCGAAGGTGAGGCCCTTCTTGTCCTGCACCGACGGAACGAAATTTGTTCCAGAGTAGCGGAAATGGTCGTCGCCGATACCGGTGTTGAGGCTGAGGACGCCGCCAGAGCCTTTGCCGTACTCGGCGGATTCGCGGCTCGGTTCGACGTCCACCGAGCGGAGCGAATCGGGACTCACCCGCATGAGCAGCTCGCCGGTAGCTGGCTGAGTAACGTTGAAGCCATCCAGCAAGGTGAGGGTTTGGTAGGTCTCCGACCCGGCGATGTGCGGCTGCCCGAAAACATCGTTGACGACCCCGGGAATAAAGTTCAGCGCGTTGCGGTAGTCGCGGGTGGCAGGGTAGGGGAGGTTGATAATGTCGACGCCGGTGAGCTGCTCCTGGTCCGAAACCTGGGCGGGATCGATGGCGGGCGGGGACTCGACCACATCGACTACCTCGCGTACCTCTTGCTGGTGGGGAAGAGTGACATCGATGTTCGCGACACCGAGGTTCGCCGCAGCGCCTGTCTGGATCGCAGGCAACATTACTGAGTAGAAACCTTGCTTCTCGACGCGGAGCTGGTAGGCAGCGGCGGAGAGGCTGGAGAACTCGCAGTGGCCGGCAAAATCGGTGACGCAGCGCAGCGCAACCGCCAGGGGAGAAGCTTGTAGAAATACCAGCGCGGACGGTACGGCAACATCGTTCTCATCGGTGACCGTGACCAGGATGTTCTGAGATGGGGTCGACCCCGGTGGTTTTGTGGAAGTCTGGGCGAGACAAACGTGAGTCAGAAGACTAGAGACCGCCAAACAAATCACCGATGTGCGCAACCGATGGGGCCTGAGCATAGCTGTCGTTTCTATTTTCGCTCAGGAACAGCCGTTTAGCGTGCGTTAGACTTACAAAACCGACATTAAAGCCGACCTTGCATTTGATTTCGGGCGGAGCAGCGCTTTAGCGCTGCGGTAACTGTTCTTATATTGAGTGCGGCTCTAGCCGCTAAGAACCTACTTCACCCGCTCCAGCGTGAACACTTCTTTCATTTCTTTGCCGTGATCGAGGAAAACCCATTCTTCGCTGTGGTGATCGGCGTCAGGTAGTGTGAATGTCACGCGCTGCATGTGTCCGTCGCCGGGGCCGATGTTGGTGCCGTCGAAGAATTCGAAGCTGACGGATTTCGGGTCGGAGGCGATGACCTTCATGCGCGGCTGGTTACCGGCTCCGCAGTAGTGGGTCATCAGAAGGCGGTCGCCATCCATATGAAACATGGTGATCATGTTTTCGGGACCATGACCGTGAATCTCGCTCATAAGCGCGGAGCCGCCGGCGGTCATGCGGAAGGTGATTTGAAGGTGGCCCTCAGAGTTCTTCGCCGGCGCCCAGTTCCCTTCCAAGCCCTTGAGCAGGTCGAACGACTTGTGCGCGTCCGACTGGGCCATAACCAGGCTGGCGGAGAGGACGACGATCATGGTTGCGGCAGCGGCAGCGATGTTGCGAACTGGATTCCGAAATAGCTTCATAGATTCCTCCAAAGATTTGTTTGTGCTTGCGAGGTGCCTTACTCGGGACCCTACCTGAGACCGTGCCCATTTCGCGGGCGTGCTCCTGTTACACGTTAAGTCGCGTCAAGAGGAAAATTCTGGTTTCCGTCGCCGAGTTGCTCGCTGAGGTGAGCGGCAATCAGTTTGCCGTGGAAGCGGCCATTCTCAATGAAGATTTCATTCGTCCTCGATCCGGCGACAATCACCCCGGCGACGTAGATTCCCGGAACGTTCGATTCCAGATTCTCGGGATCGCAAACCGGACGCATCTGTTCGGGGGAAAGTTCGATGCCCACGCTGCGGAGAAAATCGTAGTCGGGATGGTAGCCGGTGAGAGCGAATACGAAGTCGTTTTTCAGACGAAGCGGACCGGACGGAGTTCGCAGCGCAACGTAGTCGGCGCCAATCTCCTGTACGGTGCTGTTGAAGTGCGCGGCAATTTCCCCAGCCTTGATGCGGTTCTCGATGTCGGGGCGCACCCAATACTTGACGTGGTTGTGCATCTGCGATCCGCGATGGACGAGCGTGATGCGCGCCCCGTGCCGCCACAAATCCAAAGCCGCCTCCGCCGCCGAATTCTTGCCCCCGATCACAACGACATCAGTATCAAAATAAGGATGCGGCTCCCGATAGTAGTGGAAGACTTTGTCCAGGTCTTCGCCGGGGACATTGAGTTGGTTGGCGAGATCGTAGTAGCCGGTGGCGACCACGATTTTGCGTGCCCGGTAGTCGTGGATGGCATCGTGCCGGTTGGTTGTAGTGACCCGAAAATTACGGTCCTCACCCGTAATCGTCTTCACCCATTCGTACTGGCGGATGTGCAAGTGAAAGTGTTCGGCGACACGGCGATAATATTCGAGCGCTTCGAGCCGGTTGGGTTTCGCTGAAGCAGTGGTGAAAGGAACATCGCCAATCTCGAGCAACTCGGGCGTGGTGAAGAACACCATGTTGGTCGGATAGTGATAGATGGAATTAACCAGGCATCCCTTGTCGATGATGAGAGCTTTGAAGCCCGCCTTCTGGGCCTCGATGGCGCAAGCCATGCCGGTGGGGCCAGCGCCCACCACCAGGACGTCAACCCAGGAGTCGGGCTGTGCATGGGGTTGAGAGCGGGGCAGAGTTTCCGGAATCTGTTCGACGGGCACGGGTGTCAGGATCTTCATCGCGTGTGCTTTATCGCCGGTGATGCAAACGCACAATTCTAGCACCGTGCGCTATAAGCTCGTCGCGCCTGATTCCCTTCCCTATTTCTTCACGCAAACGGAAACTCCGTCGCGGATGGGCAGGATGGTTGTAAACAGATCCTTGGATTCGTAGATCAGTTTGTTGAATTCGAGGATCGCTTTGGTTTGGGCGTCGGGGTTCGGCTTGCGGAGCTTGCCCTTCCAGAGAACGTTATCCGCGATAAAAAGGCCGCCACTCTTCAGGCGCGGCAGCGCTAAACGAAAGGCGCGCGGGTAGTCGGTCTTATCGACGTCGTTGAAAATGATGTCGTACGGTTGCTTCTCCTCCGAAAGAATTTCGAGCGCGTCGCCCACGCGAACCGTGATGCGCTGGCTGACACCGGCCCGGTCGAAGTAGCGGCGGGCCTTATCGGCGCGCTTGTGGTCGCCGTCGGTGTAGACGACGCGTCCTCCTTCGCCTACCGCGCGCGCCCACCAGATGGTGGAATAGCCGATGGCCGATCCCATTTCGAAGATCTTCTTCGCGCCGCTGATAGTGGCCAGTTGATAAAGCACGCGAGCGACGAGGGGGCCGACGATGGCCACATCGTTCTTGCTGGCGTCAGCTTCCATCTCGGCGAGAACTTCGTCGCGCGGCGGCAGTATCGCGTACAGATAGTCTTCGACTTCAGGAACCGTAATTCCGCCCATGCGCCAGTCAGCGTTCGCGGTTTGATCCGTCATGTTGCTCCTTGCGATCCCGGGAGTTTGCTGGTGGAGAGCCGGGCGCCCCCGCCCGGCCTCGATTCTGCCGAAAGCGCAAGCGGGACAGGCGAGGCGCCCGTCGCTCCACCGAATTGCGATTCACGAAATTGTCTGCCCAGGCTTCAGTTCCAGCACTTCCACGTCCGGCACCAGTTTCTGCAACTCGCTGGGCGTTCCCGTCAGCTGCGGAAACGTGCCGAAGTGCATGGGGATGACAGTTTCCGGCTGCAGCAGTTTACAGGCATAGGCAGCCTCGCGCGGCGACATGGTGAAAAGGTCGCCGATCGGCAGCATGGCAATCTTCGGCGCGTAGAGATCGCGAATGATGGCCATGTCGCTGAAGACGTTTGTATCGCCTGCGTGGTAGAGTTTGACTCCGTTCGAGAACTCAAGCACATAGCCGCAGGCTTCGCCGCCGTACACGATTTGGTCGCCATCCTGAATGCCGCAGGAATGCACGGCGTGAACCATGGTGATCTTTACACCGGCGATGGTTTGCGTGCCACCCTTATTCATGGGCGCGATCTGTTTGACGCCTTTTTTCTGCAGCCACAAGCAGAGCTCGTAGATGCCGACGGCGATCGGATTCAGATTCTTGCCCACGTCGACCGCGTCACCGATGTGATCGCCATGCCCGTGAGTGCAGATCAGCGCGTCGGCTCTCTTGACGTTCTTTTCGCTCGCCGGGCACTTGGGATTACCGGCAATCCACGGGTCGATGTAGAGGGTCTTCCCTTCCGGCGTCTGGACGCGGAAGGTAGCGTGGCCAAGCCATGTGAGTTGGATTCCTTTAAGATTCACAAAAAAACTCCTGGGGTAACGTGCGAATGGTAACCTGCGAATGATAACCTGCGAATTAGAATTCTAGTGACTTGGAAAAAAGCGCGCAACGACGAGCGAGCACAGCCGCTAAAAGATTGGCGTTCACTCGGCTGACGCTTTCGTGAACCACTTGTCGAACCACTCCAGAGTGCGCAAGTTGTAGTCGTGGGAGTCGGCAGGCTTTATGAACAAGTGTCCTTCGTTCGGATAGACAACCAGCCGGGTGGGCACCTTCATGGTTTTGAGCGCGTGCCACCATTCCACCGATTGTTCCATTGGAACTTCACCATCGCGATCGCCAACCAGGATCAGCGTAGGCGTCTCAACCGCTTTGACGAAGTGCATAGGGTCGCTCTTGGCGTACACAGCTGGATCGTCGTAGACCGACGCGCCGAAAAACGGGATCATCCACTCGTCGATATCATTCAGCCCGTAGTAGCTGAGCCAGTCGGAGAGTCCGGCGCCCGCCACCGCCGCGGCAAAACGCTGCGTCTGGGTCTCGGCCCACATGGTCATGTATCCGCCATAGCTGTGCCCGCGCAGGCCGATGCGCTTGGCGTCGATCGGATATTCGCTTGAGATGGCATCGATGCCGGCCATGATGTCGCGATAGTCCCCACCCCCAAAATCCTTGACGTTGGCTTGCGTAAACGCCTCGCCCTGTCCGTAGCTGCCGCGCGGGTTTGGACAAAGAACGAAGTAGCCCATTGCCGAAGCGGCTCCGGTGAGATCCTCATCCCAGTGAGACACGCACGCCGAGGACGGTCCGCCGTGCACGTTGACTACGAGCGGATATGTCTTATCGGGGACGAAGCCCTTGGGAAAAATAAGCCAGCCTTGGATCCGCATGCTTCCGTTCTGCCAGTGAATATTGCGCATTGTGCCCCATGCCGGCTGGATGCCGCTGTTCAGGTGGGTGATCTGCTTCCAGTTGCCAATGGGCCCCACCCAGACTTCGGGCGGAGTGCCGGCCGATTGGCGTATGACTGCGGTCACCATTCCGTCGCGGGAAAAGGAGCCGCCAGGTTGCCACGCGTCCACCGTCGCTAATTCTTCTCCCGTCCACAGTGTCTGCGCCTCGCCTCCGGTGGCGCTTACGCTGCCGAAGCCGGAATTCCCATCGACGTTTTCGGAGAAAAGGATGCGGTCGGGAGATGTCCACGCGAGCGAAGTAGGAGACGCCTTGAAGTTTGGAGTGACATTCCGTGCCGTGCCGCCTGTGATGGGAACGATGAAGACATCGCCACCCGTGACGCCTGCGTCGCTCATGAGGCCTTCGAGGATGGCTACATTTTTGCCGTCCGGTGAGACGTGCGGGTCTTCCATCTGCCATTTGGGCGCATAGATCTCGCGCATCTCGCCCGTTTGCGCATCGATGCGATAGAGTCGCGCGACCCACCAATTGGCGTCGCCGGAGCCGTGCGCCGCCGTGGCTGCCCACGCCGCTCCGTCGGGAGCCCAGTCGTATTCATAGATGTACACGTCGGCAGGCGTGACTTGCGCCAGGTGATTCGTGCTCAGGTTGATGGTGGTGAGGCGCTGCTCGTAGATTCGGTCGTCAATGACTCCCGCAAGCGGGGTCATAGGCTGCAGCGGGCCAGCCACGCGGGGCAGGCCCTCAATAAAGAGGATCGCCAGGGTCGCTCCGTCGGGAGAAAAACGAGGCGTCTGGGCATAACCTTTTAATTCCGCCCGCTTTGCCGGAGCACTACCGCTACCATCGACGGCCACGGTCCAGACCTGAGCTACTGGAACGTCACCCGGCAAGTCGGCGAGAAATGCGAGCTGTTTGCTGTCGGCTGACCAGGTGACCTCGCGCAGCGGAAGCTTGCCTTCCACCGAGATTGTTTGGAGAGAGCCAGAGCCGCCGCGCACGCGTGTCACCGTAAGCTCTCCATCGACAATGTAGGCAACCTGAGTTCCATCGGGAGAGAGTGCAACCTGATCGATCTTTTTCGCTTGCAGCATGGAGTCGAGCACGGCTGCGGCGCGAGAGCGCGCAGGATCCTGATGTTGTGCCAAAAGCGGAACGCGGTAGAGTAAGGCTGCGAGCGCGCAAAGCAGCGCGGCAAAATGTGCGCGAGACTTGGCCCCTGATTTCATGGCCGATGAGTATACCGGATTTAAAACCATTTCGGTTGCACCCAAACTCGTGTATAAGATGGTGCTCAATGCCCGACCTCAAAGTGTTGCTGTCACGCGAAACCATTGCCAAGCGAGTCGCCGAGCTGGGAGAAGAGATTGGGCGCGATTTTCGCGGGCAATCGATTATCTTCATCGGCGTTCTCAAGGGCGCGGCCATTTTTTTGAGCGATCTTGCGCGTCAGGTTCCGCTTGACGCCACCTTCGACTTTATCGGGGTTTCGAGTTACGGCAACCGCCCCATAGCGAAAGAAGACCCGGCAGGCCACGCCGCGTGGGATTCGCTGGGCGAAGTCCGTTTGACCAAAGACATGGATCAGTCGCTGGCCGACCGAAACGTGATTCTCGTTGAAGACATTCTCGACACCGGGCTGACGCTGAACTACATTTCGAAGTTGGTGCAGGCGCATCAACCAAGGTCGCTGCGTATCGCCGCCTTGCTGGACAAGCCTTCACGCCGCAAGCAGCCGATCGAGGTGCAATACATCGGCTTCACCATCCCCGATGCCTACGTGGTCGGCTACGGCCTGGACTATGCGGAACGCTACCGCAATCTTCCGGACATTTGCGTGCTGGAAAACATGTAGAAGTTCTCAGTTCCCAGTTCTCAGTGGGAACGTACGGTATTGGGGTTTTCTGAGAACTGGGAACTGAGAACTTGTTAAGATAAAGCTTGTGAAAACAACCGCCTCGCAAACTGAACGCGCTTCCGAGGTGGAACCCCTCCTGCTCGAAGTCGCCGACGTGCTGAACACCACGCTCGATCTGGAAACTACACTGCGGCGCGTGGCGGAACTGGTGCGGAAGATCATTGACTATGAAATTTTCGCGATCCTGTTGCTCAACGAGCAGCGTCAGGAATTGTACGTACGTTTCCATGTAGGATATCCGCCGGGAGACGCCGACCGCTTGCGCGTAAAAGTTGGTCAGGGAGTTACTGGTCGCGCCGCGGAGACTCGCCAGGCAGTGCTGGTCGCCGATACAACGCGGGAAGATTTCTACCTTGAGGGCGTGCCCGACGTTCACTCGGAACTGGCCATCCCGCTGATCATCAAGAACCGGGTGATTGGCGTGATCGACATTGAGGCGCGCGAAAAGGGGTACTTCACCGAAGAGCACAAACGCCTGCTGACCCTGATCGCGTCGCGCATGGCGGTGGGCATCGAGAACGCGCGGCTGCATACGCGCATCACGCGCCAGGCCCGGACGCTGCTGCTGCTGAATGAGATGGCGCGCGAACTCACTTCAATTCTGAACCTGGACCAACTCCTCAAGCGCATCGCCGAGCTGCTCAATCGACTGATCGACTACCAGATGTTCAGCATCCTTCTGGTGGATCAAACGGGAGAAAAACTGCAGCACCGGTTCGCGCAGCGCTTCGAGGAAAGACTGCATCTGAAGCACGACATTCCGCTGGGGCGCGGCGTGGTGGGGTACGCCGCGCAGGCCAAGGAAGCGATCCTGGTGCCTGATGTCGCCAAGAGTGACCGTTACATCGCGGTGAATCCGGAAACGCGCTCGGAACTGGCGGTTCCGCTGATCTACAAGAACAAAGTAATCGGAGTGCTCGATCTGGAGAACACGCGCCGCGGCTATTTCACCGAGGACCACAAGCGGATCCTGACCACGCTGGCGGCGCAGCTTGCGATCGCCATTGAAAACGCGCGCCTCTACGAGGAGATTGCCCGGCAGGAGCAGCGCCTGGAACGCGATATGGCGCTGGCGCGGGAGCTGCAGTTTCGCTTGCTGCCGCCTTCGCTGCCGAAGATGCAGCAGCTCGACGTCGAGGCGAAGTTTGTTCCCGCCCGCGCCATTGGCGGCGATCTCTACGACTTTCTTCCCTATTCGTTGTCGCGCCTGGGAATTGCGATTGGAGACGTGAGCGGCAAAGGCGCGCCGGCTGCCATTTATGCCGCTCTGGTCAGCGGCATTCTGCGTTCCCATGCGCCGAGTGAGCCGGGCCCGGCGGAGATGCTCTCGGCGGTGAACCTGTCGCTGGCGGAACGCAGGATTGCGGCGCAGTTTGTGTCGATCATCTACGCGGTCTGGGACGACGAGCGCCGGACGCTCCTGGTGGCGAATTCGGGCTTGCCGCGGCCCATCTATTGTCATGACGGCAAAATTGAGTTTATTGAGGCAACGGGCCTGCCGCTGGGACTGTTCGACGAAGCCGAATACGACGAATTCAGTTTCAAGGCCAAGCCGGGGGACATGTTCGTGTTCTACAGCGACGGTATTCTCGACGCGCGCAACCGGCATGGTCAATCCTTTGGCCCGGAGCGGGTGGAAGCGATCGTTGCCGCCTGCGCCAACAAGTCGGCGGGCTGCGTGGTGAACGAGATCTTCAAGGCGGTGACCGAGCACGCCGCGGGAGTGGATACGTTCGACGATCAGACGGTGGTCGCCATCAAAGTGAAAACCAGTTCAGGCAAACGCAAGTGAAGCGCGCGCGCGAATCGGCAGCGTTGCGGCCACCCGCGTTTGAATATCATCGCGCTGGTTCGGGCGATCGCGCCGCGGAACTCTACTGCGAGGCGGTGGCGCTTGCAAACCTGGCCGCGCGCCACGGAACTCCGCTGTACGTTTATTCCGCGGCCATGATCCGCGCGCGAGTGAACGCGTTCCTTCACGCTTTTCATTCCATTCCTCACACCCTGTGTTATTCGGTCAAAGCCAATTCGACGCTGGCAATTCTGCGACTGGTGGCCGGCGAGGGGGCTGGCTTCGACGTGGTTTCTGGCGGAGAGTTGCACCGCGTTCTGCGCGTGAGCCGGAAGGCGCCGAACAAGCTCAAGGTTGTGTTTTCCGGCGTGGGCAAGAGCGCTGCGGAGATGGAGCTCGCCCTCCGCTCGGGGATATTGCTCTTCAATATTGAAAGCGCGTCGGAATTAAGCTTGCTTTCGGCAACCGCGACGCGATTGAAGAAACAAGCGGCGGTTGCGGTGCGGGTCAATCCAGACGTCTCGGCGAAAACTCACTCGTACATTTCGACCGGGCTGCATCAGCACAAGTTCGGGGTCCCAATTCCCGAGGCGCGGACGCTCTACGCGCAGGCCGCAAAGCAACCTTATCTGAAAGTGGCTGGTGTGAGCGTCCACATCGGGTCGCAGATCACCGATGTCGGCACATTTCAAGAGGCACTCGAGCGCGTGGCCGACCTGGTTCGCGTCCTGCGCCAAGAGGGCCACAACATTCGCTATATCGACGCCGGCGGTGGTTTGGGAATTCCCTACGAGGGAGCGCAGAAGAGTTTCGAGAAACAGATTACGGCGTATGCGAGGGCAGTGCTCGGTCCGTTGCGCGGATTGAAGCTGCATTTACTCCTCGAACCGGGACGTTCCATCGTCGGGCCGGCGGGCGCGTTGCTGACGCGCGTCCTCTACCGGAAGACGAATAATCACAAACGTTTTCTGATTGTCGATGCGGCAATGAATGATCTGCTGCGTCCTTCTCTGTATGGCGCGTATCACGAGATTGTTCCCCTGGTCCTGGCGACGAGCCGCGAGACGCGCGCAACGGAAATTACCGATGTAGTCGGCCCCATCTGCGAGACTGGCGACTTTTTTGCCCGTGACAGAAAACTTCCATTGGCGAGCGAGGGCGCTCTGCTGGCCATTCTGGACGTGGGCGCATACGGCGCCGTGCTGGGATCGAACTACAACACGCGCGGCCGTGCCGCGGAAGTGCTGGTGGATGGCGCGAAAGCGAGAGTGATCCGGCGACGAGAGAGCTTGCAGGATCAGTTGAGAATGGAGACGCTTTAGTGGAGAGCCGGGCGCCCCGCCCGGCTGGATGGCGAGAGCCTGCCTTGAGCTTGCCGAAGGGACGCAGGCCGCTCCACGACCTCGTCACAGCGACTCCAAAAAATTCGCCACCGCCCGCAACACCGGCTCGGGCTGCTGAATGAACAGCGCGTGTCCGAGGTTGCGGAACTTCACATGCGTGTGATGGGCCAACAAGCGGGTGGCGAGCGCAACATCCGCGTCAGACATCAGGCCGCCTAATTCATGGCTGCCTTGCAGAAGCAGCGTTGGACAAGCGATTCCGCGCAACACGGTCTCGCCATCCCAGCTTTTGAGCGACGATCCGTCGAGCGCCATGTCATAGGTGTCAGGATCGGCCTGCTCCACGCAGCGTGCCTAGGAGAGCAGGTAGGCCTCATCGTTGCCGGGAAGTTCGCGGATCCTGGCGGGCTTATCAGTGCCCGGACTTGGCAGCACAATTCTGCCTATGCCATCAGCAATCTGCTCGACGGAGCCGCCCTTGCGCGCCAGACCGCGCAGTCCCGAGAACAGCGCCGTGTACATCGGGTTGCGAAGCTGTGGGACGACGATCATGTTGTCGCCGAGAATCAGCGCCCGCACCAGATCCGGATGATGAGAAGCGACCCACATGCCCAGCATCCCGCCGAGCGAATGTCCGAAAAGCACGGCGGGAGCGGAAACGCGCTCGCGAAGCAGGCGGGCGATGTCTTCAACATACTGCGGGCCATGGTATCCGCGAGCCACGTGGGAGGACTTGCCATGACCGCGAAGGTCGGGCGCAAAGATATGCCAGCGCAGGCTCAGCGCGGGAATCAGCGGCAGAAATACCTGCCAGCGGCGGCCGAGCCCATGCAGCAGCACGAGCACCGGCCCATGGGCAGGACCTTCGGCATAGTTCAATTGAACTTCGCCGGTATCGAAGGTATGCTCGACGAGCCCTCGATGGATTTCGTTCACAATGGCCCCCAGCGGCCTGAGACCGACACCTGAGACCTGACACCTGACTTCAGCGTTCTCCCCACTTGAGCTTGGTGGCGAGCACTTCGAAAAATGTTTTCTGAAAACGCAACAGCCTGGCCGGATGTTCGGCCTTAACGCAGCGCACGATATCACCGTCTCGCATGGGCATGCCGACTTGTCCATCGAGACTCAGGTACCCTTCTTCATCCCCGGTCTTGACCTGGATTTCGATCTCGACCGTATCCCGCACCACCACCGGACGGTGCGTCAATCCGTGCGGCGAGACGGGCGTGATGACGAAGGCATCCACATCCGGTTTGAGAATCGGCCCGCCCGCTCCCAGAGAATAAGCGGTGGAACCAGTCGGCGTCGCGATGATCAGACCATCGGCTCTGTAACTGGAAACAAACTCCGAGTCCACAAAAAGCTCGAAGTAATTCAGGCGGGCAATGGCGCTCTTGCTCACGACCAGTTCGTTCAAAGCGGCGTGCGTGGCGATAATCTCGCCGCCCCGGACCAGCGAGCAACTCAGCATGGAGCGGCTGTCGACGATGTAGTGCCCTTTCTCGATCGCGTCCAGGGCGGGATACAGATTGGCCAGTGGAACTTCGGTCATGAATCCGAGCGTGCCGAGGTTGACGCCAAGGATCAGCGTTCCGGCTTTCGCAACCGCGCGCGCCGCCGAAAGCAGAGTACCGTCGCCCCCGAGCACCAGAGCCACATCCGGCGACCGCGCGGCCAACTCGCTCCGCGGCGCCACCTTGGACGCCGAAAAATAAGCGGCGCTTTCCCGATCCACCACCACCGCGTAGTTGCGCTGCTGCAGCCATTTTTCGAGCGCTGGCAGTACTTCGGAGAGCTCGGGACGGTCCGGCTTGGAAATGATGGCGACCGTTTTCTGCTGGCTTGAGCCTTGGGGAGACTTAGACATGTCTTCTGACTTTTCTTTGGACATCCATTCGGACATCGGACTTCCGATTGTACAGAATCAGCGGATGGCGGGCGGCGAAAACTCGGCGTGGAGCAGGAATTCGCGATTGCCTTCGCCGCCACCACCGAGGATGGGAGACTCGATCCATTCGGCGTGCGTACATCCAAGTTCTGCCAGCGCCCCCTCTACCCTGGCCACGGCCGCTCGCTGTGCCGATTCGTCGCGCACGATTCCGCCTTTCCCCACCAGTTCCCTGCCCGCTTCAAACTGCGGTTTCACCAGCACTACAATCTGGCACACCGCGGCTGAACCGGGAGCGCGGTTGGCGCAAGACGAAGCGGCGCGAATCACCGCCGGGAGCACCAGGGTAGCGGAGACGAAGGAGACGTCCATGGCAATGAAGTCGATAGGCTCGCCAAGGTCGCCGGCTTCGAGATAGCGGGCGTTGGTTTTCTCCAGAAGCCGAATGCGTGGATTTTTGCGCAAGCCGAAATCCATCTGACCATAGCCGGTGTCCACGGCAATCACCCTGGCGGCGCCGTGTTGCAGCATGCAGTCGCTGAAGCCTCCGGTCGAAGCGCCGACATCGAGACAGACTTTGCCGTGAAGATCGATTCGCCAGTGCTCAAGAGCCTTCTCCAACTTGAGCCCGCCACGGCTGACGTAGCGCAGATCCTCGCCCAGCAGGCGCAAAATCGACGACGAGCCAGAGTCGATCAATGCGCCCGCCTTCTCGATCTTCTGCTCGTTGACAAGAACTTTTCCGGCCAGGATGAGAGCCTGCGCCCGTTCGCGCGACGGCGTCAGCCCTCGATCTACGAGCAGCTTGTCGAGACGTGTCTTCACGGAGATTGAATCTTTACTCGGGTCAAATCTTTAGTGCGATCAAAACCTGCATCGGCCCGATGCGGCTAGCACCCGATGCAGTGCAGAATGTTGAAAGCATTGGTTAACAGAAGGTTACAAGAGTAAGTCCGCACTTTTCCACAAACTTTTCCTCTAGGGTGTTGAAAAGTTCGGCGGACCTGCGGACGATTGGGCTGGGGTCGGACCGGAGAGTGTTCGGGTCATCGATGATCGGGCCATCGGGTGATCGAAATTCAAAGGCGGAGTAATGTCGCAACTCAGATGACCCGATGGCCCGATCACCCTATGGCTCGATCAGCCAGCGACCTCTTCCAGAACCTTCTGGTCGATATCGAAGTTGGCATGCACGTTCTGCACATCGTCGCTGTCTTCGAGCGCTTCCAACAGGCGAATCATCTGCGCCGCCTGCTGCCCTTCCAGCTTGATGTAGTTCTGTGGAATCATGCCCACGCTCGATGAGATGGGCTTAATGCCGGCCTTCTTCACGGCTTCCAACACGCCTTCGTAAGCGGAAGGCTCCGTGATGATTTCCCAGTTCTCGCCATCATCCTTCAAATCTTCCCCACCCGCTTCGAGGATAATGTTCATCAGATCGTCTTCCTTGGCCGCCGACTTGGGAACGATGATGTCGCCCTTCTTGTGGAACATCCAGGAAACCGCACCGGCTTCGGCCATGTTGCCATTGTTCTTTCCGAAGACGTGCCGGATTTCGCTCACCGTGCGATTGCGGTTGTCGGTCGAAATTTCCGCCAGCAAAGCAACGCCGCCCGGGCCGTAGCCCTCCAGAATAAATTCTTCATAGTTCGCGCCCGGCAGTTCGCCGGTGCCGCGCTGGATGGCGCGCTTGATGTTGTCGGCAGGCATGTTCTCAGCCTTCGCCGCCACGATGGCCGTGCGCAGCCGCGGGTTCATGTCGGGATCTCCGCCCGACTTCGCCGCCATCGCAATCTCCTTGATGAGACGAGTGAAGATCTTGCCGCGCTTAGCGTCGAGCGCGCCCTTCTTGTGCTTAATGGTTGCCCATTTCGAATGTCCGGACATAGCTCTACCTCGTCTCTAGCATACTTGAATTGCGCTGATTCTCGGAATTATTGGATCCGCCCGCGGAGGAAATCACAGGATCAGCCTCGACATAAAAACGTTCAGGCGAATTGAGATTATAGCATGGGCCGAAGAACCGGCGACTAAGGGCCGGCGGGTGCCCCACTCATTCGCGTTCTGTGCGAATGAGTGGGTACTACGGCTACGGCATAGTAATCAACTAGTAACTAGGTCCAAAAGGGATTTCGAGCCGAGCCAACCGAGTCATCAGCTATATAACGCCCGGCAGACAAGCCATGAGGTACCCTTTGTTGGGAACCTCCATGGCAGCGAACGCTCTCGACCGCCAACTCACCGAACTAGAAGCCTCCCGCTATCGCTTCGGACGCAACGAAGCCGCCCGCGTAGTGAAGTTGCTGAATCGTCTCAACGCCGCGCGCTTCCCCGATGCGGCTCCGCTGATCCGCTTCCACGAAGCTCTGCTTTTCCTGCGAGCCTTCCCTCAAGGACCAGCCGTAGTCCGCGCCACCGAGCGCATTCTGAATAGCTTCCACAAGAAAGTGGAAGCATTACGCAAAACCGGCGCCGACATGGACGCGTTCGAGCCCATCGAAGTCTCCGGTATCGCCGGCACGCAGATGGAAGACACGCTCAGCTTCGATCTTGCTAGTTGGCTCATCGAGCGCATGCCCAACAAAGTCGAAATTGCCTGGGAGAACTACGAGCCAGGACGCGAATTGGGCGCGACCGGCCCGCGTTTTATGCCATTGCTCGAAGACGACGCGTATGTCGAGGCCGACACACCGTGGCGCCGATGGCTGGAGGCGGCCGGGGGCAGGAAGCATGCCACGCCTGCGTGGCTGATTGAACGCTTCGAACAGTTGCCGCTGCCGGTCCAGCAAAAAGCCGAGCTTTACGAATCACTGCGCGTGCCCTTGCGTTGGAATCTCGACAACTCCGTCATCGCGCGAACGCGCAACTGGAAGCCGGTTCCGAGCGTTTTTTATCACCGCGAACCGCTGATCAGCCGCAGCCAGGTGTCGCTGGCTGACGAACTGGCGCGGCCTCCAGCGCAAATGACAAAGCTTCCCCGCAGTCAGGGCGAGCGAGTCATCGACCTGATTCGCGAGGTCATGCTGGTGCGCTACCGCGAACTGTACGGCACCACGCTGGGCGATCCCGCGTCGGTGGTGCGAGCCGATGTAGGACGTGGAGTGACAATCCATCTTTGGAACCTGCCGCCGGAGCGCCGTTTGCCGCTGCGCGCCTATGCCGCGGGATTGACGCTCAAAAATGGCGTGCCGATTAACTACATTGAAGCAATCGCGCTCTGCGATTGGATGGAGGTCGGCTTCAACACCTTCTACACTTTCCGCGGCGGCGAAGCGGGATGGATCTACGCGCAAGTGCTGCGTTGCCTCTGTCACCTGATGGGAACGACGTGCATCTCGGTCTACCCATATCAACTGGGCCATGACAACGAGGAAGCGATCGAATCGGGAGCGTTCTGGTTTTACCGGAAGCTCGGCTTCAGACCGGGGCGCGCGGACCTGCAAAGATTGGCGGAACGCGAAGAAGGCAGAATCGCCGCCGATCCGAAATACCGGACTCCTGCCAGAACCTTGCGCCGCTTGGCCAGTGGGCACGTGTTCTACGAGTTGCCGGGCAGCGAGGTGGGAGCGTGGGAGAGCTTTAGCACGCGCAACATTGGCCTCGGAGTGAATCGGCGGATGGCGCGAGAATTTCAAGGCGACAGCGGCCGCATGCGCAGGGAATCAGTGCGCGCGGTCGCGCGGATTCTCAATGTGGACACATCTTCGTGGACGGCCGCCGAACGCGCTAGCTTCGAGAATTTTGCAATGCTCTTCGCTCTGGTTCCCGCCCTTCGGTCCTGGACGCGCGAGGACAAGGAGGCGCTAGTGCGGATCACCCGCAGCAAGTCCAAAGCTGACGAGATGGTTTATCTTCACCTCACGCAGAGAAGCGAACAGTTCCGCGAAGCGCTGCTCAAGCTCGGGTCCTGACTTGAGGCCGTGAAACTGCGTCACCGCCGGGGTGTGATCGAAAACCTTCTGGCAAATTCTACTGGCAAAGATGGCGTCGCGCCCTCGCGGGAGCAAACATAGCGTGCCACTTCGTTGGCGAGAGCGTTGATTTCATCCAAATCCATTTTTCGAAGCAGTCCCAGAACCAGTGCGGCCGTAAACGAATCACCCGCACCCACGGTGTCGACGACCTTCACTGGACGAGACGGGCAATCCGACCACCGCCCCTCTTCCTCATAAAGCAGGCTGCCATTCGCCCCACGCGTTAATGCAACCAATCGCAGGCTGAAGGTTTGCGCCAGCCGCTTGATCCGATGCTCGGTCGAACCGGTCAGGCTAAACATGCCGGCGAGGCTCAGCAGTTCGTCATCGTTCAACTTCAGCACGTTTGCCAACTGGAGCGATTGTTCAATCAGCCCACGCGAATAGAACTGCTGCCGAAGATTGATGTCACAAACGCGCAGCGCTTCTGCTGGAGCGGTTGCGACCAGTTGTTGAATTGTGCTGCGCGAAGGTTCGCAACGCTGGGCCAGGCTGCCGAAACATATTGCGTCCGCCTCGCGCGCGGCCGCGCGTGCCTCCCGGGTCGCAGCAAGGTAATCCCAAGCGACATTTTCTTGAATGGTGAAATGGGCAAGCCCATCGCCGGAGAGCGCGACCTTCGCTGTCCCGGTAGATGCGGTTTCATCCATCTGCACGGTGGTGTCCGGCAGGCCCATCTCATCAAAGCGGCGAATGATTTCGCGACCGTAGGCATCATTCCCCACGCGCGTGATGACCTGGGCCCGCGCACCCAGGGCGTGCGCATGATACGCGAAATTTGCTGGGGCTCCGCCCAACTGTGGCCCAGTGAGAAGCAAGTCCCACAGCACTTCTCCGATGCCGACAACATTAAAGTTCATGGTGGCCTATTCGATGCCCAATTGTTTCTGGATTTAGGCTCCAGCGGCACCCCCTTGGTCTCCGGAACCAACGTCTTCATCCTTCGGGCCGGATCACCGCGAACTTGAACCGGCCCCATTCGACCGTGTATAAACACTTAGGAAGCACGTTGCTGGGCGCAGTGTTAAAATTAGGGCTTCTGGCGAGTGCCATGCAGGCTTCAGTCTCCCTCAAACAGTCTGCAAAATGCTGATTGTAAAGCGGAAGTGGTGGAACTGGCAGACACACCATCTTGAGGGGGTGGCGCCGAAAGGCGTGGGGGTTCAAATCCCCCCTTCCGCACCATCGTATTGATTCCAGAGAGATCCGGAATTTGAATCCGGGCTCCGGCCCGGACGGAGTTTTTTTGCAATGACCATTTTGATCACAGTGATTCACATTATCGTTTGCTTTTTTCTGATTGCAGTCGTGCTGCTGCAGAGCGGAAAGAGCGGCGACCTGGCCGCGGCTTTCGGCGGTCAGGGCAGCCAGACTGCGTTTGGCCCGCGGGGCGCGGCTTCGGTTCTTTCCCGGGCGACGACCTGGTCCGCGATTATTTTCATGCTCACCTCGATCACTCTTTCGATTTTCGCGGCACGGAGATCTGGGCCCACCTCTGTGCTTTCGGGAGTGAAGCCATCGCAGACCAAGTCGCAGCCGGCGACTCCCGCCGCGCCATCCGCGCCGCCGACTGTTCCGCAAAACCAGGCGCCGACACAGAAATAGAGATCAGGCCGCTTTCCCCGATCTATCCCACCAGGAAGGGATTCTCTTCCCTTTCTTCACCAATGGTTGTTCGCGGGCCATGGCCTGGAATCACGATGGTGTCGTCGGGCAGGGTGAGGACGCGTTCGTGCAGAGAGCGCATGATTTTCTCGAAGGATCCTCCGGGGAGGTCGGTGCGCCCGATGCTGCGGGCGAAAAGGGTGTCGCCGGCGATCAGCATTTTTTCCGCAGGAAAATAGAGGCAGACGCTGCCTTCAGTGTGGCCGGGAGTGTGGAGAACGTTCGCCTTGAGGTTACCCGTCCGCAACGATTCGCCATCCCCGATGCTCGCTTCGATTGCAACTTCACCCGGCGCGGCCATGCCGAGCCAGGAAGCCTGCATATCGAGCATTTTCAGCAGCGCGTAGTCATTCTGATTGAGCAGGATTGGGGCGCCAGTCAGGGCGCGCAGTTTCATGGCTCCGCCGACGTGATCGATGTGGGCGTGAGTGATAACGATCTGCTTTACTTGCAGCTTGTGCTGGCGGACGATGGCGAGAACGTCTTCAATGTCGTCGCCAGGATCGATGACCATGGCTTCGTGCGTGGTCTCATCGCCGATGACGGAGCAGTTGCATTGCAGCGGGCCTACGGGAAGGATCTTGTGGATCATGAATTCATTTTCGCTCAGGCCGGGGCAATTCACCACTCCGCTAGACTAGTCTAGCGCTCATCTAAGATACCCCCACCACCCCGAGTCGAACGGTGCCGGCGACCCGCTGATAATTGTACGTACAAGGTTCCACGTGGAACATGACAAATATGTACGAAGTTGTGGGCCATCCGCGACATTTGTGGTTAGAACTCCCTGACGCAGTCAGATAGCACGGGAAGTGTAGGGGTCCTTCGACTCCGCAGAACGATCCGCTTCGCGGATCGTTCTGTTTCGCTCAGGATGACAGCGTGAACTTAATGACAGCTTGGACTTAATGACAGCTTGGACTTAATAACAGCGTAGATTTACGCTACGAGCTAGCGGAACGCACCTCCCTACGATGCCACCTCAATCTGTCCTGTCCTTTGATCGGAGCGGAAACGTAGGAGCGCTGCGATGTTGCCGGCGCGATCCAAATCGGTGCGCTCCTTGAAATAGAACAGTTCGATGTCATGACGGATGGCGATAGGGATGATGGCATCGCAGACGTCGGCGAGTTCGCGAGTGGGGTGTCCGCAAGCGACGCACAACGGGGTCAGGTGGGCATCGAGGTGGCGGCAGTTGGGACACTCGACCGCTCGAGCAGAATAGTTTTCGACGAGGAAGATGCTCTGCACTTCCCCGGTTTCCAGTGCTTGCAGCACGCGGCGCAGGCCGGTGACACCGCGGCCGTTGGCCTTGGCGAGATCCAGCGCTTCGCTGAGCTTCGTAGAGGCGCGTTCCGTGATCCATTGATTGAGGAGAGCACCGGCGTGATCGCGAATCGCTTCGTTCGAGACGCTGGCAACATCGGCTGAGAATCGGCCAATCAGGCGCTTTTTGACGTAAGGGTGGAGGTTCGACTCGAACTCGGACCAGTTGGCATCCTGGCAACCGACGATGAGCCGCTCCCAGATACCTTTCTCGAAGTCGGCAAGCAGTCGCTCGGAAACTGCCTTGAAGTGCTGGAGCGCTTCCTCGGACACGCGGCGTTCGGCATGGCCGGCATCGTAGCCGTTGAAGCCATAGCTGGAAGCGTTGCGCGAGAGCATGTGGACAATGGCTCCGCGTTCGCGAAGGTCGTCAAGGCGAAGATCGAAGAAACGGGCGCGCTGGCGGTCGACCACGGCAACCGAGAGTGCGGGCTGGGCTCCCAGCAAAGCTGCCAGAGGTTTCAACTGAAAACGAGGCTGGAGATAAATACGGGTGGCTCCGAGATGCGGGGGCAGTTCGTACTCCTTCCAGAAATTCTGAGCAGAGCAGGCGAAGACCGCTCTTCCCCGGGCATTGCCGCGCAGGCTCGTGGCCAGATCGAGGACGCGTTCAAGGTCGGCGTGAAGGGGTCCGTTCTTGCCGTTAGGGGCAATACTTTTCAGGGCCTGCTTGACGACATCTTTGGCGACGATCGCCTCGCGGCGACGGGAACAATCCTGCGGAGGATCGGGTTGAAAGTAAAAACTCAGGGCATACGCCCCTTTGGTTTCGTCCGCTTGAAAAGCCGCCAACTCACGGATTTCGTTCCGGGTCATCATCTCGACGCTCCTTGAATTGAGATGCTGGTACTGAAATGTTTAGATTCGAGTTTTGGCTAAGAGGTCATGGTGGAACTCGCTGGCGATGGAAGGTGCGCTGCGAACGCAATCGCGCGCCCGCTGCACGGACTCGCGCACGGCCTCCGGATGCCGGCCGGTGATGGCGGCAATTTCGCCGAGGGAAAAGCCCTCGATACCGTAAAGGAGAAAAGCTTCGCGGTCGGTGCGGTCGGCGCCGCGGAGCGCCGCTTGCACCAGAGCGATTACTTCGTCAGAGTAGGCGGCCTGTTCCGGAGTGGACACGCGGCGATCGGGGATTGAGCTTTCGCGCGTCCAACCCTCGTCGGGCTGATGGAACTGCAGGCCAACTTCATCGGAGGCTTGCACATTTTGCCGGCGGCGACTGTCTTCAAGATGCAGATGGACGGGAGACTCCAGTTCATGAAGGCGGGTCGTCATCTCGGTCATGGCTTGCAGGGCAAGGCGGTACAGCCAGGGTTCGAGCGACAGTTTTTCCGGACGGTCGTGGTCACCGAGAGCGCGGGCGATGACTTCGTCCACAACTTCGGGCGTGGAGAGAGCATCCTCGGGAATCTCCTCGTCGGTGCGGCGGAAGTGGAGTTCGCGGTCCACAAAACGTTCGAGGCGGCCGAGATTGGCATTCACATAGGAGCCGATGTCATCGGCGGAAATGGTGGGCGGCAGAACCGCTGCCAGCGTCTGCTCGAACGGAACGCCGGGTTCGGGAGATTCCTGTGGCCCGCCGCGCCAGCGGCGCCATTTGTGGCGGGAGCGGAGCAGATCCTTGTGCCGGCCAATCTGCTGGACGAGTTCATCAAAAGCAGCTTTGATGGCCACAGTTGGGCTGGGACCTTTCGCCTGGGCGCTCAGTTGCCCGGAGGGCAAGTGCAGATTCAAGGAGACGATGGTTCCCTCGCGCGCTGAATTCTCCTCAATCACCACTTTCAGATCGAGCAAATCGGGCCGGAAGACTTGAAGACGCTTCTGGATTTTCTCGATCCGGTGGTTGACTTCTTTTTCGATGTCAGGGGTTTTGTGGACCTTGTAACTGACGTGAACGTTCATTGTTCGAAGCCTCGAACGCGGGAACAAGAGCCCGTGAAGCTGCGGTCCTTACAAGAGAATTGTACACCCGGGGGGAAGGGGTGGAAGCGACTTTGCGGCTCGTTCTCAACCGGCACCGAACGCGCACCTCGCGTTCAGACCCCAACCACCTGCAGCAACCGCGCGACGCCTTCGCGAAAATTGGCGGGATCGGCGATCAGGCTCAGCACGAGATGGCCTTCGTTTGGAAAATCGTAGAAGTGGCCGGGATGGACGCTGACACTCGCCTTGCGCAACAAGCGGATGGCGAGATCTTCGTCACTCTCGATGGCGGGGACGCGGAGGACAACGTACCATCCGCCTTCGACTTGCAGTCGCGTGCACGAGGGACGGCCTGCGAGTTGGCGATCGAGTTCCGCGAGATTCGCGCGCAAACGGTCGAGAAGAATCGGCTGGATCTGTTTGCGTTGATCGAGCAGAACCGGCGCGGCCAGCTGGACAGGCGCGTTCATGGAGAGATACGTATCGGCGATGATTTCGAGGCGCGCTCCGGCTTCGGCGACCATTTCTCTCGGGCCGCTCGTGGCCACCCAGGCTAGTTTCATCTGCGGGAGCGCGGAAATCTTGGAAACTCCGCTGAGAGTGAAGGTGAGCGTGTTCGCGTTGCTGACAAAACTGGGACGCGGCGCGCCGTCATGCGGATAATCGAGAAAGACTTCATCGACGATCAGAGCCAGAGCATAGTCACGGCAGAAAGCGTTGAGCGCCTCGGTCTCCGCAAGAGAGACGTAGGAGCCGGTTGGGTTGTTGGGATGGACGAGAATCACAGCCCGCGACCGGGGGGTGGCGGCTTTGTACAGCGAATCGAAATCGATTTGCCAGCCGTGATCGTAGAGGAGCGGATAGGGAACGAGTTTCACGTCCGCGAGATCGGCGAGAAACTCGAACAACGGGTAACTTGGTTTGGGCACAAGAATCTCGTCCGAGAAATTGCAGAGCAGACGAAAGACGTACGAGTAGGCTTCGCTGGTGCTGGTGGTCAGAATCAGGCGTTCGGGATCGAAATCGAAAACGTCGTGCGACTCGCGATAGTAGCGGCACACGGCTTGGCGCGCTCCGAGCAGGCCGCGTGGCTGCGGGTCGTAATGCATCGCTTCAGGATTCGCCAGTGCAGCGAGCACGATTTCAGGGTCGGGGCGGACGCCGGCTTCGGTCGGGTTCGAGACAGTGAGATCCAGAATTTCCTGTCCCGAACTGCGCGCTTCCTCGATCGCGCGCGTGAGAGCGTTCGGAGTGAGCCGCCAGTTTGTGCGGTGGGAGAACATAAATTTGCCGGTGGCGTCCCGCCCGGCAGGACGGCCGAGGACGCCCGTCGTTCCATCATTCATTATCCAGCAATCCCTATTTCAGGAAAAACCCCAACTGCTCCGGCGCGGGCAGGGTTTTGGTGCCCCAATACTGACGTTGGGCTTGCTCGACAGCGACGATTTTGGCTTGTACCTCCGATGCCAGATTGTCGTAGCGAACCAGAACATTGTCCAGCCAGTAGGGCTGGTTCTCGCGCGCCCAGCCTACCGGGTACATCTCGCGCAGTTGCGTGATCGAGTCGCGCAGGCTCTCTAACCTTCCGTTGATGTCAACAATTTCGTCGAGATCATTCTGCACATGTATCTTGTCAGTCTGATTCTGATAAGCGTCCCAGTAGTAGCGGCTGATTTCGGATGTGAACTGGATCTTCAAGCCGAGTGTGTCCAGATGCCATGCGGCAAGGAGCATGTCGTCGAGAGTCTCGGGGTGGAGGTGCGCCTTAGCTCGATTGCGCAGCAGCGATTCAGCGGCATGTTCGGCGCTGATGCGCAGATCGTGGGTAACCGGCAGCGCTTTGGCGGCCGTATTGGCGCCGGCTTCGCTGAATGGATCAGACCAGAAGAGCTCGTTGCTCGCGCTGCCCAGTTTCACTCCGGCGAGAAGCGTATGAGGGCGGTCGAGATTCTCGATCACCTCAGCAAAAGTTCTGTCGTCGTCATTATTGCGGTAGAAGGCCCAGTCATAGCTGTTCTTGAAGTCATCGATACTGGACTCGCCGGGCTGCCAACTGGCGGCTGCGCCAAAGACCAGGGCCGGCCACGTCATATCGACGAGGGATTCACCGTCGTCGTTCCAAGTGGTGTTGAGGGCGCCCATGGCCTGATGCTTTTGGCCATCGCGAACAAAGTTTCGGATGTTCACGAAGGCGCTCTCGAGGTCAGGCCAGATCGCGCTCCAGTTGCCTGCTCCGGGCGCAACGACTACGCGCAGGCCGGCGTCGGTGTATGGCGTAATGATGTTTTCGTAGCTGGGTTTCGGGTCGTAGTCCCAGGGGACGGCGATCATGTCTTTAGGAAGAATGGTGAGCAGTTCGGGATATTTGACCGCGATATCTCCCCAGAACATGAGCTGCTTGTGATACGGCTGCATAATCTCGAAAACTTTCTGAAGATGTTCGAGATAAACGCGGCCGAGGCCCTCTTGCGCCGCCAGAGCTTTCGTCTGGCCGAGCCCAAGTTCGAAAGTTTCGTCCGAGCCAATGTGGAAGAACGGGCCGGGAAACAAGGGAACGACTTCAGCGTAAATCTGGCGAATGAAATCGTAGGTCCTGGGATTGGTGGGGGTGAGCACGTGGCCGTGGGGCGTTTCGGCGAGATCGGAATAGATTTCATACTTCAGAAATTGATGAAGATGACCGAAGGCCTGCTGCTCGGGCAGGATGGTGATGTAGTACTTGCTGGCGTAGTCGACCAGTTCCTTGATCTCGGCGGGAGTTAAGGCCGCTTCTTTGGGCGCAACATCTTTGGGCGCAACCAGCGGCTGGGTCTGGAAGTCGAAAACGTTCTCCATGTTGAACCCGAGGAGGTTGATCTTGTACTCGGCCAGCGTGCGTATCTGCATCTTCAGGTAGTCGAGCGTAGGAATGGGGCCACGGCTGATATCGTCGCTCACGCCCCGCCATTCCATGCTGGGCCAGTCGCGGATGACGAGCGCGGGGACCGCGAGCGTCTTTTCTGCGGGGCCTCCGGGGCCTTCCGGGCGCAGCAACTGGCGAAGCGTCTGCACGCCGTAGAACAGGCCTTGCGCGGTACGACCGGCGACCAGCACTCCGGAGCCGGTTACGCGGATCACGTAGCCTTGGTTGCCAAGATCATGATTGCCAAGCTCGTCTCCGACTTTCACTCCCTGCGATTCGAGATAGGAGCGCAAGCCGCGGTCGGTCAGACGGCCGAGCGAGATGTGCCCCGTCGTTTTCGGAGCGGCGGTCACGAGTTCGATGGGCAGCTTCATACCGGTGCGGTCGTGAATCTCTTTTTGCAGCGTCTCCGCGGCAATTCGGTCTTCAGCGTTGCTGAAGAGGATGGCGGTCGAGGGCTTGATCACTATCCTGCCTTCGGCCATGCGGACCTCTTTCGGGGCTGGCAGAATCTTGAGCTGGCGGGCGGCGTCGTTGACCTGGGCGTGAGAAGCGAGCGGCAGACAGGCGAGGCAAGCGAAAATCCATCTTATGATTTTCATGGTGTGAGTGAATGGCGAGAGTAGCAGGTGAGATCGGTAGGCTACAAGTTTGGGGAGCGCTGCAGGAATACTCTATGACCTTGGGATGAAGCCTGCGGAGCTTCGCTCCGCTTGGACGGGCGGGACGCCCGTCTCCACACGAAATTCCCACATCATCTACTTCGTGAAGGCTTCCTTGTTAACCACGTACGGCATCTTGGTGATGTCGCCGCCGTAGTTCCCTTCCAGCACGTCGATCAGTCCCTGCACGCAGCGGCCGGCCATGCCTTTATTGGGATCGGGAGACAGGCGGGTGATGCGGGCGGCGCTGGCGAAGTGGGGCAAGAGGCGGCAGCGGTCGGCGATCGCGGGATCGCGCAGCGGCGAATCAGCGGGCAGAGGCTCCTCCTCGTAAACATCGAGAGCGGCGCCGGCGATCCAATTCTCGCGCAATGCGCGGGCCAGAGCTATCTCGTCCACCACCGGACCACGCGACGTGTTGATGACCATGGCGGTGGGCTTCATCATGCGTAGCGTCGTTTCGTTGATCAGGTGATAGGTCGGGGTGGCGCTCTCGCCCTCGCGCACCAGCGGAACGTGCAGGCTGATAAAATCCGCGGCACACAACGCTTCGTGCAGGGTGGTGTAACGGATTGAAGTCTTCTCGCGGCTGATGCCGCGCTGGAAGCGCAGATCCTTCATCTCCTGAATCGCCTGAATGTAGTCGTGGTTCTCAAAGGTTGGATCAAAGCACAGGATGTTCATGTCAAATCCGGTGCACTTCTTGATCAAGGCGAGCCCGATGCGCCCGGTGCCGATGATGGCGACGGTTTTTCCGGTGACTTCGTCGCCCAGAAATGGCAGGTAGGGATGCCAATATCCCCAGCGATTTTCGCGCAACAGATGTTCGGCGGACCAGAGTTTGCGGGCGAGCGCGCCCATCAGGAAGAAGGCAAACTCCGCGGTCGCTTCGGTCAGAACGTCGGCAGTATGAGTGAACGGGATTTTGTATTTGTTGGCATCAGCGCGGTTGATGTTGTCAAATCCGACGGCGTACTGCGCGACAACTTTGAGAGTGCCTTCTCCGGCAGCGAAAATCTCGGCATCGATGGGATCGCGCAGCGTGGTGATCAGGCCATCCACGCCGGACTTCACCTTTTCGACGATCAAGCTTTTGGGCGGGGCTTCGGGGTGGGGATAGACTTCCAGGTCGTATCCCCTGCGGTCAAGAATGTTGAGGGCTTCTCCGATGTCGCAGGTGGCAAAAACGCGAGTTCTGTGGCTCATGGGCTCGAACAGTGTATCGCGAATTGCCGATGGAGAGCCGGGCATCCCCGCCCGCCCGCCGAACCGCTGGACGGGCGAGACGCTCGTCGCTCCATGATCTACTGCTCGCGTCTTTCCGGGCGGGGAGCGGCCGATGCTGCCTGCGCATGATGGCGGACATCGGCTCCCAGAACCCAGAAAATAACATCCTCGGAAATGTTGGTGGCGTGGTCGGCGACGCGTTCGAGATTGCGTGCCACCAGGAGCGCATCTAACGCCTGTTGAGTCGCTTGCGGCTCTTCGTTCATCTTTCGCACGAGCATGATAAAAGCTTCGTCGCGCATCCGGTCGACGACGTGATCCATCTCCAGCACGGCCTGGGCAAGTTCGGCTTTGCCTTCCACGAACGATTCCAGGGCGCGCCGCACCATGGCGCTGACGGCGGTGGCCATGCGCGGGATATCGACGGGCAACTCGACGGCCGGCAATTCAATCAAGTCCATGACACGCTCGGCGATGTTCACCGCCTGATCGCCCACGCGCTCGAGGTCGGCGTTGATTTTAGTTACCGCGAGAATGAAGCGCAGATCCACAGCCGCCGGCTGCTGCGTGGCGAGGATGTCGAAGGCCATTTCATCGATCTCGCGCTCGGCGGCGTTGATGAGGCTCTCGTTTTCGAGGACCAGGCGGCAGCGGGTGAGATCGCGTTCGGTGTAGGCCTGGCAGGCGCGATCCACCGCCAGTTCCGCGAGACCGCCCATGCGGAGCAGTTTCTCGCGAAGGTCCTCCATTTGCTGCTGAAAGCGCGTGCGCATTATTCGAACCTCTTTTATCCGAATCTGCCTGTGACGTAGTCTTCCGTCCGTTTGTCGGAAGGATTGGTGAAAATCTTCTCAGTTTTATCGAACTCGATCATCTTGCCTAGAAGAAAAAATCCGGTGAACTCCGCCACCCGGGCCGCCTGCTGCATATTATGCGTGACAATCACGATCGTGTATTGCTCTTTTAATTGAAAAATCAGCTCTTCGATCTTGCCGGTGGAGATCGGATCGAGCGCTGAACAAGGTTCGTCCATGAGCAGAACCTCCGGTTGGACGGCCAGGGCGCGGGCGATGCACAGACGCTGCTGCTGCCCGCCGGAGAGGCTGGCGCCGGACTTCTTGTGAAGAGAGTCTTTTACTTCGTCCCACAGCGCGGAGGCGTGCAGAGATTTATGGACGACCTCATCCAGCTGTTTGCGGTTGCGAAAGCCGTTCAGCTTGAGCCCGGCGGCCACGTTATCGTAGATGGACATGGTGGGGAACGGATTCGCCTTCTGAAACACCATGCCCACGCGGCGGCGCAGCTGGGTGGCCGAGGTTCCGTTATAAACACTGAGGTCGCCGATGCGCACTTCGCCCTCGACCCGAGCCTCGGGAATGGTTTCGTGCATGCGGTTCAGACAACGAATAAACGTTGATTTCCCGCAGCCCGAAGGGCCGATGAGCGCGGTCGCGTGGTTGGCGAGCACAGTGATATTGATGTCGAACAAGGCCTGAGTCTTGCCGTAAAACGCATTCAGGTGCTCGACTGTAATTCCGACGCCCATAGCTCTCTAAGCTCCTGCCAAAGTTCCGTGCCGTACAGCGATGCGAACCGCGGCGACCGCGGCGACGATGAGGACAATCAAAACCAGCGCGCCCGCCCATGCCTGCCGGTGCCATTCATCAAAGGGCGAGATGGCATAGGTGAAAATTTGCAGCGAAAGGGCTGCGGTCGGCTGGTCCGTCTTCCAATTCCAGTACTGGTTTCCAAATGCGGTGAACAGCAGCGGCGCGGTTTCTCCGGCAACGCGGGCGAAGGCCAGCATGACGCCGGTGATGACTCCGGAGGTGGCCGTGCGCAGTGTAATCGAAAGCGTGGTGCGCCAGCGGGAAACGCCGATACCGTAAGCCGCTTCGCGGATGGCCTGTGGAACCAGGAGCAGCATCTGCTCGGTGGTGCGGGCGATGGTCGGAATCATCATGATGGCGAGCGCAACGCCGCCGGCCAGCGCAGAGAAGTGTTTCTGGCGCATCACGACGAGGCCATAGGCCACAATGCCGATCACGATGGAAGGCACTCCGTTCAACACGTCGGAGACAAAGCGCACGATATCGCCATAGCGGTTTCGGCCGTACTCGGAGAGAAAGATACCTGCGCCGATTCCGAGCGGAACGCCGAGCAGGCTGGCGATGCCAAGAATGACCATCGAGCCGACAATGGCGTTTGCCATGCCGCCGCCAGGCTCGCCTACCGGCTTCGGAGTCTGGGTCAGAAAGGCAATATTGATCGAGCCGATGCCCTTATAAACGAGATAAGCAAAGATGGCGAAAAGCGGCACAAGCACGAGGAGGACGGTGAGCACGGAGATGCCGGTCATCACGTGGTCCGTCACACGCCGCCGCAAGCTGATGGGCGGAATGCTGGCCTGCGGAATGCTTGTTCGCGGACCCATGGCCGCTGCCGAATTGGAGTTCGTATCAGGCATGTTATCTCAGGCAATGCTTCTCGACGGTTGGCCTCGAGTAACGCTCCACACCATGAGCCGTGCCAGCGCGTTGACCACAATGGTAACAAAGAACAGCGCCAAGCCAATTTCGATCAACGCGGAAAGATAGAGGTCGCCGGTCGCTTCGGTGAATTCGTTGGCGAGTACGCTGGCCATGGTGTATCCGGGAGCAAACAGCGACTTGGCAATTTCCGGACGGTTGCCAATCACCATGGTGACGGCCATGGTTTCGCCGAGCGCGCGGCCCAGGCCCAAAATGATGGCGCCGACGATTCCCGCCCGCGCATTGCGCAGCACCCCCATGCGAATCATTTCCCAGCGCGTTGCTCCCAGCGCCAGCGCGGCTTCGCGCTGGTGCTGTGGAACGACGGTGAGCACCTCGCGGGTGATGGACGAGATGATGGGAATGATCATGATCGCCAGAATCACGCCCGCGGCCAGCATGCCGATGCCGTAGGGAGGTCCGCTGAACAGGCCCGTCCAGCCGAGTGTCTTGGCGAGAAACGGCTGCACATATTGGCGCAGTATCGGCACCAGAACGAAAATTGCCCAAAGCCCATAGACAACGCTGGGGATGGCGGCCAAAAGTTCGGTGGTAAAAGAGAGAATTCCGCGCAACCCGGTCGGGCACATCTCGGTAATGAAGACCGCCACGCCGAGAGACAATGGCACAGCGATGATGAGCGCAAGCAGTGAGGAGACGATCGTGCCGTAGATGAAGGGCAGCGCGCCGTACTGATCCGACACCGGATTCCAGTCCGACTGCCAAAAGAACTTCCAGCCAAAAGCGTGCCAGGAGAGCTGCGAGCCCACTACCAATTGGTAAACGATCAAGCCGAGCAGCGCGACCACCGCCAAGCCGCAAAGACGCATCGCCCAGCCAAAAACAGCGTCAGGGATTTCGCTGACCTTCCCCTGCAACAGCGGCTTCGTGCTGGCTTCAACTTTCAGGGCGGCCTTCTGCTCCCGCTCCGGTTCGGGAGCGTTGAAACGCGGCCGGGGCAGGGCTTGATTGGACATTCCGTTTAAGGCTACCAGAGGGTTGTTACAAATCGGTTAAAAAGCGGGGTAGGGTGGTGCCTGAATTTGAATTTTAGAGGTTTCCCACAGAGGTAAATATTCACCGAAAGGAGAAAACGGGAAAATGAGCGCGACACAGCAGTTTGATCTTGACACTACCTTAAGGTATATATATAGTACCTTCAGGAATAAGAAATACACGATGGCTATTGAGTTCAAGCACAATGGGCGCATTTGGCGATGTGATACAGCCGAAGAAGCTATCGAACTGCGCCAGAAGCTAGAAACTGACGACGATGATACTTACGCTTCTGGCGGGGAGCCTGCCGTTGCTAAACCGGATTGGACGCCAGATGCTGTGACCGATCTGCTTAAGGGCAGCGGCGATTTACAGAAGAAATTTCTGCGTTATTTGTATGAGCACGATAAAGCTGTCACAAGCGCAGAGATTGTGAAGGCACTCAAGCTCCACTCCGAGGAGGCCTTCGCGGGAGTTCTCAGTGGCCTTTCAAAGAGGCTCAAGAAAACTGAGCTACAGCCGGGAGATTTGTATTCGGTCACCGTGCAATGGACGACCACCGGGAAGGTTAGGAGATTCAAACTAGCCTCAGGCTTTAGGTGGACAGCCATGCAGTTAGGCTGGCCTGAAACTTGGATTTGAGAAAGGAGAACGATGCCGCCGCCACCAATGACACGCGCAAACATTAAGAGCCGATAGAGACGCGAATCTCTAACGGCCCTGAAACCACAACCACGGCAAGCCGTAATCGTAGCCTCTCAAACTGGATTATCGGCTTGCCTCACCTTCCCGTCAAGGGAAATTGAGGAGCCGAAATGTATACACTTTCCACTGAAAAGAAAATCGCGGTAATCTCCGCCCTAGTCGAAGGCAATTCTATCCGCGCTATAAGCCGCATGACGGGCGTAGACCAGAACACAATCAGTTCACTGCTGCTGCGAACTGGCGAGCGCTGCACCGCCATTCTCGAATCCCGGATGCAGGGAATCCATTGCCGCCATCTGCAATGCGACGAAATATGGACTTACGTGCAGAAGAAAAACCGTCGCGTCCGATCTGGCGACTCGCCTGAGTTCGGCGATCAGTGGGTATTTGTTGCGCTAGACGAGGAAACCAAGCTGGTTCCCTACTATCAGGTCAGCAAGCGCACACGCGAGGCCACGATCCAATTCTTGTGGGGTTTGAAACGGTGTCTCAGCGAAGATCGCTTCCAGATCACTACAGACGGTTATCACTTCTACCGTTCGATTCAGGGAATATTCGCAGGGCAGGCCGACTTCGCCCAATTGGTGAAACTGTTCGGCGATTACGGGCAGTTTGAGTCCACATCCGAAGGGAGGTACTCCCCACCAAGAATCACGGAGATCATATCCAAAATCATCGACGGACGCCCCGACGAAGATCACATTTCGACTAGTTTCGTGGAACGGCAGAACTTGACCATGCGAATGCAGATGCGACGTTTTACCCGCTTGACGAACGCTTTCTCGAAGAAACTGGCGAACCTGAAAGCGGCTTGCGCTTTGCACTTCGCACACTATAATTTCTGTCGCGTGCATTCATCCTTGCGCGTGACACCTGCGATGGCCGCTGGTATCGTTTCGGAGATTTGGCCGCTTCAGACATTACTAGGTTAAGGAGGTCACTGGATGCGATCTTTAGACCGTTCAGAGAATGAGTTCTTGAAAATAAACTTGGGAATGTTTGATCTGATCGACCGTTACCGAAGGGAAAATGACGCTTTGCGAGAGATGTTGCTAAAGCGGGGTCTAGCGCGGCAACAGCTCCGTAAAGAAATGAACGGGATTCTAAAGCATCCAAAACCCCTACCTCGCGTCGATCTGCAATTTCGAGAATTGTGCGAAGGAATGAAAGTCTTTTTGAAGCAGAATCCAGTGAACCAAGCACTCCTAGCAGCCATTCCAGTATCCGAGAAACCTCAGTGACAGCGGTACGCGTCTGTGGCATAATCCTCCTCAGGCGCGGCTGAGAAGGACGCGGCGAACAATTTCCGAGTTTTATAAAAAGGCCCGCCCCGCGAAGGCGGGTTTTCTATTTACGTCGTTGCTCAATATCGAATTGCCTCCAAAGAAGTAGGATATTCGAGATACGATGCAGCACTACTGCAACTGCAAAAACTGCGAGTGCGATTACACCGAGCAGCAGAAGTTCCATTGAAGGCGATTCCCATTCCCTTGTATCATACCTGTCAACCCTATGCTCGAATGGCTCACACTCGCACAAGCATTCCACTGGGCGCAAATCGGATTCTGCATCGCCGTTGGTGCAGGGATAGCTTTCGGAATAGGGTCGATCCTTTGGGTGTTACTGGTTAAGATTTTGGATCGCTAACGCAATCCTCTTGCCATTTGACCTTTACTTCGCTGGCAAATTCAGGCACTACCGCGGGGTAGTGTCTGAAATGTGCATTGAAGCGAAATGAATCGCCAGAACTTGCGCACTGGCATTGCTTTCCGTGCCCCGTAAGGAAATTCAGGAGCATTGAAAATGGCTAACGAATCGGCCCAAGAATCGCTTCAATCGATTCCTCTAACTCTTGAATGCTTGGAAAATCCGTCACAGAAGGATCATTCTTGGCACTACTACGCAGATCGGCGAATAGCGCATGTACATCGGGAGCGCGCTTTTCAAGAGATTCAGTCAGAGCTTTGTTATCCATAGAGAGTTCAAATAGCCGATTCCGCAGGCTGCCGGTTATCTTCGTCAAACGCAAGAGCAGAGCAACGAGCTTCCTCTGATCCGCTTCGAGTGATGTGATTTGGCTCTTGCCGTTTTCTAGATTCCGCCCGGATTCCTTGGCTAAATCTATCAACTGTTCTTTGCTCATGTTCTTTACGTCCATAAATTTGCGTCATCCTTGGATAGAATCTTTCACGCTTGCCAAAGCATGACCATTATTATACTCGGCACGTTTCACGCGGGCTTTAACGCAGATTTCAGACACTACCGCGTCGCTTGGGCTATTTTTGAGTCTTCAGCAGAAGGTGTAGATCCACTGAGGTTTTCCTTCGCGTTCTTGGTGTTAAGGCTCTTCCGGGTTGCGCGACGTGGCCCGGTTGTGAGAAGACTGATCGTCAGACTTATGCCCACTTTTGCCGCCATCGACATCGGATCGAATTCTGTTCGTCTGAAAATTTCGCGCCTGCAAGCCGGTCGGCTGAAAGAAATTCACGAAGACCGCGAAGTCACTCGCTTGGGCGAAGGCGTCTTCAGTGGCGGACTGCTTTCGCCGGAGGCGATGTCGGAAACGGTGCGCGTGTTGCGGCGCTTCAATCGTGCCATCCAGGAATGCGGAACGGATTCGGTAAAGGTGGTGGCAACGGCGGCGCTGCGCGATGCCCGCAATTCACGCACATTTCTGGAGTGGGTGCGCTCGACAACGGGCTGGACGATCGAAATCATTTCCGGACTGGAAGAAGCTCGCCTGATTCACCTGGGCATTGTCTCCGCCGGCCGCCTGGGCGCCCACAGCGTTCTGCTGCTCGACCTGGGCGGCGGCAGTTGCGAGCTCACGCTTTCGCGCGAGGGACAAATCCGCGACACGGTGAGCTTGCCGCTCGGGGCGGTGCGCCTGACCAGCGAATTCCTGCAGCACGATCCACCGCGCAAGAGCGAACTGAAGCGGCTTGAAGAATTTGTAGCGCGGGGGATTACGCGGATTCAACATCGGATCAGGTCGGCACGGGTGGGTGCCGTGATCGCCACCTCCGGCACTGCGGCCGCACTGGTGGCCATGGCCAGCCACCTGTCGCGCCCCGGGAAGCGCCGGCCGGCAACTTACGCGACCCGCGAAATGATACACCGCATTGCCACACAGATCACGCGCCTGACCTTGGGGCAGCGACAAAAGATCCCCGGGATCGGTCCGCGCCGCGCTGAAATCATTTGCGCCGGCGCGGTGGTGTATGCGGAATTGCTGGAACGATGCCATCTCCCCGGCTTTCGCTACTCGGCGCTGGGGCTGCGCGACGGCATCCTGGCCCAGATGGCGGCGGAATACGATCGCAGCACAAGATCGGGCCGCGCGATTGAATCGGAACGGTGGGAGTCGATCAAGCGCGCCGTGGAACATTACCGGGTCGACCTGCATCATGCTTTGCACGTGCGCGATTCGGCATTGCTACTATTTTCCTCGTTGAAATCGGTACACCAGCTTCCAGTGGAGTATTGCGAATGGCTTTCGGCCGCAGCCATGCTCTATGAGGTGGGCGACTACGTGAACCGCAACGGACACCATCGCCACACTTACTACATCATCGCGAACTCAGAAATTCTGGGATACACGCCACAACAGCGGCGCATCATTGGCTCGATCGCGCGCTATCTGGGAAAGTCGCGGCCCACGCCGGGCGACGGCCCGATGAGTGGCTTGAGCCCGGAGGAGCAGGAGAATGTGGAGAAAGCGTCGGTACTGCTCCGCATCGCGCGAGCTTTGCATATGGGGAGGAGCCAATCAGTCGGGAAGGTTGTGGTCTCGGCGCGCAGCGGCAGAGTCGCAATGAAACTGACGCCGCGCGGAAAGGCGAGCGTGGACCTGGAGGTATGGGCGATTGAGAAAGACCGATCCTACTTCCGCGAAGTCTTCGGGCGCGAACTCTCCGTCGCCGCGGCGTGAAGCGTACGCAGGATGCGGGGCGTGATGCACCAGCTGAGGGAGCCGGCATTGCGCCGCATTTCGACTTTGGCCACGGCCCCTTTCTTCAGCTCAACCACGGCTTCGCATCCACTGTCGCCGATCACGCGTCCAAGAAATTCTTGCAGGTTTGGATTGTGCCCCACCAGCAGCATGGAATCCTGGCGGGCGTACTTTTCCAGCATCTTCTGAAAATCCGAGAAGCCGGCCTGCGGACGCAGCGCGTTCTCGATCACCAGTTTGCCTTCGTGCCCCATTTCGTTGCCCACCAAAGCCGCGGTTTGCGTGGATCGTTTCAGCGGGCTGGAGACGATGATTTCCACCTGCACCCCCAGCGCGGCCAGGGCGCGGCCGATATATCCGCATTGCTCGATGCCGTCTTTATCGAGACCGCGCTTTTCGTCCTTCTTCGCGCTGCTCAACGGTTGTCCGGCACTGGCGTGGCGCAAAAAATAGAGAAACATTTCGGAGTAACTATTCCTTTCCGATTAAAGCTCGATCGAGCGATGTCCGTCCGATCAGCGCTCGAGAAGCGCGCCGCGGGACAGCAACCGGAATCTCCTCCGGCGTCCTGATGCCTTCCGCCACGCCAATGAGAAAATCCTGGGCGCTGAAGGCGGCAGAACCTCGCGGAGGCCTCTTGCTGCGCCCGCGCGGCGATTGCCAGGGGCGCAGGTAGCGACCGTCGCTTTGCAGAAATCTTACTTTCACATTGTCGGCGAGGTAGGCGGCCAGAATCTCATGCACCACGCGGTCGCGCAACAACGGGTTCTTGAGCGGGAATAGGACTTCCACGCGTTCGTGCAAATTGCGATTCATCCAATCGGCGCTGCCGAGATAGACTTCCGGCTCGCCGCCGTTCTCGAAGTAATAGATGCGGCTGTGCTCGAGGAAACGGCCTACGATGCTGCGCACGCGGATGCGGTCGCTGAGGCCACGGATCCCCGGCCGCAGCGCGCACATACCCCGCACGAGCAGCTCAATGTCCACTCCGGCCTGTGAAGCGCGGTACAGAGACTGGACAACATTTTTCTCGAGAAGGGCGTTCATCTTGGCGATGATGCGCGCCGGACGCCCGAGGCGGGCATTCTCGGCCTCCCGGTCAATCAGGCTCATGCACTTTTCGGCCAAATCCAGAGGCGCCACCAGTAACGACCCGTAGCTGGGATGCTCAGCGTAGGCAGTCAGAAAACTGAAAACATCGTGAACCGCGCTGGTGATCTCCGGGTCGGCCGTGAGCAGGCTGAGATCGGTATAGATTCGGGCCGTGGTCGCGTTGTAGTTTCCGGTGCCCAGGTGCGCGTACTGGCGGGTTACGCCATCGGGATCGCGCCGCACCAGCAGACAAAGCTTGCAGTGCGTCTTCAGACCCACCAGCCCGTGAAAGACCTGCACGCCGGCATCTTCCATATCGCGCGCCCAGCGGATGTTCGACGCCTCATCGAAGCGCGCTTTCAGTTCCACGACGGCGGTGACTTCCTTGTGGGTCGCGGCCGCCATCAGCGACGGAACAATCAGCGAATGCTCGCTGGTCCGGTAAAGGGTCTGCTTGATGGAGAGCACGCGCTCGTCTTCGGCGGCCGACTGAATGAAAGTCAGGACAGCATCGTAAGAATCGTAGGGATGGTGCAACAGAATGTCGTGGCGGCGCAACTCTTCAAACAGATCGCGGGACTTTGCGGTCAGGCGCAACTCCCGCGGCACATAGGGGCGGTACTTCAAGTCGGGGCGCGCCGCTGCGTCGTAAATATTGAACAGCCGGGAAAGATTCACCGGACCGTTGACCGGGAAAATCTGCCAGGGGTCAAGTTCGAACACCGTGCCCAGGCGCTCGATGATCTCGGGGTCGGCCTCGGACTCAATCTCCATCCGCACCGCGTCTCCCTTGCGGCGGTTGTGCAATTCAGCGCGCACGGATTCCAGCAGACTGCGCGATTCTTCTTCCTGCAGGTAGAGGTTGCTGTTGCGGGTGACGCGGAAGGCGGCGGAAGAAACGATGTCGTAGCCCTTATACATCCGCACCGCATGATGGACGACCAGGTCGGCAAGGAAAATGAAATCGATGGTCCCCTGCGACGGCAGGCGAACCAGCCGCGGAAGCGCCCGCGGAACGGTGACGACTCCGGTATAGGTGAGCGAGGAGCGACGGCGGCGGCGCAGCAACAAGGCCACGCACAACGCCTTGTTGATGACGCGAGGAAACGGATGTGCCGGGTCCACGGTTACCGGGGTGAGCAGCGGATCGAGTTCCCGTTCGCAGTAGTCGTCGACGAATGCCAACGCCGTCTCATCCAGTTCTTCGATGCCGAGGACGCGAATTCCCTGCTCCGTCAGTTCCGGCCGCAGGCGCTCGTTCCAGCACGAATACTGCTCCTCGACAAACTTGTGAGTCGCGTCCCTGATCAGTTCCCGCTCCTCCACCATGGTGATCCCGTCGGGAGTAGTGGAATTGTGGCCGTCTTCCAGTTGTTGCAAGAGGCCACCGACCCGAACCTCAAAGAATTCGTCCAGATTGTTGGCGGAGATGGCCAGAAATTTCACGCGTTCGAGCAGCGGGTTACGGAGATCCCCGGCTTCTTCGAGCACGCGCCAATTAAATTTCAGCCACGATGCTTCGCGGTTCAGGAGTGGGGCGCGATTGCTCAGAGGTTGCCGAAGCATATGGTCAAGGTGGAACGTCGATTGCCATTCGGGAGGCAATTTGGCGGGACAATTCGACCCGAATTAGTATACCAAGCCGGCCCGAGCTGCGGGCTTCGAGCAGCGCCGCCAACAGACATTGGGGATCAGCTCGCAGCTCGTGGCCGGCAGCAGTGGGAAAGAACAGGCGATTTGTCAGGTCACACAGTCTTTCGTCAACGTTGTGCTTTGCCCAGGACGGATTTTTTGCCGATTGGTTCAGCATTGCCGCAGAAGGTGTGCCGCTGACGCCTACGTGTGAAAAGTTTTTCGTCCGCTCCTGGCACACTTCTTCCCAGGAAGGTAAAACGCCACCAGACGTTCCGGCGCTTTAGTGGATCTGCTTAATGGCCGCTTTGACTTTCTCCACCACGTTGGCCGGTAGCGGCGCGTAGCTGAGCTGGCTCGTCATCTTCTGACCGTCATTGACCATCCATTCCAGAAAATCGGCGATGATCTTCCCTTTCTTCGGGTCTTTGGCTTGCACGGGAATTAGCAGCCAAGTGAAGCTGGAGATCGGGTATGCCGTCTTGCCGGGGGCATTCGTAATGGAAACGCGAAAATCGGCCGGCATGGTCTTCACCGATGCCGCCGCTTCGGTCACTCCATCCAGCGAAGCCTTTACGAAATTGCCGGCGGCGTTCCTGATGGATCCGTACGTGATTTTGTTTTCCACGGCGTAGATCAGTTCGACGTAGCCGATGGATCCCTGCAACTGCCGGATCTGTCCGGCAACACCTTCGTTGCCTTTGCCGCCCATCCCGATCTGCCACTTCACCGATGTGCCCTTCCCGACGGTATTGGCCCAGTCTGTACTGATCTTGGAAAGATAATCGGTAAAGATGAACGTGGTTCCGCTGCCGTCGGAGCGGTAAATCACGATGATCGGCTGGTTGGGAAAGTTAACGCCGGGATTGACCTTGGTGATAACAGGATCATTCCAGTTCGTTATCTTCCCCAGAAATATCCCCGCCAGAGCTTCGGGAGTGAACTTGACTTCGCCGCTGATCCCCGGCACGTTGTAGGCGGGCACGACCGCACCGAGCACGGTGGGGATGTGGAGGATCTTGGTTTTGGCCTGCGCCAGTTGTTCGTCTGACATGGGGCCATCGCTGGCTCCGAAATCGACGGTACCGTTTAATACCTGGCGAATGCCGCCGCCGCTGCCGATCGATTGGTAGTTGATCTGCACGTCCGGGTGCAGCTTGTTGTATTCGCTGAACCACTTGGAATACATCGGGTACGGGAAGGTGGCGCCCGCCCCATTCAGAGTGGTCTGCGCCATGACCGGCAGCGCCAATGCAAGACCTGCCAACAGCAGCGCGATGCGATGTATCACTAGACGAGTCCTCCTGATGCTAATTTTAGGTGTGCAAGTTTGTTTTATGGGCGAAATGTTAAAGCAAGGTTACAGCGGGGTGAATTTCTGATGAACGCACTTTGTTTTGCAAGTACTTAGCGGCTGCCATTCTTGTCGAGCCGCGTCAGTTCCCGGCCAAAAAGCGTGTTGTCGGGGAAGTCCCGTTGCAGCGCCAGCAGGAGTTCGCGAGCGCGCGGCAACTCTTTCTCGCGGACGTAGGCGATGGCCAGCAGGATGCGCGCAAATGGAGCGAGCAGATGGCCTTGCGTGGCGGTCGTCTGGAGTTCGGCAATGCCGCCAGCCTTATCTCCCGCAACGCCGCCGAGGCGCAGGATCCAGCGCACGGGAGCGACCATCGATCCGACGATGTAACGGCTGACGCCTCCGGCCAAGTGAGCGTCATAGCAAGTAGGATCGACCGCGAGCAGTTGCGCGGCCCAGGCGGTTGCCTCCTTGGTGTAATGCAGCGACGCCAAATTGCGCTTCTCGATGAGGGCGGCGAAGTCGGAGCGCAAGCCGGCGGCAAACGTCATCGCCAGAAGCGCATCGCGGTCCCGAGCGTCTCGGCCCAGCCTGGACTTTGCCAAGTCTTCAGCACGGCTGAGTTGCTGCTCGAAACGTGCGCGTTGTGCCGGGTCGGCTTCATACTTCTTCCGCGCGCCGAAGGCCGAGTCGTTCTCATAGAACTGCGCTTCCAGCACGCCGAGGCGGTTGAATTCGGAAAACAAAATGCCAGCCGCTTCGCTCGCCGGCCCCATGGGATTCTCGGGGTTCAGTTTTTCCCACGACTCGAATTCTTTTTGCGCGCCGGTAAAATCCAGATCGTAGAGCCGGCCGAATCCGCGATCAAGCCCTGCCGAGGGCAGATCGGCAACCGCCTGCGGAGCAGTCATTAGGAGCACGAGAGCGGCAAGGAGTGCGACCTGAATCCCCTTCGCACTAGGGCCAAGCCGTGGTAGAACACGGATGAGGCGGCATCCCGACATGTGTTGCATTAGATGCGCCTTTCCGCTTTCCGGTGGAATCGAGCACGAATCCGCATCTTCTGGCAAACTGCTGACGGTGAGGACGACCCTCTGTGAGCTGATTCGCGATTCTAATTCGAGGCACCATGCGCCTTCTTAGCCTGTTTGTTATGGTCGTACTTATGAGCGTCCTGATGACATCCCAGACTCTGCCAGCGCCCCAAGCCATAACTGATCCCAAGCAAATCAGCTCCAAGCCCGATGCCCGGGTGGAGAAGAGTCTTTCGATCGAGAAGCTCTACATGACACGCCAGGTGGGAGGCGCGACCTGGTCGCCGGATGGAAAGACGGTCGCCTTCGTCAGCAACCTGAGCGGGCGCAATAATCTTTGGCTGGTGCCGTCCGAAGGTGGATGGCCGATGCTACTTACGGTGAGCGATCAGCGCCAGACCAGCCCGACCTGGTCGCCGGACGGCAAGTGGATCGCCTATATGTCCGATTACGACGGCGACGAGCAATGGGACATTTTCCTGGTTTCGCCGAAGACTGGACAGGTCGTGAACCTGACCAACACGCGCGAGATCGCGGAAGAAAGCCCCGTCTGGTCGCACGATGGGCGATACCTCGCCTACATGGTCAAACCGAAGACGTCTTCAGTGTTCGAGATTGACGTTTACGACACGGTCATGCGCGAGGTGAAGCACCTGACCACCGGAACCGCCAAAGACCGCATGAACGTTGCGCCGATCTGGTCGGCGGATGGCAAGTTCATCGTCTACACGCAGGAACAGTCGAAAGGAACGGACTCGAATATTTTCCTCGTCGACGTTACGAGCGCGCAACGTACGCTTCTGACGCCGCATGATGGCGAGCGAACTTACTCAGCAAACGACATTTCGCCCGACGGCAAACAAGTTCTGATTACCTCCAATGCTGGCGACGGCTACGACAACGTCGGGCTGCTCGATATCGCGAGCAAGAAAATCCGTTGGCTTACGCAAGACAAGTGGGAAATTTCTGGTGAGAGTTTTTCTCCCGACGGCAAGTTTCTGACCTACGCCGCGAACGTGGATGGCAACACCGACATCCACCTGTATGACGTCGCCGCCGGAAAAGCGCGCGCCCTGCCCTTGCCCCAAGGGGTGAACTTTGCTGCGGGCAGGACTTCGCCGTTCACTCGCGACAATTCGCGCCTGCTCTATTACCACACCGGCCCGACTGCCCCCGGCGATCTGTGGGTTTATAAGCTCGCCGACGGCAAGTCGCATCAACTCACGCATTCGCTGGTGGGCGGCGTGCGATCGGAGGACATGGTCGAGCCTCACCTTGTCCACTATCCGAGCAACGATGGTAAGTGGACGATCTCCGCGTTCGTCTATGTGCCTTACAACCTGCCGCACAATGCCGAACACCCCGCGATCGTCTTCGTTCACGGCGGTCCTACGGCGCAAACGATGAACACGTTCAATCGCTTCGTCCAGTACATGGCTAACCAGGGTTACATTGTGATCGCGCCCAACTATCGGGGATCGACTGGATACGGAAAAGAATTTCAGCAGGCGAATCTTTTCGATATGGGCGGCGGCGATTTGCAGGATGTGCTCGCGGCCGCAGACTGGATCAAACAGACTGGCTACGTCGATCCGAAGAAACTCATTCTGATGGGCGGCAGCTATGGTGGTTATATGACGATGATGGGCGTCACCAAGGCTCCGGAGATGTGGGCGGCGGGCGTTCCGATTGTGCCTTTTGTGAACTGGTTCACCGAGATTCAGAACGAAGATCCCGTGCTGCAGCAGTCGGACCTTGCGACCATGGGCGATCTCGAGAAGAACAAGGCGCTTTACGAAGATCGTTCGCCTATCAACTTCGTCGACCAGATCAAAGCGCCGTTGTATCTGTTGGCGGGCGGCAACGATCCTCGCTGCCCCAAGGAAGAAGCGCAGCAGGTAGTGGACGCGGTCAAGAAGCGCGGCGGCGTGGTCGAATACAAAGTCTATGAGAACGAAGGCCACGGCTTCGCGAAAGTCGAAAATCAGATTGACGCCTACAAACGCGTGGCTGACTTTCTGAAAGCGCGCGTTCCGGCAGCGGATTGCAGTTGCTCGTCGAATGAATAGGGCGGTTCTCAGTTCCCGGTTCTCAGTTCTCAGTGAAGGCGGACCGGCCGAGCTAATCGCCGCAATGCTGGGCTCTGGGCTGCGTTACACGGTATGTTTACTCCTAAGGTATTAACCCGTGTTTACCACTACCCCCCTCCCCCCTGATCTCTGGAATCATGGGGTTGCGCGGGATCATCCCGCCAAAATCTAGAGCGTAAAGGACTTATTTTCAAGATATTCCGGAATAAGGACTTAGCTCGATTTTGGGCTTAATTCTATTAAAATTTGGAGTTTTGGCGGCTTTCTGACGCCCTGCTCATCATCTCAAATATGTTATCAAAGAGTTATTGACCCCTTATGGGGCTAGGGCAGCTTTGAGGGCCGTCTTCGGAGACGGGCACACCTCGCGCCTGCCACAGGTCAGGGAATATTGTCGCGGCGATCGGGTTTGATGTCTGTGATGGCGCTCACTGGTTGGATGTGATGAAAAAGTCTGCCAGAAGTGCGCAAGAAAATGGGTCGTTTTGCGCTTGTGGCCTGGGCTACTGTTAGCGGCTGTCGCCCTAAGGTGTTCAGGCACTATCAGATAGAGATTCCTCCTCTTTAGTCCTTGGTATGGTTCCTGAAATGCACATATAGCCCGTCAAACACGGCGGCTCGCCTGTCCTCGGCGATTCGAGATTAGGGCTAGAAAATGAAATTTGCAAATCAAGAGAGGGGTGCTTTGTGAATTGGAAATCCTTTTGCTTTCTCGCGGTATTGGTGGGCCTCGCGATGGTTTTCCCTCCAGGACTGCTGGCCGATGTTCCCGCGGTCAGCTTCACCGGGGTGACTACAAATTACACCGACGGATCATGGAGTTTGGGGTTTGAGTTCTCGACCAACACGGCAGTTAATGTAACCGCGCTCGGGTTCTACGATGCCGCCCAGACTGGCGGTTCTGTGGGCTTGGGCACCTGTAGTGGATGCGGCGAAGTCGGCATCTATAATTCGACTGGTACGCTGCTGGTCTCAGGACTGGCCACCACCTCGGGCACGCTGGTCGGAGATTTCTACTATGTGCCCGTTGCGACAACCCTGTTGGCGGCTGGCCAGGACTACTACGCTGTTGCAGAAACAGCCAATGCCGACTATACGTATTTTACAACCGGCTTCGGCGTCAACTCAAACATTAACTTTATCCAAGACGCGTTCGTATCAAGCACCACCTTGGCCTTTCCAACTAGCAGTGACGGGTATACCGCAGCGGACGGAGGGGCTTGGTTCGGCGCGAATTTTGAGACGAGTGGATCAACTGAAATTCCAGAGCCGGGTTCATTTGTTCTGTTCGGAACCGGAGCGCTTGGAGTGGCCGGTATGCTGCGGCGCAAGTTTCTGGGCATTTGACGGAATCACCACGCCATACGGCCGCAAATTACGCCTCTAGATTTTCTGGTGTGCCTTTTCGTCCCGCAGGGTCTCACGAATTTCTTCGTGAGACCCTGTCTCCGTTGCGACGGCTGAGGCCGACTGTGGAAACGGGCCAGTTATCGCACCGGTGAACCGCTCCACCAGATTCTTGTGCTTTCTTGAAGCGGCCGGAAAGCGGGAGTTAGTTATTGATTCAATTGGGTTTGGCGCGATTCTTCCTGGTATCCTGACACCTCCGTTGATCTAGGCCTTGTGCAGAAAATTGCGCGCAGAGTGAACCTGATTTCTACAGGTGACTTGTATGGGGCAAGCCCCGCTATACACGCGATTTTATCCAGATTGTGCCGAGTGGCGCGCCGCACTGTGCTTTTTCGCTGCTTCCAATCGCAGCATCAGCATGTAAAGCACGATTCCGACGTTGACCACGATGACCAGCAATCGAAACCCATTTGGCTGCCGGTACAGATCGGCGGCCTCGAACGGGATGTAGATGGCGCCGGAGGCAAACGCCAGCCATTCCGCCCAGGGGCGGATGTGCCACAATCCGTAGGCCTCGACGAAGCGAATGATTACGTAGACAGCCGCCGCCGTGGCGACCTTCCACAGGCGCACGTCGCCGAGCCGGTGCATCAAGTGGATAAAGACCCCAACATAATGGTGATGGGGATTAAGGTGAAAAAACTTCAGGAAGCTCTCCGTCGCTTCCCAGATATCTTTGTGCCGCATGGATAAGACGCCGAGACCGGCGAGAGCGACGATGATCCCTTTGACGAATTCAACGGTGGCGACGGTGCGCACGCCTTTGATGTGTCCGGGATCGTGGATTATGGGATGCATCTGGCGAAAATTGATTTCCGATATGCGGGGCCTGATCACGGATTCATTCTAAAACGCGGCCCCTAAAGGGGCATTTTGATTGCGAAGATCTTGCGGTATCGCTAAAGCGATACCCTGATACGAAGCTCCTGATTCTCAAACTTGCTGGCGGACGCTGGCACGCAACTCCTTGACGATCTCCAGAGCGGCTTGGTGGGCGGCGGCGCCCTGAGTGACATCAAACGAGATCGCCCCGACGCGGGCATGGCCGCCGCCGCCATAGCGCTCGCAGACCTTGGCGAGATTGACGGTGGGCTCGCGCTTCGACCAGGGATTCGACCCGACCGAAACCTTCACCCGGAATGAACTCTTGCTCAGTCCGACGCTGTAGATCGAGTCGGGATGGAGATAGTACGGAATGAACTTGTTGTAGCCTTCCTGGTCGAGGTCGGTGATGTCGAAAAAAATCGTGCCGTCTTTTTCTCTGGTGCGCTGCCGCAAAATGTCGATGGACAGTTCGTGGCGTTCGAGCAGCGGCGGCAGGACGGCGGCGACGAACGGCTCCTCGAGAATCTTGGCGAGAGGATGGTAAGCGAGCAGAGGAATCAGCTTCTTGACGAAGTCGCGGTCACTGGAGGCTTCGATGGCCAGGGTCAGCTTCATGGCCGGAGCTTTCATTTCCACCGCCGACTTCGCGTCTTCGTAGAGGGCGCCGTCCACAATGTCGGTCCAGTGGACCAGCTCCGCCACCGGGCGGGGATCGAAGCCGAAGCGTTCTTTTGCGATCATCGCAATAAAACTTGTGCAGGACTTGAAAGCCGGGTCGTAGAACTTGCGGTTGCTCTGATCCTGCTCGAAGTGGGCGGCATCGGCTGCGGAAAGAAAAGCGCTTTCGTGGTGGTCGAACCACCAGGTAATTTTGGGCGAGCTGGAATACTTGAAATCGACGATGGCATTCTCGTCGCCGTCGAACTGGCGCTCGTCGAAAAGGACGCCGGCGCGATGCAGCAGGCCGGAGTACACGAAGTCCACATCGCTGCGGATTCGTTCCCGGTAGAAACGGGAGAACAGGGCGGCCGAGGAAGCGCCGTCAAAACACTTGTCGTGATAAAAGACCCGCACTCGCAAAATGGCTGCCCTTACCCGTTTGTCGTTGTTTCTCCGGGCGTGTAGTGAAAAACAAATAGAGTTGCTGGTTTGGAGAATTATGTCAAGGTGGATATTGGGGTCGAATCCTAAATTAACCAGAATGGCGCCATTTTGTAATTTTGCAATCGGGTAATTTGGTAATTTGAAGGCGAGACTTCTATGGCTGTTAAATTGCAAAATTACCCGATTACCAAATTACAAAATCCTAGCCCTGCGATCATTTCTTGCGGCGGCGTATCTTAAAGTCGAAACTGACCACTCCGTTCCAGTCACGCAGCGCCACGATCGAAATAGTCCGGGTCAGGTTGTACTCCACCTGGATGATTTGCTGGTTGGAAACGGAGACGTTGGTGCTGTAGGTGAGGGTGAGATTGTTCACCACTTGCTGCTCGACGGTGACCTGCGGCCCTCGAACCACGGCGGTTTCACTGGCCAAGCCCTGGGGATCGATCTTGACGCGGCTCGCTCCGAACAAACGCTGGAGGCGGCTGTTGACGGTGCTGTTGAGGGCTTGATTGATCAGCAGGCTGGAGGCGTCTCCGCCAAGCCCAAAGGATCCGGCTGACCCCGCAGCCGCCGACTCCTCCCGGGTGCGGCCGAGAGCCAACAGGGCGATGACATCGGCTTCGGGAAGCTGAGGCTCGGACTGCCAGGTGATTTTCAAGCCGTTGGGAACGGTGGCGTCACCGCGGAATTGCACCGTGATGTCGTAATCGCGCACTCGCGTGGTCGCCTGCAGATCGATGATGGGCTGCGTCTTGGCTGGATTCGCGAAGGTAACATCGCCGCGCTGGAGCTCGTACTTGTTCCCATTGAAAGTGATTTCTCCTTCCAGAACTTCCACCCTTCCGAGAATTGCCGGACGCTCGGCGTTGCCCCGCACCCTGAGGTCGGCGTTACCGGAGAGCCTGGCGGCGGCCGTTTGCATCTGCAGTTCAGGAGTCGTCACCACGTGAACATCGAGCTTGAGGCGGCTCTGTAGACTATCGGTTTGCGTCAGGACGACGGTCTGCCTGCTCTTCTCGATATAGGCGCCAAAGTCAAATCCTGGAGTGACGGCCAGCTTGGTGACGACCACATCCCCGCTCAGCAGAGCGGAATTCGTGCTGCCGGTGAGCCGGACGTCCGCATTCGCGGTGGAACTTACCCCCGGGGGATAACGCAGGCGAACATCATGGGCAGTCGCGCCGAAATCGAGGAGGAACGCGCCGCTCTGGTAGGTCGCGGAGCCGGTTAGCGCCACGGTGCCGCCGCCGGTGGTGCCGCTGAGGTTCTCGATCTGGATGCGGTTGCGATCGAAAAGCAAGACGCCGTTCAGATCGCTAAGGCCGCTGGGAAAGTCGTTGTGACTGACGAAGGTGTTCTTCACTTCTAGACGCCCTTGCAGCACGGGCTGCGAGAGCGTACCGCTTGCGTTGAGGTTTACGCCCAAAGTGCCGCGCGCCAGGATTTTGGGATTGAGAGCCTGCCATAGCGACATATTGACCGAGCCGTCCAGACGGAGGTCGAGCTCTTGAGCGCCGGCTAAATGCGCCTGGCCGTGGGCGGTGAAATCGGTTCCACTCCCCGCCAGGTGGAGGTTTTCGACGAGCAGGACTTGATTTGCGATCTCGAGGCGAATGGGATCGACATTCTGTATCTGCATGTGCTCGACTTCGGCGCTGAAAGACTGGAGCTCGGCGGCGGCTTTTAGATCGCGTGGAGTGCGCAGGGGACCGCGAACGTGGAGCGTTCCGTCCAGCGTAGAGGGTCCCGTGATCTTTCCCGGCAGGTAAATGCGCAGCAGCGAATTGGCACTCAAGTGATGGAAGGCCAGGTTCAGATCGGCAGGAAAGTCATGGTCACCGTCTAATCCGATGCTCCCCAGAATGGTCAAGTCAGCTTTATCTTTTTTATCTTTATCTCTATCAAAATCAAAATCCGAGTGTGCATTGAGATCGAGCTGGCGTCCGTGAGTGACCGCGTCGACGTAGAAATCTCCGGCGCGCTCCTTGTCCAGGGCGAGATCCTTGAGATGGACGTGCGCCTCGATCGAAGGCTGCTCGGGAGTTCCGCTGGCTCGCACCGTGAAGTCGGCGACGCCATCCGCGGTGAAGCGGCTGGTCTGCAGGCGCGGAAAACGGGCGAGATCGAGGTTACGTCCGGAAAGATTCAGGCGAAACTCGTTCTTCGACAAATCATTGTTTGGCGTACCGATGTTTGACGTACTGATGTTCGACGTACTGACGGCGGCGCTCCCGGAAAGTGGGGCACCGTAGGCAGTGGCATCAATGTTGTTGAACTGAAGTTCGCCACCGGCGAGGCGTAGATCGCTTTTCAACCAAGGAACGTCCACGCCGTAGGCTTTTCCGTTGTGAAGCTCGAGGTGTCCATCCCCGTGAGGATTGGCGCGCGTGCCTGAAATGGTGGCGGACAGATCCAGAGTGCCAGCGAACGGACCAACTGCGGCCAATTGAGCAAGCTCTGCCACGTCGGCGTTGCGGAAGTCAAAGTGCAAAGTAAAGGGAGCGCTTTCCGGCAGCGCACCCTCCGTAAGTGCGGTACTGGCGTCGAAGTGCGCCGTGGTGTGGCCATGGATGACGGACCCATTGCGCGCGGCGAAATGATTGGCGGAAAACTGGAGGGTGGTGGAGAGTGCGTCCCAGTGAACCAATCGAGAGGAGACTCGTTTGGTCGCCGGCAAGGTCGTGTCAAAGTCGTAGACTTCGAGATTTCCGTTGACGGAAAGCGCAGAGAGTTTGCCGCTGGCATTGCCGGTAAGGCTCGCCCAGCCGTGAACGGTAAAGGGCAAATTGGGCGATCCGTAGGCCGCTTCGAGCAGCGGTGTCCACTCCCTCAGGTTGTGGCTGGTGAACGAGAATCGTAGGGATGGGGATGAGGCCGGGGCTAGGTTGCCGGTGGCGGTGATTTCAGAGCCTGGTGTTGTCAGGTGAAGTTGGCTCACTTCCAACTCGTCGCGCGATCCGCGATAGATGCCATCAATCTGGCCACGCACTGGGATCTCGGCCGGGGCCGGCTTTAGCGGCGGCGCAATGTCAAGGTTCAGGCGGGTCTCCGCGTCACGGATCGAGCCCACCCAGAGCATCTCAATCTTGCCGCTTGCGTTTCCGGAAAGGTCGAGGCGATCCAGTGGAAGGTTTTTTGAGCTGAGCAATTGCAAGCCTGGGAGCAGCGGGAAGGCGGCCAATTGCAGACGCACGGAACCGCGCTGAAGACTTCCGGGCGGCACTCGTCCGACCACGTGACGACGCCCGGCGGCCGGCGACGGTTCGAGCGGGCTTTCCAACGAGCTTTGGAGCGAATTCTGCCAGTTCGTCACGTCGGCATCGCCCGTTAGATCGCCGCCGAGCAAATTCGCCTTGATCGAGGAAACGTGGAAGCGCTCCGGGGTGACAGAGTAGGCTGCGTTGAAGCGGCCATTCTGCATCGACAGCTTGCCGTTCGACCATTCGATGTCTTTGGCCTGCACGGTTCCCTGGTTGGCGAAGTCCCGCAAGCTCCAGGAAACTCTACCCTCGAATTGGGCTGTGCCTTTGTGAACTTGCGCTTGCCGCAACAGATACGCCAGTTCGCCGAGGTCCGCAACGCCGTGATAGTCGCCGCTCAGATGGGGATTGTGAAAATCCAACAGGTGGCCCGCGAAGTGAATTTCAGATTTTCCGGAAGTCACCGTCAAACTGCTGATGTCGGCGCGTCCGCGGGCCAGAACCAGCGAAGCATCCGCTCGCAACGCAAACGAGGGGTACTGCTGGAAGCGCGTGGCGACGCTTCCCGCGACTACATGGGCTTCATATTGCCGCCGCAGCAAGGAGTAGTTCAAAAGCAGCGCGAGGTCGCGGGCGTCAAAATCGAACGGCATTTTCTTGTCTTCCCAGAGGAGCTCGCCCCGCTGCACCTCGATGCGCGAAACCGAGAGCGAGATGAGTTGCTCCACCGGCCCCTGATTGGAAAAACGGCTCACTTGCGGCGAGGGAACGTTGGTGGTGCCATCGGGATAGGCAATGATGTGGGCGACCGGATGCTCGAGCACCAAAGAATGCAGTCCGATGGTGGTACTGAGGAGCGAAATGATTTTCAATTCCGCCTGCAGACGGTCGATCCGCAGAAACGGGATCTGGTCCGAAGCTTCGCGACCGTGGATGGTCAGGTTGCGAGCGTCGATGCGCAGGCGGAACGGGATGGTGTGCAGTTCCCCGAGTTCGACGCGGCCGCCCGTGATTTTCTCAACCGACGCGACCACGCGGCGGCGGACCATCTTCTGAAAGGAATCGGTAGTCACGTACCAAGCGAGCAGGCTGAATGCGATCAGGCTGAAAACGCAGAATGCCAGAAAGAGTTTCCACAGGATGCGGCGGCGCACGGGAGGAACAGGCTCGGTCGAGGGTTCGGTAGGGGGCTCGGACGGGGGCTCGGACGGGGGCTCGATCGGCGGTTCGGTCAACGGTTCTGCTCTCCGGCCCTGGATTCAGGCGTCGCGATATGGCTCCCAGAGCGCAGACTCGCCAGCCACCCCGAGAGCAGTTCGTTCATTTTTTTCTCAGCCAGTAAATCTTTGATTCGGCCAAAGACTTCGGGCAACGGCGTTGCGCGACTGCCGGCCTTTTTCATCTCCGGCAGCAGTTGATCGTGGTAGTAGGTCTCCACCGCGTGCTGATCGATCTGAATCGAGGGCCGCAAACGGTCTTCCACGAGCTTCATGAGCTGGATCTGGTCGCCCAGACGTTTCTCCAGCGAGCTTTGGGTCAGCCCATACCGTTGCAGCATGGCACGCCAGCCGTCGTCGGTGGCGCAATCAGGATGGAGCTTGCAGACTTCCTTACGGACTTGGTTACGGAGTTCGGCAACGCGGGCAGCAACCTCGTCGGCGGGAGCTGGTTGAGACGGCCGAACCTGTTCCCGCAGCAGCTCCTGATCGATCAGGCGATCGAGAGCGGCGTTGCGTTCGGCCGAGGTGAACGAGTCCGGATCGCGGGCATTCGAAAAGGCTTCGAAGGCCACTTCCTGCTCCCAATCGCTCTGCAAAACCACGTGGCCGTTGACGTTGGTGACTACACGATCGACGATCTGACCGCCCACTGAGGAGATCGCCAGCGCCATGCTGAGCGCTAGCGCAAGAGCGCAATGTTTCCCGATTTTGATGCTTGCCGGTATTGAGCCGGGCTTCCCCGCCCGGCCTGACCCTTCGACTGCGCTCGGGGCAGGCTCGCGAGGGCGCCCGTCGCTCCACCACATTCCGCGCTTGACGATGCGGAGTTTCATCAGAAAGATTGCCCGACGCTGAACGAAAAGTTGAAATGCCCGGCGCGTTGGTAGCCAAACTGTCCGACCTGCTGCCCAGTCACGGTGTTGGTCGTGATGTTGGTGTAGCTGGGAAAGTACGGTGGATTTAAATTGTAACCGAAGTCGAAGCGCAATGGTCCGATCGGCGTCTGATAACGTACTCCCAGGCCAACGGCCTGCGAAGCATAGTTGTAACTGCACTTCAGGTGCGTGACCTCCTGAAAGCAGAAATCCTGGCCTGGCTGGTGAAAGCGTCCCAAGCTGGGGAACATTTCCTGGGGCCGCGCAAAAACATTGCCCATATCCTCAAAAACCGTAAAGCCGATGTTGTCGCGAAGGTAAGGCACCATAACGTTTGGAAAACGCATTTCCAGACTGTTGAGGAACACCGCGCTGCCGCCAACGGGAAATCCAGTAAATGGGTCGCGCGGTCCTGCCTGATTTAACCCGAAGCCGCGATTGGAGTTGCCCCCGCCGCTGTAGAAGCGCTCCGGCAGAGGAATAAGAGTTTCGCCGGCTGCCACTGTTTGCGCCGGATCCAGCAGGACCGTGCTTCCGAAACGGTTCTCAATTCCGACGGTGGTGGAACGGGCGAAGACGAATCCTTGTCCCGTGCTGCGATTTCGAAGAAACGTGTGATAGGTGGAGTTCTTGGCCAGAAACCGGCTGAAGTCGGCCTCGGAGCCAAAATAGCTAGCGGCAACGCCGCCTTCGACGGTGGTGTAGCTGCCGCGCGTGCTTTCCAAATCGCTATCGCGCCGGTTGCGAATGTAGATGAAGTTGGGAGTCCCTACCCGGGTTGGCTGCGAGAGAAGCGGGATGAGGTTGCTGGTGACCTCAATATTGCTGGCCTCGACGCGGCGGTAACTGAAACGGTAGGCGAAGGTCGTCAGTTCGCGGTCCTGCACTTTGTACAGCACTTGCAATACCTGGAAGGTTTGCTCCAGACGTTTCGAGGTAAAGGTGGAGACGTCTACGGTGTTGTCGTAAAGCCCAGTGGAGGTAAAACGAAGTTTGTCCAGGTTGAACAGTTTGGGAATGTCGTAATTGATGAGCGCTCGCTGCTGCAGGCGGCCGAGGTTGCCCTTCATGGTGATGGTCTGATGGCGACCGCCCACGTTGATGCGGTTGACCCCTAAGGACACCATGGGGCTGACGCCGGTCGCTCCGAGTGGCTGATTGACTCCGTATGAGGGCTGTCCGGTCTGGAATTCGAAACCAACGCCATAATCGAAGGTGTAGCGATCGGCTTCGCTCGTGGTGACGAGCACGTTCTTGCGCGACTCGGTGCCGTCCGGGTTCTGGATGGCCGTATCCACCTGCTTGAAAAGGCCGAGGTCGTACAGGCGGCGCTGACTCTCCAGCATGTCCTGCTGGCTGAGGGGCGCGCCCGGCTGCACCCGCATTTCCCGGCGGGCGACTCCGGGGCGGGTGTGGTGCAGGCCATCGAGAAAAACCTGGTTGACAAAAAATTGCTCGCCTTCATGAATCGTGAAGGTAACGCCAACCTGCGGCAGGTTGCCTGGCGACGGAACCGGCACGTAGGCGACGTCGACGGTGGCATTCGGAAAACCATTGTCGAAATACTTGCTCAGAATCATGTCGCGGTCATCCGCCAGACTGGATTCGTCAAAGCCCTGTCTTTCCTCGGTCTGAATTTCGGGAAGCTGTTCCTGCGGAAGCGTATAAGTGCCCTCGATGCGGACCCAGGCCACGCGCGTCTGCGGGCCCTCTTTGACAACGATCTGGATCGCCAGCAGCGAGGGATCGCCCTGATACCCGGTAACCAGTTTGCTGTTGACTTCGGCCTGCCGGAAGCCACTCGCCCGATACAGACCCTGAATATTCCGCACATCTTCTTCGAGCCAGACTTCGCTGTAACGCCCGTGACTGAAGAGGCGTCCGGCGGCTTGGTTCTGCATGCGCGCGCGAAGCTGGTCGCCGGAAAAAAATCGATTGCCAGAAATACGAATAGCAGTGAGTTTGTGACGGTCCCCGGCATTGATGGCATAAACGACCTGCACATTCTTGCCGTCCTGCGCGTTGTGCTGGCTCACGCTGACGGTGGCCTCGAAGTAGCCAAGGGTCTGAAGATGGTTCTGGACGTTGCGCCGGCCTTCGTTGAGTAGATCATCGTCGACCGCGCCTTCTTCATAGATTGGCACCAGCCTTTTGAGTACGCGCTGGCTAAGTCGGAAACCCTCGGCGACAATCTCCACCACCGGACCGCGGTCCACTTTGAAAACGTAATCCACAGTGTTGCGCTCGGAATGGTAAGTACGGTTGGCGGCCGAGACCTGGGCGAGCAGCCGGTCCTGCTTCTGATAGCGACGGCGAATTCGTTGCAGAGCGCGCGTAATGCGATTCGAGAGGACGGGATCGCCGGAATGCAGCTTGGCGATGTCCTTGAGCTCTGCGATGGAATAGCCGGCGTCGCCTTCCAAGGTGATCTCTCCGACTGCAGCGCGCGGCCCGCGGACGATATGGAAGGTCAGGTTGACCTGGTGTTGCTGCTCGTCGCGCTGTTCGGAGATCGTCACTTTCGACCGGTGAAATCCATTTTCTTCCATCACTCGTTGGATACCTGCCAGGGCGCGGTCGATTTTTTCAGGAGCGTAGAGCTCGCCGAGTTGCAAGCGGGTGGCGCTTGCCAGTTGGTTCGCGGACGGATTGGTGGAAACGCCTTCCATCGTCAGCATGCCTACGAAAAAATTGGCGACGGTCAGAAAGCGCAGCCGGACGCCGGCGGTTTCGGTGCGATCCGCTTCGGCCTGAATATCGGAAAAGCGTCCGGTGGCAAAAAGAGCTTGCATCGCGTCGTGAAGGGTTTCGCGCGTGAGAGGTTCGCCAATCTTGAGCGGAGTGGCCGCCAGCAGCGCAACCGCTTCTTCCGGCGGAACGCCCGGCAACTCGATCTGATCAATCGCCAGGCCGAGATAGGGCGCGATGGTTCCGAACTGTGCGCCGGACTGTGAGGGCGATTCGGGGAGTTGCTGCGGGGCGGGTGGCGAGCTCTGCCCCCAACTTGCTCCGTGCGCGAGCAGCAACGAAACGACCAGCACAAATCGGACGCCGAACCAGGAATTGCTGTGACCGCAGGAAGCTGCCGAGCTTCGCTCGGCTTGGACGGGCGAGGGCGCCCGTCCCCACACGAGCAAGCCATCCCGAAATTCAGGCTGGTCGAACATGAAATCTTTCGGGTTCGATGAATCGCTCAACGGCACACGTTGCTCGCAAGAACAAAGTTTGACGACCGGAACCTATAATACTGGTTGGGAAGGCTGGGAAAGGTAATCGCTAAGGTTATTGCTTTGGAAATGGACGACCGTTACTCGCGGCAGGTGTTGTTTAAGGAGATCGGGGCGGAGGGGCAGAAAAAGCTGTCGCAGTCCCGCGTGGTCATCGTCGGAATCGGCGCCACCGGTTCTGCCCTGGCCTCGTTGCTGGCGCGTTCGGGCATCGGGACGCTGCGGATTCTCGACCGCGACTATGTAGAGACCAGCAATCTGCAGCGGCAATCACTGTTCGATGAGAACGATGCGCGCGAATCGGTGCCGAAGGCGATCGCGGCGGCGCGGCAGATTGCACGCTTCAACTCGCAAATCACCGTCGAGCCGCATGTTGCCGACCTGACCCCGGCGAATGTCGATTCCCTGCTTGGCGGCTGCGACCTGATCCTGGACGGTACCGATAATTTCGAAACCCGCTACCTGGTCAACGACTATGCGGTGAAAAACTCCGTGGTGTGGATTTATGCCGCAGCGGTCGCGAGTTATGCCGTGACCATGAACATCCTGCCCGGCGAAACGGCATGCCTGGCCTGCATCTTTCCAGAAGCTCCCCATGGGACCGTGGAGACCTGTGAGACGGCCGGCATTTTGAATTCTGCCGTGAACCTGGTGTCGTCGATTGCGGCGGCCGAGGCGCTGAAGTTTCTGGTGGGCGCCCGTTCAAAAATGCGGCGGACGCTGCTGTCCTGGGACGTCTGGACGAATGAACGGGCGGAGTTGGCAGCAGGTCATCCGCGGGCGGGATGCCGAGCCTGCTTGCGAGACTTTGTTCATCTGGCGGGTGAGGGGCGGCCTCACATTACGTTGTGTGGCAGGAATTCCGTGCAGATTCACGAACGGCAGCGGCCGGTGGACTTTGCCGAGCTGAGCACCCGTCTGCAGCCTCACGGCAACGTTCGCCACAATGAGTTTGTGCTGAAGTTCTGGCGCGAGCCGTACGAAATGACGCTATTTCCCGACGGCCGGGCGATCATCAAGGGGACGACCGACACGGCTATTGCGCGCAGTCTGTACGCCCGGTATGTAGGCAGTTGAGAATGGAGCGACGTGCGTCCCTTCGGCAAGCTCAGGGCAGGCTCTCGCCCGTCCAACAATACCGAGGCCGGGCGGGGACGCCCGGCGCCCCACTAGAAGCTGGACTAATCCATTGCAGGTTGTGCGCAGCAGTTTTCACCAGCCTTGATCACGAGGCGGGTAAGAGTTTCAGCGGTTTAGCCGAGAGCACCGCGTATCTCCGAACATTCTGGCTATCTTTGGCCCAGCGGGGAACTGGCCAGCAAACTGCACTTGCACCAGGGAAGTGTTAGCCCCCGTGGAGGCAGTATGCGACCCTATTTGGTTCTGATGGCAGTAGTTTTGATGGCAGTAGCGGCTTTTGGGCAACAGCCCTTTCCTCGCCCCGGCGCTTGCTTTTATGGATGCGGCCCGTTTATCCCGCTGGTGACCACGCCGATGGTGTCCCTGCAAACGGTTTCGCCGAATCCGGTGGGAGCGAGCAACGCCACCACAGGATTAATCGCCGGCGCAACCAACGCGACCCTTTCGCAGGTTCAGGGATCGACGAGTTCGGAGTACACCGTGGCCGTGTGGTACGAGGGTGGCGGCGCTCCACTGACGACTTCTCAGGTCCACCTGTGGCCCGAGCAGGTTGGGCGCGAAAGTCGTCCTATGCACGGCGCGATGCGCGAAGAGCGTCCGCGTGAAGACCATGTGCGCGGAGAAGCCCGCAGCTGGATGTACTTCACGGGACGGGAACACACTTCGGACGCGGCGCTGGTGGCGAGCGAAGCGAAGGGCGTCAGGAAGGCCGCTCACGTCTATGACAACGACGACGTCACGCGCCAGAATGACAAAAATGGCGATGTGAAATACGACGGCAAGACGGAGAAGATGTAGAAGGCGGCTTTTAGCCTTTAGCTCTTAGCTCTTGGCTGTTGGCTCTCGGTCGCGACCTTGCTGCCGCGACTGGGAGCCTTTTTGTTTTTGTCCCGAACTAATCTTCAAGCTTCCGCACGGAATTGTGTTTTCTTCGGTAGAATCCTGCTCTGTGGTTAAGGAAGAATCATGCGCAAACTGATCGTCACCATCCTCTTGATGCTTGCTTGCTCAGTCGCTCTCATCGCCCAAGCTCTCTCGCCCCAGGTGCGCGGCTTTGTGAAGGTGGACGCGCCCGCAGTGGCCCTAACCCACGTGCGCGTGATTGACGGCACGGGTGCGGCTGCCCGGGAAGACCAGACAATCGTGATCTCCAAAGGAAAGATCGAGTCGGTTTCCGACGCCGCGTCGGCGAATGTCCCGAAGGATGCGAAGGTGCTCGACCTGCACGGTTACAGCGTCATCCCCGGTCTCGTGGGCATGCACGACCATATGTTCTATCCCATGGGCAACGGCATCTTCGGCGAGATGGCATTCAGCTTTCCCCGTTTATACCTCGCCGGCGGAGTGACGACCATTCGCACCACAGGTTCGATCGAGCCCTACACTGATCTTGAGCTCAAGAAGCAGATTGATAAGGGCGAAACGCCCGGCCCGAAGATCCAGGTTACCGGCCCGTATCTTGAAGGCGCAGGCAGTTGGGCGCTGCAGATGCATCAGCTTTCCGGGCCTGACGACGCAACGAAGACCGTCAACTTCTGGCTGGATCAGGGCGTCGACAATTTCAAGGCTTACATGTTCATTACTCCAGCGGAACTTTCCGCTGCCGTGAATGCGGCCCACCAGCGTGGCGCCAAAGTTACCGGACATCTTTGCTCCATCGGTTTTCGGGAAGCCGCTTCCATTGGCATTGACGACCTGGAACACGGTTTGCTCGTGGACACGGAATTCTTTCCCTGGAAAAAGCCCGGCGAGTGTCCCGAGAAACTCGACTATGAGTTCATTTCCAAGCTGGATGTAGAAAGCGGTCCGCTGCACGACATGATCCTGGACCTTGTTCAACACCACGTCGCAGTTACTTCGACGCTGCCGGTATTCGAGATGGGGGTTCCGGGACGTCCCACGATCCAGCAGCGTATTCTCAATGCCCTATCGCCCGATGCGCGCAGCTCGGTACTCAACAACAAAGTGCGCGCCAGCGATGCAAGTGTGATCCGGCAGCGATACCACGCCGACTCGTCGCCCTGGCCCGCCGCCTTCAAGAAGGAGATGGAATTCGAACATGCTTTTGCGCAAGCGGGCGGGTTGCTATTGGCCGGACTCGATCCCACCGGCATGGGAGGCATAATCGCGGGCTTCGGGGATCAGCGCGAGGTGGAATTGCTGGTTGAAGCGGGATTCACGCCTTTGGAGGCAATTCACATTGCGACCGCAAACGGCGCGCAGTTCCTGGGAGAATTGGACCGCGTCGGCACCATCGCTCCCGGCAAGCAGGCGGATTTGGTCGTGATCAAGGGCGACCCATCGAAGCAGATCGACGACATCGAGAACGTTGAGACGGTATTCAAAGACGGTATCGGCTACGATTCGGCCAAGCTGATCGAATCGGTTCGCGGCGTGGTCGGGAGCCGATGAACGAGCCCGATCTGAATTCCAGCCGATGCCGTTTTCTACCATTCATTCTGCAACTCGCGCGGCAATCTGCTATCTTCGTCGGTTGATTCTCTCCACACATACCATGCAGGCGCCGCTCGGCGCCGAGGATGAGTGCCTCGATGGTTGATACTGCTTGGCTCGAAACTGCACGACCGGAACCGTCTCGTCTTTACCGCTGGACTGTGCTGCTGTTCGTCAGCCTGGCGATGGGCGGCAACTACTATATCTACGACAGCATTAATCCGCTGGAACGCATTTTTATCGAGAAGCTGGGTTTTTCCGCGACGGCGTTCGGGTGGTTGAACTCGTCCTATAGTGTAGCCGCGGTTTTGACCCTGCTGATCGGCGGCATCATCATTGACCGAATTGGCACCAAGAAGGCGATTACGTTCTTTGCCGTAATTTGCCTGCTGGGAGCGACACTGACCGCCGCGCGCGGGCAGCCCGGCGTGATGATTGCCGGCCGCACCGTGCTTGGTCTGGGCGCCGAATCCATGATCGTTGCGGTCACGACCGTGCTCGCCAAGTGGTTTAAGGGCAAAGAGCTGAGCTTCGCCTTCGGGATCAACCTCACCATTGCCCGTCTGGCCTCGGTGGCGGCTGACAACTCGCCGACCTGGGCGAACAAAGCGTTCTATCCTCAGGGCCCGGCGGGCGAGCCGAGTTGGCAGCGACCGTTGTTGATCGCCGTCGGCGCCGGGCTGATGGCGGTAGTCTGCTCGGTCATTTATTGGGTGCTCGAAAGCCGGGCAGAAGGCCGCTACCAACTGGGACATGCCGGTTCCATCGACAAGCTGGAGTTCGGGCAGGGTTTTCGTGTTCGCGGATTGCCGCACCGTCAAGCTGTGAATAAGATTTGGCACGCTCTTAAAGAGTTTTTTCGATTCAATCCATCGTATTGGTTCGTGGTCGGGCTCTGCTTCACCTTCTACTCCGCAATCTTTCCCTTTCGTACATTTGCCATTGACTTCTTCACCAACAAGATCCTGGCCACCCATGGCGGCATAAGCGCTTCGGAAACGATGCGGGTACTGGCGCACGAGCGGGCGGGAATGTTCAACAGCCTGCTTCCCCTTTCGGCCATGGTTGCGACTCCGCTTTTCGGACTGCTCTCCGACAAGATCGGAAAGCGAGCGTTTTTGATGATGTTCGCCTCGATTCTGCTGATGCCGGTCTATCTGCTGATGGGATACACCAATGTTTCGCTCTTCGTACCTGTCTGCATGATGGGCGTGGCTTTCTCGCTGATTCCGGCTGTCATGTGGCCTTCGGTCGCATATATCGTCGACCAGTCAAGATTGGGTACCGCTTACGCTCTGATGACCCTGATTCAACAGATCGGGTTCTTCATCCTGAACCTGCTGATTGGCAAAGCCAACGATTACGCCCACGCAGGACTGGATAATCCGGGGGGATACGGGCTCGGCATGTGGATCTTCTCCATCCTCGGCTTCGTCGGGCTTACCTTCGCCATTCTGTTGCGGATTCGCGAAACCGGTCCGCACGGGCATGGGCTGGAGACGATCACGGCAAAGGGATAGCAAGCTGGGGAGTGGAAAGACGGGCGTCCTCGCCCGTCCCGCTGCGCCCTCCGGACGGGCGAGGACGCCCGTCTCTCCACAAACCGGGTTACGAAAGTTCTAGGGGCCAACTCCACCGGGTACTTTGGCGGATCGATTCATCCGGCATGCTACGGTTTTTGGTATTCTGACAACTTAGGAACGGTCGAGAACGCTTCCGCGACTGGCTCGGCAAATTCGTACAACGAAAAGAGTTTGAAGCCGCATCTGAACGGGTAGCGGCCGGAAAAGGTGATTTGACCGACCCGAAGCAAGGCATCACAGAAGCAGAGGCAATTGCGCAGGCGAAGCAAGGCCACGAAGCTGCGTTCGAAGTCTTGTATCACCTGCACAAACGCCGCGTGTACTCGCTATGTTTGCGCATGGTCTCCAATCCCGCGCAGGCCGAAGACCTGGCCCAGGAAGCATTTCTTCAGCTATTCCGCAAGATCAGCACGTTTCGCGGCGAGTCTGCCTTCTCCACCTGGCTGCACCGCATGACGGTCAACGTCGTCCTGATGCAACTGCGCAAGAAGGGACTGCCGGTGGTGTCGCTCGAAGAGACTCTGGAAGCCGACGACCAAGCTCCCAGAAAAGAATTTGGTACCAAGGACGTGAAACTGACGGGCTCCGTCGATCGGCTGCAATTGCAGCGGGCGATTGACCGGCTGCCGCCGGGCTATCGAACGGTTTTTGTGTTGCACGATATTGAAGGGTTCGAGCATAACGAAATTGCCGAAATAGTCGGATGCTCGATTGGCAACAGCAAGTCGCAGCTTCACAAGGCACGATTAAAGCTGCGGGATTATCTGAAGTTCATGAGAGCCGAAAAGGCCAAGACTGGTTAATGGAAGTGCGGTATTGGGGAGAGTTTGCTATGAAGTGTTCCGATGTGGAGCGAGTTCTGCCGGAGCTCCTCGACGGCGCGCCAGACAGTGCGTTGCAGACTGAATTTGAGACTCACGTCAAGTCATGTCCGGCTTGCTCGGAGCTGGTCTCGGACTTGAATCTGATCGTGAGCGAAGCCCGGGAACTGGCAGCAAGCGAAGAACCGGCGCCGCGGGTGTGGGTGCGAATTGCGGCGGAATTGCGCGCTGAAGGGCTGATCCATGAGCCCGAACCCACACCGATTTCCGCGCCCATACGGCCCATCCTTCTCCCAACTTCTCCTCAACGGCGATGGATCTCGACCGCGTGGTGGCTGGCGCCCGTGGCGGCGGCGCTGCTGGCGGCAGGCTCTTACGTGGTAAGCCATAAGCCAGCCTCGCAAGTGGCGAAACAGCAAGCTCCGGCAACTCCGGTGACGTCCCCGGCTCCAGCGGCGTCCCCAGTTCTTCCAGAGACCCCGGCGGTTACGACGGCTTCGGCGCCTACCCCGGCTCCGCAACAACTGGCGCAGAAATCGGCTAAGCCAATAGATGCGGCAGGACCCACGGTAGAACCGGCGCCAAGCGCGGAAGATCAAGAATTTCTGAGCGTAGTTTCTACCCGTGCCCCTTCGATGCGGGCCACGTATGAAAATCAATTGCAGGCGGTGAATGCCGATATCCGGGAATCGCAGGCCTACTTGGATCGGAATCCGGGGGACGCAGACGCCCGGCAGCATCTGATGGATGCGTATCAACAGAAAGCACTTCTTTATCAGATAGCGTTGGATCGTATTCAATAATGGAAGGGCGGACCGGCATTGCCGGCCGCAGGGGCGGCGTTTTATGGTGAGTCTCCAGCAAGCGAGTCTTCAGAAAACCACGGTCGCAACTTTGGTTCTGGCAAGCTGCCTGGCGTCGGCGGCTCTCGCCGAGACCAAGAAGGAATACCGTTTCACGGTCGGCCCCAACGCGAATGTTTCCGTGGATACGCAGTACGGGGCGATTTCGGTAAAGCCTGGGAGCGGCAATCAGGTCGTGGTGACGGCCACGCTCAAGTCGGACATCGTGGAAGTCGACAACCAGCAAAATGGGAACCGGATTGAAATCGCGTCACACCTGCTGCGGGGCGTGGACCAGCAAGCGGGCCAGGTCGACTACGAATTGCTGATTCCGCCCGACGCTACCCTGAATCTCCATTCTTCGACCGGTCCGCTGTCGGTGGAGCGGTTGCAGGGCGACTTAACCCTGGAAGGCACGGATGCGGTGGTGAATGTTCGCAACGTCGGGAATGGTCATGTGCACGTCCGGACGATGCGCGGCCCGATCACGCTGACCGATGTTCGCAACGGCCACGTTGAGATCGCTTCCATCAGCGGCGACATCCATCTAAAGTCGGTCACGGGACCGCTGGTGCAGGCGAATTCCGGCAGCGGAAAGATTTTCTACGATGGTGATTTCGGCTCCGGCGGCGACTATCGGTTCACCACCCACACCGGTGATATCGAGGCCCTAGTGCCGGCGGACGTCTCGGCCGATTTCCGAGCGCACTCGGTGCTGGGGCGGGTGCAGCACGACTTCCCTCTCCAACCCAGGCACTCCCGGTTTTCCGAGGAAGTGGGACGTTCCTTCGTTGGCACTACCGGCAAGGCAGCATCGGAAGTCGTGCTGCGCTCTTTCAGTGGTAAAATCCGCCTCAAGCAACGCTGAAGAGAATCAGGTGTCAGGTCCTAGGTGTCAGGTCTCAGGAAAATCGAGACCATCCTGACACTTGAGACCTGAGACCTAAAAACTTAGACCTATACAGAATCAATGGGAGCAGATGGGCGCGGACCCTGGGCTGACAACACGCCTGGCGACATCGCCCTTTATATGCCCGGGAGTGCCATGGGAGTGCGCGCGGTGTTTCTGGTGGGATTCATGGCTTCCGGCAAGAGCAGCGTGGGGCGGGAACTTGCCCGGCGGCTGAACTGGGATTTTGTGGACCTGGATGCGCGAATCGAATCCCGCGAGCGGCAAACCGTTCCCGAGATTTTTCGGGACAGAGGGGAACCCGGGTTTCGGCTCGCCGAAACCAGCGCGCTTCGCGATCTGACGGAATCGCTGGAGCGCGACACCGTGGTCGCGCTCGGCGGCGGAACCTTCGCGCAGCTAAAGAACCGGGAGTTGCTGCGGCCTTGGCCCTCGGTATTCCTGGATGTCCCGCTGGACGAACTCTGGCGCCGAAGTTTGGAGGACGCGACGAAACGGCCTTTGCGAAAAGATGATCCGACCGAGTTCGCCCGTCTATATGAGTACCGGCTGCCGTTCTACCGTCAGGCGAGCGTGACCGTCGTAACCTCCGGTAAAGATCTGCCGTCCCTTTGCGCTGAGATCGAGCGTACTTTGCAGTTTCGGGGAGGCACTGAGGCCGAAGGCTCGTCCCCGGCCCGCCCCGCTCATTTCGGAACAGGAGAATCACAGTGAAGTTGTCTTTGTCCTATCGGCTGCTCGCTTTCATGATGGCGCTGGTTTGGTGCATGGCGGCATGGGCCACTCCCATGCCAAAAGAGAAGGAGAAGGAACATGAGGGGAAGGAAGTCGACTCCGGTTCCTTCGGCGTGTTCCAGAGTGGCCATCGGGTAGGAACCGAGACCTTTTCGATCTATCAGACCGCCCACGGCAGCGTCATCCAGTCCGAATTCAAGACGGAGAATGCTCCCACCGAGGCCGTGCAAACTTCCGACATGCAGCTTACCGCGGGCGGGGACATCCGGCGTTACGAGTGGAAGGAACTGAGTCCGGAGAAAGCAGAATCGGTGGTGCTTCCGAATGATGATTTTCTGAATCAGAAGTGGAGCGCTGGGCCGCAGGAGAAAGAACACGAGCAGCCCTACCTGCTGCCGGCATCGACCAGTATTCTGGACGACTACTTCTTCGTTCACCGCGAGGTACTGGCCTGGAAGTTTCTAGGCACAACTTGCAAACAGGAAAAAGGGGAAGTGCAGTGCCCGCTCAAACAGCGGACCCAGTTCGGAACCATAAACCCGCACCAACATTCTTCGGCGCCGATCAGCGCGGAGTTCCTCGGCCGGGAAAAGGTGAGCCTGAAGAATGGGCCGCAGGACCTGATCAAATTGGAGCTGAAAAGCGACGCGGGGACATGGCAACTATGGCTCGACGATCAATTCAAGGTCATGCGGATGTCCGTTGTGGGAGAGAATACCGAAGTGGTCCGCGATTAGGCGGGAGGGGCAAGACAACGGCCGCTGAAGGTCAGCCCCTTTCGGAATTGGATTGCTCTCTATTTCAAGCCGTACGATAGGAGTGGGCACTTGCAAGAAGTCGTTCGCGGGAGCGAACTGGTTGGGATAACTCTTGACGATTCTTGATTCACGCACGTCGCGCGTGCTGTTCACGGCTCTCCTGTTCGCCTTGGGGCTGGGCTTTCTCTATGCGGCGCGGCGGACCCTGATTCTCTTCCTTTTCGCCATTTTTTTTGCCTATCTCATTAATCCCGCAGTGGGGCGCCTGGAGAAACTGGTGCGCAGCCGCGGCTGGGCGATCGCGATCATTTATTTCCTGCTTCTCGTTGCTCTGGGGGTGTTCGGCTCCTTTGTGGGGCCGCGGATTGCCCGGCAAGGCGAGCGCTTGGGAGCGTCGCTGCCTGGACTGATGGATCAGGCCGGCACCGGCCAGCTCTCCGGCCAGATCCGCCAGCTTACCGCGCAGATCGGAAAGGAACACGGCTGGACCCAAGATACCCAGAAACGTATTCAGAGTTTCTTGCTGAATCACCGGGAAGACATATCCAGCCTGGCGAAGCGCATCGGCGTTCGCGCGGCCGAAGCGGCGCAGCAAGTGTGGTTGCTGTTTCTGGTGCCCATCCTCGCCATTTTCTTTCTGAGCGATGGTAGCAGCTTCCATGAAGTGTTGCTGGCGCTGGTGCAGTCGCGCTCGCAGCGCGAGTTTCTGCAGGATGTGTTCCAGGATCTGAACCAGATGCTCGCCCAATTCATTCGCGCCCAGTTGACCCTGGCGGCGTTTTCGCTGGTGGCGTACACCGCATTTTTGGGTGCGATGCGAGTTCCGTACGCGCTGATGCTCGGTACTGCCGGAGGCGCGATGGAGTTCATCCCCGTGGCCGGACCGCTCGTGGCGGGGGCTGCGATGATGGGCGTCGCGGTTCTGGCGGGATACGCGCACTGGGCCTTTCTGCTGTTGTTTTTGCTCGTCTGGCGGCTGATACAGGACTACGTAATCTCTCCCCGCGTCATGGGAGGCAGTGTGGAATTGCACCCGCTGGCGGCTTTGTTCGGGGTTCTCGCGGGCGGCGAAATCGCTGGAGTGCTCGGCGTCTATCTTTCCATCCCGGTGATGGCCGGATTGCGCATCGTCTGGCGCCGCTGGCGCATCTATGCCGAAAAACGCAAGTTCGGACCTCTCAACGAGTACTCGTTTCCCCAGGAACTTGGCCAAGGCCGAAGCTAGGCCGCATCGTCTGGCCTTTCAGTATCGGGCCGCGACCTCTATTCTTCACACTTTCCATGTTCCGATTTTACGCGGTGCCCGCGGCGGCATTTCCCGCAGAAATTTCGCTGGTATAAAATCACAACTTATCTTGTTTATCAAAATATGTCGAAGAAACTTCCTGTAGGGATCCTCGGTGCCACGGGCATCGTCGGGCAGAGATTTATCCAAATGCTCGAACATCACCCGTGGTTTGAAGTGTCGTGGCTTGCCGCTTCCGATCGTTCGGAAGGCCGGCCCTATGCCGAAGCTACGCGCTGGCGTTTGAAAACTGCCATTCCCGCTGACGTCGCCAAAATGACAGTTGCGCCCGCTAAGCCCGAAGGTGCCCCGAAAATTATTTTCGCCGCCCTCGATGCGGCGATCGCCCGCGAACTGGAGCCGCAGTTCGCCGCCGCCGGCTGTGCCGTTGTCTCGAATTCGAGCGCGCTACGCATGCAGGCTGACATTCCGCTGGTGATTCCCGAGGTCAACGGCGATCATATCCAGCTCATCGAAACTCAACCCTGGCGGCGCAAATCCGGCGGCTTTGCCGTCACCAACCCCAACTGCTCGGCCATTGGACTGGTGCTGGCCCTGGCTCCGCTACATCGTCGTTTCACGCTGGAGACGGTGATGGCGGTCACCATGCAGGCGATCAGCGGCGCCGGATATCCGGGAGTCGCTTCGCTCGATATTCTCGGAAACGTCATCCCTTACATCGCCAAGGAAGAAGAGAAGATGGAAGAGGAGACGCAGAAGTTGCTGGGGACGCTGAACGGTTCGCGCGTAGATCCTGCTCCCTTTGCCATGAGCGCGCAATGCAATCGCGTCGCCGTGGAAGACGGCCATACTGAGTCGGTTGCGGTTCGACTGAAACAGAAGGCGCAGCCGGAGGAGATGATCGCCGCCTGGAACGATTTTCGCGCCGAGCCGCAGCAACTGCGCCTGCCGAGCGCACCCGAGCAACCTGTCGTGTACATGACTGCGGCGGACCGTCCGCAACCGCGCTTCGACTGTGACCTGGGCGCAGGCATGACCACCTCGGTCGGCCGCTTGCGCAAATGCAATGTGCTCGACTGGAAGTTCACCGTGCTTTCGCACAACACAATTCGCGGCGCGGCCGGTGCTGCTTTGCTGAACGCCGAGTTGCTGAAAGCGAAGGGATACCTCGGGTGAGACAATTCTCCGCCAGCCCCAAGGAGCACCCCCGCCCATGATTGTGATGAAGTTCGGCGGGACTTCCGTAGAAGACGCGAAAGCGATCGACCGCGTTGCCCACATCGTCCAGGGCCGGTTGGCGGACCGTCCTGTGGTGGTGGTCAGTGCCATGGCTAAGGTCACCGATTCCCTGCTCGCCATGGGCAAGGCTGCCGGGGGCGGCGATCGCAAGACCGCTCTCAAAATGGCGCGCGCCTTGCGCGAACGCCACTATGACACCGCTGGAGAGTTGCTCGGCACCGCCCTGTTCACCGAATTTCACGGCGACCTGGGCGCCGACTTCGAAGATCTGGACGAATTGCTGCGCGGCATTGGCGCGGTCGGCGAAATTACCCCCCGCACCTACGATTACGTTGCCTCTTTCGGCGAAGTGCTTTCGAGCAAGATCGTAGCGGCCGCTTTCGTCGCCCGCGGATTGCCGGGTGCGCACGTGGATTCGCGCAATTGTCTGCTGACCGACAGCAGTTATACCCGCGCGATTCCTCACTTCGAAGAAACCGCCGAGCGCCTGCGCAAGAAGGTCCAGCCTCTGGTCGAGGCCGGCAAGGTTCCGGTGATGGCCGGATTCATTGGTACGAATCGTGCCGGCATCACCACGACGATCGGCCGCGGCGGATCGGATTTTTCCGCAGCCATCTTTGGCGCCGCTCTCAATGCTGAGCGCATCGAAATCTGGACCGACGTCGACGGCATGATGACCACCGACCCGCGCCTTTGTCCTGATGCCCGCCGCATCAAGGCCATCAGCTTTGACGAAGCCGCTGAACTTGCCTACTTCGGGGCCAAGGTTCTGCACCCGGCAACCGTGCTGCCCGCGATTCAGCAAAACATTCCGGTCTATGTTCTGAACTCGCTGAACCCGACCTGCGAAGGGACGAAGGTTACGGCGCGCGCTCCGCGCTGCGCGAATATTTTCAAGGCCATCGCGCTCAAGAAAAAGATCACGCTGGTAGAGGTCGCCGCGCCGCGCCGTCTGCTGGTGCGCGGCTATTTGAAGTCTATCTTTGAGGCCTTCGATAAGCACGAAGTGGCGGTGGACGTAGTTTCCACTTCCGAAGTCAGCGTCTCGGTGACGGCCGAGACCAACGAAGCCATCCCGGCGCTGGCCGCCGATCTGGCAAAATTGGCGGACGTGAAGTATGAGGGGCGGAAGGCGATCGTCTGTCTGGTGGGCGAGAATTTGCGCCACACACCCGGAATCGCCGCCAAGGTCTTCGGCATTCTTGAGGATGTGAAGATTCGCATGATCTCCCAGGGCGCGTCCGAGATTAATCTGACCTTTGTGATTGAAGAAGACGACGCAGCCGAGGTGGTCCGGCGCCTGCACCACGCATTTTTCGCCGAGGCCGATCCGGAAGTATTTGCTTAAAGTCGTTGTCACCGCCGAGACGCCGAGGACGCGGAGAAAACCGAGAACGGGAGCTAGACATTTGCTTTCCTGATTTTCTCTGCGCTCTCGGCGTCTCGGCGGTGAACGGGTTCTCCATGAATCTTCTAATTCTAGGCCGTGGCAAGACAGGATCGCTGGTTGCTGAAGTGGCGCGCTCGCGCCGGCATCACGTGCGAGTTCTCGCGGCTGCTGAAAACGCCGGGGCCTGCGCTCTTACGCCCGATTCGCTGGCCGCTACCGACGTGGTGATCGACTTCACCACGCCCGCGGCGGCCGTCGCCAATGCTGAAGCCTGCATTCTCGCGAAGAAGAACCTCGTGGTCGGAACCACCGGCTGGTACGACCAATTGCCGCGCTTGCGCGAAATGGTGCTCTCGGCAAAGACGGGCTTCCTTTACGGATCGAATTTTTCCATCGGCGTGAACCTATTCTTCGAGATGGCCGCGACCGCGGGGGCTGCCCTGAAATACGGTTACTCGGGCCAGATTTTCGAGCGTCATCATGCGCAGAAAAAAGACGCTCCTTCGGGCACTGCGATCACGATCCAGAAGATTGTGCGCGAGTCGGGAGGCCGGGAAGTCGAGATCGTCTCCTTTCGCGAGGGTGACGCGGTCGGCATGCATGAGGTGGTTTTCAATTCCGCAGGCGATCGAATCTATTTGTGCCACGACGCCAAGTCGCGCCGGGGATTCGCCGAGGGCGCGGTCCGGGCGGCCGAGTGGCTGGCGGGGAAGACAGGTTTCTATGAGTTCCGCAACGTCTGGCGCGAGCTTTAGAGCGCTCCCTGGATTCGGTAAAACCGCAGGCACTGCCGAGCTTCGCTCGGCTTGGACGGGCGAGGGCGCCCGTCCCCACTACGAGCAAACCCTGCTCATGCAAGCGCTCGCCAGAAGAGTTATCCTTAACCCATGCAACTGCGAGGCTGTGGTACCGCTCTGGTCACACCGTTCTCTCAGGACGGCGCTGTCGACGAAAACGCACTGCGCAATCTGGTCGCCTGGCAAGTCGAATCGGGCATCGACTTCCTGATTCCCTGCGGCACCACAGGAGAAACGCCTACGCTCAACCACGATGAGTGGCTGCGCGTCATCGACGTGACCATCGAAGTGGTCGCCGGACGCGTGCCGATCATCGCCGGCGCCACCTCCAACTCGACGCAGGAGGCTGTGGCCAAAGCGAAAGAAGTGGCGGCGCGGCCGGGCGTCAACGCCATCCTCACCGCTTCTCCGTACTACAACAAGCCGACGCAGGAAGGCCAATACCGGCACTTCCGTGCGATCGCCGAAGCGGTGGACAAGCCGGTCATCGTCTATAACGTGCCCGGCCGCACCTCCGCCAATCTTGAACCCGCGACCCTGGCGAGGTTGACCGAGGTCCCGAATATCGCGGGCGTGAAGGAAGCTAGCGGCAACATGACGCAGATCGCCGAGGTGCTGAACTCGGTGCCAGAGAGTTTCCTGGTGTTGTCTGGCGACGACGCCGTCACCTTGCCGGTGATCGCGCTCGGCGGTGTGGGCGTGATTTCGGTTGCGTCCAATGAAATTCCACACGAAATGGCGGCGATGACCCGCGCCGCTCTGAACAACGACTGGCAGACGGCGCGCACTATCCACCGCAAGTATCTTCCGCTGATGCTGGCCAACTTCATCGAATCGAGTCCGCTGCCCGTGAAGGCCGTGCTCGCGATGATGGGCAAGATCGAAGAAGTCTATCGCCTGCCCCTGCTTCCCATGCGCCGCGACACGCGATCGAAGTTGCAGAAGATCGCGACCGACGCGGGATTAATCACCCGGCCTGCAGCTCCGCCCGCCGCTGCCTCCGAATTCTATATTTACGAGAATTGGGCAGCGGGCCCGCACAAAGCGATGCTGCACCGCGCATCCTGTGGACAGTGCAGTTCCGGCAAAGGACGCCCCGCCGGGCACGATCCCAATCATTCGCGCTGGCATGGACCGTACAGCAATCTCGCCGAGGCGCGCGAGGCGACCCATCAGATGCCCGGCGTGCTGATCCGCAGCGAATGCAAGTGCGTGGCGTAAAGGCAGCTCTTAGCGTTTAGCTCTTAGCTTTTGGCTCTTGGCCTCTGGTTTCTCTAGATCCCCTATGTCAGATTCTCTATCTGCTTTGAAGTCGGCCATTGAACGCTTATCGGCACGCGAAACGATCAGCAACCCTGACGAAGCCCGTCCCACTTTTTTCGACTTCCGCGGCGCTCTGACTCGGGGCGAGGTTCGCGCCGCTGAGAAAGTCGCCGGACGCTGGGTCGTCAATGCCTGGGTGAAGCAAGGCATCCTGCTCGGCTTTCGTCTCGGCGAGTTACAGGAAATGTCGGACGGCGACGTGCTCTCCTTTGTTGACAATGACACTTTCCCAGCCCGCCGTCTGACCGTCGCCGATCGAGTTCGCCTGGTGCCTGGTGGATCTTCTATCCGGGAAGGCGCCTACGTTGCACCGACGGTCATCTGCATGCCTCCCATGTTTATCAACGTCGGCGCCTACGTGGATGAAGGCTCGATGATCGACTCGCATGCCCTGGTCGGCTCCTGCGCGCAGATCGGCAAGCGTGTGCATCTGAGCGCCGCCGCACAGGTCGGAGGCGTGCTGGAACCGATCAACGCCGCCCCGGTGATCATCGAAGACGATGTGCTGGTCGGCGGCAATTGCGGAGTCTACGAAGGCACGCTGGTCGGCGCCCGCGCCGTGTTGGGAGCGGGAACGATTCTGACCCGCTCCACGCCGCTCTATGATCTGGTGCGCGGCGAAATCTATCGCGCGTCACCGGAGCGGCCGCTGGAAGTTCCGGAGAATGCCGTCGTCGTTCCCGGCTCGCGCACCGTGAAAAAGGGCAAGGGCAAATCCGACGACTGGAACCTCTCGCTCTATACGCCGGTGATCGTAAAGTATCGCGACGAGAAAACCGAGCGCGGGATCGAACTGGAAGATTGGCTGCGGTAGAAAAGCATCAACGGGTGTGCCCGCTGGTTGCTGAAGCAGGTCAAGATGACAACATCGCCGAAGGTGCGCCCGGAAGTTGTATTTGTTCCGCCGCAAACCTGCGCCGCGCTTCGAGATGCTTGGCGCGGAAATGCGCCCGCGCCCGCTGGCCCCACGCTCGCACGAAGTAGTAATTCAATGCGCATCCGATGGCCGAGCTGGTAATCGGAATCAGGCGACCTGCCCACTTTTCCACCACTTCGGCGCCAGCCCTGACGGCGATCCGCTGGATCACGCGCGGCACGAAGCGGTTGACCACTTCTTTCTCCAGCAACTCGCGGCTGATGTCGACCCCGGCGGCGCTGGCGGCGGCAATCCAAAGCTCGGCAATTTCGTCGTCGGTGTTCAACTCGAACCCATAAATCAGGCTGAGCTTCTGGATGGTGCGCATGGTAATGGCAGAGAGAATGCCGAGGTCCGGTACGATCGTTAGAATTCCGCCGAGACCAAATCCAGCTCCCTCCGCGGCCGCCAGCTTCATGCCGCCGCGGATCACCGACTCTGCAACATCATCGAGGCGCTCCACCGGCAGCGTATAAACGCCATGAAAGGTGGCCAGCGGTAACCCGTGCGCCACGCGCAACTGCATCAGGAAGCGTCCGGGATCGACCCTGATCGTTTCGTAGGCGCGAGTCAGGCCCCCGCGGATCGCGCCTTCAGCGCGCCGCCGCATCCACGATTGTTTCTCGTCAGGCATCTCTGAGTATGAGTTTATCAGCCGGGCTTGACGCCGCCTCCAAAAGCAGACGGGGCAAGCCCCGTCTCTACACGAACCTCACCGTGTGCTAGCATCGACTTTACTAATGTCAAAAGGAAAACTGCATATTGTTCCGCTAGGCGGACTGGGCGAGTTCGGTATGAACTGCATGGCCATCCGCTTTGGCGATGACATCATCGTGGTTGACGCCGGGCTGATGTTCCCCGAAGCCGAGTTGCTGGGCGTTGACATCGTCGTACCCGACATTTCTTACCTGCTCGAGAACCGCAAGCATGTGCGCGGCATCGTGCTTACGCACGGCCACGAGGACCACATCGGAGCACTGCCGTGGATTCTCAGCGAACTGAACGTTCCCGTCTGGGGCACCGAGTTCACGCTGGCCTACGTCGAAGACAAGCTCGACGAACACCAGCTTCTCGACGACTCCGACCTGCGCGAAATTCGTCCCGGAGAACGCTTCAAGGTTGGGCCTTTCACCATTCATCCACTGCAGGTAACGCACAGCCTGGTCGATTGTGTGGCGCTCGCCATTCACACACCGCTTGGCGTCGTGCTGCATACCGGCGACTTCAAGGTCGACCCGACGCCCACCGATAACCGCCTCTTCGACCTGCACGGTTTCGCCGAGTACGGCAAAGAGGGAGTGCTGGCGCTGTTGCAGGATTCGACCAACATCGAGCGCAAAGGCTACACTCCGAGCGAGCGAGCGGTTCGCCGCAAATTCGAAGAGGTGTTTGTCCGCACCAAGCGGCGTCTGTTCATCTCCTGCTTCTCATCCTCGATTCACCGCATCAAGCTGACCGTCGACATGGCACGGGAACACGGCCGCAAGATTTGTTTCATTGGCCGCTCCATGAACAATTCCTCCGAGATCGCCGAAGACCTCGGTTATGTCCAGATCCCCGAGGGGATGCTGATTCAGCCCGGTGAAATGAAAAACTTCGCCCCTGAGAAAGTGTGCGTCCTCATCAGTGGCACGCAGGGCGAGCCCATGTCGGCGCTGTCACGGGCGGCAGTGGATAATCACAAGCACGCCAAAATCGAAAAGGGCGACACCGTCGTCCTCTCATCGCGCGTCATCCCGGGCAACGAAAAAGCCATTTTCCGCATGGTGGATCACCTGTTCCGCCGCGAAGCGTTCGTCATCTACGACGACGGTTCTTACCCGCCGATCCACGTCAGCGGACACGCCAGCCAGGAAGAATTGAAGCTCATCATCAACCTGGTGCGGCCCAGGTATTTCGTCCCCATCCATGGCGAATACCGGCAGCTTAAGTTACACGCCGATCTCGCCGCGTCCATGCACGGCTCGGTCGGCAGCGTGCTGCTGATCGAGAGTGGAGACGTGCTCGAAATCGATGAACTGGGCGCGCGCAAGGCTGGACGCGTCAATGTAGGCCGCGTCTGCATCGATTCCGGCTCCCGCGCAGACGTGGTCGAAGACATCGTTATTAAAGACCGCCGTCACCTCAGCGAAGACGGCTTCGTGATGCCGATCATCGCCATCAACAAACTCACTGGACTCGTAGAAACTTCGCCCGAGATTGTGACGCGCGGATTCTCGCCCGGCGAAAACGGCGTGATCGAGCGCGCCCGCGAGATCGTCATGGAGACCCTCGATGCCTCCAGCGCCGAAGAGAAAGCGGACTACGGAGTAATCAAGGAGAAAATCCGCACTGACCTGAAGCGCTACATCTCGCGGCAGACGCAACGGCGGCCGCTGATTATGCCGGTGATATTGGAAATCTAGTTCGACCGCCGCTCTATGTGATCGGGTTCTTCCACCGCAGCCCTGGAAAGCGGGCAAAATCCCGGTCCGCCGTGTGCAGCACAGCTCCATGCTCAATCGTGATCGCCGCGATCTCCGCATCACTCACCAACGGGCCTGAGGCCTGTCCCTCCAGGATCATTTGCCTCAACACCGACCAGTGCTGATCCGCCGGCACAAGTATTTGTACATTCGGTTGTTGCAACCACTCATCTACGACTTGCACGGCTTGCTGCAGGCTGACACGCATTCCCGATAGTCGCCGATTCGTGATAACCCGTAGGAACGCAGATACGCTTTGCCAGGGCAGTCCCACGGCTTCTACTCCCGAAAGCGCTTCCTCCAGCCAAGAACGGCTCTTCTTGTGGTAGGCCGAATCGAGATCGTAGGAATAGATCAGGAGATTGGCATCAATGACGATCACCGATGATCCGGTCCTTCCAGGTATTCCAATAGCTCTTCTACTTTTTCAAACGGAGGCAGACCCAGATTCCACGGCTTCACCCGGAACGGCTTCCGGACGGGCTGCTTCGAAGCCGTCAATCCCATCCGCAAAAATCGATTCACCGCCTCTTTGAAAGAAGAGCCAGTTCGCCGAACTTCCTTCTTCAGCAACTGGGCCACGTCGTCATCCAGCGAAAGGGTTGTCCTCATGTTTTGATGCTATACCATTAGGCATCATGATGTCAATGTTTATAACGTCAAGATGTACTACGTGGCCGCTCTTGCAAAAAACGAACGGACAAGGCACGCTCAAATGCAATGGTTTCTATCGACGACATTCGCGCAGCTCAAAACCTCCTGCACGGCATCGCCGCCCGCACGCCCTTGTTCGAATGGACGGACACGACGGATCAACGCAAGCTCTACCTCAAGTTGGAAAACCTGCAACCCATTGGTGCTTTCAAACTGCGCGGCGCTTATAACAAAGTCGCATCCCTTAGCGACGAAGAACGCCACCGTGGAGTCATTTCTTATTCGAGCGGCAATCATGCGCAGGGCGTGGCCTACGCGGCGCGGGCGCTTGGCGTGAAGGCTATCATCGTCATGCCGGGCAATGCTCCGAAGAATAAGCTCGATGCCACCGCAGCGCTTGGGGCGAAAATCGTCATCGTCGGTCCCAGCAGTGAAGAGCGCCGCCTGCGCGCCGAAGAACTTGCCGCTGCGCACGGCTACGCGATTGTGCCGCCCTACAATGACGAAAAGATTATCGCCGGCCAGGGAACGGTCGGGCTTGAGATCCTCGAGGATCTCCCCAACGTTGAAACCGTGCTCGTCCCCGTCGGCGGAGGGGGATTGATCGGCGGCGTCTCGGCCGCCATCAAGCTCATTAATCCCAAAGTGAGGGTGATTGGCGTCGAGCCCGAACTTGCCGCCGATGCGCGGGCCAGCCTGCGCGCCGGCCGCATCGTCTCCTTCGCGTCGGAGCAAGTCTCGCAGACGCTGGCCGACGGCCTTCGCACCCAGAGCATCGGCGCAATCAATTTCGAACACATCCGCGCCTATGTGGACGACATCGTCAGCGTGACGGAAGACGAGATTCGCGAGGCCCTGCGCGCTTTAAGCGCGAACGCGAAAACACTGGCCGAGCCGAGTGGCGCCGTGGCCGTGGCCGCATTTCTTTTCCACGCCGACGAGTTGCCCAAGACAAAGATCAACGTGGCCGTGATCAGCGGCGGGAACATCGACCCCAAGTTGCTCGCCGAATTGCGGAAAAGTCAGAAGTGAGAAGTCAAATTGCAGAAGTAAAACCAGAGTCGTGCGGCGGACAGGATACACTTCTGCAATCTGACTTCTGACTTCTTCAATCTTCGACTTATTGCGGAGCTCTGAACCGTGATTCGCTGGCTCGATCAGTTCTTTGAACTCTCTCACCGCCAGACAACCGTCCGGCGCGAAGTTGTCGCCGGACTCACCACCTTCTTCACGATGGCCTACATCGTGGCCGTCAACCCTGCCATCCTGAAAACTGCCGGCATGCCGGCGGGCGCTTCGCTCACGGCCACCATTCTCACCGCTATTTTCGGAACACTGCTGATGGGCTTCTATGCCAACCGCCCTTTTGCCATCGCTCCGTACATGGGCGAAAACGCTTTTATTGCGTTCACGGTGGTTCATGTGCTCGGCTACTCGTGGCAAAGCGCGCTGGGCGCGGTGTTCCTGGCCGGAATCCTCTTTATCCTGATGACTCTGCTCCGCCTCCGCCAGTGGATGGTTGACGCCATTCCCGCCACGCTCCGTTACAGCTACGCCGTCGGCATCGGATTGTTCCTCACCTTCATCGGGCTGAATCAGACGGGCATCGTCACCATGGGATTCCCCGGGGCGCCGGTTCGGCCGGGCCATCTCACCTCGCTTTCCGTCCTGCTTTCCATTTTTGGTTTCCTGCTGATGACGGTGCTCACGATTCGCCGCTTTCCTGCCGCGATTCTTAGCGGAGTTCTCGTCACCGCTCTTCTCAGTTTTGTGACCCGGGTCGCTCCGGCGCCGGCCGGCTGGGTCAGCCATCCGCCCAGCCTTCAACCTGTCTTTTTCCAGTTCGATCTGCACAGTCTGTTTACCTGGGGATTTTTTCCTGTCGTCCTGACGATCTTTGTCATGGCATTTGTGGACACCATGGGCACGCTCATTGGTGTATCGGCACGCGCGGGCTTTCTCGACAAAGACGGCAACCTGCCGCAGATCGAGCGCCCGATGATGGCCGACGCGCTGGCCACAACCTTCGCCGCCGTGATTGGAACCACCACATCCGGCGCCTATATCGAGTCCGCTACTGGAGTCGAGGCGGGTGGCCGAACCGGCCTGACCGCGGTCATCACGGCGCTGTGCTTTGTCGGGACTTTATTCTTCGCGCCATTCATCTCCGCCATTCCGCCCCAGGCATACGGACCAGCGCTCATCTTCGTTGGATTGCTGATGCTGACTCCGATCACCCGCATTCCCTTCGATGACCTCACCGAACTGGTTCCAGCCTTCGGCGTCATCGTCCTAATGGCCTTCACTTACAATGTGGGAATTGGCATGACGGCGGGCTTCATCTTGTATCCTTTTTGCAAGCTGGTTTCGGGACGCTTGCGCGAAGTTCGCCCAGCGCTCTGGGCATTGACCGCCTTGTCGCTGCTGTTTTTCGTCTTTTATCCGTACACATAATAGTTAAGAGAAGACGGCTTAGAGAAGCCGGTGAAATTCACATGATTCGCTTTGGCATCGCCGGTTTCGGATTGCACGCAGTGCGGCGGCTGATGCCGGGATTCGCGCTTGCCCGGAATTGCAAAGTGGTTGCTTTATCGCGCCGAGACGCACAGAAAGCACGCGAAGCCGCCGCGCAGTATGGCATCCCGCATGGCTTTGCCTTTGCCTCCACGGAAGAGCTCTGCCACTGCCCCGAAGTTGACGCCGTGTTGGTCACCACTCCCAATGCCTGCCACCTGCAGGACGTTCTCACCGCGGTTGCTGCTCGCAAGCCGGTGCTTTGCGAGAAACCGATGGGCATGAACGCGGACGAATGCCGCCAGATGGTCGAAGCGGCGTGCCACGCGGGCGTTCTGCTCGGCGTCGCCCAGGTCTTTCGCTTTGAAGAAAGCACGGCGAGATTTCGCGAACGCGTCGCCGCTGGTGACATCGGTCGCCCGATCTTTGCCCGGGCCGAGTTCTCGTATCTCGGTTTAGGCCATGCGCGCGCGTGGCTCTACAACCGGGCGCTCGCCGGAGGCGGCCCCATCGCCGACGTGGGCGTCCACTGCATCGATGCCTTGCGTTACATCCTGCAGGATGAGCCGCGGTGCGTGGCCGCTCTCGGTCGCCCAGATGAAGGGTCGGGCGACGTAGAAGCGGCTGCCATCCTGGCGCTGGAGTTTCAGCGGGGCACGCTGGCCACGGTGATGGTTTCAACTCGTGCCCACTATCGCACGCCGCTGGAGATTGTCGGTGACGCCGGAGTGCTCCGGGCCGAGGATGCGCTGAATGTTGAGCGGCCAATTAAGTTGGAACTGTGGCGCGATGGACAACGCGTCGCCGAAGAAACTGTTTCGAATCAACTTGCCTACGCGAGGCAGGTGGATGCCTTCGCTGCCGCAGTGGAAGGTCGGGAAGTGTTCCCAGTGCCTGGCCAGGAAGGCTGGCAGAACCAGCTCATTCTGGACGCTGCCTACCGCAGCCTGTCCTCGGGAAAAAGTGAAGAAGCCTGAACAGTCCTTCCCAGAACTGGTCACCGCAAAAGATATGGCAACTGGTCCGAGAGCGGAAATTCCATTCTTGAGTGATTGGATGGCACTAACGAGCCATTGCCAAACGCTGGGTCCGTGGACCATGATCGCCCCGCGATTGGTTACTGCCAGTCGCGCCAGGTTCTGGAAGCTGGTCTCCCAAGATTGAAGCTGTCTTTGTTTTTTGTCGTGGTCGTGGCGAGATTTCCCCTGCCGATTCCGAACCTCCCAGTTGTTCTATTTTGCAGCTAGCCAACTGCCTGCGGGATTGGGCCTCTGGGTGATCCAGGGAAAGCGGTTGTTGCTAGTGTGCAGCAGATTGCATTCCGGGATTTGAAATATTTGCGATAGATGTTGGTAAGTTGTTGATACACAACAAAAATCGAGCCTTTGTACTTTTGGAACGACAAATGCTCTATTCACAACAGGCGACCCTTTACCTTGCGCCCAAAGTTCAAGGGAAGAGAAGAAAAATTTAGTTCAGGAGGAAGTAATTTATGAAGCGGATCGTTTTGATGGCTCTGCTTGCTCTCGCTTTGCCATTGGCAGCTTTTGCTGGTAGTTCTGTGGACTTCCAAAACACTGGCGGCAGCATTGCGGCCATAGGGGGGGCATTAACAGGTAGCTCTGACCTCACGACTGTTAACGGATTTCCCGGCCTTGCCTCGTCAATTAGCGTACTTTATCCCAGCTCTCTCGGCTCCGTGACCTTCACAACACCTACGATATTCGGTTCGGTATCGCTCGGTGGGCTCTTTGGCACTGGCGGAAGCTTCAGCATCACCGGGAACGGCACCGACGGTCTTCCAAGTGGCGCGATCTTCACTGGCTCCTTCACCGGAGGCACGTGGGAGATGTTTACTATTGGTACTGGATCAAGTGCACAACACCAGTACGTTCTGAGTGGTGGGCTCACCGGCACTTGGGAAAGTGGTACGGAGAAAGTGGGCGGGGTTACCACTCAGGTTACGGTCAACGCTGGTACTGGCTACTTGACCAGTTGCGGCGAGGACACCTATACCGCCTGCACCGTGACCTCGGTCACGATTGCCAGCGGCGACACCGATCTAACTGTCCCCGAGCCGGGAACTTTGGGCCTTCTAGGAACAGGGCTGGTGGGTATCGCTGGAATGGTGCGTCGCAAGCTGTTTGGGGCATAACTTAAATTTTTCGTTCCCCCTGAACACTCAACTCGTGGCCCCGCCGCAAGGCGGGGCCCGTGACTTTGAGCGCAAGCTATTTGATTGGCTTGATGGCCTGCGCAGTAAATGTCGATTCCGCTTCGAATCGGCCCCTCCTTGGGACGATCTCAGCCGCTTCGCGATCCTAAGCGAAGCCTGACTCGAACATCGCTTTGAACCCGGCGCTTTGAACCGCGCCCCATATCCTTACCCTCGGTTACCGCGGTAACGGCCCATGATGGCTTTGCCGTTGACCTTATCTTGGTCCAAACCTACAGTCAGGCGCAGGGGGTTGTATGAAGGATATCCATGAGGTTTTGCGCCGCAAACAGGCGCAGTACACACAGCTGGGTAAGCAGATCGAGATGCTGCAGCAGGCTGCCGAGAAATTGCGCGAAGTCGCGCCCTTGCTTGCCGAAAATGACAACGAGGATGATAGCGCAGTGCTGGCGGAAGTGGACGACGAAAACTCCAACGCGATGGCTGCCAAGGCCAGCGCTCAGCCTGCCGCGTCCAAGCCAGCGCGCAGCGTAACTCCGCGCTGGCCGTAGAAGCGTAGAGTGAAGCAGGAGGCTCGGTCGCATGATATTGCACGCACTGCTGGTGACAAAGGATGACCTGACTGCGGAAACGCTGATTCAGGTCCTGGCGCAGTTCGGCGTCGCGGTGGATCGGTCGAGCGCGACCGATGTCGCCGTGACGCGGCTGGCGGAGGAGCGTTTCGATCAGGTCATCGTTGACTTCGATGATCCCGAAGCGGCATCTTTGCTGCTCGAGGATTGTCGTCGCCTCATCGGCCCCGACGGTAATCCGCCCGTCACCGTTGCCTTGCTGCACGATGCCTCGCAGATCCGCTCGATCCTCGGCGCGGGAGCTCATTTCATCCTTACCAAGCCCATCAGCCCCGAGCAGGCTCAAACCACCTTGCGCGCCGCGACAGCGCTGCTGAAGCGCGAAAGGCGGCAATCGTTGCGGGTCACAGTCCAGGCAGCGGTTTCGATTCGTATGGACGAGAACGATACTGTCGAAGGCATCCTGCTCGACGTGAGCACCGGCGGCATGGAGGTGCTGGCGGCCAAGCCACTTCCATCCGCAGCCATGGTTCGCGTCTTCTTTCAGCTTCCCGACGGCGCTGGCATTGAAGGTGACGCGGCAGTTGCCTGGAGTAACGCCAATGGTCAAACCGGCCTGCGCTTTCTCGACATGGCTCCCGAGATGCGCGAGAAAATGGGCGAGTGGCTGGCTGCCCATCCAAACGATGCTTTGCCCGAAGAACCCGACGCAGTCATCCCATGTAAACTGACGGACCTTAGTCTGGGCGGCTGCTATGTGCAGACCGCATCTCCCTTTCCTCAGTCCTCAGCCGTTGACCTGTGCCTGCGGGCCGCCGGGATGGAGATTCACACGGAAGGTTTGGTCCGGGTCATGCATCCCGAACATGGCATGGGCATTGAATTCCCTGCCCGCACAGAAGAGCAGCGAAAGAGCGTCGGCGAGTTCATCGAGTTCCTGACCGGCCAGCCTGGCGCCACTCCGCAACTGGAAACTTCTCCTCGTTCTCTCGTTGCCAGCGCGGTTGACTTGAGCCGGACCAGCAGCGACGCGACCGATGCGGCGGATCCACTCCTGGAATTGCTGCGGACCGGCAATTCGATGGATGAAGAAGCGTTTCTCGCCGAGCTGCACCGCCAGCGAACTCTGGCGAGCGTCGACCAATAGGCATCCACCTATAAACTTCCGCCAATAGAAGCCGACCAATCAGCGTCCGCCCAATACTGCCTTGATCCCGGCAAAAAACCGGGAACCAGATCGACACCCCGTCTTTGGTGTCAGCCCAGTCCCCGGCGGTCTGTTCCACCTCATTGAACGCAGAATACCTCGACACCCCCTCCGGAATGATTTCGGTTTGGTTAATTTTCCGAGAATTTTCTGATGCAATAGAATTGCTCAGCGCGCCGCCGACCCAGCAGCACTCAGATCGACGGAGCGCGACACGCTCCAGTTCAAGGTCAGGCAAAAGTCAGTTGCTCAGAAATCCGATCTCGCGCGCGGTGGTGCTCGCTGGCGCCTGTCTCGTGGCCATTGCTCCATTTTTCTGGTGGGGCAGTCCCTCCGGGCATGATTTCGAGTTCCACATGTTTTCCTGGATGGAAGTTCTCGGCCAATGGAAGCACGGCATCGCATATCCGCGCTGGGCGGCGCTGGCGCACTGGGGATACGGCGAGGCTCGCTTCCTGTTTTATCCCCCCGCTTCCTGGACTCTGGGCGCCGCGCTCGGTGCGATTCTGCCCTGGAAGGTGGTGCCGGGCGCATACTGCTGGATAGTGCTCACGCTTGCCGGAGCGGCCATGTACCGGCTCGCCCGCGAGTGGCTTTCGGCCCGGGACGCGCTGTTTGCGGCCGTGTTCTATGCGCTGAATCCCTACCATTTGCTGATCGTCTACTGGCGGAGCGCATACAGCGAACTGCTGGCCGCCCCCCTGCTCCCGCTTCTGCTGCTTTGCCTTCTGCGGCTCAAGGAGTCGGCTTTTAACCAGCCTGATTCTGCAGACTGCGGAGAAACTCGCAAGTCACGCGGGTTTTGGGAAGGGCACGACTCCAGTCATGCCATAAGTTCGGCAAAAGCACCGGCTTTATCCGCTGAGGGCAACTGCTATCCGTCCAGCAATCTGTCCAGCCACCATAGCTTTCGCCCTACGCTATGGTTGAGTCTCACGCTGGCGGCAGCCTGGCTGACGAATGCACCCGCGGCCGTGATGATCCACTATTCCGTGGCCGGGCTAGCGCTGCTCTTAACCGCGCGTGAGGCCGCGCGTGAGGCCGCCCGCAAAAAATCATTGGGCCAACAGACTTGGCATCTCCTCATCCGGACGACGCTGGCGATGTTCCTCGGAGCCGGCCTCGCCTCGTTTTATCTGCTCCCGGCAAGTTACGAACAAGGATGGATCAACCTCAGCCAGGTGCTGTCTCCGGGAGTCCGGCCGCAGGACAATTTTATTTTTACCACCATCGCCGATCCCGATCACAACCGTTTCAATCTTCTGGTTTCAACCATAGCGGCTGCCGAAATCGGTGCCCTCGCTTTAGCGATCTGGTTCTCCCGCCGCTGGCGAGCAAAGTGCATAGGGGCAGCCAATCCTTCGACAAGCTCAGGGCAGGCTCTTGGCAGTCCAGTCGCGAGCAGCGCAACCGCGGTGGCCGCTGACCAAAGCCCGTGGATGCTGCTTTCCGCCTGGGGCGCCGCCAGTGCGCTGCTCATGCTTCCGGTGAGCAATGTGCTCTGGCAGCACTTGCCCAAGCTCCGCTATATGCAACTTCCCTTCCGCTGGCTGCTCTGCATGAACGCTGCTTTGGCGATGCTTCTGACCATGGCCGCTAAACGCTGGTCTTCGCGCTTGCTGGCGTGTGCCGTTCTGCTGGCTGTGGTTATATTTGCCGGCTATCGCTTCCAACCACCATGGTGGGACACGGCTGCTGATATCCGCGAGATGAACGATGCCATCGCCGACGGCACCGGCTACGAGGGCACCGACGAATACGTCCCGGCGGGAGCCGATGCCTACGAGTTGAACAAAGGTCTACCCCGCGTCAGTGCCGATGCGGGAGCACGGGTTCCGAATGAGATGCTGGCTTGGGGGGAAACGGAAAAACACTTCACGGTCCACGCTGCCGCACCGCAAAATCTAATCGTGCGCCTCTTCAACTACCCGGCTTGGGACGTCGTTGTGAACGGCAAGCCCACCAAAACGCGGACAACCGATGTCACCGGCCTGATCGGTATTCCCATTGCCGCCGGAGACAACGATGTGCACATCTATTTCCGCCGGACGATCGATCGTAGAGTGGGAAACGTCGTCTCGCTGATCAGCCTAGTTTTGCTGGTTGTCGTTTGGGTCAAGACGCGGCCACCCAACACACGACCTGCAAAACCCGCGAGCCCCGCCGCATGAGCTTACGCACGGTTCTGCTGGCAACCTCGAACCCCGGCAAACTCCGCGATTTCGCCGGAGCCGCCGCGCCCTACGGCATCACAATCGCAAACATCCCACACTTTTCGTCCCTCCCGGAGGTTGTCGAAGACGGGGCCAGCTTCGAGGAGAACGCGCGCAAGAAGGCGGAGTCCTACAGTTTGGCCGTTCCCGGCGAACTGGTCCTGGCCGACGACTCCGGCCTGGAGATTGACGCGCTGGGCGGTGCACCTGGCGTTCATTCCGCGCGCTACGCCGCCCGTGATCCGCAAAATAATGAACCGCACGCCGCAAAGTGCAACACGGATGACGAAGCCAACAACGCGAAAGTGCTGCGTGAACTCAAGGGCGTTCCCGCGGAAGAACGCACCGCGCGTTTCGTCTGCGTGCTCGCCGTCGCCCGTGATGGCCAGACGCTGCACACCTTCCGCGGCACCGCGGAAGGCGTCATTCTGGACGCGCCCCGGGGCGGACACGGATTCGGGTATGATCCGCTGTTCTATTTTCCGCAAATCGGCAAGACCTTCGCCGAGCTGAGCGCGGTAGAAAAAGCGCACTACAGCCATCGTGGCGCAGCTTTTCGCGCTTTTCTGTCGTGGTATCGGGCAAGCTCTCCTTGACTTCCCTTCCCGCGCAAACCGATAATAGCCAGTTTGCACATAGGACCACCTAAGGAGCAGTCATCGTGGCATCAGCTGCCAGTCCCGTCGCTCCCAGTTCAGTCACACCAAGAATCAAGCCCGGCATAGCTCCACTGCGCGCTGGCGAGGGCACCTCGTTCCTGCTGCGCCGTTTGCATTCCATCACCGGCGTCGTGCCCATTGGAGCCTTCCTTCTCGAACACTTCATCTCGAACGCCGAAGCCTTCAAAGGCCCACTGACCTACGGCGAGCAGGTCAAGTTTCTCAACAGCCTGCCTTTCGTAGTCGGCCTTGAATTGTTTTTCATCTGGATTCCGATCGCCTACCACGGCCTCTACGGCCTCTGGATCTGGTATCAAGGCGATACCAACGTCGGCGATTATCCCTGGACCGGTAACTGGCTCTACACCTCGCAGCGCTGGACCGGCATCATCGCGCTCATCTACATGGTGCAGCACACTTATTACCTGCGCTTCACCGGCGTACACCTGCCGACGCATCCCATGCAGTCGTTCGCCAAAGTCCAGGGAGAATTTCAGAATCCGTGGATGGTTGCCTTCTACGCCGTCGGCATCATCGCCGCTTCCTGGCATTTCAGCTACGGCCTATGGCTGTTCGCCGCGAAGTGGGGCATCACTACCGGCGAAAGAGCACGTCGCTGGTTTGGTTATCTCTGCCTGCTGCTGGCGCTGGGTTTGGTTTCGATCGGCGCGGCTAGCATGTATGGATTCCTGAAGACGCCGCTGCAGCCTTTGGATTCGAATGCGTCGGAAAATATCGTAATGCGATAGAGATTGTACGAGAGATTTGTACGAGGATGTGCGAGAAGGTCCGGGCCCGGCCCGGCAGATCGGATTCATACAGCATGGCAGCAACTCCGAAAATCATCGTAATAGGCGGCGGACTGGCAGGCCTCGCCGCCGTCATCAAGATCGCTGAGATGGGCGGCGAGGTTGACCTGTTCTCCATCGTCCCGGTAAAGCGTTCGCACTCGGTTTGCGCGCAGGGAGGCATCAACGCCGCCAAGAACCTGAAGGGCGAAGGCGATTCCACCTGGATCCATTTCGACGACACCATCTATGGCGGCGACTTCCTCGCCAACCAGCCGCCGGTCAAGGCCATGTGCGAGGCCGCTCCCGGCATCATCGATCTGCTCGATCGCATGGGCGTTCCCTTCAATCGCACGCCCGAAGGTCTGCTTGATTTCCGCCGCTTCGGCGGCACGCTCTACAACCGCACCGCCTTCGCCGGAGCGACTACCGGCCAGCAACTTCTTTACGCACTCGACGAGCAGGTCCGCCGCTACGAGTCCGAAGGCAAGGTGAAGAAGTACGAGCACTGGGAGTTTCTCTCGGCCGTGCTCGACAGAAACCGGGTCTGCCGCGGCATCTGCGCGATGAATTTGCGGACGATGGAAGTGCGCACCTTCCCGGCCGACGCCATCATCCTCTGCACCGGCGGCATTGGCGCCATCTTTGGCAAGTCCACCAATTCGGTGGTGTGCACGGGATCGGCGCAGTCCGCGCTCTATCAGCAGGGCTGCTACTACGCGAACGGCGAGTTTATCCAGGTGCATCCCACCTGCATCCCCGGCGAAGACAAGCTGCGTCTCATGTCGGAATCGGCGCGCGGTGAAGGCGGGCGCGTCTGGGTGCCCAGAACGCAGGGCGACAAGCGCGATCCCAAATCCATTCCTGAGAAAGAGCGCTGGTACTTCCTCGAAGAGCGGTATCCGAAATATGGCAACCTGGTCCCGCGCGATGTGGCCACGCGCGAAATCTTCGAGGTCATCTACAAGCACAACCTCGGCATCGACGGCCAGCCGATGGTCTATCTCGACCTTACGCATATCGACCGCAAGACTCTCGACCGCAAGCTGGAAGGAATTCTCGAAATCTACGAGAAGTTTGTCGGCGTCGACCCGCGCGACGTTCCCATGAAGATTTTCCCCGGCATGCACTACACCATGGGCGGCATGTGGATCGATTACAAGCAAGCCACCAACATCCCTGGAATCTATGCTGCGGGCGAGTGCGAGTTCCAATACCACGGCGCCAACCGGCTGGGAGCAAACTCGCTGGTGTCGTGCATCTTTGGAGGCTTCATCTCCGGGCCGGCAGCGATGCAGTATGCGGCAGGTCTGCAAGCCGCGCCCAGCAACGGCCACTTCGACGCCGAACGCAAGCGCCAGCAGGAAATCAACGCTGGCCTGATGAAAGCTGACGGCAACGAAAACCCCTTCCTGCTCTGGCGCGAACTCGGCGAAGTCATGACCGCAAACTGCACCGTCATCCGCTACAACAAGAAGTGCGAGGCAGCGGACGCCAAAGTGGTGGAACTGCTGCAACGCTTCCAGAAGATCAACCTGAGCGACCGCTCGCAGTGGGCGAATACGACGATCGCGTTCGCGCGCCAGCTTTACAACATGCTGCAGTTGTCGCGGGTGATCGCGCAGGGAGCGGCCATGCGCGACGAGTCTCGCGGCTCGCACTACAAGCCGGATTTCCCCGAGCGCGACGACAAGAACTGGATGAAGACCACGAAGGCAAGCTTCGCGCCCGATTTGGACGAGCCGAAGTTTGAGTTCGAGCCGGTGGATGCATCGCTGATTCCGCCGCGGCCGAGGAAGTACTGAAGTTGGAAAGAACGCCCGATGACTTTAACTGCTCTGTCATCCTGAGCGAAGCGAAGGACCCATGCATTTCGTCCGCGCCAGGAGAATGCATAGGTCCTTCGCTTCGCTCAGGATGACAGACAGTTTTGAGCTAGGAGCTAAAGGCTAGAAGCTAATGGCTAACAACAAATCCGTAATCATCAAGATCAAACGCCAAGACACTCCCGACCAGAAGCCGCGTTGGGAGGAATTCGAGATCGCCTACAAGCCGAACATGAACATCACTTCGGCGCTGATGGAGATCGCGGCCAACCCCGTCACCCGCGACGGCAAGCAGACCACGCCCATCACCTACACCTCGAATTGTCTCGAAGAGGTCTGCGGCTCCTGCGCCATGCTGATCAACGGACGCGCCCGCATGGCTTGCTCGGCGCTGATCGACCACCTCGATCAGCCGATCAAGCTCGAGCCGTTATCCAAATTTCCCGTGGTGCGCGACCTGTCGGTTGATCGCAGCGTGATCTTCGAGAACCTGAAGTTGGTCAAAGCCTGGATTCCGATCGATGGAACTTACGACCTCGGCTCCGGCCCGCGCATGAGCGCCGAGGACCAGGAAAAGGCCTATCCGCTCTCGCGCTGCATCTCCTGTTGTTGCTGCATGGAAGCCTGTCCGCAATTCAACGACGACACAGGATTCGTCGGAGCGGCCACTATCTCGCAAGTGCGCCTGTTCAACACGCACCCCACCGGCCAGGCCCTGAAGCGCGAGCGTCTGTCCGCACTCATGGGCGACGGCGGCATCCAGGAATGCGGCTATGCCCAGAACTGCGTCGAGATTTGCCCAAAGGACATTCCTCTGACTACGTCGATTGCCGACGTCGGTGGCCAAGTGATGAGGCAAGCGCTCGGCGACCTGTTCCGGAAGTGAAGGCGGGGCGGCGCGTCTCTACGGAAACTGCGCCGTTCTGCAAACGGCATTTTTTCAGCATTGGCACCTGAAATCAACAAATTGCCCTTCGGTAACCATCGGTAACTCCCTTAAGTAAGCGGGGTTAGGCGGAATTGCTTCACACAATTCTTCATCCCTGGTTTACAATTCGGTAGCCTCGTGGAAAATGGACAATTCTCGATAGCCTCGGGGCGTTCAAAGCTGATGATGCAATCGCAATGACGCGAAGCTCCAAGCCGCCGGGAACGCTGCTGATCACGCCGATCATGCTCGCGATTGTCCTTGTCCTTGTGGTCGCAGCGCCGCAAGCGGCGTTTGCCTTGCACCGCGTCGACCCTCATCATCACCGGATACGCTCGCTTCGCCGCGGCCTTCGTAGCGTGCTCTGGAACCCGCTGTTCCGTCCGTCGCACGATTCCCTGCTCCGGCAAAACGAAGAAATCGACCGCCTCGATTTACCCCGCATTCAGGACGACGCTGAACTGGAAGCGCTCAAGGCCTCGGGTGAACTGGTGCCCATCCAGGAGAGCGAATCTCTGAAGATTGAGCGCAGTCTTGATCCCTCGCGCCGCTATTGTCGTCCGTGGACCCGCGATTTCGTCGAGGACCTTTCCGAGGTTTATTACCGCCAGTTCCACGAACAAATCCAGGTAAACTCCGCGGTCCGCACGGTCAAGGTGCAGAAGAAGCTTCGCCGCCACAATCGTAACGCCGCCCCAGTAGATGGTGACACCGCGTCTTCTCATCTTGCCGGCATCACGGTCGATCTTCAGCGCCGCGGCATGACGACAGAGCAGATTCGATTTGTCGAGCACTACTTGTTCTATCTGAACGCCCTCGGTCTGGTCGAACCGGAAGAGGAGCGCCGCCACTGGTGCTTCCACGTGATGGTTTCCGACCGCTACGACGACTGGCGCCAGACGCAAACGGTTTTCCCGCGTCCGCCGGTGGAAGAGCCTGTCACCGCACCGGGCACTGTCACGGCCACTGCCACTGCGGTAAGTGCCTCCAACTGAGCCTTCACCTGAATTGCACCTCCGCTACAATCTTCACAGAATGATTGTTCTGATGGCCGGTCTCCCGGGAACGGGTAAGACCACGCTGGCTCGCGAACTGGCCAGGCGCACGCAAGGCGCTGGCGCTATTCTTAGCAAAGACGAAATCCGCGCCGCCCTGTTCTCGCCAGAAGATATCGAATACTCCGTCAAACAAGACGACTTCGTAATGGAGGTCATGCTCGAAGCTGCCCGCTTCTTGCTGCAAAATACTCCCACTCGCAAGATCTTTCTCGACGGCCGCACCTTCTCCCGACGCTACCAGATCGACCGCGTTCTCAAGTTCGCCCGCGAACTCGCTCAACCGTGGATGATCATCGAGTGCGCCTGTTCCGATGAATCCGCTCGCCGGCGTCTCGATCTCGAACCCGACCCCGCGCACCCCGCGCACAACCGAACGTTCGCGCTCTACCTCGAGGTGAAAGCCCGCTTCGAACCCATCACTTATCCCAAAACGACGATCTCCACTGACCAACCACTTGAACAGTGCGTCGAGCAGGCTGTGGCCACCGTGATTGTAGGGTGATTCGATGGTCGACGGGCGTTCTCGCCCGTCCCGCGTGCGCCTGCAGCAGCATCGCGGCCGGGCGAAGACGCCCGGCACTCCACCGACAATCTTCGATTGACTGTCGTACAATTAACGTTTGCCAAAACACCTAACAGGAGCATCCATGCGAACTCTAATCCATACCCTTGTCCTGATCGTCTCCACGTCCCTGCTCGCCGCCGCACAGGCAGCCTCAACTCCACCGACGGCGACAGCGCCGCCCGCCTCCAAGCCCGCTGCCGAGCCTACGGCCATCATCCACACCACGGCCGGCGACCTGCATTGCACATTGTTTCCGAAGATAGCCCCCATCGGAGTCGAGAATTTCATCGGCCTGGCTGAGGGCACTAAGGATTGGACCAACCCCGTCTCTCACGCCAAGAAGCACGGCGTTCCGCTTTATGACGGCACCATCTTTCACCGCGTGATTCCAGAATTCATGATTCAAGGTGGAGATCCCGCCGGGAACGGCACGGGCGATCCCGGCTACAAATTCAAGAATGAGACTTCACCCACGGTCAAGTTCGATCGGCCCGGGCGTCTTGCCTACGCCAACGCCGGACCTGACACCAACGGCTCGCAGTTCTTCATCACCGAAGTTCCCTACCCCAGCCTCAATGGCGGCTATACCATTTTCGGCCAGTGCGACGCGGCCGCTGTCGGACTCGTAAAGAAAATCGCTCGCATGCCTACGAACGGCGAAACGCCGATACATCCCGTTAAGATCACGCACATCGAGATCCAGGGCGCGGGCGCATCGACCGCATCGGCCGAGCCCAAACCATCGGCTGGCATGAAGTAGCCTATGTAGAGACGCGGCTTGCCGCGTCTCTACAGCAAGATTGAATTTAAGAATTCGAAGGGAGACTATGACCCGCACACCCGGAACCTATGCGGTGATCGAAACCAGCGAGGGCACCATCGTTTGCCGCCTGTTTGAGAAGGACGCCCCCAAGACGGTCGCCAATTTCGTCGAGCTCAGCGAAGGCAAGCGCGAGTGGACGCATCCCACCACCCGCAAAAAGACCACCGACCCCCTTTATCACGGGACTATTTTTCATCGCGTAATCCCGGACTTCATGATCCAGGGCGGCGACCCGATGGGCACGGGTTTCGGCGGTCCCGGCTACCAGTTTGAAGACGAAACCAAAGGTTCGCCACATCGTTTCGACAAGGCCGGGAAGCTGGCGATGGCCAACTCCGGCCCCAACACCAACGGATCGCAGTTTTTCATCACTGTCGGCAACACCGACTGGCTCACCGGCAAACACACAATTTTCGGCGAGGTAGTCGAGGGCTACGAGGTCGTGGAAAAAATCTCGAAAGCCGCTCGCAACCGCCAGGACCGTCCCAATAAAGACGTCGTATTGAAGTCGGTAAAAATCGAACGCTAGTGCTTCAGTGGAGAGACGGGCGTCCCCGCCCGTCCAGCGTGCCCCACAGGTCTCGCGCTTTCGAGACCTGGGAGCTGTCGGCAATGCGGCCGAGCGCTGCCAATTCAGCGGGGATCTCCTAGACCACTGTGAGTGTCGTCACAAGTCCCGGTGACGGCCAGCCTAGCTTCCCTTCGCTCAATTTATAATGATTAGTTCCTTCCCAGCCTCTGGAGGCAAGCGTCATGGCGTCATTTAACGGAGTCCCTGTTCCATCCAACGGTCAGAAGATTGAATACAGCAACGGCAAGTACCGCGTTCCCGATCGCCCGATCATCCCTTTCATTGAAGGAGACGGCACTGGCCGCGATATCTGGAAAGCTTCTGTCCGCGTCTTCGATGCCGCTGTCGAAAAGGCGTATCATGGCACGCGCTCCGTCGCCTGGTACGAAGTCTTTGCCGGCGAGAAAGCCAAGGCTCGCTTTCAGAGTTGGCTTCCCGACGACACTGTCAGCGCCATCCGCGAATTTCGCGTCGCCATCAAAGGCCCGCTGACCACGCCCGTCGGAGGCGGCATCCGCTCCCTCAACGTCGCCCTGCGCCAAACCCTCGATCTCTACGGCTGCGTGCGCCCCGTGAAGTACTACGCTGGTGTGCCGTCGCCGGTGAAGCATCCCGAGCGCATGAACATCGTCATCTTCCGCGAAAATACGGAGGATGTTTACATCGGAATCGAATGGGAAGAAGGCACGTCCGATTGTGCTCGCCTGATTAAATTCCTTAACAAAGACATGTTGAAGGGCGGCAAGAAGCAAATCCGCCTCGACTCTGGCGTCGGCATCAAACCGATTTCCGTGACCGGGACCAAACGGCTGGTGCGCATGGCCATCCAGTATGCTCTCGAACACAAGAAAAAGGCGGTCACCCTCGTCCACAAAGGCAACATCCAGAAGTTCACCGAAGGCGCGTTCCGGAAGTGGGGATACGAACTCGCCACCGAGGAATTCCGCGACAAAGTCGTCACCGAGCGCGAGAGCTGGATTCTCGACAACAAGGACAAAAAGCCCAGTATCACGATCGAGGAAAATGCGAGCCTCATCGAACCCGGCCTTGAGTTCGCCCAAGACGACTTTCGCCAGACGATCTACGCAGAGGTGAAAGACTGTCTCGACTCCATCTACGCCACGCATGGCAAAGGCGTGTGGAAGAAAAAGCTGATGATCAACGACCGCATCGCCGACTCCATCTTCCAGCAGGTGGTGACGCGGGCCGATGAATACAGCGTTCTGGCCACGCCCAACCTGAACGGCGACTACATCTCCGATGCCTGCGCGGCGCAGGTTGGCGGCCTCGGCATCGCTCCCGGGGCGAACATCGGCGACGGCTACGCCATCTTCGAAGCCACCCACGGCACCGCTCCCAAGTACGCCGACAAGGATGTCATCAATCCCGGCTCGGTCATTCTCTCGGGTGTCATGATGTTCCGCTTCCTGGGATGGACGGAAGCCGCCGATCTGATCGAGCAGAGCCTGGAGCGCACCATCTTGCAGAAGAGAGTAACCTACGACTTCGAGCGCCTGATGGAAGGCGCCACCAAAGTAAAAACCAGCGAGTTTGCCACTTGCATGATCGACAACATGAGCGTCGCAGTGGCGGCGGACTGAGAGACGGGGTTAGCTAATGGAGCGACGGGCGTCCTCGCCCGTCCCGGTGCGCCCTCCGGACGGGCGAGGACGCCCGTCGCTCCAATAACACCGGGAGACGCGGGAGCCGCGTCTCTACAAGAAATTACTTGCTGAACATTTTAGAAAGGAAAACCTCATGCGCCATAAAGTAACGATAGTCGGTTCCGGAAACGTGGGCGCCACCGCCGCTCATTGGATCGCAGCGAAAGAACTAGCCGATGTCGTGCTCATTGACATCATCGAAGGCGTACCGCAAGGCAAAGGTCTGGACCTGCTCCAGGCCATGCCGATCGAGAAGCGCGATTCCGCAATTCTCGGCACAAACGACTACGCCGACACGGCCAAATCTGACATTGTCGTCATCACCGCCGGAGTTCCGCGCAAGCCCGGCATGAGCCGCGACGACCTTCTGAATATCAACTTCAAAATCATGAGCGACGTGGTCGGCAAGGTCGTGCAGCACTCGCCGAACTGCATCCTCATCGTCGTCTCCAATCCGCTCGACGCCATGGCGCAGGCCGCCTACAAGCTGAGCGGCTTTCCACGTGAGCGCGTCATTGGCATGGCCGGTATACTCGACTCCGCCCGCTTCCGCGCGTTTATCGCCCTGGAACTCAAAGTCAGCGTCGAGAACGTAACTGCCTTCGTCCTTGGGGGACACGGCGACACCATGGTCCCGCTTCCCCGCTATTCCACCGTCGCCGGCATTCCCATCACCGAACTCCTGGACAAGGCCACGCTTGATCGCATCGTCCAGCGCACCCGTGACGGCGGCGCCGAAATCGTCAAATATCTCAAGACCGGATCGGCTTACTACGCCCCGTCGGCCGCCACCACCGAGATGGTCGAGGCCATCCTCAAAGACAAGAAAAAGATTCTCCCGTGTGCCGCCTATCTTAACGGGGAGTACGGCATTCATGGACTCTTTGTAGGCGTGCCCGTGAAACTCGGCGCCAAGGGGATCGAGCAGATCATCGAGATTAAACTCACCCCGGAAGAGAAAGCAGCCCTCGATAAGAGTGCCGCGGCCGTGAAGGAACTCATCGCGGTGATCAACGTCTAGGCAAGAACATTTATCTGGTTGGTGTGCTCGGTGCCCCAGGTTCGCGCCCGTCTTTTGGGCGCTAACCTGGGCCCAAAGATCTCCACCCCGGCCGAGGATACTCACGCGCGACTCGCGCAGTCCACCCGCATTGAATCATCCCCCCGACCCCGCTATAGTGTCTGAGGCCAGCACACGATGGATTTCGATCAGCTCGAAATTTTTCTGGAAGTGGCGCGCCTGTCCAGCTTCTCCCGCGCGGCGGAGAAGCGATTTCGCACCCAGCCCGCTATCTCCTCCCAAATCCGGGCGCTGGAAGAAGAAGTGGGCGCTCGCCTGCTCGACCGCTCCGGAGGCCGCGTTTCGCTCACCGCGTCCGGCAAATTGTTCTTCAAGTATGCGGAGGAAACGCTGGAGCGGCGCAAAACGATCCTCACCGAGATCGCCGAGACCGAGCGCGTGCCCCGCGGCGAAATTGTCGTGGGCGCCAATGAAGGCACCTGCCTGCACATCCTGCCGGAGGTGTTCGCGCAATTCAAACGCGATTATCCGAATGTCGCCGTGAGCATCAGGCGCTCCGACTACGCCAAGATTCTCGAATCGATCCTCGAGAACGTGGTGGACTTTGGCGTGGTCTCGCTGCCTGTGACCGACAACCGGCTCGAGGCGCAGATGATCCATCGCGACGAACTCGTCGTGATCACCGCCCCGTGTCATGCGCTCGCGGCCAAGAAGAGCGTTACCGTGGCCGAGGTCTCGACCTATCCGCTGGTCGTGCCCAAACTGGGCCACACCCGCGACGCGCTCGACGCGCTGTTCTATGACCATCACTTGAAGCCGAAGTTGGCCATGGAACTCGATTCGAGCGAACTGCTGAAGCGTTTTGTGGCCGCCGATGTGGGCGTCGGGTTTATCGCGCGGTCGAATATCGAGGAGGATATCCGGGCCAAGGCTCTGGTTGCGATCACGCTCGCCGACGCGCAGATCCGGCGAGATCTCGCGCTCGTGTTCCGCAAAGACAAATCGCTCAGCCGCGCCGCCAAGGCCTTCATGGACATCGCGCTGAAGCAAAAGAATTTTTCGACGTCCCCGGCCGGGGCTGGGAAACGATCCAAATGAGCCGGGTTGCGCGTTGCATCCTTGCATTGTCCTTACTCCTTTCGGCTGCCGCAGCCCAGAAGCAGTCGGCCGGCGGCAAGGCTTCTTCAGTCACCGCTTACAAGCTCATCGCGTTCAAGGCCACGGGAACGACGCGCTACACCGACAAAGAGATTCTTGCCGCGAGCGGACTGCAGATCGGCCAGAACGCCGCCGACGGCGATTTCAAAGAAGCAGTGCGGCGACTGGGCGATTCCGGTTTGTTCAGCAACGTTGTCTATTCGTATTCCTCTTCAAGTTCAGGAACGAAACTCGACCTGCAACTCGCCGATACGGACAAGAGCAAGCTGGTTCCGGCGCAATTCGAAAACTTTGTCTGGTTCACCGACGACGAACTCCGCACCGCCCTGCAAAGCCGCGTTCCGCTGTTCAAGCAGTTGCTGCCCGTTGCAGGCAATCTTCCCGACCGGGTTTCCGAGGCGCTGCAAGCCATCCTCACCGAGAAGCAATTTCCGGGGCGGGTGGATTTTTTGCGCAATGCAGAAGAGCCGGGCGGCGCCCTAAGCGCAATCGTTTATCGGGTCGAGGAAGTCAGTATCCGGATTCGCAGCGTCGAATTCCCGGGAGCTTCGCCGGAGCAGACGGCGCTGCTCAAAACCGCAGCGCATCGCCTCACGGGCGCGGAATACGGGCGCCCTTCTCTCGCCGCGGTCGCTAAGTTGGACCTGCTGCCCGTGTACCTGCAGCGCGGATATTTGAAGGCCGCGTTAGGGCCGTCCGATGCGCGCGTGGTGCCTCAATCTTCTCCCGCACCCGATGGGCAAGGGCCCGCCGAGCCTCAGTCCGAAATTCAGGTGGACGCGATTGTACCTGTGACGCCGGGCAAGATATATTCAACCTCCACTGTGGAATGGAATGGCAACTCTGCCATCACCACCGCCGAAGTCGCGTCCCTCCTGCACTTGGCGCCCGGCCAGCCCGCCGACGCCGTGCGTCTCCTCAGCGACATCGAAAATGTGAGCAAGCTCTACCGCAGCCGCGGCTACATGACGGTTCAGATCAAGCCCGACGCCCGCTTCGACGAGGAGAAGATCGACGACGAGAAAAGCACGGTGCGCTACCGCCTGAACGTTGTCGAAGGCGACCTCTACAGGATGGGAGAATTGGAGATCCTAGGGCTCGACACGCAGGCCAGGGCTCGGATGCGGGCGGCGTGGACTCTGCGCGAAGGTCAGCCCTACAACGCCGACTACCCCAAGAAATTTCTGGACGATACCAGAGATCTCGTTCCCCGTGGCGTGCAGTGGGCCGTGAGCATTCATGAAACCCCGGATGCGAAGGACAAGACCGTGGACGTGGAGATTCGGTTCAAGCAGCAGTAGCGTTGAAAACTGTGGCTTGTAGGACCAAATATTTTGTAACCCGAAGCTTGCGGGAGAATCCTAATATTGACACCATGATAGCGATACCACGATATTGAGATCATCGACTTTCCACTTTTGAATCATCTTTTGAACTATCTTTTGAACTATCGCCCCATTTCACAGGAGACGAAAGCACAATGAAAGTGAATCGAATTGCGACTGCGGTTCTCGGGATACAGCTGTTAATCGGGCTGGCGGCGGTTCCGGCGCTGGCTGCCGGTAAGAGCCAGACCTTGACCGGCCAAGTGAGCGACGCCATGTGCGGGGCGAAACATGAAGAAATGCCCGACAAGCCCGCGGAATGCACGCGGGTGTGCGTTAAGCATGGAGCAAATTACGCGCTCGTGGTTGGGGATAAAGTCTACATCCTGCAGACCTCGGATAAGGCCGCGCTCGACAAGCTGAACGATCTGGCGGGAGCGAAAGCAAAGGTGACCGGAGACGTGGACGGCACCACGATCACGGTAAAGTCGGTGGCCGCGGGATCGTAAAGTCAGCGGCCAGTGGCCAGTAGTCAGCGGACAGTGGTTAGTTGTCAGCGGGCATAAACAAGAAACCGGCGGGCTTAGCCGCCGGTTTCTTGTTGTCTTCGCAATTCCCTTACTGTTGATTCTGGTTCGGATTATCGTCTCGGCGCTTCAGCGTTGGGCGATCGTCGTCGTCGCCGCTCTTGTCCGTGCTGCTGGTCTTGTCACTGGTTGAAGTACGGCGCAGGCTGGGCTTGTTCCCATCCTTCTCTTCGATGACCTTGTGCCGGTTCTCGATGGTGGCCAGCCGCGATTTCACGTCGTCAAACTCCGATGTGGTAACGATGTACTGCGGGCGCGCCGGAAGAATAGTCGCGATCTCCTTTTGCGACGCCTCAATGCGGTCGGGCGTCTGCGGGTGCGAAGCGAAGGCCTTGGCGATCGTGCCCGGCTTCTTCTTCTCTTTCGCCTGAATTTTTTCGAAGAAACTGATGAAAGCCTGCGGATCGTATCCCGTCTTATACATGTATTGCAGGCCGAGGTAGTCCGCTTCCGCCTCGAAATTGCGTTGGAACTTCATGAACGTGAGCGGCAAGCCCAGGCCGGCTGCCTCGTAGATTCCATAGCCTATGCCGCCTCCGACGAAGATCAGAGGAATGGTAGCGATTTGCGCAATATTCGCGCGCGTCATCTGACGCATCCCGTGGCGGGCGGCAACGTGCGAAATCTCATGCGCCATCACGCCGGCCAGTTCCGCCTCTTCATCCGCCGCCAGAATCAAGCCGGAGTTCACGTAGAAAAATCCACCGGGAAGCGCGAAGGCGTTTACTTCATCGGAGTCGATCACCTTGATGGTGAACGGCACCTTTGCGTCGGAATTGCGCACCAGATTCTGGCCGATGCGGTTGACGTACTCGGTAACCACCGGGTCCTGAACCAGCTTTACGCTATTTTCGACCATCATCGCGTATTGCTTGCCCATCCTAATTTCAGTTTCCAGCGAATACCAGTCGCCCAAACCGCGCCCTCCGACGTTGCGGTTGCCGATCGCGTCGACATCGTCCTCCTTGCCGGTGTGCTTGACCTTGCTTTCGTCGGGCTCCTGGATGGGTGGCGGCCCGCTAGGAGCCTTATCGGTGCCGCTCGAAGAAGCGTCCGCGGGCGGAGTCGGAGTCGTGCTGGGGGTTGCCGAGGGGGCCTGCGGTGAAGCTGGCGGCGTTGAGCCAGCGGATGGTCCCGTCGACGAGCCACTCGCGGCTGGCTGCGTGCTCTGAGGCTGCGCGGTCTGATCCTTTGTGGTCTGATCTTTTGATGTTTGCGGCTGTGCTGCTTGCGGCTGTGCGATTGGGGTCTGTGAAGTCTGATCCTGCGCCAGCGCGGGCACTGCCATCAGTGCTAGTAAGCTCAGGGAGATCAGCAATCTACGGAACGACATTTGGACACCCCGCGGAAACCCGGTCGGCTAACTACATTATACCCCCGATAGCAAGTCGGGACCGACGGTTTTCCATCTAGTTGGACGCAGGCTCGCGCCGGAAAGTTAGCCACGATTTTCACAGAACGTGGCCGCTGAGGTTGTCTGCGGAGCCACCCGTGCGGGTGGCAGGAAAAGAAAATTCACGTCTCCGGAGCCGCACTGGCTGTAGGTTCGTATGTCATTGGAGACCATGTGTTTACCCAAAAAAGCCCGCGACATCGCTTGGATCTCCTGAGTATGAGGAGACGGCGGCGATGGCCCGGGCCACTCGCTCAAAACGAATAGCGGAAGGCAAATTGGAAGGTGCGTGGGCCGTTCAATTGGTTGATCTCTCCAGGTACCCCAAAGGGAGTCGCCCCAACGCTCGTGTCTGGTACGAGAGTGCAAAGCTGACCGCTAGTCGTCGCGCCATCGCCGCAAGTCGTGCCCGTCGCCGCGTACCGCGCGGAATTGTTGATGCCGCCACCATTCTGCACGAAGTAATTTGGGTGATTGAATAGGTTGAAGACCTGAGCCGTCACCGTGAACATCTGCCTTTCCGTGATGTGGAATCCGCGAGAGAGGCCCAGGTCAATCTCCTCGGTCCATGGCCCATAGAAGGAATTGAATCTAATGAACGGATCGGGGCCACAGGGAGCGCTGCTCCCGCCAATGCCGTCGTTGGTGTTGCCTGAGGACTCGTTGGCGGCGCTGTTGTTCACATAATCGTATATTTGAGAGCAATCCAGCAGCGCGGTGTACGGCCGCCCGGAACTGAACTGCATCACCGTGCTAATCGTCCAGTTGGAGAGCAGGCCCCGCGCAAAGTCACTATTGACGTTCGCCTTGCCGGGAGCATAGACGGAAGCAATCGATAGTCGATGCTTCTGGTTGAGGAGACTTGGGCCGTAGGTGTCGCTGAAATCGAATTGGTTGTTAAAATCCATTCCGTTCGATTGTAGGTTCTTCGACCAGGTATAGGAGAGCAGGGTCGAAAGGCCGTGGAAGTTGCGCTGCTGGAATTTTACGTACAAGGAATTGTAGTTGTTATTGCCGGGGCTAATCAGCGCGTTGATTTGGCCGGAATAGCTCGGAACCAGGAAGCCCTCGGTCAGCAGGCCGCTGTCCAGATTGGGAAGCGTCACCGAGGCCCCGGACGGCAGAGTGTAGGTCGTTGTGCCTAGTGATGGGCAGACGTTACTGCCCTGCGGCGGACAGAGATTCATGTCGTAGGCGCTGGACGCGATCAGGTGCGTTCCATGCGTCCACATCGTGCCGATCGTCAAGGTCGCACCCGGCACGACCTGCTGTTGGAGTTCCAGGCTCGACTCCGAAACATAGGGAGTCTGAAAGCCGGGTGAGACAATCGACAGGTTCGAGGCAGACGAAAACACGGGCGCTGTGGTCGCTAAAGCGTTCGGAAACGCAGGCGTTTGTGCATCGGGCGAGGCTCCGGAGTTGTATCTGAGATAGGTGCTAGCCACCCGGCTGGGCAGGCCGTTGCCAGTGACGGAGTTTTCGTAGTTGATGGCGTCGAAGACGTCGCGGAAAATGCCGAAGCCGCCCCTTACTACTGTGGTTGGATGTGGCGCCCACGCGAAGCCAAACCGCGGAGCGAGCCGCTTGTACTGGTTGGGGAATTGCCCGGTCAACTGCGCGATCACTGGGCCAAGCGTGGTATTCGCTTGCGGCTGTTGATAGACCTGGAAATCCTCCCGCAGCCCTAAATTAAGCGTCAGATGTTTGCTAACCTGAAACTTGTCTTGCGCATAGAAGCCGTAGTAAGGAAACGTGAAGGGAAAAACAGGATTGCCGACGTTCTGCGAGAAGCTGCCATACTTCCCGAGGGCAAAGTAGATTGGGTTAGAAAATGTGTACGTTCCGTAGAAGTTTCCGGCGTAGAAATCGGTGACGTGCGTGTGGTCGAAATCGAAGCCAAAGTCCAGGCTATGCCGGCCAGTGACGTAGCTGATCCGCTCATTGATCTGCCACTGATACTCTTTGGTATCCGCGACGGCGTAATTCGCATTGCCGAGAAACATGAACTGGGGCGAGTAAAGTTCAATCTCCGGCAGGGTGCTCGAAATCAAACCAGAGGGCGTAGCGCGTTGCTCGTCCCGTGTGAAGCTGGCGTGGACGTCGTTCAACAGGGTCGGGCCGAAGTGTGGGTCCAGTGAAAAGTGGCGTGGTGGTCGCGGACAAAATTGTTCGCAAGGTAGGAGTCGCCCGCATAGTTGACCGGATTGAACGTATACTCGCCTCCTGGCGAGTCGAACTTGCTGTAGTTGTAACCTAACGTGAGATGATCGGCATTGGTGGCCTGCCAGTCGATCTTGGGGAACAGGGTCAGGTCGTTGGCGAGGCGCTTGCGCTGCGCGAGGTTCGAGTTGATGGCGGAGAGCACGTTCGAAACACCCTGGAGATAGACAGCCTGTTCAGCCGAACTCAGGTTCGCATAAACGAACGGGTTCTGGGGGACGAAGTTCGCCGGAGCCGGAAAGACTCCGTTTGGCGCGGGGAGGGTTGTTCCTGTCGGTACGTCAAAGGTCGTCTCGGTGAGCCCAGTGTCGCCGGGGATGATGATCGAAATCGGCTCTTTGTGCCGCTGCTGCTCGTAGTCGAAATAGAACCAGGCCTTCTGATGGACAATTGGGCCGCCGAGGTCGGCGCCGAACTGCTGGAGGATATCGAGCGGCCGGGGAACGCCTGCAGCCTTGTCCACCGCGTCATCGGCATTGCCCACGCCCGAATTGCGGTTGTAGTAGAAGGCGTCCCCGTGGAACTTATCCCCGCCGGATTTCGTCACGGTGTTGACGAAGCCCGTGCTGCCTCCACCATACGCGGAGTTATACGGGTTGTCGGCCACTTGAAATTCCTGAACCGACTGTTCACCGAAAACATAAGGAACGCGAGTGCGTCCGCGAGCCTCGCCGAAATAATTGCTGCTCGCGGTGGCGCCGTCAACCGTGAAGTAGTTCGAACCGTTCCCGTTGGCATAGCCGGAATCCGACCCGCCCTGCTGCCCGCCAATGCTGACCAGCCCGAACTCGCCGTCGGCGTTCGCGTTCGGCGTGAGCAGAACGAAATCGGTGTAACGCCGCCCGCTCAAAGGCAAGTTCTCGATCAGGTTTGTGTTGATGACCGTACTGACGCTGGCCTCGGTTGTCTCGACAAGTGGCGCTTCCCCGGTCACGATGACCGTCTCGGTCGCCGCGCCCACCTCCAGCGTCGCGTTCGCCGCCATGCTTTGGCCCACCTGCACCACGATGTTCTGGATCCGTGTGGTCTTGAATCCGGGAGAAGCGACGGTAACGATGTATGTCCCAACCTGCAGCGAGGGAAAATTGTAAAACCCGGCTCCATTCGTTTTCCCGGTTCGGCTTGCACTGGTATCCATGTCGGTTGCAGTGACCACCGCGCTGGCGATGGCCCGACCAGATGGGTCCGTCACTTCACCGGAAATCGATCCGGTCGAAATCGCGCTCTGCGCACGCGCAACCACGGCAAAACCGGGGACCAAAGCGGTTGAAAGCAAGAAAACTCGAAGCCAGGACCGGCTAATCATCGCAAGCATCCCCCCTAAGAACGTAACTGCATCATCTTTCTTCAGGGCAAATCTCGCGTCAAATTAAAGTTCGGTTAATTCTTTGTGACCGCTCCCCAAGTCTGAAAGCCCGCTCTACGTCCACCGAAACCAGCGCAGCGCGAGGACAAACGACACTCCGCCCCAAACGGCGAGAACAAGCAGTCGTCCCGATTGTGAGCCCAGAGTCGCGCCTTCTAATATCGTGGCTCGCAGCGCGTCGTTGAGGGCGGTTAGCGGGAGAGCTTTGATGAAGGGATGGGCGATGGCGGGAAATCTATCGTAGGAAAAAAATACGCCGGAGAAGATCCACATCGGCATCATGACCAGGTTGATGAGGCCGGAAACGGTTTCGATTTTCTGCGCCCGGCAAGCGGTTAGGAGGCCGACGCCGCCGAAGGCTACTGCTCCGAGCGTAGCTAGCAGGATGATTGAGAGGATCGATCCCTGCACTCGCATGTGAAAGACGAGCACGCCGAAGCCTAAGAGCAGTCCAACTTCAATCACCATCAGCACCAGGCGGCTGCTGGTTAAAGCTAGAAGGAAATCGCTGCGGCGCATGGGAGTGGCTACGAAGCGCTTCAGCAGTTTGCGCTGGCGCATTTCTACCAGCGCGAAACCTACTCCCCACATGCCGGAGTTCATGAGGTTCATCCCCAGCAGTCCGGGGATGAGGAAGTCGATGTAGCGGGAGCCGGGTTCGCTGGAGGATTGAGCGAAAGTCGAGAGCGCATCTTTGCGCCCGGCGGCGGATTGGAGCGCAGCGTCAATCTCCGCCCGGGAGAGGACACTTTCCGGGCGGGCGGGATCGTAATAATAAGTGTAGCTGCCGTCGGGATTCGACTCGATCGCCAGATCAAACTTGCCGAAGTGGAAGGCCTTCAGCGCGGCATCGCGATCAAGCACAGTGGCTCGGACAGGGGAGTGGGCGGACGAGTTCTTATTCGGGTACTCGAGCATGGCCAGCGTTTTCTGCGCGCCAGGGCCATCGATCACGACTACCGAGGTGATGTCCGCGGGCTTGTCGCGAAAGGCGATGCCCAAGCCAGCCGCCAGCAGCAGCGGAAAGATGAAGACCCAGAATACGACCTCAGGCTCGCGCTTGAGTTCAAGTATGCGCGCCCAGAGCAGATGGCGGTATCCGGACCAGCGGCCATTGGGGCGCGCGGGTTGAATGGGCTGAGGTTCCTGATACTTATGAGCGTTGAGTTTGGGCGCGTTGGTTTCTGTAGTTGCCATTCAGTCTTCTCGCAGGTGGCGGCCGGTGAGTTGCACGAAGACATCTTCGAGGCTGGCCTGGCGCGTGCTGAGGTGTTCGAGTTGATGGCCGTGGTTGGTGACCGCATCCAGAAGAGCGGGGATGGTGAGGTGCGGCTCGCGGACGCTTAGGCAGACGGTCGAATCCTCGCGACGGACGGACTCTACGCTCGGCAGGGACCGCCAGCGGTCGAGGTCGTCGTTGTCGAGATTATCGTTGTCGAGGTTATCGTTGTCGGTGTTTCCGTTTTTGCTTACCTGGAACTCGACCACATGATGGCCGCCAAGCCGGTCGATCAAGTCGGAGGGCGTGCCTTCGGCGATGATCTGGCCGTGATCGACGATGGCGAGACGGTCGCAGAGGCGCTCGGCCTCGTCCATGTAGTGAGTCGTGAGCAGGATGGTGCCACCTTTTTTCTGGAAGACGCGGACGATGTCCCAGAGCTGGCGGCGGCTTTGGGGATCGAGTCCGGTGGTGGGCTCGTCGAGAAAGAGGATGCGTGGATTGCCGACCAGAGCGGTGGCGACGGCCAGGCGTTGCTTCTGGCCGCCGGAAAGTTTGCCAACCCAGGCGTCGGCTTTCTCGGTGAGTTGGAGTTCTTCGAGAATGCCGGCGATGGAACAGGGTTCGCGGTAGAAACTAGCGAAGAGTTCGATGGTTTCGCGGACGGTTAGCTTTTCCGACAGGCGCGTTTCCTGCAGCGAGATGCCGAGCCACTCGCGCAACTGGCGCGGGTTGTCGGCCCAGGTATGTCCGAAGATGCGGACTTCTCCGGAAGTGGGTGCGAGCAGGCCTTCGAGGATTTCGATGGTGGTGGTCTTCCCTGCTCCGTTCGGACCGAGCAGGCCAAAGCATTCGGCGGCCTCGATGCGCAGGCTCAGGCCGCGGACGGCTTCGACTTTGCCGTCGTAGGTCTTGCGCAGGTTCGTGCACTCGATAGGAGACCCCACTCGCAGATTGTAGCTTAGCTTTCGGGTGCCTTGCGGAGCTGCGCTCCGATGGACGGCCGAGGGCGGCCGTCGCTTCGTGACTTGTTTAGGGTCTACGTTCCAGCGTCGGCACCGGGACGTTGCCTTTTGCATCCTGCCAGAGGATTGCATTCAGCTTCTTGGCATCGGCCGCATCCGGCCTGGAAAAATTCATAAGCGATGATTCCTTCGCGCCCGCCGCGGCCTTCTCGTTGATCTGATAGATGAGGCCGCTGCGCAGATTCTTGTCGTCGGCTTGGTACGGCGGCTGCGTTCCCGGGCCGGAGAACAGCGGCGCCATGAGTGGCGCGTGCGCGTCGAACAGGTTCATTGGCGGAAGGTCGAGCAGAGCTTCTATGGTGTGGATCATGCCGACGGTCGTGTAGAAGTGATGGTCAACAAACGTTTGCGGCGTGTGCGGCGCATATTTGCTAATGACCAAGGCGGGAGATCGATGGGCATCGATGTGATCGGCGCCGTCTTGCGCGTCATCTTCGACCACGAAGATGGCGGTATTGTCCCAGTAGGGGCTGTGGGAAACGGCATCGACGACGCGGCCGAGCGCGAGATCGTTATCGGCGACGGAGGCCTGCGGAGTTGGCTTGCCGGGACGCGTGCCTCCGGTGTGGTCGTCGGGCAGGTAGAGCAACGTGAACTGTGGAAGCTCTTTGGCGGTTCCCTTGGCTTTCACGAACTCATCGAATTCGCGGAGGAATTCATCGGCGCGGAGTTGGTCGGGATAGTCGGTATTGAAGTCGGGGAATTGCGGATCGTAGTGATCGCGCAGCGCGGCTTTGGTGGGACGCATGCGCTTCATCTGTGGGATGGCCCACGGCCACGGGCTGGGCCCGCCGCGCGGGTTGCCGACGTTCGCGGGCAGAGGCTCTCCTTTGTTGATTTCGGCCACTGGGCAGGTCGCAGACGAGGGAGACAGCATTCCTTCCTTCGGCAATTTTGCTTTTTCACTTTTACACCACACGGCCGCGATGAATTCTCCGTAGATGCGATAGGTGAGGCTGCGGCGGGCGAGGTTGTCCCAGAGGAAGCCGGTGGCGGGGTCGTCGACGTCGGGGATTCCCTGCTCGAGCGGAAATTCTTCGGCCACGCTGCCGCCGGAATCATAGGTTCGCTCTTTGCTGCGATAGCCGATGGGCCACGTTTTCTCGTTGTAGTCACTGGTCGTGGCGGCGGTGGACCAGAGGTGGCCATCGCCGGAAACCTCTCCGCTGTCGTAGAAATTGTCTAGCACTCCGAACTGCAGGGCCAGTTTGTGCTGGTTGGGTGTGATGTCTTTGCCATACATTGTCAGCGATGCGTCGCCGTCGCCGACCGGCAGGTCGCCGAAAATTTGATCGTAGGTGCGATTTTCCTTCAGAACGTAGATCACGTGGCGGATGGGATTGTTCCTGCCGGCGAATGCAAAATTGCCGCCTTCGGAGTGGACCAGATTGTCTTCTTCGACCTGGTGGGTATACGCGGCTAGATTCTTGTCGATGTCGGCTAGGCTTAGGCGCTGGATGGAGCCCCCGATCAGCGTTGGAATGTACGGATGCTCTTTTCTTTTGCGCTCGCCTTTCAGCGTGCCTTGCATATTATTGGGGCCACTGCCCTGGCCTTTGGCGGTGGCGATGAGCAGGTCGTTGCCCGCGATGGCGAGCGCGCTGGGATACCACTCGGCGGGGATGAAGCCGAGGGGACTTATTTCATGGTCGGTTTCGCGAGTGTCGAATACCGCGACGGCATCTAGCGAAGCGCAGGCGGCAAACAAGCGGCTTCCATCGGCTGAGAGCGCGATCGCTTGCGGAACGGCACCCGCGTGGCCACTCAAATTTTGTAAATTGACGTGGTAAAGACGCTCCATCTTGCCGTTTTTCAGATCGAGAGCGACAACGAAATCGAAATCCGTGTTGCTCAACGTAACGTACAGCATATCTTCGCCAGAGCTGAGCAGCATGGCCGTCGGATGGGTACTGGGTGCAGTCGCGTCTGCGCGACCGAAAACGTCGTACCAAGCCTCGACCTTACTCGTCTTAAGGTTTAACTCGGCAACGGTGGACGCGTTCCACAAGCTGACCCACGCTTTGGTTCCGGCCTTGTTTGCAATCACGGTGAACGGGTACGCGCTGGGAATGAAGCGGCTGCGGCTTAGGTCATACGCCTGCAGGATTTTGCCGGAGCCGGTGTCGAGGATAATGGCGTTGTCAGACAGATTATTTGCGATGAGCAGGCGATCACCCGTGGAGACCGGAAGAACAGCCAGCCCCGCCGGGTATGGGAGCGCCGTTCCCTCGGGAGTTTTGCGCAGGCCAAACGCGACTTCCTTACCTTCGGCGATGGGCTGAGGCGCGATCTTGATGAAGCGCTCGGGAGTAACTTGTCCGGCCGCGAATTTGTACACCGCGATGCCATTGCCGGTGCTCTTCGGCTTCTCGCCGGTGGGGTCGGTGATCGAGCCCATCGAGGCGTAGAGATGCTTGCCGTCACTCGAGAACGCGAGGCCGATGAAATAGCTTTGGCGCGTGGAATAGTCGTCGCTCAGGCGGTCATCGGGAAAATCGTGCAACTGATTATCGCTGAGATCGAGAATGGCGATCGATTGGCGCGCGCCGCTCTCCTCGGTGCCGTAGCCCTGGTTGAGCAGCGCGGCGTAACGGCCGTCGGGACTGAGTGCAATGGTCGCGGGAAAGCTGTTGGTGCGCGCAAGGTAGCCCGGGACGGGGAGAGTCAAACTCTTGCTGGTCGGAAGATTGATGCGGCGCGAGCGGTCGGCGGCGCGGGCGACGACGAGCACGACCAGAAGCGAGGAAAGAGCGAAGGGGAAGACAATGGCGATCTTTTTCACGAATTTTTTCCCGAACTTTTTCACGGGCGGTGGCCTCGTCAGGGTTGTACCATCCGCGGCGTGGGGGAGGCAAACGGCGATTGCGTGGAGATTACGGGTTTGCAGAACCCGATGCGGCGCTTCCTAAAGGCACCGTCGATGCCGTGCGACTCTTATGCCTTCTATTTCGTCCCCACCAAGTGCACTTCGGGCACCGGTGGCCCGGTTTGCGATTTCTTCACACCGATCAGCTCAACTGCTTTGGCAGCAATGTGTTCAGCGGAAACCTCGAACTCCTTGATTAACTCCCAGGGAGCGCCAGAGTCTCCGAAGCGGTCTTTTACTCCGATGGCGCCGGTGATGATGGGGATGCCGTAGAGCCCGGGCGATTGCGTAATGGCGTTCGAGACTGGCCATGCCAGCGCACCGATCTGGTGCTCTTCAGCGGTCAGGACGATGCTGGTGTCGCGGGCGGCTCGCACGATGGCTTCGGTGTCGAGCGGCTTGAGGGTGTGCATATTGAGGATGCGGGTTTCGTAACCGAAATCGGACTTCAATATCCAGGCGGCTCGCATGGCTTCGGGCACCATGGGACCGCAGGCGATGATGGTGAGGTCTTCGCATTCGTCGCGGTATTCGGATTCGAGCTTCGTCTCGAAGGCTTCGATGAAATTCACCGCCTCTTTGCGCAGGCGAATCACGTTGGCCTTGCCGAAGACGAACGGCGTTTTTTCGTCAGTGACAATCGGCGTCGCTTCGCGCGCGAAGCGAATGTATTTCGGGCCGACGTGCTTCAGCAGCAGATAGTCGGTCGCCTTGCGGGTCTCGACCATGTCGCAGGGGACAACCACGCTCATGTTGGGGAGTCCACACATGGCGAACAGGTCTTCGAGCGCCTGGTGGGTAGCGCCGTCGGGGCCGACGCTGACTCCGCCGTGGGCTCCGGCAATCAGGACGTTGAAATTACCGTAGCAGATCGAGGTGCGGATCTGGTCGAGATTGCGTGCGGCGGCAAAGGTGGCGTACGTGCCGAAGACGGGGAGCTTCCCTTCTTTCGCTAGTCCGGCGGCAGCTGAAGTGGCGGACTGCTCGGCGATGCCCATGCTGATCCAGCGCGACTTGCGCTCGGGCGTATGCGCATAGAATTCGCTGATGGTGATGGAGCCGGAAATGTCGAGTCCGAAGCAGACGATGCGCGGATCGTCGCCATTGGCGGCGAGCGACTGGCCGAAACCGAGGCGGGTGGGCTTCATCTGGACTTTCATGTTTTCGGCGGCGTTCCACCAGTAGTTGCGTTGGAAGTGGGGCATCTTGGCATCGAGTTTGCGGTCAACCTCGGCTTGATATTGCCGGGCGCGGGCGAAGATTTGCTCGACGGGAATCTGGCCTTCTTCATCTATGCCGAGTTCCTTCAGGGCTTCGTCTAACTCGTCGCGGTTGGGCGCTCTGCCGTGCCATCCGGCGACGTTTTCCATGAAGCTGACGCCTTTGCCTTTGACGGTGTCGGCGATGATGACGGTGGGCTTGCCGGAGCCGGCTCTCGCTTTGGCATTCTCCAGCGCTTCGACGACCTGCTTCATGTCGTGTCCGTTGATGGTGACAGCTTCCCAGCCGAAGCTGCGATATTTATCTTCGAGCGGCTCGACGTTCATCACGTCTTTCACCCAGCCGTCGATCTGGAGGCGGTTGCGATCGACGATGCCGATCAGGTTGTCGAGCTTGAAGTGGCCGGCTTCCATGGCGGCTTCCCAGATCTGGCCTTCCTGCTGCTCGCCGTCTCCCATGATGCAGAAGACGTGGTGATTTTTCTTGTCCAATCTGGCGGCGAGAGCGATACCGACGGCGATGCTCAGACCCTGGCCTAGCGACCCGGTGGAGACTTCTACGCCCGGCAGTTTGAGCCAGTGTGGATGTCCCTGGTAGGGCGAATAGAGCTTGCGCAGGAGCGCGACGTCTTCTTTCGGGCAGAAGCCGGCGAAGGCTAGACCTAGATAAAGACTGGGGGCTTTGTGGCCGGTCGACCAGATAATGCGATCGCGATCGGGCCAGTTGGGATTCTTGGGATCGTGGTCGGCGACGCGAAGGTAGAGCGCAGCGGTGATGTCCATGATGGAGAGCGTGCCGCCGGCGTGCCCGGACGTGGCTGCGCACAAGGCTGCGAGGTCATAGCCCCTCATCAATGTAGCCTGCTGTTTCAGTTCGTCAATGCTGTAGGAACGCAGAACTTCGCCGGTGGTCGAATTCTGAATAGACATGAGGTTGCTCCTTCGCTTACGCCGGGCGTTGGACGACAATCTAGGCAGGGCGGGAAACGGCGCATAGGCTTACAGAATGAGCGTAGCTGGGGCTGACGCAGGGGTCAGTGAGCGGGGTCACAGGCGGGGGTGACCGGGGAACTCCGCAAACCCGCGCTCCGCTAACTAGAAGCTGGGAAAGCTCATAGCGGCAGAGCGCTCGGAAAGCGGGCCTGAAAGTCGAGGAGACCGACCCATTCCGGTGTAATGGTGATTCGCACCATCTCCTGAATCATGGTACCCATTTGCTTGACCCAGGCCTTCCCCTGCTCGCTTCCGAAATAGCGTTCGGCAGCTACGGCATATTCGGGAACGATGCCTTTCATGGTTTCAAGCCGCGCCGTACCGCGCACCAGCAGCACCTTGTGGGGAAAGGTGTTGTCATCAATCGTAAGGGCTACCTTGGGGTTCTTCCTGAGCGCCTTCAGCTTGGGCGCCTTTGGTGGCGTTGCCAGTACAAACTCGCGGTCATTCCAATGGAACCAGATGGGGACGACCCGGGGAGTGCCGTCGGTCCAGACATAGGCAAGACGCGCAGGAATTCTTGACTGCAATAACTCCCGCGAGGCTGGATGCTGCAAGAGTTGAAGATCTCCTTGCTTCACAGGCATGATGCACGCTCCATCATTAACACCACATAGGCCTAGCGCGCCGATTTGAAGATCGCGAACACCGCGCCTTGCGGGTCGGCGATCACCGAATGCGGCCTACTCCTTCTATGGCGGGTGGGCCACTTTAACGGGAAAGTATAACGCTGGTTTGTCTTTTAACATTGACCGAATTAACTGGGGGTGCGCCACTTCTCGCGCTTTTCGAGAAGTGGCCTGCCGGACACCGTTCGCCACCATCTTACGCGGCCCGGTGGTCTAATCCTGAAGATGAAAATTCAGCCGCCGACTGCCTGAAATCGGGACGCACGGTGTCGGCTGTCCGCGGTCCACTTATCGAAAAGCGCGAGAAGTGGGGCAGCCCTGCTCTTGCAAAACAATCAGCGTATGTTCTTCCCTACCCACTCCTCAATTCTCACCAGCGCTTTATTCAGGTTCTCCAGCGAATTGGCGACGCTGAAGCGAAGATAGCCTTCTCCGTATGCGCCGAACGCGGTGCCGGAGAGGCAGGCGACACCGGCTTGTTCGAGCAGCGCGTCGGCCAGTTTCTTGGAAGGCCAGCCCGTCTTCTTAATGTTGGGGAAGGCGTAGAACGCGCCTTTGGGGATCAGACAGGAGAAGCCTTTGATCTTGTTCAGGCCGGCGACGAAGACGTCGCGGCGGCGCCTGAACTCAGCGTTCATTTTGTCGACGGACGATTGATCGCCGCGCAGCGCTTCAATTCCCGCGACCTGCGTGAAGCTGGCGGTGCAGGAAATCGAGTTCGTGTTCAGCCGCGCTATTTGCGTGGCCAGATCTGGGCGCATTACGCCGTAGCCCAGGCGCCATCCGGTCATGGCGTAGGTTTTGGAGAAGCCGTCGAGCAGAATGGTGCGCTCTTTGAAGCCGGGTACGCTCATGATGGAGAAGTCCTCGACTTCATGCTCTCCATCCGAAAAGATGAGGCGGCTGTAGATTTCGTCGGAAAGAACGAGGATGTTGCGGTCTCCGATGGCCTCGGCGATTGCGAAAATGTCTTTCCTGGTGAGCACGCCGCCGGTCGGGTTGTGCGGCGAGTTCAGGATGATCAACCTGGTGCGGTCGGTAATCAGCGACGCCAGTTCTTTGACGTCGACGGAGAAGTCGCGTTCTTCGCGCAGCGGAATCGGGACCGCGCGTCCGCCGACATAGTCGATCATGGATTCGTAGATGGGGAAGCCGGGGTTGGGGTAAATGACTTCATCTTCAACATCAATCAATGCCAGCATGGTTAAGAAAATAATTGGCTTGCCGCCTGGGACAACAACAACTTCCTCGCTTGAAACCGGAACTTTGCGGGTACGGCTTACGTAGTCGGCAATAGCCCGGCGCAGGTCGGGCAGGCCGGCGGAGGGGCCGTAGTGAGTCCATCCCTTGTGGAGCGCGTCGACACCGGCCTGGATGACATTGGCGGGCGTGTCGAAATCGGGTTCGCCAATTTCGAGGTGGATGATCTCTTTGCCCTGTTTTTCAAGCGCGCGGGCACGGTTCAGGACTTCAAAAGCGGTTTCCGTGCCGAGCCGCGACATCCGGCTGGCTAGACGCAATTCGAGTTGAGTAGTTGGCATAGCGGCGGTTGGCATTATAGCGCCTCGAGGCTGGCTTGGCCCTTATTCGATTGTCACGCGAGTGACGAGGATGGGTCAATTGCTCGCATCACAGCGGCTTGTGATGTTAAAGGCGAAGTCAAAAGTAAGAAGTCAGATTGAAGAAGTAAACCCCATCCGTCCCACGGAGCCGGTTTTCACTTCTTCAATCTGACTTCTGACTTCTGACTTTGTCTTATTCGGAAATCGTGCTCTCTTCACTCTGCGCCCGCAGGACGCGATCGACCGAATACGGGGCACGCTGGGCAGGCTCGTGATAATGGCGCACCTGCATTTCTCCGAGCAGGCCGATGGCGAGCATGTTCAGGCCCGCCAGCAACAGGACGGCGGAGAACATCATCAGCGGGCCGTGCTGGGTCATCACATCGGCTTGGTGCAGGAGCTTCTGCAGAATGAGCCAGCCGGAGATGGCGCACCCCGCAAAAATGCTGAACATTCCCACCGTGCCGAAGAAGTGTAAAGGGCGCGAAAGATATCTGAGCAGGAAGCGGATGGTGATGAGGTCGAAGAAAACACGGAAGGTGCGAGAGATTCCGTAATGCGAAGACCCGCGTTCCCGGTTTATGTTCTTGATGGGAACTTCGACGATCGTCGCGCCGTGCCACGAGGCCAGCGCAGGGATGAAGCGGTGGAGTTCTCCGTAGAGCGGAATCTGCCCCAGGATTTCGCGGCGATAGGCTTTAAAGGTGGTGCCGAAGTCGTGGATGTCGACGCCGCTCAACTTGGCCATGAGCCAGTTGGCGCAGCGCGAAGGGACGCGGCGCAGCCAGAAATTGTCGACGCGATTCTTGCGCCAGCCGCTGACGATGTCGTAGCCCTCGCCTATTTTTTCCAGGAACAATGGAATGTCGGCGGGATCGTGTTGCAGATCGCCGTCCATGGCGATGATGTATTCGCCGCGGGCATGGTCAAATCCAGCAGCGAGGCCGGCAGTCTGACCAAAATTACGGCGCAGTTTGACGACAGTCACGCGGCTATCGACGGCGGCAATCTCACGCAGCAACGCGAAGGTGCCGTCGACCGAACCGTCATCGACCAGCACCATCTCGAAAGTCTCGCCGCTCGCTTCCATCACGGACTTAAGCCGCGCGTACAGGTCGGTGACGTTCTCCTGCTCGTTGTGGAGAGGAACTACTATTGAGTACTTGAGCACAGTATTTTTTATTATACGGCAGCGAGGCACCGCTTTCGAAGTGACTTCCGTGAGGCATGGCTACTGCGGGACGAGACTTACGTTTTGGGCGCCAAGGTGAGGTGTGGCAGAATTCCTGGTAGCCCCGGCAGGAATCGAACCTGCATATTCAGTTTAGGAAACTGAAGTCCTATCCGTTGAACGACGGGGCCACTGGAAGATGCAAAATCAGGTTAGCAGGTTGCGAAACGGGTTGCCAAACATGCCGTGAGTCTGGCCGGGCGCCTGCGAATCCATATAGTGTGGTGCGCGCAAGTTTCCGACGTACATCTGAAGTGTCATCCTGAGCGAAGCGAAGGACCTGTGCATTTGCTTGTAGCGCCGGAATGCATAGGTCCTTCGCTTCGCTCAGGATGACAGATGGGATCGATTTTGCGAACTTGATGCCGCCCCGCCTCCGACGAAGTGGACGATCTCCAGCCGATCTCCATCGTGCAATGGAGTCTGCGGCCATTGCTCGCGGGGCACGATCTCGCGGTTCAGTTCGATTGCCAACCGGTCCGGCTTCATGCCGAGCCCCGCGACGAGCGCGCCCAGCGTTTCAGCGGATGAAGTCTGGGTTTCGCCATTGATCGTTAGATTCATCGGAACAAGGAGTTTCTAAATGGCTTCGCGCAGCTGGAACTTGCGAGTGGCCGTTCGCCCGGCAAAGCTTGCTTGCACGAGTACGGAGGAATCCGAGAGCGACTTTTCATCTACCTGAACGCTCATCTCGGCGTTGCCCTTGGCGTCGGTGAGAACCTGCGCGTAGTAGGGCGCGGCGTCGGGCCGGGCGAAGCGGAGTGTGAGGCGAGCGCCTTCGACCGTGGCGCCTCCGTCGGTGACTCGGATCTGCATCGTCAAAGCGCCGCTCGAATGCACCGACCCGGCATTGATCCACTCCAGGTCAAGCTCTTTCACCGCCGCCAGCGTTTCCGGCGTCTCCCGCTTGTCGAAGATGGAATCGAGCTTGCCGTCGCGGATGGCGTCGAGCACCTCGCGATGCAGTTCGCGCAGCCGCTTCTCCATGTCCTGATCGTTGTCCTTGCCCTGAAAACCTTTCGCCACAGCCGGTCCATAGGGAACGGCGCGCTTTCCGATGCAGCGGCCCCGGACGAAGACCTGCGTCTGCAGCAACTGCTCGCCTTCGCGCGCTTCGCTCTGCACGTGGTAGACGGTGTCTTCGTGCCGAATGTCGGTATTAAAGCCAAAAATCATGCGGTTCAGGCTTTCCCCGGTCCTGTCGAAACAGGTTCCTCCGGATGAAACTACGGTTAAAAGCGCACTTAGCTTGACACTTCTGCCGGGCAAAACTAATCTAGAACGTTTACCATTGCACGGTTGCGCTTGGCCGAAATTATATATAGCTCCTCCTATGCCGGACAATTATTTCGCTCGCTACCTGCCCCTCCTGATGCATTTCGGCATCGCCACGGCCCTGGCGGGCGCGATTGTGACCCTCTCGTACTTCATTGGCCAACATAAGCCGGGTCTGGCGAAGATGTCGGCTTATGAGTGCGGAGTTCAGCCTATCGGCGACGCCTGGGGACGATTCTCCGTCAAGTTCTACCTGGTGGCCATGCTTTTTATATTGTTCGACGTGGAAGCCGTTTTCCTTTACCCCTGGGCGGTCATCCTGCGCGAACTGAAGATGTTTGGCTTCTGGGAGATGATGGTGTACATCGCGATTATACTGGTCGGCCTCTTCTATGTGTGGAAAAAGGGCGTACTCGACTGGGGACTGACGGCCGTGAAGCGGGGAAATGTCTGATGCCGCTGGCTCCCCCAATCACCGACATCGAGCAGTTAAAATCGCATCCCGCCTTGGGCAGCCTGCTTGCGTGGAAAGCCTCCATGGTGCGGGCGGTGAAGTTCGATCGCGACGAGCTTACGATCTGGGTCGAGAAGGACGCAATCCGCGAAGCTTGCGCCATTTTGCGCGACTCCACAGATTGCCCATTCAATTATTTATGCGACCTCACCTGCGTCGACTGGTATCCGTCAGAGCCGCGGTTTGAGGTGGTTTACCATCTTCTCTCGATTCCCCAAAAAGAGCGGGTGCGTTTGAAAGCCCGCCTTGACGGCTCCAGTCCGGCGATCGAATCCGTCACGTCGGTTTGGCCCTCGGCTAATTTCTATGAGCGTGAGGTGTTCGATTTGTTTGGAGTGCGCTTCACCGGACATCCCGACCTGCAACGCATCATGATGCCCGATGACTGGGAAGGCCATCCGCTGCGGAAGGACTACCCGGTGGAAGGTTACCGGTAGCGCATGACGCAATTTCCCGCTACTGTCGCTGAGCCCGGCCAGGATCGTACGTCAGATCGAACGTCAGATGATCGTACCCTGGTCCTGAACATGGGGCCGCAACACCCTTCGACGCACGGGGTGCTGCGGTTGGTGCTGGAAATTGACGGCGAAACCGTGGTGCGGATTAAGCCGGAGGTCGGCTTCCTGCATACTGGCATCGAGAAAACCTGCGAAGCCAAGTTCTACCAGCAGGTTGTGCCTTTGACGGATCGCATCGATTATCTCTGTCCCATGACCAACAACCTCGCCTACTGCCTGGCAGTAGAGAAGTTGCTGGGACTGGAGATTCCTCCAAAAGCACAGTGGATGCGGGTTCTGATGAATGAACTGACCCGCATCAATTCGCACCTGGTCTGGCTGGGAACACATGCCATGGACCTCGGTGCGATGACCGTCTTTCTCTATTGCTTCCGCGAGCGCGAAGATGTTCTGCGCTTCTTCGAGATGGTCAGCGGACAGCGGATGATGACTTCGTATTTCCGCATTGGCGGGTTGGCGCTGGAGCCGCCGCTGGGATTCTTCGAGAAGGTGAAGAAGTTCGCCGACCGCTTCCCCGGCGACGTGGATGAATACGAAGGCTTGCTGACCGGCAATCCGATTTTCATGATGCGCACCAAGGGCGTCGGCCGCCTGAGCGCGGAAGATGCGATTGCGCTGGGCGCGTGCGGTCCAACCTTGCGCGGCAGCGGCGTCGACATTGACCTTCGCCGCGATGCTCCCTACACCGGCTACGAAAACTTCAAGTTCAACGTGCCGGTCCGCACGGAAGGGGACGTGTTCGCGCGATACGTTTGCCGCGTGCAGGAGTTGCGGGAATCGATTGGCATAGTGCAGCAGGCGTTGGCGGGAATGCCGGAAGGACCCATAAAAGCCGACGCGCCCAAGGTCGTGCTGCCCGACCGCGAGAAGATGAAGACCCAGATGGAAGCCCTTATCTACCATTTCAAGATCATTACCGAGGGCTTCACGGTTCCGGCGGGCGAGGTTTACCAGGCGATCGAATCGCCGCGCGGCGAGATGGGGTACTACATCGTAAGCGACGGAACGGCTAAGCCGTATCGCGTGCACATGCGCGGACCGTCCTACGCGAATCTGCAAGCGCTGGCCAAGATGTGCGAAGGGGGGCTTATTGCCGACGTGGTTGCGGCCATCGGGTCCATCGACATCGTGCTGGGTGATGTGGACCGGTAGGGATTTTGTAATTTGGTAATCGGGTAATTTTGTAATTTAAAACCGAGCGGATTTAGGGTTTTCAAATTACCAAATTACCCGATTACAAAATTACCAAATTGCTAGGCTTATGAAGTTTTCGGACGAATTCGAATCGCGGTTTGCCGAGATGCTGACGCATTATCCGACCCGTCGCTCGGCGCTTGTGCCTACGCTGCTCTACGCGCAGGATGAGGTCGGCAGTCTGAACGATGAGGTGGTCGCGGAACTGGCGCGGCGGCTGGACCTCACCGAACTGGAAGTCCGCAACGTGATCAGTTACTACTCGATGCTGACCACCAAGCCACGCGGAAAGTACAACGTTCAGGTGTGCACCAATATCGCGTGCCTGCTCCGCGGTGGCGAGGAACTTCTTGACCACTGCAAGAAGAAGCTGGGCATCGGCCACAAGGGCACTACGCAAGACGGCTTGTTCTCGCTGGAAGAGGTCGAGTGCATTGGCGCGTGCAGTTGGGCTCCAGCAGCACAGGTGAATTACGATTTTCATGAGAACCTGACGAACGCGAAGATGGATCAGATTCTCGACGAGTACAAGAAGAAAGGAACGCAGTAGGGATTTTGTAATTTGGTAATCGGGTAATTTTGTAATCTAAAATCGCGCGGGGTTACGTTTTTAGATTTCCCGATTACAAAATTACCAAATTACAAAATGGCTTCTCTCGTTTCCCATCCCGACGAGGTACGCGTGATCTCGAAGCGCTTTGGCCAGGGCGCTACGGATATCGATCGCTATCTCCAACTGGACGGCTACAAGGCCGTGCAGAAAGCGCTCGCCATGCAACCAGACGCCCTCATCAATGAGGTGAAGAACTCCGGCTTGCGCGGACGGGGCGGCGCCGGGTTCAGCGCGGGAATGAAGTGGTCGTTTGTCCCGAAGCAATCGGCCAAACCGAAATATGTGCTCTGCAATGGGGACGAGAGCGAGCCCGGCACCTGCAAGGATCGCCTGATTTTCGAACATGATCCGCACTCGGTCATTGAAGGCGTCATGATCGCCTCACTCGCGGTCGGTTCTCATACCGGATACATCTACATCCGCGGCGAGTATCGCTACCTGTCGATCATCATGCAAAAGGCCATTAAAGATGCCTATGCCAAAGGCTTCCTCGGCAAGAACATTTTCGGCAGCGGATACGATCTGGATATTTATTGGCACGGTGGAGCGGGTGCTTACGAAGTTGGTGAAGAATCGGCGCTGATGGAGTCGCTTGAAGGCAAGCGCGGCATTCCGCGCATCCGTCCACCGTTCCCAGCCATTGTCGGCCTGTGGGGCGGCCCGACGGTCATTAATAATGCGGAGACGCTGGCCGCCGTACCGCACATCATTTTGGGCGGCGCGGATTGGTACGCGAAACTTGGCTCGCCGAAGAATGGCGGAACGCGACTGTTCTGCCTGTCGGGAAATCTGAACAAACCGGGCGTCTACGAACTTCCGATGGGCTACAACCTCAAGAAGATGATCTATGAGGTCGGCGGCGGAATTTCCCACGGGCGCAGTTTGAAAGCTGTGGTCCCCGGCGGATCGTCAACGCCGGTGCTGTTGCCTGAAGAGATCGACGTCGCCATGGATTTTGACTCGGTGGCCAAAGCGGGTTCGATGCTTGGCTCCGGTGGCGTGGTGGTGCTCGACGACACGACCTGCATCGTCAAGTTCGCGCTGCGCACCATCAAGTTCTATCAGCATGAAAGCTGCGGCTGGTGCATCCCGTGCCGTGAAGGCACTGACTGGCTGAAGAAGACGCTGACGCGGTTCCATGCCGGCGCTGGAGTAAAGAAGGACATCGATAATATCTACTATCTCGCCGAAAACATGTTGGGGAAGACATTCTGTCCGCTCGGAGACGCGGCGGCGATGCCCACCATGGCGTTTGTGAAGAAGTTCAGAAAAGAATTTGAAGATCACCTGGACGGCAAGCCGTGCCCGTTTGAGAAAGCGGGCGCAGCGGAGCCGGTGCTGGCCTAGAACCATTTTGTAATTTGGTAATCGGGTAATTTTGTAATTTGTGAACCTGATGCCGACGCAGCAAGAAGAGCTTCGAGATCGGACAAAGGCATTCGCGGTTAGGATTGTGCGAGTTTATCGCGCGTTACCGTTCAAGACGGATGCGCAGGTCTTGGGCAAACAACTGATGCGGTCCGGGACGTCAGTCGCGGCCAACTACCGAGCGGCTTGCCGCTCCCGAACGAAGGCTGAATGGGTTGCGAAGATTGGCATCGTAGTGGAAGAGGCAGATGAGACGGTGTTTTGGCTGGAAATGCTTTCGGATTGTGACATCGTCCCGCCGAAGAAGTTAGTATCGCTGTTGGCGGAAGCACATGAATTAAGCGCGATTTTCACGGCGTCGCAATTTACCGCGCGCAAAAATCGATAGAAGTTAAATTACAAAATTACCCGATTACACAATTACCAAATCCTGATGCCTGACGTAACACTTACAGTCGACGGCAAGAAGATCACGGCTCCCGCTGGGTCGCTGCTGATCGAAGCCTGCAAGAGCGCGGGCATTGAAGTGCCCTCTTTTTGCTACTATCCCGGGCTATCGTTACAGGGCGCCTGCCGCATGTGTGTCGTGAAGGTCGAAAAGATGCCCAAGCTTCAGACCGCCTGCACGACGAGCGTGACCGAGGGCATGATCGTCGCGACCGACAGCGATGAGGTACGTCAGGCGCGAAAGGCGATGGTCGAGCTGCTGCTCGGCAACCATCCGCTGGATTGCCCGGTGTGCGACGCCGGCGGCGAATGCGAACTGCAGGACATGACGTTCTCCTACGGCGCCGCCGAATCCAAGTACACGGAGGCCAAGAACCACCGGGAAGAACAGCAGTGGTCTCCGGTGGTGTACTTCGACCGCCCGCGCTGCATTCTGTGCTACCGCTGCGTGCGCATCTGCGGCGAAGGCATGGACGTTTGGGCGCTGGGCGTGCAGAACCGCGGCGTAAGTTCGATCATCGCGCCCAATCAGGACGACCATCTCGATTGCGAAGAGTGCGGCATGTGTATCGACATCTGCCCGGTCGGTGCGCTCACCTCCGGCGCTTACCGCTACAAGACCCGTCCGTGGGAGATGAACCACGTCGGCACGATCTGCACCCACTGCGGGGACGGCTGCAAGACGACGCTGGGCGTGCGCCGCTGCGACACCGGCGCGGAAATCGTACGCGGGGACAACCGCGACAAGAGCGGAATCAATGGCGATTTCCTTTGCATCAAGGGACGCTACGCTTTCGACTTTGCTCATCATAAAGACCGCCTCACGCAGCCGCTCGTTCGCAAGAACGGCAAGCTGATGCCTGCGACCTGGGAAGAAGCCTTTGAGCTGATCGGCAAACGGTTTTTGGAAGTTAGCGATCAGGATGGCGGGAGCGCGATCGGCGTCATTGGATCGAATCGCACGACCAACGAAGAAAATTATCTTCTGTCGAAATTTGCGCGATCTGTGCTCAAGACAAACAACGTCGATCATCATCGGACGGCAGACTACCCTGCCCTGGCGGCGGCGCTTCACGGCAAGCCCGGAAAAACGGCTTCCATGCGCGAGGTGCTGAATGCGCCTGCGATTCTACTGATCGGCAATGACCCTACGAATCAGCATCCGCTCTTGGCATGGCAGATTCGGACCAATGTCCGGTTGCGCCGGGCGAAGCTTTACATCATCAACTCTGCAGCCATCAAGTTGCGGCGCCAGGCGGCGGGATTCGGACTCGTACCGGCGGGCGCGGAAGCGAAAGCAGTCGCGTTTCTTGCGGGCGACGATTCTCTGCTTGATTCGCTTGTGAACGACGGCATGAGCCGCGAAGCATGGATCGCGCTGCGAGAGAAAATTCGCGGCGAACAGAACATGGTCATCGCCTTCGGCTCTGAATTGCGCGGCCATGACATCGAGAAGTTGGTGAGTTTTGCTTCAACCTTGACCGGAGCCAAGCTGATCTGCCTGGGCGATTACGCGAATTCGCGCGGGGCCAGTGAAATGGGGCTTTATCCCGATCTTCTGCCGGGATACGAGCCGGTCGCCAGCGCAGACAAGTTCCGGCAGGAATGGGGCAAGCTGCCAACCGAAAAAGGCCTGAGCCTGCCGGAGATGGTGGACGCGGCGAAGGCCGGTAAACTGAAAGCGCTTTACGTCGTCGGCTCGAATCCGATCGGCCGCCTCGGCATTGATCCATTTGTGTTCTCGAAAAGTTTTGTGGTGGTTCAGGATATGTTCCTGACCGAGACCGCGAACATCGCCGACGTGGTTTTGCCGGCAGCGAACGCATACGAAAAAACGGGAACTTATACGAACACCTGCGGCGATCTGCAACTGGTGAAGAAGGCAGGCGAAGTCACGTACACGAAGCCGGACTTCGAGATGATCGTTCGCATCGCGGACGCCATGGGCTCGGACGTAAGCGGCCTGGTGCCCTTCGGGAGCGGGACGCGCTCCGACATGGGCGAGACACGCGGAGCGCAATCCGGCGAGGCGGACCGTCATGCGGTGTGGCTTGAAGCGCACAACCTGGAGCCAAAAATGACGCCGTTCGACCCCATGGCAATTCTCGACGAGATCCAGCGCGTAGTTGCCGGGTACGACATTTCGCGGGTGAATCTGCTGGCGGGCAATGATCAGCATCTTGAGATCGCCGAAAGCGGCGCGAGCGCGATTCAAAATCCGGAGTTGATTGTTCCGGCCAACGATGATTTGTTCAGTTCGGGCACGCTCGGACGGTATTCAAGGACTCTGAACTCGGTTTTCGAAAACAAATCCGCAGATTCGGAAGTTGCGGCGGACTAAGTACGAACTAATAAGACGCACTAACAGACTAAGATCAAAACCACGCGGGCAGGAGTGCCCGTGCCACATCAGAACACGAAAGACATTTCGTTGAGCATAACGACGTTCATCATCATTTCGATTATCAAGTCGCTGGCCGTGGTCTCTGTTCTGCTGACGGCGGTGGCCTACAGCGTGTGGCTGGAGCGCAAGGTATCGGCGCGCATCCAGAACCGCTGGGGCCCTACGCGGGTTGGGCCTTTCGGCCTGCTGCAGCCGCTCGCCGACGGCGCCAAATTCATCTTCAAAGAAGATTTGACCCAGCCGCATGTCTATAAACCGCTCTATATCGCGGCGCCAATCATCGCGCTGGTCTTTGCCATTACGTCCATTTCGGTAATTCCGTTTGGCAACTGGGTTACGGTCGGCCCCTGGGGCACGTATTTGCAGATTACCGACGTGAACATCGGGCTGCTGGTGGTTCTCGGCATTACTTCGATGGGCGTGTACGGTATCGCGCTTGCCGGATGGTCCTCGAACAACAAGTATTCGCTGCTCGGCGGACTGCGCGCCAGCGCCCAGATGGTCAGCTATGAAGTTTCGCTCGGCCTCTCGCTGGTGGGAGTGCTGATCATGGCTGGAAGCCTCAGCCTGCGCGACATCGTGGATGCGCAGGGTGGAGTGTTTTGGGGTTTCATTCCACGCTGGAATATCTTTCACGGGCAGACGATTGCGTTCTTCATCTATTTAATTTCCGCATATGCGGAGACCAACCGCACGCCCTTCGATCTGCCGGAAGCCGAGTCGGAACTGGTGGCCGGATATCACACCGAGTACAGCGCGATGAAATTCGCGATGTTTTTCATGGCCGAGTACGCCAACATGGTGACGGTCGCCTGCCTGGCCACGCTGCTATTCCTCGGCGGATGGCACGGGCCGATCTTTGGTCCGCCCATCCTGCAAGCTCTGATGCCGGTGTTCTGGTTCTGCCTGAAGGTTTTCTTTTTCATCTTTCTGTACGTCTGGGTACGTTGGACACTGCCCCGTTTTCGCTATGACCAGCTCATGGCGTTCGGATGGAAAGTCTTGCTGCCCCTGGCGGTTGCGAACGTTTTGGTTACAGCGCTGATTGTGGCGTGGAGAGCTTAAGAGCAGTTCTCAGTTCTCGGTTCTCAGTTCCCAGTTCAGATCTGGGTTTACTGAAAACTGACAACTGACAACTGACAACTAGCACAAATGTTTCATCTAATTCTATTTCTCTTCTTCGGTGCGATCTGCGTGGCGGGGGCCGTGAACCTGCTGGTGCAAAGCCATCCCATCAACAGCGCGCTGTCGCTGATCGCGGTGATGGCCTCGCTCGCTGCCGAGTATCTTCTCTTGGGCGCGGAATTTGTCGCCGCTGTTCAGGTAATCGTCTATGCGGGCGCGATCATGGTGTTGTTTGTGATTACCATCATGCTGCTGAACGCCGGCAAAGAAGAGCGCACCAAGGGCAGCCGGGTCGCGATCCTGATCGGCGTTCCGGGAGTGCTGATCGGCGGAGTGCTCGTCGCCTGGACGCTTCTCCATCGCTCCGACATGCAGTCGGTGCCCATCGGCGCGCTAAGGGGCGACCCACGCGCTATTGCCCGGCTTCTCTTCCACCAGTTTCTGCTGCCTTTTGAAGTCACGTCGGTGCTGATCCTGATCGCCATCATGGGTGCGGTCGTGCTCGCCAGCCCGCCAGGAGCCGTGGCCCGCGGCCCGAGAAAGGATGAAGGATAAGGATAAAGATGGTCCCTCTTTCTTACTATCTGCTGTTGAGCGGAATCCTGTTCGTGTGTGGCGTGCTTGGGTTCCTGATCAAGCGCAACATCATCACGATTTTCATGTCGATCGAGCTGATGCTGAACGGCGTGAACCTTTCGTTCGTGGCTTTCGCCGCGCACTGGCACGCGCTCAGCGGACAGGTCTTCGTCTTCTTCGTGATGGTGGTGGCCGCCGCGGAGGCCGCGGTGGGCCTGGCAATCATCATTGCGGTCTATCGCACGCGTGAAACTTTGAATGTGGACCGGGTAAACCTGCTCAAGTTATGACGCCGAATCCTTATCTCTGGCTCGTCCCGCTGCTTCCGCTCGCCGGGGCGGCGATCAACGGCTTTTTGGGCCGGCGGTCGTCGAAGAAAGCGATCACGGCGGTTGCGCTCGTCTTTTGTGGCCTGGCATTTCTCCTTGCGGTTGTGATTGCTGCCCGCTTCTCCTCCGCATCCGCACCTTACTATTTCAACCTCGCACACTGGCTCCGCTCCGGAAGCTTTCAAGTTGACTTCAGTTTCTATCTCGACCAGTTATCGCTGGTCATGCTGCTCGTGGTCACCGGCGTCGGCTTCCTGATTCACATCTACTCGGTCGGCTATATGTGGGACGACGATGGCTACTACCGCTTCATGTCCTACATGAACCTGTTCATGTTCTTCATGCTGACGCTGGTGCTGGCAAAGAACTACCTGGTCATGTTTATCGGCTGGGAGGGCGTGGGCCTGGCTTCGTACCTGCTGATCGGCTACTGGTTCACAAAAGACTCGGCAGCGTCGGCCGGCAAGAAGGCATTCATCGTCAATCGGATCGGTGACTTTGGATTCCTGATTGCGCTCTTCCTGATGATCAAGCATTTCGGATCGCTCGACTTCACGCACGTCTTTGCGGCGGTGCGGCCGCTGTCGCCGGAGACTGCCGGCACCGGGCTGCTCACGGCGATTGGTTTGCTGTTGATGGTCGGCGCGGCCGGCAAGTCGGCCCAGATTCCTCTTTACGTCTGGCTGCCGGACGCCATGGAAGGCCCCACTCCAGTCTCCGCGTTGATCCATGCGGCGACGATGGTGACGGCGGGCGTTTATATGGTGGCGCGCTCGTCCGTGATCTTCGAGCGCGCACCGACGGCGATGATGGTGGTCGCGATCATTGGAACGCTCACCGCTCTGTTTGCAGCGACCATCGGTATTGCCCAGACTGATATCAAGAAAGTGCTGGCTTACTCCACCATTTCGCAGCTCGGCTATATGTTCATGGCTTGCGGCGTGGGGGCGTTTTCAGCGGGCATCTTCCACCTGATGACGCACGCGTTCTTCAAGGGCCTGTTGTTCCTTGCCGCAGGTTCGGTAATTCACGGCATCGGCGGCGAGCAGGACATGAGAAAGATGGGCGGCCTGCGGCTGTACATGCCCTGGACGTTTGCGACGATGGGGATTGCCACGCTCGCCATCGCAGGCATTCCTCCGTTCGCCGGCTTCTGGTCCAAAGACGAGATTCTTTGGAAGGCCTTCAACGCAAGCTGGGTGTATTGGCTGATTGGCGTGATTACCGCTTTCATCACTTCCTTCTATATGTTCCGGTTGATGTACATGACGTTCGGCGGCGAGTATCGGGGCGCCGTGGTGCAGGAAGCGCACGGCCATGACGATCACGGTCACGATGCTCACGGTCATGGGAACGGCCACGGGCACGGCGAGCCGCATGAGAGCCCCTGGGTGATGCTCGGTCCGCTGGTAATCCTTGCCGTGCTGTCGGTCGTTGGCGGGTTCGTAGGCTACGGAAATCGGTTCGAACATTTTCTGGCTCCCGTTTTTCAGGGGGCGATGGAAGTTGCGCAAGAAACTTCCCACGAAGCCGTTGACCACACGCTCGAGTATCTATTGATGGGCGTTTCCATTAGCGTGGCTGTGCTTGGATGGCTGCTGGCATATTTGCTCTACAGCCGACATCCTCAACTGCCCGCGCGCATCGCCGCCAAGCTCGACGGCCTCTACCAGGCAGTCGCCCACAAGTACTACATCGACGAGCTTTACGACGCCGTTTTCGTCAAGCCGCTTATCGAAGGTTCGACCACGATTCTCTGGCACGACATTGACCAGGGAGTGATCGACGCCGCAGTCAACGACTCGGCCGATGCAGCGCGCCATGTATCTGACAACGTGCGCCACATGCAGTCGGGCAATCTGCGGTCGTATGCCGGCTGGGTGGCGGCTGGAGGCGCGGTTGTGATCGCCTACATGGTCTGGATGGGAGTGCGATGAATATGGGATCAGTAAACATGGACAGCCTCGGTCCCATCATTCTTTCGCTGGTGACCTTCATTCCTGCCGTGGGCGGGCTGCTGATTCTGCTGATCCCGCGCCGCGATCGTGACATCAAGCTATTTGCCCTCGTCATCTCCCTGCTGGCATTTGTGGCCTCGCTGCATTTGCCGGTACACCTGCACCGCGGTCAGGGCCTTTTCAAGTTCGAGATCGACAAGGTCTGGATCACGTCCCCGAACATTCATTACCACATGGGCATTGACGGAATTTCGGTCTGGCTGGTGGTGCTGACTACGTTCCTCACGCCCCTGTGCGTACTGATTTCGTGGCGTTCGATTCATGAGAGGGTGAAGGAATTCTTCATTCTGCTGCTGATCCTGGAGACGGCTCTGATCGGCGTTTTCACCTCGCTTGACTTGTTCCTGTTTTACTTTTTCTGGGAAGCAACGCTGATCCCGATGGCGCTGCTGATCGGCATGTATGGCCACGGACGCCGCATCTACGCTGCGGTGAAATTTTTCTTGTTCACGATGATTGGCTCGATGTTCATGCTGGCGGCGATTGTGTGGCTGTATGCCAAGACTGGCAGTTTCGATTTTGTCGTTATTCAGAACGCGATTCGCAACGGAAGTGTGCCCGGTTTCGAACAGGCCTCGCTGTGGTTGTTCCTCGGCTTCTTCATCGCCTTTGCCGTGAAGGTCCCAATCTTCCCTCTGCACACCTGGCTGCCCGACGCGCACGTGGAAGCGCCCACTGCTGGATCGGTGCTGTTGGCCGGCGTGCTGCTGAAGATGGGTACCTACGGCCTGCTGCGTTTCGACGTCGGCTTGTTTCCCGAGCAGGCCCACCGCAATGCGCCATGGATCATGGTTTTGGCGCTGATCGGCATCATCTATGGCGCGCTGGTCTCGCTGGTGCAGCCGAATATGAAAAAGCTGATCGCCTACTCCTCGGTCAGCCACCTCGGATTCGTCGTTCTCGGAATCTTTAGTTTCACCACGGCTGGCCTGAATGGAGCCGTCTTCATCATGCTGGCGCACGGAGTCGCCACGGGCGGGCTCTTCATGCTGGCCGGCATTCTCTACGAACGCCGCCACACCTACGAGATCGCTGAGTTTGGCGGACTCGCGACACCCATGCCGAAGTACGCCACTTTCTTTCTATTCACCGTGCTGGCTTCGCTTGGACTGCCGCTGCTGAACGGTTTCATCGGCGAGTTCCTGGTGCTGAGCGGAGCATTCCAGGCGCGCCCGACCTATGGAATCCTGGCCGCAACCGGCGTGATCTGGAGCGCCTGCTATCTGCTGTGGATGTATCAGCGAGTTTTTTTCGGCAAGGTGAAGCACGAAGTCAATAACACGCTGCCTGACTTGAACCTGCGTGAGAAGGCTGCACTTTGGCCGATTGCGGTTGCCGCTCTGGTGATGGGCGTTGCGCCCCTGGTGTGGCTCAGCGCGATTGATCCGGCGGTGCAAGCGGCGCTCGCCCCCTTCACACAATTGGCCAGCAGGGCGGTGGGCCAATGATTGGGTCAATAACGATAACGACGCTGTCGCATTCATTACCGGGTCTGCTGGCGCAGGTGCAGACTTTCATGCCACCGCCAGGCGCCGACTACATGCGCATCCTGCCGGAGCTGGTGCTCTCGATCTTCGGCATGCTGGTAATGGTCATCGACCCACTGCTCGATGAGGAAAACAGTCACCAGGCGCTCGGGACGATCGCACTGATCGGCACTCTTGCCGCCTTGGGGTCGACGTGCTGGATGGCGCAGTATCCTGGAACCGCGTTCTCGAACATGGTTCGGGTGGAAGGCTTTAGCGTCTTCTTTCACTTCCTCGTCATTGCGATTGCGGCGGTGGTCATCCTTAGTTCTTCCGAATATTTGAAAGTTCAGCGTATCCGAGCCGGGGAGTACTACGGGCTCATTCTGTTCGGCACGGTCGGAATGTGTCTCATGTCCTCCGCGATCGAACTTGTACTTATTTTTATCGCCCTGGAAATCTCGTCGATCTCGACCTACGTGCTGGCAGGTTTCCGGCGGCGCGATGCCTCCAGCAGCGAATCGTCGCTGAAGTACTTTTTGCTGGGATCGTTTGCCACGGCGTTCTTCCTCTATGGCGTCGCACTCGTGTTCGGCGCGACTGGTTCCACCAACATTGACGCGATCAGTCTGGCACTGCATTCCGGCGGCGGACCTGTGCCGGTTCTGGCCTATGTTGCGACGGCGCTCATGTTCGTGGGCTTGGGCTTCAAGGTCGCTTCTGCGCCCTTCCATGTATGGACTCCTGACGTCTACGAAGGGGCCCCGGCTCCGGTCGTCGGTCTGATGTCGACCGGCCCCAAGGCGGCGGCGTTCGCGGTTCTGCTGCGCGTCATGTTCGAAGCGAATGCGCCCGGACGCTTCTGGCTGATCTGGGTCTCGGCCGCGCTGACCATGACGCTGGGAAATGTGTGCGCCCTGGTGCAGAACAACGTCAAGCGCCTGCTCGCGTATTCTTCAATCGCGCACGCCGGATATCTACTCGTCGCGTTTGCCGCACGGCCGGAACTGGGCACGTCCGCCGCGATGTTCTACACTGCCGCCTATGCGGCGATGAACGTGGGCGCGTTCGCCGTGGTCACCCACTTCGCGAACGTGGGCGAAAAGTACGTCACGCTCGAAGATTATGCGGGTCTCGGCAGGAAGTCCCCCGTGCTGGCCGCGACTTTCACCTTCTTCCTGATGTCTTTGATCGGCATTCCGATCACGGGCGGCTTCTTTGCGAAGTTCTACGTGTTGAGTGCCGCGCTGAAGTCGAATCTGGTGGGCTTGGCGATCATTCTGGTGCTGAATAGCGCCGTGGGAGCCTATTATTACCTGCGCATTATCGTGATGATGTATATGCGCGAGCCACGGGGAGAGGTTCCGGTTACTCCTGTGCCCGCCGCGGCAGCACTCGCCCTTGCAGTTTGCGTGCTGCTTACGCTTTACCTCGGAGTGCTGCCGGGACGCGTGCTCGACTATGCGGCTCATTCCGCCCACGGCCTGGTGAGTGATACAGCGGCCTCGTCGACAGCGTCAGCTTCTCTGGCGACTGAACCGTAGTTTTTTATTTCAACGACCACCAGGATTTCTGAATTCCCGTAAACCCAACGTGGAATTTAGGTTCTGAGTTCAGCCGTGGACGCGGGTTGCGGTGGAAAAGTCGCTCTCGTAGCGATTGACAATCACCGTCCGAGTCGTCATTATTAGCAACACAAGCAAGCCCGGAAATATCCTCATCGGGCCGGAGGATGTATGGTTCAGTTTTTACGAAGTATTTGCACGGACGAGCGTGGACAAGATATTGCGGAATACGCCGTCATGCTCGCCGTTATTCTGGTATTGGTGATCGGCACCGTGCGTCTGATCGGAGGCAACGCTAACAACGCGTTTTCCAGTGTTGCCAGTTCTCTAGGGACTCAGTGATCTCGGTTCCAGCAGTTTTGCAAGATATCGGTATAAGAAACGTTACGGTTTAACCTCTCTATGACGCGATTTAGCCCCTTCTGCCTATTTGGCCGCTATTGGTTTCCATTTGCAGCGGCGGTGCAGAATCGGAGCCAGTCACCAAAGAAATAGAGACAGCTCAAGGATTCCGCCAAAGCCGCGATAGAATCGCGGCTTTTGTTTTTGGCGGCAAATAGAAAGGTCATCGCCATGATTGTGAACATGTCCGACAACGCCACCGAACAACAGATCGATCACATCATTCAACGCATCCGCGAGGCCGGATTCCAGCCTCACGTCACGCGTGGCACCGAGCGCACCATCGTCGCGGCGGTCGGCAGCGGCGGGCGCCGCCATGAAATCGAGGCGCTTTCGGTCGCGCCCGGAGTGGACAATGTGGTCGCAATTGCCCAACCCTTTAAACTCGTCAGCCGTCAAGCGCGGCCGCAACCGTCGGTGGTCGATGTTGGCGGAGTAAAGATCGGCGGCCCCGAAGTGGTCGTGATTGCCGGTCCCTGCTCGGTTGAGTCGCGCGAGCAATTGCTGGAGACTGCGCAAGCGGTGAAGCGCGCGGGCGCTACCATGCTGCGCGGCGGAGCCTACAAACCGCGTACTTCCCCGTACGAGTTCCAGGGCCTGGGAGTTGAAGCGTTGAAGATTTTGCGCGAAGCTCGTGAACTCACTGGCTTGCCGGTCGTGACCGAGGTCATGAGTACGGAAGACGTGGACTTGATCTGTGAGTACGCCGATATGCTCCAGGTCGGCGCGCGCAACATGCAAAACTTTGCGTTGCTGCGAAGGCTCGCGACCGTAAAGAAGCCGATTCTGCTCAAGCGCGGACCGTCGGCCACGGTGAAGGAGTGGCTGCTGGCGGCGGAATACCTGCTTTCCGGCGGAAATAACCAGGTCGTCCTTTGCGAGCGCGGAATCAAGACGTTCGAAACCGCCACTCGCAACACGATGGACCTTGCCGCTGTCGCCCTCGCCAAAGAACTCTCGCACCTGCCGGTGGTGGCCGATCCATCGCATGGTACCGGCAAGCAGAGCCTGATCGGGGCGGTTTCGCGCGCTGCGATTGCGGTCGGAGCGGACGGCATCATCGTGGAGGTGCATCCGTGTCCGGAGCGCGCGCTTTCCGACGGGCCCCAGTCGCTCGACATCCCACAGTTCGAGCGCGTGATGCGCGGATTGTGTGAGCCTTTGCGTCCCGTGCTCGCTCCCGGTTACGACCCGGCGTAGTCGGCTGCGAGTTCGAGGCAGCGTCGGGCTCTACTTGACGTCTCCGCAGGCGGAGCCGAGGTACTTGGAGCTGAAGGTGAAGTCCATGGTCATGGTGCGACCGCTGCTGGTGTTGCTGACCATGTGGTTCGTTCCCTTGACGCTATCCGAACCGACAGCCTCGATCAGAAACTGTGCGTCGGTCGACGATTGCTTTTCTTCACAATGAACCTTCATCTCCAGTTTGTGACCCGTCGAAGTGATCACGGTCCGAGTGCAATCCCCGCGGTTGTTGCTGAAAGCCAAATTCTTTTCAAGTTTCTCCTTGGTGACGCATTCCTTGCGCACATCGGTGGTAGGCGTACCCTTCATCATGGCTTCTATGCGAGCGCGCTGCTCCGGAGGCATCTTGGCCAAAGCGTCGGGAGGGATGTTCTGCATGGCTGGCATCCCGGTCATGGAATGAGTCACGGTCACTTCCCACAGACCCTCCTTGACGTTGAGGGGCGTGATATTGTCGGCAGCCCAGAGGGTTAGCGAGCAAAAAACAATCAGGGCAAGAAGAAGATTGGTTCGCATTAGCACTCTCCCGGCGTTGTTTGATCTGCGTGCGCTGAACAGCATTACATACTGCGAGTTGCGGAGCAAACTAAATTGTGCGGCAAATCGTTGCCGGAAGTGGTGCGACGGTCACCGGCACTTGAACGCTCAATCGTCGTACATCAAGGCTCCTACATCAAGCCCAGAACACTGGATGAAATAATGTGTTACAAGCATGGAGATGACGGAGAGTGGAATGCAATCTCGCGACTTCATTTTTTGGGAAGTGGATGTGCAAGCTGATTTTATGCTGCCTGGTGGCAAGCTCTACGTTCCGGGAGCCGAGAAACTTCTGCCCAATATCCGCAAGCTGACAGATGCGGCGCGGCGGGATGAGGTCTTTCTGGTTTCGCACGGAGACTTTCATCCCGCGAATGATCCTGAGTTCAAGCAGTTTCCTCCCCATTGCTTGAAAGGGTCGCCCGGAGCGGAACTTCTGCCGGAAGCTCTGACAGAGAACTACGTTAGAATTGAGAATGACCCGGCCGTGAAGCTGCCTGAGGATCTCTCCAAATATCAGCAGATCATCCTGGAGAAGCAGTCGCTGGATATTTTTGAGACTCAGCATGCGGACCGTTTGGTGGAACGTTTGGGGAATGCCGCCGAATTTGTGGTGTTTGGAGTGGTAACGGAATACTGCGTCAGTTGCGCGGTGAAGGGGTTGCTGGAGCGAAAGCGACGCGTAGCGGTGGTCCGCGATGCGATTGAAACCTTGGCGCCGGAAATTGGGAACAAAACGCTTACGGAATTGCAGAGTCTGGGAGCAACGCTGGTTACTACCGACGAAATCCTCCACCAACTAAAAGCCAGCTCATCATAAAACAATAAGGAGCAAACTGCCGCATCCCTCAGGGACTAAAGCCCGCGTCCTTGCTGGCTCTGTGCGGCATGGCCGGAGCCATGCCCCCAAACCGATCGCCGCAGCAGAAGCGCCCCTACAGAAGCATGCCCGCAATCGAAGCCGACATCAGGTTGGCCATGGTTCCGGCCAGCATGGCGCGAATGCCGAGACGGGCCAGTTCGCCTCGCTTGTTGGGAGCGAGCGCCCCGATGCCGCCCAACTGAATTCCGATCGAGCTCAAATTTGCGAAACCGCAGAGCGCGAAGGTCGCGATCGTAAACGAGCGGGGGTCAAGCACCGCCTTCTGCGGTCCGAGCATGGAGAAGGCTACGAGTTCGTTCAACACCATGCGCGTGCCGAGAAGATTGCCGATGGCGCGACAGTCATGCCATGGAATTCCGATGACCCACGCGATGGGGGCAAACAATGTGCCGAAGATTTGCTGCAGACTGGAGGGAAACCATCCCACCCCGAGCGTGTTGTGAATGCCGCCCAGGATGCCGTTGACAAGGGCGATCAGCGCGAGGAATGCAATCAGCATGGCGGCGATATTGAGCGCGAGGCGTGCACCGTCGGTAGTACCGCGTGCGATGGCTCCGAGCAGGTTTTCGTTCTTCTCCGCGTCCACCTCTTCGTCACTCATGACGACCCGACCGGCGGTCTTCGGAACCTCGGTCTCAGGCACAAGCATTTTTGATATCAAGATGGTGCCGGGGGCGGTCATAATCACTGCGCTCAAAAGATGCTTGGGCTCAATGCCGAAGGCGATATAGGCGGCCATGATCCCGCCTGACACGTGGGCCATGCCGGCAGTCATCACGGTCATCAGTTCGGAGCGAGTGAGGTCGGGGAGGAACGGGCGGATGGTGAGCGGAGCTTCGGTCTGTCCCATGAAGATACTCGCTGCCACGTCCAGCGACTCGGCGCCGCTGGCGCCCATAAATCTGGTCATCACCTTCGCCGCGAGATTGATGATGAACTGCATGATCCCGTAGTGGTAAAGCACGGCGAAAAAGGCGGCGATGAAAATGACAGTCGGCAGCACCTGGAATGCGAAAAAGAATCCCAATGGCTTTTCTTTCGCGCCGAGAGCACCGAAAACAAAGCTCGATCCCTCAAATGAATAACTGAGCAACCGGTTGACCGCATCGCCAGCTCTCTGGAAGAGCACTTGGCCGATGTGAATTCTAAGCACAAAGATGGCGAACACAACTTGCAGACCCAGGCCCCAGGCAACCGTTTTCTTGTTGATTGCGCGGCGGTTGGTGGAGAAGGCGTAGGCGAAGCCCAACATGGTGAGCAGACCGAGAATGCCAGTGAAACGTCCCATCTTTATCCCCTTTATAAATCAGCGTTCCCCTTTATAAATCACGCGATGAACCAAGGATTGTTTGTGCGCGGGCGGAGCGGCTGCAATCTGATAGCTCTCTTCCAGCAATGTTTTTGCGCGCGCGGCCTGCGCGTCGGAGTGGCAGTGAATGGTGCACAGCGGCTCGCCGGCGGAAACTTTGTCGCCGATCTTCTTATGAACCTCGACACCGACAGAAGGATCGACGGAATCTTCTTTGCGTTCGCGGCCTCCGCCGAGAATGACGCAGGCGGTGCCGACCTGTTCGCACCGGATGGCCGTCACATATCCGGCTCGTGGACTGGGCACCTCGACGCGGTGATCGGTGCCCGGGAGGCGCGTCGGATCGTCGATCGCGCTGATGTCACCTCCTTGCAACTCGACCATCTGGCGGAACCGCTCGAAGGCTTTGCCGGAGGCAATGATTTGCTCGGAGAATTGTTTGCCATGCGCTACCGTCTTGCATGCGCGGCCGAGATAGAACATCCAAGCCGCCAACTCGAGGCAGAGATCGCGCAAATCCTGGGGTCCGCCGCCGTGTAGTACCTCAATGCACTCCTGCACTTCGAGCGCGTTGCCAACCATGCGGCCGAGAGGCTGGTTCATGTCGGTGATGAGCGCGACCATCTGTTTGCCCATGCGCTCGCCGGTTTCGACCATGAGTTCGGCGAGGAAGACAGCGTCTTCCTCCTTCTTCATAAAAGCCCCCGAGCCGGTCTTCACGTCGAGCACGAGCGCGTCGGTGCCTTCAGCCAGTTTCTTGCTCATAATCGAGGCGCAGATGAGATACGGACTCTCGACCGTGCCGGTAACATCGCGCAACGCATACAACTTGCGGTCCGCGGGAGCGATTTTGTCGGTCTGGCCAATCATGCAACATCCACACGCTTTGAGAACGCGATGGAATTCGGGCACCGTCAGGCCGACGCGAAATCCTGGGATGGATTCGAGCTTGTCGAGCGTGCCTCCGGTATGGCCGAGTCCGCGGCCGCTGATCATGGGGACGAAGAGGCCGCCGGCAGCGACCAGCGGGGCAAGCACGAGCGAGGTCTTGTCACCGACGCCGCCGGTGGAGTGCTTGTCCACTTTTTTTGCGGGAAGGAAGCTGAGATCGAGAACTTCGCCGGAGTGCAGCATGGCGTGCGTGAGAGCGGCGGTTTCCTCGCGCGTCATTCCGCGTAGCACGACGGCCATGAGCCACGCCGCCATCTGGTAATCGGGAATGCTGCCTCGCGCAGAGCCATCGACGAGGTACTCGATTTCCGCGGCGACTAATGCGCCGCCATCGCGCTTTTTGCGGATGAGATCGATGACGCGGAACGGCGATTGCGAAACACTCGGCTGGCTCACTTGAGGCGGAAACCCTCCGGAAGAAGATCGGTGATGAGACTTTGCTTCGGGCCTTTCTCGCCCTGGTAGAAAATGATGGCGCGCGGCCCGAATTCATAGATGACCTGGCGGCAGGCGCCGCAGGGCGAGCATGGAACCCCGTGATCGTTCTTCTCAGAGGCGACGACGGCGACGGCGCAAATCTCGAGTTCGGGACCGAGCTTGGCGACAGCGGAAAAGATCGCCGTACGCTCGGCGCAGTTTGTCATTCCGTAAGAAGAATTCTCAACATTGCATCCCACGAAGACTTGGCCTTTTGAGGTGAGGATGGCTGCGCCCACTCTAAATTTGGAGAAGGGCGCGTAGGCATTCTTCATCACTTTGCGTGCCGAACGGAGCAGGCGTTCGCGCATGGCAGCAGGCACCTTTGTCTTCTTCATACAAAACCAATTTCGCCGAAGATTAAGTGGGCAATTGTAACGCTTGACCCGCTTCGGCAGTAGAGATTTTCGTGGAAATTCGGCCGCACCGGTCCCCGTGATCCGTTCTACTCGAACTGCTCAGGCAGCATCCGGGACACGAGCAGGCGCAGAAGATGATGGATCAGTTAAGGCGATGGGCAAGTCACTAAGGCGTCGTCGTCTTGCCTGGCTGCGGCGTCGGCGCGGTCAATAAATCCACAAACAACTTGTAGAACTTGTCCGTATCCAGGTCGAACTGCACTTCCACGCTCTGGACATCGCGCTTGGGCTTATCCCAATCTGCCCAGGTGAGAGTGTCTCCGTAGCCGTAGCCGCGATCCAGGTTCACGTCCATGAAGCGGTTCTCTTTTTTCGTGATCAGGCTTGGGTCAAGCCAGGCCGCCGACGCAAGTTCGTCCCACAGATAGTTATAGGTGCCATGCAAGCGGGCATACTTGCCAATGTATTGCGCGGATGGCGAGTTGCTCGCCTTGATCTTAATTCCATCGATCAGTTCATTGGTCATTCTGGTCTTCACGGAAATATCTACCGGGGTGCAGACAATCTTTTTCCACGGCGCCCGCAGCACAATGTGAGCCGCTTCCGGGTCGAACCAGAGATTGAATTCGCGGCGGGGCGTGTTTACGAACTCGGGATCATCGGTCTGTGGACTCAGACTGGCACCCATAAACACCAACTCCTTGGCCAAGCTGGAAAATTCTGGGTCGATGGAGATCGCGAGTGCCAGGTTGGTCATGGGCCCGCCTTCATAGATCGTGACCTCGTGCGGATACTTACGAACCATGCGTATCAGGAAATGGGCAGCGTCTTCGTCGGCGGGCTTGGTGGTCGGCTTCCCTTCCGGCATTGCTCCCAGCTCTCGGGGTGCGTGATACACGCGCGGAGTCCACGCCCCCAGCCAAGCGACGTAGCCATAGCGCTGCTCCCACTGCTCGGTCTCTTCTTTTGTCCTGACCAGCGGATACTCGGCTCCGGGCACGACGGGAATGTCGGTGCGTCCAATGAGTTCGAGCATGCGCAGGGTGTGCGCGACTTCTTCGGTGAGCCACGAATCGCCCGTCACCACGGTGATGCCCAAAACTTCCGTCTGCGGAGACTGGATGAGCAGCAGTATCGCTTGCTGGTCAGTGCCGGCGGGTCCGGCCGCGTCCTCATCGATGATGACCTTGCGCTTGTCCTGGCTTTGGGACGCAAGACACGTCATTAGAATTAGAATTACAGTTGCGACCGCGATAAAACCTGGGAATCGGCCCAGCTTCATTCGTGCACCTCAGACCTTCGCTCGGAAGGCGTGCCATTCCATGGCACTCAGAAACAGATTACATACCCGGCTCGGCAGAACAAAGACTCCGCAACGCAATGACAATGACGCTGAAAAAGCCAAGGGCAGACTGAGCGGCGGCGGATGATTTCGCTTGCTCAGTCTGCCCGAATTCTAACCCACAACGCAGGACGCCCCTAGAACTTGAGCTTGAGGGCGAACTGAACCAGGCGCGGGTTGTTCACCGTGCTGCTGATCACCCCGAAACTAGAGAGTGTACCTATGTCCTGTTCTCCAGTGCCGCTGATACCGGGCATCCAGTACTGCGGATGGTTGAACAGATTGAAAAACTCGGCCCGGAATTGCAGACCCATTCCCTCGCGGAAGGACAACGGAATGTCCTTGATTACGGAGAAATCCGTGTTTACAAAGCGAGGACCGTAAACCGGCGCGCGCACGCCTGTGCCGAGTTCCCCGGCGGGGGCGCTCGCAAATGCACAGGGATTAAACCAGTGCTGAATTGTGTGCACTTGTGTGGGGCACCCCGTGCTCCCGCCCTCGTTGCCGCCTTTGTTGGGGTCACCGACTTGGTTCGGACGCGAAACGGTGAGTCCATTGTAGGAGAAGTCCACGCCCGATGGGTTGGTGCTATCGACCACGAACAGCGGGAACCCTGAGGTGGCTCTTTCGATCAGATTCACCGACCAATGTCCAAGAGCCGCGTCCACTGGGCTACTCCAGCCGCTCCCCCAATACTTGCCTTTGCCGAACGGCAAGTCGTAGAGGATGCTGGCGGTAAAGCTGTTGTTGAGGTTCAGTTGCGACAGGCCCCAATCCAGCTTGCTTGTTCCAGGCAGTGGCCAATACAACGCGCCGGGGTTTGTGCCCAAGCCATCGGGCAGTCCGGAGTCAAAATTGCGGGAATAGCCGTAGCCCAGCAGGGCGTATAGTCCATGCCGCACGCTCTTTGTCTCAGCCTTGATCAGAAGGGAGTCGTAGCGGGCCTGACCGATACTGTTGTTGCTGGAGACGAACTGGCCATACGGCGCGTAAGGGTAGGGGGCGAAAGGGAGGGCGGCACCATTAGAATAACAACCGAGAGAATAAGGGGGGCGGGGATGGGCGCCGTCGGGGCAGGCGGCGGGGTCCTCGATGTTTTCGTCCACCTGGCTGACGAGAATGTGAGCGCTGCGGGTACCGGCATAGCCCACAGTCAGCACGATATTCCCCGGCAGCTGACGCTCGACGTTGAGGTTGAACTGCTGGATTATGCCCTGTTTGAAATTGCGGTTCATGGACTGAATGGTGCCCGTGTAAGCAGTCGGGTTCACTGGCGAATTATAGATAGCGCCGGTGCCGTTCCCAACCGGCAGGCTAGAAGCCGGGCAGCCGGTTGTTGGCGGCGTGCACTGAAGAAGAAAGCCAAACGACAGGCCGCAATTGGTGGCGCCGAAGGGGCAAACACCTGAATAGGGAGTTACATTCGTATAGAAGGAGGGGTCTACTTCCGCGTAGTACGGAGGGTTCTGCCACAACCCTTGTCCGCCCTGATCCCAGGAAGAATCATGATAGATAGCATAACCGGCGCGAACAACCGTCTTGTCGCCTCCGAACGGCTTCCATGCCAGGCCGATGCGAGGCTCTAATGCGGTCTTATCGAACTGGATGCCAACGCGGCCGTCGGTAGTAACGCAATTTGGACAGCCGGCTATGGCTGGGCTGCCTTTGGGAACGTACCATGTCAGGTTCTGAACATCGAAATTCGCCTGCCGATTTTTGACCTCGCTTTCGGGGGTCACCAGCGCCCAAGCAACGCCGAGGTTCAAGGTCAGATTGCTGGTCACGCGCCAATCATCCTGAACGAAGGGGCGAATTAGCTTAAAGCGGCGACCGACCGTAGCGCCCAGGAAGGTTTGATCGTGGGCCGAAAAAACGCCCATGGCACCAATGAGCAAGTCGCCGATGTTGTCGTTAGTCCCCAAACCAAGGTTCACGATATAGCCATCCTGGAACGCGTTGTTTCTTATGTTCATCTCTTCGGCGCGATAGACGGCGCCGACCCGAATGTCGTGCTTGCCGCGAATCAGGTCGATGGTGTCGCCGACCGAGTAGACGTTAGTTCCGCCCTGATAAGGTGCGTATCCGCGATCGCCAATCGAAAAATAGCTGCTCATCTGGAAAGAAGTCAGCCCGCAGCCTTCGCAGTCGTTGGTCGCCTGGTTCAGGCTCGCGGGGTAGCCGGTGAGGCCATCGCACTTGCTGCCTAAATCGGCGCCGGGAATACCGAGAGTTGCGGCTTCGCAGCTTCCGGTACCGTAAGAGAGGATGTGGTTGAAAATCCGATTGAACCCAGCGGTGAATTGGTTGATGGTGGTAGGAGAGAAGACGTGCGTTTCGGAGAACGCGGCGTTGCGCCCGTGGTTGGCAATGTATTGGTTGCTGCCAAAAGCGGCTTGTTCCGACCAGGTCGGCGAGCCGCCCGGAACGTAGTTGGTTGCCTGATCGTAGCTGAAACGCCCAAACGCTGAATCCTTACTGGAAAAATTGTGGTCGAGGCGGATGTCCCATGTTCCTTCGTTGAGCTTGCGCACGGGTTGGTTGGCGTAGTTATAGGAAGAGTTGCCTGAAACGTTGGGTGCCGGATAGAGCGCAGCCACCTTCGCGCCGGCCGAACTGATGAAGGCCGCTGGGATGATGTCGCAGGCCTGGCTAACGCCTGTTACTGGCGGCCCTTGGCTTCCGCCGCCCAGGAGGCTTCCAGCAGGATTCGGGGTCACGGGAAGTCCGGTCGCGGTGCTGCATAACAAGGGATAGAAAGCGGCAGTGGAGGTGGGAGTAGCAAAGTATGGGAACGGGTTGTTGAGCTGCGTGCCAAAGGGATTCGAGCTCTCGTCGTAATCGGCGACAAAGCCAGGCGTCGTCATGGGCGTCACCATGGCGGCTGTCGGAACAAAACCGGTGAACGGCACGCCCTTGCGCTGCATCTTGGCTTGATAATCGGCAAAGAAGAAAGTCTTGTCTCTCTGGATGGGGCCGCCGAGCGAGCCGCCAAACTGGTTGAGATTGAATTTCCCCACGGTGTTAACGAACGGAGTCGATGCGTCGAGATCGGTATTCCGGAAGAACTCAAACAGCGTGCCGTGAAACTGATTCGAGCCCGACTTGGTCGTGACTAACACGGTCGGACCTGCGCGCTCTCCATATTCCGCGGAGTAGTTGTAGGTCAGCACCTTGAATTCCTGGATGTCGTCGATGGAAGAGAAAATTCCAATGCCGCCTTCGTCGAGTTGGTTGTTGTCGTTCCCATCGAGGAGCCAATCCGTGCTCTGTTCACGCGATCCGCCGACCGAGAGCGAAAAGGCGCCGCGCGTGGCGGCCTCGCTGCTGGCCGCGCTGGTGAAGAAGCTGGCCGGGTTGGTGGATTGAGTCGTTCCGGGCGTCAGCGTCGCGAGCTGAACGAAGTTGCGTCCGTTCAGCGGGAGGTCGGCTACTTCTTCCGAGGTGATGACCTGGCCGAGGGTTGGGTTGGTGGTTTCGACCGCAACTTCGGTGGCGCTGACTTCAACTGTCGCGGTGACCGACGCGGGATTCAGGGTGAAATTGATTTCGCGCGCCTCGTCGACTTGCAAACGTATGTCTTTCTGCTCCGTAGTCTGGAAGCCTTGGGATTCCACTCGGATGGTGTAAAACGCTACCGGCAGCAGGGGTACCAGGTAGTGTCCTGACGCATCGGTCTTCAGTTCGCGAGTGAGACCGGTGCCCTGCGAGGTGATTTTCACCATCGCTCCGGCGATGACGGAGCCGGTCTTATCGGCAACCGTTCCGGAAAGACTCCCGTTCGCCTGGCTATACAGAAGTGGACAGAGGGTAATTACGGAACACAGAACCGCAACGAGCAGCGCATTTCTTTTCAGCATCAGTTCCCACCTTGGCGGCCACTCTAACCGAGTAGCCATTGGGGATCGACTCCCTCGCGGTTGGAACGTGGGGCGTCCCTTTTTTTTTACGATGGGCCATCTAAATAGATTAGATAGGCAAAGTCAAGGGTTTTTGCGCCAACTCCGCGAATCTCTAGCGACGAGATTGAGAATTCACTTTTTCATAATGTCGTTTTTCATAACTATGCTTTCGCGGATTTTTACGATCTGATTGGCGGTGACCGAACTTCCTGCGTCTGCTGGTGATCGCCCCACGCGGGCGGTGACCTTGGCGCCGATGGCGTCGCGGTTGGACTTCGTCCCTTCCAATTTCAGTAGAATCCAGTTTCCGTGTTCGCCGAGACTCTTTAGCAGGCTGGGGTGATCATGACTGTTGTTCACAAGGATCTCGACCGCTCCGTCATTGTCGAAATCGGCTCCGGCTCTAGCCATTTGCCCTGGCCACCAGCAAAATTCCCAAACAGTAGAAGACGAACATCAGGGCCAGGTACATTTTGGCTTTGCCGGGCGCGCCTTCAAATTCCTTCCAGGCAAGAACACCCCAGAGAGCAGCGACCATAGGCGCGGATTGCCCGATGGCATACGAAATTGCCACGCCGGTGTAGCTGGCAGCGACGAGATTGAAAACCATGCCGATGCCCCAGATGAATCCGCCGAGCAGTCCAAGGGCGTGGCCGGAAATGGGTCCGCTGAAAAAGCCCGCAAAACTTACGGGCTCTCCGACCAGTGGTCTCCGCATGAAATAAGTGTTCCAGATCAGACACGAGAGCAGCGCGCCCAGCGTGAGAAAGACGGCAATGCTGTAGGGGCCGAGCGTGTTGCCGTGGGTCATGGCTCGCGCCACGAAGGGAGCCCAGAGGCCCATCAGAATACCGGAGACCACGCAGACGATGATGCTTTTTTTCGAAACCGAGCGGCCGGCGATGGCCAGACTGCCATAGGCTTTCCCGTCCATGACAACAGCGATGAGGGCGCAAACAACGCCCGCAGCCAAGAGCGCTGCATTACCCTTGGGCTGGAGGGCATAGCTCGAAATGACGCCGACGACGAGCGCGATTCCAATGGCCACCGGAAATGCGATGGCGAGCCCGGCCATATCAATCGCGGCCACCAAGAGCAGGTTCGCCAGATTGAAGATGGCGCCTCCGACCATGGTGGAAACAATATTGTTGGTGTCGGCGGAACGCACATTGTTCAAGAAACTGGAAGGGTCAGCACTGTTGCCCGTGCTTCCCATGGTAAACGCGAGGATGAGCGAGATCAGGAAGATGCCGATGGCGTAGTCCCAGTAAAACAACTCGAAGCGATAATTCTTGACGCCCTTATAGGTGTTGGCCCAGGAGCCCCAGCAAATGGCGCTCGTGATCATCATCAACAGCGCAGTACCCTGACTGTGGGGTGTGAACATCGCTTCTCCCTTGGTAAGAATCGCGCCGTAGCGTAGCTGTGCAGAGCGCGAGTGTCAAGACGAAACCAGAATTCATCTTTCGCCGTATCTGCCGTACAATTGCACGGCAAAGGACGCCAGCCCTCAGGCGGAGAGTCTTTGATGCCGGTCGAACACGACGAGTTTCGGAGCGTCGCACGCCACGAGTTGCAGGGCGATGCGATTGCCGTTCTCTCCGGGCGGCCTCTGCTGCCGAATACCGGCATTCCTCTAAACTTGGATTGGGTCCGGGATGTGCGGGTCAACACCAGCGCGGTCGAGCGCCGCGCTCAATCTCACATCGCGCGACGAACGGTGAAAAAAGAATGGCAGGCGGCGTGGCTTCTGCGGGCGATCACCTGCATGGATCTGACGACTCTTTCTGGCGATGACACCGACGAGCGCGTCCGCCGTTTGTGCGCCAAGGGCCGGCACCCCCTCCAGCAGGAATTGGAACAGAAGCTGGGGATCGAGGAATTGCAAATCAAGGTCGCTGCCATCTGCGTCTACCACGCATTTGTGGAAACGGCTTTGCGTGCGCTCGAAGGCAGTGGAGTGCACGTCGCTGCCGTGTCCGCCGGTTTCCCCGCAGGCCTGTCGCCGCTGGCGGAGCGGGTCAACGAGATTCGCCGATCGGTCGAGGCTGGCGCGCAGGAAATCGACGTCGTCATCACCCGGGCGCATGTCTTTGGCGGCCGCTGGCAGGCGCTCTACGACGAGGTGGCAGCTTTCAAGCAGGCCTGTGGATCCGCGCACATGAAGGTGATCCTTGGAACCGGGGACCTGCTGACGCTGCGCAACGTGGGGCGAGCGAGCGTGGTGGCCATGATGGCGGGTGCTGACTTCATCAAGACTTCGACGGGTAAGGAGCCAACGAACGCCACCTTGCCGGTTGGCCTAGTGATGACGCGCGCCATTCGCGAATACGCGCAGCAAACCGGAATGGCGGTGGGATTCAAGCCAGCGGGCGGAATTCGCACGGCGAAGCAGTCGATCGATTGGCTTGCGATGATCAAAGAAGAACTGGGCCCGTCGTGGATGCGGGCGGAAATGTTCCGCTTCGGCGCCAGCGGCTTACTGGGCGACATCGAGCGGCAACTGGAGCATCAGGCAACCGGACGATATTCAGCCGACTACCGGCATCCGATGGCTTGAGTTGAGAATAGAAATGGAGGGACGGGCGTCTCGCCCGTCCAGCAGTTTGGCGGCCGGGCGAGAGCCCGCCCTGAGCTTGCCGAAGGGACGCCCGGCTCTCCACCAGCAAGTTTGGATCGACAGCAGTGTCGCGGTCGCGGTACTAGCCCGGACAAGGAATCGAGCAAACGCCAATGAGCATTGCCGAAAAGTTCGTGAGCATGGAATACGGTCCTGCTCCTGAAGATTCGAAAGAAGCAGTAGCTTGGCTGCAGCGTCATGGCTACCGCTTCCAACATTTCATCGGCGGCGGATGGCAGGCGCCCGCGGCGGGAGAGTACTTCGACACCGTCGATCCTTCGAACGGGGAGAAACTCGCCTCGGTCGCGCAAGGATCGGCGGCTGATGTCGACGCCGCGGTCAAGGCCGCGCGGGCGGCATCCTCTGGATGGCGCGCCCTTACCCCGCATGCCCGCGCGCGCTATCTCTATGCCATCGCGCGGCTGGTGCAGAAGCATTCGCGTCTGCTGTCGGTTCTCGAGACGATGGACAACGGCAAGCCCATCCGCGAGAGCCGCGACATTGACATTCCGCTGGTCGCGCGACATTTCTATTATCACGCGGGTTGGGCGCAGCTTCTCGAGCAGGAGTTCCCCGAGTACGTGCCCTGCGGGGTCGTCGGTCAAATTATTCCATGGAACTTCCCGCTGCTGATGCTGGCGTGGAAGATTGCGCCGGCTTTGGCGACAGGAAACACCGTGGTTTTGAAGCCGGCGGAATTCACGCCACTGACTGCGCTCGCCTTCGCCGGCATTTGCCAGGAAGCTGGCTTGCCCGGCGGTGTGGTCAATATCGTCACCGGAGACGGCTCAACCGGCGAAGCGCTGGTCAAGCATCCCGACGTGGACAAGATCGCGTTCACTGGATCAACCGAAGTCGGACGCGCGATTCGCGCAGCTACGGCAACGAGCCACAAGCGCCTTTCGCTTGAGCTTGGCGGAAAGTCCCCATTCATCGTCTTTGAAGACGCTGACCTCGATAGCACAGTAGAGGGCCTGGTGGATGGAATCTGGTTCAATCAGGGGCAGGTGTGTTGTGCGGGCTCGCGGCTGCTGATGCAGGAGAGCATTGCCGAAGCGCTGATCGCCAAAGTGCAGGATCGCATGAGCACCTTGCGCATTGGTGCGCCGCTCGACAAAGCAATTGACATCGGCGCCATCGTCGCAAAAGTGCAACTCGAGCGAATCCGCAAGCTAGTGGACCAGGGTGTGGCGGACGGGGCAACGTGCTGGCAGCCGCAGGTTACGTTGCCTGCGCGCGGGTTTTACTATCCGCCGACGCTGCTGAGCAATGTTCATCCGACGTCGATTGTTGCGCAGCAGGAAATCTTCGGGCCGGTGCTGGCGGCGATGACGTTCCGCACACCGGCGGAAGCGGTGGAGTTGGCAAACAATACGGTTTATGGTTTGGCGGCCTGCGTCTGGAGCGAGAGCATCAACGTCGCCTTGCATGTTGCCGCGCAACTTAAAGCAGGAGTGGTTTGGGTAAACTGCACGAACCTGTTCGATGCTTCCTGCGGCTTTGGCGGCTACCGCGAAAGCGGTTACGGACGCGAGGGCGGACGCGAGGGGCTGCTCGAATATATGGAGCCAGCATGGTTCAAGAGCGCCCCGATGCTCGCTGCAGAGAAAGAGAAAACGTCCACGCCGCCCGAGACGGAATTGGAGGACAAACCCGACGCTTCAAGAATGGAGCGACGGGCGTCCTCGCCCGTCCATGATGATGACGGGGCCGGGCGGGGACGCCCGGCGCTCCACCAACAGGCAAGCACTCCTGATGTTGATAATCCCACGATTGATCGCACCGTCAAGCTTTACATCGGTGGCAAGCAGGCGCGGCCGGACTCTGGCTACAGCATGGAAGTGCGCGCGGCTGACGGACGATTGCTGGGTGAAGCACCGCTCGGTAATCGCAAAGACATTCGCAACGCCGTCGAGGCGGCGCGAAAAGCGGCATCATGGGCAAAAGCTACGGCGCACAATCGTGCCCAGGTTCTTTACTACAGCGCGGAGAATCTTTCCCAGCGGCGCGACGAAATTGCGCATCGCCTGGCCGCCGTGGTCGGCGAAAAGCAGGCTGCAGCGGAAGTGGATCTCAGTGTCGAGCGCATCTTCTCGTATGCGGCGTGGGCCGATAAGTTTGACGGCGCGGTGCACAATCCTCCGTTCCGCAATATCGCGATCGCGATGAACGAGGCCATTGGGACGGTTGGCATCATCTGTCCGCGGGAGGCGCCGCTGCTCGGTTTTCTTTCTCTCGTGATGCCCGCTCTCGCGGTTGGAAACACGGTGATCGCCGTTCCTTCAGAAGCCTACCCACTGATCACTGGTGACCTTTATCAGCTTTTCGACACCAGCGATCTGCCTGGCGGCGCGCTGAATATTGTGACCGGATACACTTCACAACTTCTCAAGACGCTCGCCGAACACGACGATGTCGATGCTATCTGGTGCTTCGGCGATGAGGCCAGCGCCGCGGCGGCCAAGGCGATGTCGGTGGGCAATCTGAAGCAGGTGTGGACAAATGGAGGCCGCGCCATCGACTGGTTCAACCCGAAACTGGCCGAGGGCCGCTGGTTTCTTGAGCACGCCACCCAGGTGAAGAATATCTGGGTTCCTTATGGCGAGTAGAGAGCGGCAGTTCTTCCGTCTGTAGAGACGGTGCTTGCCCCGTCTCACTCCGCGGCAGGAGACGCGGCGAGCCGCGTCTCTACGGGAACTCGGGAAAAGCTCCCTCATGAGAGCGACGCGCACGCCACGAGTAAAAATCTGCTGCATCGGCAGCATTGACGAAGCGGCACTGGCCGTCGAGTGTGGAGCGTCCGCACTGGGATTGGTTTCGCACATGCCGAGCGGCCCGGGCGTGATCAGCGATGAATGTATCGCGGAGATTGCCGCGACCGTTCCACCTGCCATCGGAACATTCCTGCTGACTTCGCGACAGCAGGTTGCCGATATCATCGAGCAGCAGCGTTTCTGCCGCACGAATGCGATCCAGATCTGCGATCATCTCACTCTCGGAACACATCGCGATCTGAAGGATGCTTTGCCTGGGATTGCCGTGGTTCAGGTCATCCACGTGACCGGTCCCGAGTCGGTCGAGGAGGCGGCGCGGGTGGCGACGTATGTGGATGCAATCCTGCTCGATTCCGGCAACCAGAAAGTCGCTGTCAAGGAATTAGGCGGTACGGGTAGAACTCACGATTGGACCCTCAGTCGTGCGATCCGGGAATGCATCCGCATCCCGCTGTTTCTGGCTGGAGGGCTCACGCCGGAGAACGTCGGCCAGGCAGTTGAAGAAGTGGGCGCGTTCGGGCTCGATGTGTGTTCCGGTGTGCGAACCGATGGCAAGCTGGATGCGGCCAAGCTGAAGCGGTTCTTCTCCGCGGTGCGCAATGCCGGGCACACAGTGAGTTTGACTGCTGGGCGCTGCGCCTGCTGAATGGCTCCCGTGCGGAGACGTTTCTAATGTGGTATGACAAAGGCTAGGGTCTCGTTGACTTTTGCCAGTCCTACAGGCAAACTCTCAATTCGCCCGTCCAACGCATTCGGGCCAGCACGATGAGCCCGGCGTCACCATCGCAAGCGAGGCGAAGGCCGGCTCAGGAACCGTTCGCTCATATTAGACTACTATGTCCGCAGACTGCGTCTCCTATACGCTTGATTCGACGCTGGAGACGGTGAACAACGCCGAAGAGACGGCCGGCCGCATGGCCGCCGAAGCCGGCTTTGACGACGAGGAGATCATGAAGATCTCCATGGCGGTGCGAGAAGCCGCCGTTAACGCAGTTTTACATGGCAATGCCTACGACCCGAGCAAGAAGGTTACACTCGCGTTTGAACGTACCGCTCGCGACTTTGTCATCATCATTCGCGATCAAGGTAAAGGGCTCGATCCCGGCAAGATTCCGGATCCGTTGGCGCCGGACAACCTGCTGAAGACCTCGGGGCGGGGCATTTTCCTGATACGCTCGTTCATGGATGTGGTGGAAATCCACCCCTCCCAAACCGGCACCGAACTTAGAATGATCAAGCACGTCCACGGCAACCCCGCGGATTCCAAGGAGGCTCCTCAGTGACCATGAAGTCCAGTACTCGTCAGGTGGATGGCGTCACAATTGTCGATCTCAGCGGCCGGATCACCCTCGGCGAAGGCAGCGTGATTCTGCGCGAAACGGTGCGCGACCTGCTTTCGAAGGGGCAGAAAAAGATCCTGCTGAACCTCGGCGACGTGAACTATATCGACAGCTCGGGCATCGGCGAGCTCGTCAGCGCCTACACCACGGCCAAGAACCAGGGCGGCGACCTCAAGCTGCTCCACCTCACCAAGAAAGTACACGACCTGCTGCAGATCACGAAGCTCTACACCGTCTTCGATGTCAAGGAGGATGAAGCAGCAGCCGTAAAGTCTTTCAGCAAGTAGCGGGGCGCGCGGTGCTTTTAACCGCGAGGACTGTGGCAGGCCGGAGACCGGCCCCGGCGCTCCACCCCATCACGCCAAGACCGCGCGTGCTGGGGACCCGGCCTGCAAGTTCCTTTTTTGGGAAATCGCCGCGAAAATTTTTGTCCTGCTGAGCGTAGGATCTCTCCTCCACGCCTACAATAAAACTTGAGGATGCGCGTCTCTACGCCTCAGCCATCATGCGTTTTCTTACTCTGGCCTTTTTGCTGGGAATCGTTCTTGGGGTGAGCGGGGTTTGCCCCGCGCGCAATACTTCCAAGCTTGACTGCGTTTCATTCGCCGAGGCGAGCAAGCATGTAGGGACGACCCAGTGCGTCAGCGGAACCGTGCTCCACGTGGAAGATGGCCGCAACGGCACTAAGTTCCTCAACTTCTGCAAAGACAAGACGTGTCCCTTCACGGTGGTTGTGTTCCCGGCCGATCTCAAAAAGGTGGGCGACATTCGCCAACTCGAAGGCCGACAGGTCGAAATCAAGGGAACCGTCCAGGACTACGACGGACGCGCCGAGATCATCTTGCGCCGCCCCCAACAACTGGGCGAGAGCGCTTTCTTCTTATTTCCCCTGGTGCCCACGGACTACGACGTCGAGCGCCAGGGCCACAATAGTGCCGGGAAATACAGCCATCCCAAAGCCGCCAAGAAGACGGATACAAAGCAGGGCGACCCGATGTCGATCGAAGATCCAGGAGAGCCGCAGTAGCGGGCCGGCCTGGATTGGCGCTGGATGCAGTCCCGCAGCGGCTAAAGCCGTCGGGAACGAGTGCCTGAATCGCAGCGATAAATAGCTGCGCCACCCAAAAGCTCACAATCCACGGATTTCACACTATCCCCTTGCGTAACTCTTCCAGCGGATACTTCGTCCCCCGCCAGACGATGCCGTCGTTCCGGAGGGTGTGGACCATGGAGCGCAGCAGCGTGTACATGAACAGGCTGGTGCTGACCGGATGCAGAAAGAAATAATAGGCCGGGATTGCCGACCTTGCCGACATTCCGTAATAAATCAGAAACAGCGAACCGAGCGCGATGGCATAAGGAACTCGCGCCCATCCATGGGCCAGCCAGATGCCAAGAAATGGCCCGAGGTTCAGAAAGCCAAGACCCACGATGGAGACTACCGTCCGCGGCCACTGGAAAGAGAGCACGGCGAAAAAGTTCTTGGTGAGATTGTTGACGATGCCGAAAGCGCCCTTTGCCCAGTGGAGGGAAATCAGGTCTTCGCCAAAAACATTGCGCTGCGCGAAGCCCGCGTTCTTGACTATCTTGCCCAGTTTCATGTCGTCGAGCACTTCCATGCGCAAGGTGCGATACGTGCCGACCGCGTTATAGACCGAGCGACGGACCAGGTTGAAGGCGCCGACACCCATGTGGTCGCGCGCTTTGGGATCGGCAACTTTCCACGGACGGTGTCCGAAAACGAAAAGCGCCTGGAAGAAAGCGATCATCATTCTCTCGCCCGGCCGCTTCATGATCATGCGCGGGAAAAGGACTACATGGTCGGCTCGCTCAGTTTCGGCATAGGCGACGGCGCGCCGCAGAGAATCGGGCTTGAAGAGCACATCGGCATCGGTGAAGAGCAACCAGTCCCCGGTTGCCTGCTGGCCCGCCGTCCACATGGCATGCGTCTTGCCTAACCAGCCCGATGGCAATTCCGAAATGTGGATCACTTTCAGCAGGCCGTGCGCCTCGGAACTGGCCGCAACCTCGTCCATGATCTGGCCGGTACGGTCCGTCGACCGGTCATTGACGGCAATAATTTCGTAGTTCGAATAGTCCAGGGCAAGCAACTGCACGAGTGTCAAGCGAATATCTTCTTCCTCATTGCGCGCCGGAATAATAATGCTGACTTTAGGCTCGCCATTTGGAGTCGACGGCCTGCGGTCCCATTCGGGCCTCGCGATATCGGCGACATGCGGCATGCCGAATGCCGCTTCCACGATGCGCGAAAACCAGGCCAGTGCGAGGATGCCGCCCGCAATCCAGTGAAATGTCTGCCAATGCATTCTGCTTAGGAAGATGCTCCTGAGGGAACTTGCGATGCCGCCGATTCACCGTGTACGCGTAATGGCGGGGCAAATCGCATGCCGTAAAACAGTATGGCGGAAGAAATCGCCATGGCGATCACAGGCAGAATAAAGGCAGCCTGTAGCGAATGGCGGTCGGCCACATATCCCATCAAGGTCGGCGAGGGAACGTCGCCCAGCAGATGAAAAAGAAATATGTTCACTGCGATCGCCGTAACGCGGATGTGCGCGCCAACCGCATTGACCAGCGCGGTATTCAGCGGCGAGGTATTCATCAGCAGAAAAAACGCTGCCAGCGCGATCGCGGGCAGCATGACGGGGCCCTTCACAAAAAGAGCGACAATCATGGCCGGCACTCCCAAAGCCACGCTGAGCGCCGAGACAAAATAATAGGAACCCTTCATGCGGGGCAGCAAGCGATCTCCCAACCAACCGCCCGCCAATGACGCCACGATGCCGCAGACCACAATTATGACGCCGAAAACTTCGTTGGCCTCTTTCAGACTGTACCCTCGCGCGACGAACAGGAAAGTTGGCATCCACACCTGCATTCCTCCGAGGGAAAAAGTTCCCGCGGCCATTCCGAGAGTGACGGTCCAGAACGCGCGATTCCGCGCCAGCCCCAGAATCGTTCCCCGCTCGGGAGTTTCCTTCAGGGAGTCGAATTGGCCGCGTGGGGGTTCCGGGAGAAAGGCAATCGCCAGCGCCAACAGGAAGCCCGGAGCGGCCGCAATATAGAAAGGAAACCTCCAACCGAAATCGGGGCCAAGTTTGCCACCGAGCAGGTATCCAGCCGCCGTTCCCACGGGGATGGCCAGGTAGAACACGCCAAAGATGCGGCCCCGCTGACTCTCCGGAAACAGGTCGGCGACGAACGTGGGCGCAATGGTCACGAAGGTCGCCTCGCCCACGCCGACCAGCGTATGCCGCACCAGCAACTGCCAGTAGGTGTGGGTGAAGGCGGTAAGGAGCGTCAGCGCGCTCCAGAAAATCGCGCCGAATACGATGATCCGCTTGCGCGAATAGCGGTCCGCCAGCGGACCGACAAATGGCGCCGCGACCATATAGAACGCGAGGAAGGCGCTGGTGAGATATCCCACCTGGGTGTTGGTGAGATGGAATTCCGACTGCACCAGCGGTTGCACGGCAAACAACACCGAGCGGTCAATGTAATTCAGCAGGTTCAGCGTGGTCAGCAGGGCGAGCGCGGTTCGGGGATAGAGTTTGGCCGGAGGCACTTCGCGTGGGAATATAACACGGCGGAGAGGAACAGGCGGGTCCCTTATTTCCCTTTTCGGCGTTTCGCTCTCGGCCATCTCGCGATCACGACGGTCGAAATTCCCCCGCGTGGACGGAACTCGCCTCTCACCTCGGCCCACACCGGCTTCGCCCAGCGGACAACATCTCTCAGCACCTGATTCACAATGTTCTCCTGGAAGATGCCGAGGTTTCGATAGGCCTGAAGATATTCCTTTAACGATTTCAACTCCAGGCAGCGGCGATCGGGCACATAGCGAATCACGATGTTGCCAAAGTCCGGCAAGCCCGTCTTCGGGCAGACGGACGTGAATTCGGGATCATCCACAACAATCTCGTATCCTGATTGGCCAGAACCTGGAAACTGGTTCGGCCAGGTTTCAATTTCCGGGAAATCGTGATTGAGCCCAGCGCAGGCGTGCTCCGCGGTGTAACGGGAAGATGGGGAGCGGGGAGACTTTGGCATTTGACTATTGTACCTAGCCCTTCGTAACTGGCCACACGCACCGCCGTGAAAATTCCGCGCTGTAGCTGACGCAAACGGCCTGCACGAAGCATCTAAACAGGCAAGACCCAAGCCTGCATTTGCCCGCGCCCCGCAGCGCGCGGATGATACATTGAAGCTTGTGCTTTTCTCTGCATGCCATTGAATGGAAACAGTTCGGGACGCCGGCCGTGGCGTTGGTGGGTAACGGCGCTTGCGATCCTGGCGGGGGTGATTGTGCTGGCTGCTTTCATCTCCCACCGGGATGACTCGGTGCCCGTGCGAACCGCCGTCGTCGAGCAGAGTTCGATCCGCAGCCTGGTTTCCACTAACGGAAAAATTGAGCCGGTCAGCAACTTCGAGGCCCACGCTCCGGCCGCGACGAGTATACGGCGCGTTCTTATCAAGGAAGGCGACTCCGTCAAGAAGGGCGAATTGCTGGCCGTTCTGGACGACGCCGACGCGCGTGCCCAAGCGGCTCGTGCCGAGGCACAGTTGAGAGCGGCGCAGGCCGACCTGAGCGCCGCGGAACGAGGCGGAAACCGAGAAGAAGTGCTGAGCCTCGAAGCCCAACTGGTGAAAGCCGGCGCCGACCGCGATTCCGCCCAGCGCAATTTAGACGCGCTGAAGAAACTTGAGCCGCAGGGCGCGGCCTCAGCGGGAGAAGTGCGAGAAGCGGAAAACGCTTTTGCCCGCGCCGATGCCCAACTCACCTTTCTCCGGCAAAAGCAGACGAAGCGCTATTCGAATGCCGAGTTAGCGCGCGTCGATGCGCAGCGAGCGGAAGGGCAGGCCGCCTATGATGCCGCCGAGGACGTGCTGGCGAAATTGAATGTCCGCGCACCTTTTGATGGCATTGTGTACTCGCTGCCTGCGAAGCAAGGCGGCTTTGTCGCGGCCGGAGATCTTCTGCTGCAAGTGGCGGATCTGCGGAAAGTGCTGGTCCGCGCTTTCATCGATGAACCCGACCTGGGCCGGCTGGCTCCGGGAAATCCGATTGAAATTACCTGGGACGCCGTCCCCGGACGGGTATGGCAGGCCACGGTGACGGCCATCCCATCGACGGTGAAATTGCGCGGTTCCCGCAACGTCGGCGAAACAACCAGCATCGTAGATAACAAGGATTTGAAACTCTTGCCCAATATAAACGTCGGAGTCACCATCATCACCGCCGAGCACGATAACGCGCTGGTGGTGCCGCGGGAGGCGGTCCGAATGGACGACGTCAAGCCTTATGTTTTGCTGGTTGCCGGCCACGAACTCAAGCGCCGGGATGTGGAGACTTCCCTTTCCAATCTCACGCAGGTTGAAATAACCCGCGGACTCTCCGCCAAGGACGTGGTTGCGATCAGTTCGTGGAATGGCAAGCCGATTGGCGACGGAACCCAGGTCAAATCTAAATGATCAAACAAACTTCCAGAGTATTGCTGGTTTTACTATTGCTCATTGCGGGGTTGACCGCCAGCATGGCGGACTCCGCCAAGGACATGCTGGCCGGCGGCCGGGTCGATGAAGCCATCACCGAATTGAATGGCCGCCTCTCTTCCGCTGCGGCGGACGCGGAATCCTCCAACCTGCTCTGCCGCGCTTACTTCGCGCTCGAAGATTGGAATCGTGCGGAATCGTCGTGCAGAAAAGCGGTCTCGCTGGACCCGGACAATAGCCGTTTCCATCTATGGCTGGGGCGCGTCTACGGCCAAAAGGCGGATCGCTCAAGTTTCCTGGCGGCGGCAGGCCTGGCAGGAAAGGTTCGCGGCGAATTCGAGCGCGCGGTGCAACTGAATCCGAAAGATGTGGATGCCCGGCTCGATCTGGCGGAGTTCTATCTGGCAGCGCCCGGCATCGTCGGCGGCGGCGAGCAGAAGGCCCGCGCGCAAGCGCGGTCCATTGCATTGGTGAACCCCGCCCGTGAACATTGGGTGTATGCGCGCATCGCCGAACAGAAAAAAGACGCCGCCACCGCCGAACGGGAATATCACCGGTACATCGACCTCAGCAAGGGTGACGCGGAAGCGTGGCTCAACCTTGCTCTTTTTCTCCGTCGCCAGAAGCGCTTCGACGAAATGGAACAAGCCATCGTCAAGCTCAGCCAGTCGTCGATGCCCAAGCCCGATGTTCTGGTGGAAGCGTCCGAGATCCTATATCGCGCCGGTCGAAGCTATCCTTTCGCCACCGAACTGCTGCACTGCTATCTTGCCTCGGGCCCGGTAGAGGCCGCTCCCGCGTTCAAGGCCCGCTATCTGCTGGGCCTGCTGCTGGAAAAACAAGGAGACAAGGAAGGTGCGGCGCAGGAGTACCGTGCTTCCTTGTCATTGGCCCGGAACTTCGGCATGGCCCAGCAAGCGCTGAATCGAGTTACACACTAGTGAAGCGAATGAGTAAATCGCCGGATACCTCAGCGGCTAAAGCCCACGTCTTTATTGGGTCTGGACGGCACCCTTCGGCTTCGCTCAGGGCAGGCTCTTGAAGCCGTGCCCTGTCCAAAACATGCCCTGACCAAAACCATCGATTCGATCAGTCCTAGGAAAGCTACTGCCCGGCTCGCGCCTGGCGCACTACAATTTGTGCGTCGCGGCCGAGCTGCGGCTTGATCCCTATGTGCTGATCGATGTGTGCCTGATCCATGGTTGGGGAGATGAAGTTGGCGAGATGAAGGTGACGAGATGAAGGTGACAAGATGAAACTCCGATTGCCGCGGTGGTTACGCTCCATAAGTCTGCTCGCCTTATTTACGGCCGTACTGACGATCGCAACCCGCGGCCAGGCTGAACCGCTGCCTCTCGAGCGCGCCATTCGGCTGGCGCTCGCGCACAGCACGAGTTCGGCGATTGCGCATGCCGACGTGCAGCACGCCTTTGCCTCGTACCGCGAAGTCCGCAACAACTTTGTGCCCCAGCTCAACCTCGGTTCGGGCCTCGGTTGGACCTATGGATACCCTCTCAGCATCGAAGGGTCGGCTCCGGCGCTGGTGAATGCCGTCGCGCAGAGTTCGGTGTTCAATCCTGCGCAGCGCCAGTTTCTCGGTGCGGCGAAAATTGACTGGCATGCTGCCGAGTTTCAGGAAAAAGATCAGCGCAACGCCATCATCCAGGACGTCGCGGTGACCTACGCGGAACTGGCGAAGTGGGAGGCGCGACTCGTGCGCTTGCAGCAGGACGAGGCCCAGGCGCAGCAGATGGAACAAGCAGTGTCCGAGCGCTTGCAGGAGGGCGTGGACAGCGCCGTGGACTTAAACAAAGCGAAGCTAATCAGTGCGCGGGTACGCCTTCATCGCGCCGAGGCACGTGGCTCCGCCGACGTCCTCCGGCGCCACCTCGCAACCCTGACCGGCTTGCCGGTTTCTTCTATCGAACTCGCGCCCGAAACAATTCCGGCCTTGCCGCCGGTCGCCGCGCAAGAAGATCTTTCGGAAAAAGCGGTTGCCGCCAGCCCGGCCATCAAGTTGGCCGAGCAGCATTCTTTGGCGCAATCGATGCGGGCCTCGGGCGAGCATCGCTCCTTATTGCCGTCAATCGATTTCTCCGCCCAGTATGCGCGGTTTTCCACCTTCAATCACTACGCCAAGTACTTTCCGCCGAATACCTTTCAGCAGGACAACGCCACGATCGGCCTTGCCTTCCGCATCCCGCTGTTCAATGCCAGCCAGCGCGCCCGAGCCGACGCGGCCGAGGCCGAAGCCCTCAAGGCGAAGAAGCAAGCCGAGGCGGCTCGCAATCAGGTTGCTGAGGAAACGCTGAGACTACAGCGCGCCGCCGAGCAACTCGAAGCCGCCCGCGAGGTGGCGCAGTTGGAATATCAACTAGCACAGTCGGGCCTGGAAGCGGCCCAAACCCGGATTGATGCAAAGACTGGCACCTTGCACGAATTGGCCGATGCGAGGGTGCAGGCAGCCGAGCGCTATCTGCTTTTTCAGGATGCCGATTTTGAGTATCAGCGTGTCCGTATGACCCTGCTGCGGGCCACCGGAGATTTGGAGAATTGGGCGCTGCCCAGCGCCGTTTCAGCAAACTCGGTTTCAAAATGACGCATGAAACAGCTTATCTAGCCGCCACCGGATTCTCGCATCTTAATGAGCAGAAGCGACGTTCGGCGAGGTTCTTTTGCAGTTTGACCCGCGCTAAGGCACACTTGGACAAAGGTTTCCACGCTTTCGATACGGCTTGGCACGTACCTGAATGGTAGCGTTGGCTGGGGTGTATGCGCTCCGAAGAGTGCTAAAATAGAGACTCCCAATATGCCATTGAAAACACTGTTCCTGAATCCGCCTTCGTTTGAGAATTTCGACGGAGGCGCAGGCTCGCGCTGGCCAGCCACGCGTGAGATCGAGTCGTACTGGTATCCGGTCTGGCTCGCCTATCCGACCGGGATGCTCGAAGGCGCGCGCTTGCTGGACGCCCCCCCTCACCACATCACGGCGGAAGAGACGATCCGCACCTGCAAGGACTATGAACTGCTCGTGCTGTTCACCAGCACTCCGGGGTTCCCCGGCGACGTCCGCATAGCCGAGGCCATCAAAGACAGCAATCCTCACATCAAGATCGCCTTCGTCGGACCTCACGTCAGCGTGCTTCCCGAGAAGTCTTTGATGGAGGCGAAAGTGATCGATGTAGCCTGCCGCAAGGAATTCGACTACTCGATTGTCGAATACGCCCAGGGCAAACCAATCAAAGACATTCTCGGCATTTCGTACCGCAAGAATGGGCACGTGGTGCATAATCCCGACCGGCCGACCATCGAGAATCTGGACGCCCTGCCGCACGTGACCGACGTTTACCGGCGGGACCTCGATGTCCGCCGCTACAACGTGCCTTTCCTGCTTCACCCCTTTGTTGCCCTGTACACGACGCGCGGATGCCCGGCGCAGTGCACCTTCTGCCTCTGGCCCCAGACGCTCAGCGGACACCCCTGGCGCAAACGCTCCACCGACGACGTGGCGCGTGAAATGGCCAAGGCAAAAGATTACTGGCCGTACGTAAAGGAATTTTTCTTCGACGACGACACCTTCAACCTCCAGAAGGCCCGCACCGTCGAATTGTGCGCCAAGCTGAAACCGCTGGGCCTGACTTGGTCATGCACATCGCGAGTCACCACGGACTTCGAAACGCTCAAGGCCATGAAAGAGGCGGGATGCCGGCTCCTGATTGTGGGCTACGAATCGGGCGATCAGCAAATTCTGAAGAACATCAAGAAAGGCGCGACCATCGAGCGTGCCCGCCAGTTCACCAAGGATTGCCACAAGCTGGGACTGGTGGTCCACGGAGACTTCATCCTCGGCCTGCCGGGAGAAACTCGCGAGACCATCAAGAACACGATCAAATTCGCCAAGGAACTCGACGTGGAGACCATCCAGGTTTCGGTGGCGCATGCTTTCCCGGGAACCGAGCTGCACGAACACGCGATCAAGAATGGCTTCATGACCAGCGACACAAAAATGGTGGACGACCTCGGGCACCAGATGGTGCAGATCGAGTATCCGGGCTTGCCCGCGACGGAAATTCTTGCCGCAGTCCATGACTTCTACGATGCGTACTATTTCCGTCCCAAGGCCGCGTACCGCATTTTGAGGAAAGCGGTGTTCGACACCTCCGAACGCAAGCGCCTGTACAAAGACGCGCGGACCTTCCTTAAATTGCGCGCGCAGCGCCACAAGTGGGTCAAGGAAAACCGTAAGGAAGAAGCGCCTGCCCCGGCACCGGCCAAGGCCTAGAGTGGAGAGACGGGCGCCTCGCCCGTCCGGCCGGGTGGGGACGCCCGGCGCTCCACCAGCAACCATGGGACGACAGCAGTGACAATTCGAAAATACTTCGTCCTGGCGGGAATCACCGTATTCAGCACCTTGGGTGATTCCCTGCTGGCTCGCGGCATGAAAGAGCTCGGCAATGTACATGTCTCGCTGCACAACCTTCCCGCCCTGCTGCTGGCCATCCTCAATCCCTGGGTAACTGCGGGAATCCTGTTACTGCTCGCGTTCTTCGCCTGTTACATGTCCGCGCTTTCGTGGGCTGACCTCACCTATGTGCTGCCCGCCACATCGCTCTCCTATGTGCTCGTCGCTTTGATTGGTCACTTCCGTCTTCATGAAGCAATCTCGCCCACGCGCTGGCTTGGCATTGCGCTGATCGCTGCCGGTGTGGGCTTCGTGGCCGCCGGCCCGTCGGTTACGCCCACTCGCCAACACCGGAATACACCGGACGGCTCCCGCGACACGGTGTCCCAGGAGGTGGAGTCATGAATGAGATCTACGCCTGGGCCGCGATTGGGCTCATCATTCTGGCCTCGACCACCGGAGACGTGCTGCTGTCCTACTCCATGAAACGAGTGGGCGACGTCGAGGAACTTTGGAAACGGCGCGGGATACTGGCGGTGGTTGGGCGCGTGCTTGCAACGCCCACGTTTGCTCCCGCCTTGATGGCGATGGGGGTCGCGTTCTACAGCCTGCTCTTTGGTCTTTCCTGGGGAAACCTCAGTCTAGTCGTGCCTGCTTCGGCCTCACTCACCTTTGTGGCCAACGCGGTGGCCGCACGCATATTCCTGCACGAACGCGTGGGGCGCCGGCGTTGGATTGCGGCATTGCTGGTAGCGTGCGGCGTGGTGCTGATGGCGGTCTGAAGTTTTGGGAGTGACTATCGAATTCGATCGAAGTAATCTACGTCGTCGAAGCGAACGTCATCCAAACAACCTCATCAAGCCGCTCGGGGCTAGATCGGGGACAAGAAAGCGGGCGCTCTTGCCGCCGATCTTACCGTCGCCGATCTTACCGTCATTGACCCGCGCCACTGCTTCCGCCGCAAGATAGCCGCTGCGAACAGCGCCCTCCATGGTGGCGGGCCAACCGGTCGCGGTCCAATCGCCGGCCAGAAAGACTCGCGGCCAGGCTGTCTCTGGCTTGGGCCGGTACTGGTCGATTCCCGGGCGCGGCGAATACGTCGCATTGACTTCCTTGATCACCGTCGACTTCAGCAGTTTCGCTTCGCGCGCAGCGGGGAAAAACTCTTGCGCTTCTTTCACGGCCATCTCGACGATCTCTGCCTTCGACTTTTCAATCAGGCTCCGGGAGCAGCTTACGACCAGCTCAACGTAGCTGCCGCTGCCGTTCTCACGAGCATCGATCAGCCGCGATTTGTGAAACATCCACTGGATGGTGCGGTCGAGCAGGACAGCGTGATCGAGGTCGCTGATTTGACGATCAAACCAGAGATGGATGCCGGTGATCGGTGACGTCGAGAACTGGCCAAGTGCTGCGGCCAAAGGCGCAGCGGACGCGGTGTCCGGCAATATGCGCCCCAGCACATCAAAAGGGACAGCTAGAACCAGATAGTCGAATTTCTGTTCCTGTCCATTCGTCATCACGCTTACGCCAAAGGCTTCTGTCCGAAACGACTCCACGCCCGCGCGAAACTGGATCTCTCCACCACGGGCGCGGATGTAGTCTCCGGTTGTGCCGTACAGGTCGGTGAGCGGCACGGTTGGAATTCCCATGCGCCCGGCAGCGGCCGATTTAAGAAACGATTCGCGCACGACCTTGGCCGCAGAGGGAACGGAAACCTGATCGAGATCTTCGTTCAAGGCACTGACCAGGATTGTCTTCCAGAAACGCTCAATCGCTTGCTCGGTTTGCCCGTGGCCTTTGAGCCAGTCGAGGAACGACTCACCACGATCCGGCGGGATGGAAGGGGCAAGCGCCGCCATGGCGCGGCCGATGGCCAGCTTGTCGCGAAAATTTAGACATTCGGCCCGGAGAAATGCCGGAGCAGTGTGCAGCGGAGCGGGGAGCGCTGACGGGGCGATCACGGATGCGCGGCCTCCGGGCTCGAGGAACGTCAGCCTCTCATACCAGCGAATTTTGCTCTGAACTCCCGCGCGCCGATAGAAATCGAGCAGGTTGGTGCAGCAGCCGAGCAACACATGCTGGCAATTGTCGACAATTTCGCCGGTGCCGGGATGCTGATAAGAAGAGGCGCGCCCGCCGAGATAAGGGCGGCGCTCAAATAGCGACACGCGAAAACCGGCTTCGGCCAGGGCACATCCAGTGGCCAGACCGGCCAACCCGCCTCCGGCGATAGCGACTGTAGGAGGATGTGGCGCATTAGGATGGGTCGAATTAGTTTCGATCGAGGGCGGCATCACAGCAGACGCTTCAGGATCCCTTTTCCCATGACCGTGAACTTTTCGGAAACGGTTAATCGGACCCGCTCGCTGAAGACGTCGTACTGGTTCGAAGCAATCTTTTCGAGCAGGCGGCGATAGATGGTGATCAGGACCCACAGGGCGGGCTGACTGTCTTCGTTCACCAGCGGGATCAGCTCTTCTCCGGCGCCGTAGCACTCGCGTGCGCGGTCGGCCTCCATCGCCAGCAGCGAACGGACGCGGGCAACATCAATATTCGGCGCGGCCAGATCGGCGGCCGAGAGACCGCACTGCGCCAGGTCTTCCTGCGGGAAATAAACCCGGCCCATGGCGACGTCTTCTTTGACATCGCGAATAATATTCGTGAGCTGAAAAGCCAGGCCGCAGCGTTCGGCAAGCGGCTCAGCGGCAGGATCGCGATATCCGAAGATTCGGATGCATACCAGACCGACGACCGATGCCACGCCATAGCAATACTGGCGCAACTCTTCAAAAGTCTGGTAACGCGCGACCAGCGGCGCACCTTCGGAGGGCTCTATTGGGCCCTGATCGAGATCCGCAGCGGTACCGAAGGCAAGCTGATCCAAAAGCCCAATCGGAATCTGATAAGTGCGCTGCGCATCGGTCAGCGCCAGCAGCACCGGATCATCCGTAGGCTGTGCAGCCAGTGCGCGGTGGACCTTGTCCAGCCATTCTGCGAGCTTGTTATGACGATTAAATGGACTTAACGTGTTGTCGTCAACGATGTCGTCGCAGCGCCGCATGAAGGCATACACTGCGCTCAATGCATTGCGTTTCCGCCGTGGAAGCACCACAAACCCGTAGTAGAAATTCTTGGCCGCTGAGCGGGCGATACCCCGGCAGACGGAGTACGCCATACGGAGTTGCGAAGCAGTAGGTGCAAACTGCACGGGCGCATTTTCCACGACGGTGCTCATCGCAGCTTCCCCAGCGCGGCACGAGCGACCAGGGCCAGCTTCCGGGTCTTGGAAATCGCCGGACGGCTGCCCAGCACCGCGTAATGTTGGCGCTCGATGGCGTTCAGAATCTCCTGGCCTCCGCGGCTGAAGAGTTCAATGTCGATTGCCAGCGCGCGGTCGACTTTCGCGATCAACGGCATGCCTTGCGAGAACCATTCCCGCGTGCGTTCGACTTCAAACTTGATCATCTCGCAGAACGCGGAAGTGTTTTCGCCGTCGCGGATTACTGATTCGCTCACACCGAAGCGGCGCAGGTCTTCGAGTGGAAGGTAAATCCGTCCTTTGGCAAAGTCCGCACTCACGTCTTGCCAGAAGTTCGCCAGTTGCAGCGCGGTGCAGGTGTAATCGGAAAGCTGCTGGCGCGCGGCATCGCGGTATCCGCAGAGGTACAGCACCAGGTGTCCGACCGGATTCGCCGAATACCGGCAGTAGCCCAGCAGATCGTTGAACGTTTCGTAGCGGCGGATACTTTGGTCCTGCCGGAAAGCAGTCAGCAAATCCGCAAATTCATGTTTCGGAATTTCAAACTTGCGCACGGTCTCGGCGAGCGCGACAAATACGGGATGCCGCGGCCGAGTATGATGACCGTCGTAGCACGCGTTTAACTCCGTTTCCCACTGATCGAGTAACTGCAGAGATGCCGTCGTGTCGCCCACCTCGTCCCCCAAATCGTCCGAGATGCGGCAATACGCATAAACGTTGAAGAAGTGCTGGCGCAGCCGCTCCGGAAGAAACCAGGACGCGACCGAGAAATTCTCGTAATGCGAGCGCGCCAGGCGACGGCAATATTCGCGCGCTTCGGCTTCCGAGGGCGCATGGTCAGGGATGGCGTACTCCGGCGGCAGCGCACTCCAGCCGGAGGAGAGCGGCGCAGTCGGGGGGTGGCTGGCAGCAGTTGTCATCAAAAATTGCTTGTGGAGAGCCGGGCGTCCCCGCCCGGCTGGACCCTTCGGCTTCGCTCAGGGCAGGCTTGCGAGACGCCCGTCCCTCCACATATGACTCATTCACGCAACGCTAGTGACCCGGGATGATCGCAGTCTTGATATCCCCGTTGCGGTTCAGCATGTGGCGCAGCACATCTTGCAAACGCGAAAGCGGCGCTTCGCCGGTAATGTAGTCGTTGCCACAAACTTTTTTCTCCGCAATCAAACCGAAGGCCCGGCGCACCGTCTCCGGGGTGTGATGGAAAGTCGCCTTCAAAGTGATTTCCGAGTAGTGCAATCGGTTGGTGTCCAGCTGCACCTTGGTTCCGGCAGCACAGCCACCGAAAAAATTCACCGTGCCGCCCTTGCGAACCATCTGCACGGCCCACTCCCAGGCTTCCGGGCGACCTACGGCCTCGATCGCCACATCGGCGCCGCGCCTCTCCGGAGTTAACTCGCGCACTGCCTCTACCGGATCTTTCACCTGCGCAATCTGCACCACCTCGTGCGCACCCTTCTTGCGCGCCAATGAGACCTGCGAATCGCGCTTGACGACCGCGATCACATTGCAGCCGATCGCTTTGGCCACCTGCACAAACATCAGGCCGATGGGCCCGCCGCCAATGACCGCGACGGTATCGCCAATCTCTACGCCGGTTTCATGCAGGCCGCGGAGAACGCAGGCCAGCGGCTCGGTCATCGCGGCATCCTCGAAGCTCACATTCGAGGGCACCATGAGCATATTGGTTTCCACAATGCGCCGCGGAATTCGGATGTACTCGGCGTAAGCGCCATTGTTGAACAGCAGATCTTCGCAGAGGTTTAACTGGTGCTTGGAGCAATAAAAGCACATGCCGCAGGGAGCGGAGTTGAGCGCGACCACGCGCATGCCCTTCTTGAAGCCACGCACGCCCTCTCCGACTTCTTCGACGGTGCCAGCCAGTTCGTGCCCGAACAACGCCGGAGGCACAATCATGCGGGCGTGATAGCCCCGCTGATACACCTTCAAATCCGTGCCGCAGGTGAGCGCCACGTGGACCTTGACCAGAACTTCGCCTTCACCCACACGCGGGATCGGCACCCGTTCGATCTTGATGTCTTCTTTGCCGTAAAGGACGGCCGCCGTCATCTTGCCAGTCACAGTTGATGTCCTTCCCACGCACTCCACATTGCTTAGTGGAGCGCCGGGCGCCCTCGCCCGGCCCCTAACTTCGCTTTGGGACGGGGCGAGGACGCCCCGTTGCTCCATTAGCTAAACCACCCTGCCCGGCTGGATGACAATCTTCATCGAGTCCGGTTGAGGATGCGCAGCCAGATTCAGCGCTTCCACACCGCTTTGCAGCGGGAAACGGTGGCTGATAAGCCGTTCCAGATCCATTTCACAGTTCATGACGAACCGCACTGACTCCTCCTGCAATTCAGCAGATGCACTGTAGGATCCCAGCAGAGCCTTTTCGTCCACGCACACTGCCGCTGGGTCAATCGTGGCCTCGCCCCGCACCGTCTGCGCGAATAGCAAAACACGGCCTCCCGGACGCGCCGCATCCATGGCAGGCCGAATCAGACCACTCCCGCCAACCGCCAAAATCACGGCGTCAGCCCCGCGGCCTTCCGTCATTCCGCGTACCGTTTGTCCGGCGTCAGCCTTCGAAGCGTCAATTGTCAGTTTCAGTCCGAAGCTATTCGCTATTGTAAGCCTCGCCGGATATAAATCGGAAGTAATCACCCGAGTCCCCGCCCTCTTCGCCAAAGTCGCCAGTATCAGACCAATCGGACCCTGCCCAATGACCAGCACGGTCTCTCCCGCTTGCAGACGAAGGGTCTCAATACCTTTGATGCAGGTATTCACCGGCTCGACAAAACATGCTTGCTCGAAACTGATGCCATCCGGGATGCGCACCGTCCCCTTCTCGACAATCCAGTCCATCACCCGGACGTATTCCGCAAATCCTCCACCCGACGGCTCGAATCCAGCCGTGCAACCGACTTTCTTGTAGGTGGCGCACTGCGCGAAGGTTTTGTGGCGGCAGTAAAAACATTCTCTACACGGGATGTGATGAAACACCACCACGCGTTCGCCGACACTAAACTTTCGAACCCCTTCCCCCGCTTTCGCGACGACACCCGAAGTCTCATGACCAAAAATGCGCGGCGCGGAGTGAGATCCGCTAGCGATCTTCTTAAGATCCGTGCCGCAGATCCCGCAGGTGTGGACTCGAAGCAGAATCTCCCCGGGCCCAATTTCAGGCACAGCCACTTCTTCCAGGCGCACATCGTTCACGCCGCGATACACGGCGGCCCTCATCGTGGAAGGAATCTCGCGCCTTTCGCTTTCAACCGTCTTATCAACGGCCAGTGTCGATGTCCGAGCAATTGCCATAGCAGACCTTGTTGTTTCCCCTGAGTCTAGTGCCGCGACCGCGTGACTGTTACACCCGTCGATCCAAGCTTGCTGGTGGAGAGCCGGGCGCCCCCGCCCGGCTGGGCGGGCGAGACGCCCGTCGCTCCACCGAGTTTCGCACGATCGAGGTAACTCGCCAGTGCGCCGCAAAGAGCCTTGCTTGCCTTGGAACTGTTCCGCATCAGCGCAATGGTAGTCCCCCACAGCCACGGACGCAGCGCCACATGACACGCAAACCTGACGGAATGAAAGGTCCCGTCGTCCGCCACAAAGCGCTCCATCGCCGGCAAGCTGAAATCGGCCGCGTCGGAGATGGCTTTCAAAACTCCGAACTCGACTCCGCGCACCTGCGCGCCTTGGGCCACGGCTGCGGCTTCCATGTCCACCGCGCTCGCGCCATAAGCTTTGCCAAATCGAATTTTCTGCTCTTTATCAGCCACGGTCGCAGAACTCACCAGGATTCCCTCACCCGAGCCGACTTCGGTGCGGACGCCGTCGGCCGCATTGATCACCGTACGCGGCTCCAGAACATGTCCGACCTCGAGCGATCCATCCAACGCTCCTGCAAAACCAACTGAGATCACCCGTACCGGGCTAACCGCCCGAATCACCGCCTCGGTGGCGCGGCGCGCGGCTTCAGCTCCAATTCCGCCGCACACCAGAACTGCTTCGCTATTTTCAAAAAGACGATATTGTCGCCCGCTGTGCTCCATCGTTCTGACCTTCCAGCTTCGGATCAGCGGTCGCACCTCTCGCTCCATCGCGGCTATGATGGCAATCCTAGACATAGCCGTTCGCGCGGAACCACTCTACCGACCGCCGCAGCGCTCCATCCACGGGAACCGTCCGCCAGCCCAGTTCCCGTTCCGCTTTCGCTGAACTCACAAACATCATCTTGCGTCCCATGCGCACCGCGTCAATCGTCACGCGCGGTTCCCGGCCCAGAACTCTGCCGGTCACCATCTCGTCCGCGACTCCAGCCGCCAGCGCAAAAATATAAGGCAGCTTCAGGGTGGGCGACGGCAAGCCCGTGATCGCGGCCAGCCGGTCCAGAATCTGTTTCAGCGTAAGATTCTCTCCGCCGAGGATGTAGCGCTCGCCCGATCTTCCCTTCTCCAGCGCCTGGACATGGCCGCGAGCGCACTCGGTCGCATCCACCAGGTTCAATCCCGTCTCCACGTATGCGGGGAATTTGCGCTTCAGGAAATCCACGACGATTCGCCCAGTCGGCGTCGGCTTGATATCGCGCTCGCCGATCGGCGTTGTGGGATTCACGATCACCACATCGACTCCAGATTTCGCGGCCTCGAATGCGACTTGCTCTGCCATAAACTTCGAACGCTTGTAGTGCCCAATCATGTCCGCCAGCGACACCGGACTGTTCTCATCCGCCAGCGCGCTCGTGTGGGCCGCCCAAGCTTGCGTAGGGACGGCCGCCCCCGGCCGTCCAGCCGAGCGCAGCTCGGCAGCTGCGTGGTTCGAGGTGAAGCCCATGGTCGCTACACTCGACGTGTACACCACCCGCCGTACACGTTGTTTCCGCGCCGCTTCGAGCAAAGACCGCGTGCCCTCGACATTCGAGCGATACATCTCGTTGGGATCACGCACCCACAGCCGATAGTCCGCCGCAACGTGAAACACAACGTCGCAGCCGGAAAGCGCCTTCTCAATCGAAGCCGCGTCGCGCAGGTCGCCTTCGACACGATCTGCCTTCAGGCCGTCAATGTTGCGCAGATCGCTCGTAGGCCTCACCAGCAGCCGCAACCCGGCTCCCTGTTCCGCCAGAACGCGCGCAACATGGCTGCCCAGAAATCCCGTGGCTCCGGTGACAAAAGCTTTCAATGTCCAGCTCTTAGCTCTTAGCTCTTAGCCGATCAAACCCAGTGCAGGAATCCGCCAAAGCTGCTCACGAAAACGGTCAGCTAAAGGCCAAGAGCTAAAAGCCAACGGCTAACTGCTGCTCTTCTCCGCCATCACCTTCGAATAGGTCGTGAGCGCGAGCAGCGGGAAATACTCGCGATAGAGGTGGTACTTCAGATAGAACACGCGCGGGAATCCGGTTCCAGTGAAGAACGGCTCGTCCCATGACCCATTTTTATTTTGCGTGCGCAGAAGATACGCCATGCCGCGGGCCACGCATTCGCTGCGCGTGTCGCCGACGGCCAGCAGTCCCATAATTGCCCACGCGGTCTGCGAAGCCGTGCTGTCGCCTTGCCCGCGAAGGTTGGGATCGTCATAAGATCCCACCGTCTCGCCCCAGCCGCCATCGGCGTTCTGCACCGAGCGCAGCCACTCCGCCGCCTGCTGGATCATGGGCTCGTTACGATCCACCGCCATCGCTTCCAGACCGCGCAACACCTGCATCGTGCCGTAGATGTAGTTCACGCCCCAGCGTCCGAACCAGCTTCCGTCCGGCTCCTGCTCTTTGCGAATAAACTTGATTGCCCGCTTCACTGCCGGATGGTTCGCGTCGTAGCCATAAGTCGCAAGACACTCCAGAATCCTGCCCGTAATGTCGACGGTTGCGGGATCAAGCATGGCGTTGTGATCGGCAAAGGGCACGTACTGGAACACCATGCGGTCGTTATCTTTGTCGAACGAAGCCCAGCCTCCATCCTTGCATTGCATCGACAAAATCCAATCGATCGCCCGCTGCACCGACTCGCTCTGATAGCGCCCGTTCGGATGTTCGACCCGGCTCAGCCCCAGGCAGACCATGGCGCTGTCGTCCACGTCGGGATAGAACTCATTATTGAACTCGAAGTACCAGCCGCCCGGTTCGCCTTTCGGATTCTTGATCTTCCAGTCTCCGGGCTTGCGCACCTGCTTCTGCAAGATCCAGTCGGCGCACTTCACCAGCCGCGGATCGATCGCCGGAACCCCCGCTTCGCCCAAGGCAAACAGCGCGTACGCCGTATCCCACACCGGAGACATGCAGGGCTGCATACGGAAAGTGTCGCCCTCTTCGATCCCCAGCTTTTCGAACTCGTCGAGCGCGCGGATAAACTGCGGATCGTCCACTGAGTATCCTAGACAGCGCAGCGCGATGATCGCATTCATCATCGAGGGATAAATCGCTCCCAGGCCGTCGCTCATCTCGAAGCGCGCCAGCATCCACTTCTCAGCCTGCCTTAGAGCAAGCGAACGCAGCGGACGGATGTGCACACGCTCGGCCCAGTGTGTAATGCGATCCAGCACCAAAAAGAAATTCCGCCACGAAATCCGCTTCTTCGCCCAGTGCAGATGCATGCGCGACTTGTCGCGTCCGCCGACAAAGAGCTCTTCGACTCCCATTTCGTCGGGAATTTTCTTGAATGGCTTCTTGGCGTAGCAGATCGAAAGCGGCACCAGAATGGCGCGCGACCACGAAGAAATCTCGTAGATATTGAACCAGAACCAGTTGGGAAAGAGCACGATCTCCGGCGGAATCGCTGGCACCGCGTCGTAATCATACTGCCCAAAAAAACAGAGATAGATCTTGGTAAATGTATTGACTTCGGTCACGCCACCCATTTCGAGAATCTTCTTGCGGGCGCGTGCCAGCGCGGGATGATCCGCCGTGAATCCAGCCAGCTTCAGCCCGAAGTACGCTTTCACCGAAGCGCTGATGTTCGAAGGGCCGCTGGCGTAGATGCTCCAGCCGCCGTCTTCATTCTGGTGGTTCAGGATGTAGCGCGCGGCCTTGTCAAAGCGTTCTTGGCTGCCCGTGCCGAGCAGAGCATGGAGCAGGATGTAATCGGATTCGAGGGTGGTATCGGCTTCCAGTTCTCCGCACCAGTAACCCGCTTCGTGCTGCTGCGAAAAAAGATACTTGCGAGCCGCATCGACGGCTACCGCGACCCGGGTTCCCAGGTCATCAATCTTTCCAAATCGCATCTGAGGCGCGGAGGCCGAACTGTAAGGGGAGGATTCTTCCATCATGTCTCCAAACTACCCACGGCAGCAATGGCCGGTGCCGCGGCAATCGTTTCCACGATCTCCGGCGGCAATCCAAAGCGCACATTTTCCGGCATGATTTCCAGTTCTTGCACGTCGCCAAAACCCTTTCCCGCCAGGTACGCCACCACTTCCTGCACCAGATGTTCGGGAGCCGATGCTCCCGCGGTCAAGGCCACCGTCTTTACGCCATTCAACCATTGCGGCCGAATGTTGCAGCAATCATCAATTAGATGCGCCGGGGTGCCCAAACTGCGAGCCACTTCCACCAACCGCTTGGAATTTGAGCTATTGTCGGAGCCAACCACCAGCAGCAAATCGGCATCCGAGGCCACGTGTTTGACGGCAACCTGCCTGTTTTCAGTGGCATAGCAGATGTCCTGAGCCGCCGGACCCTTAATGTTCGGGAACCGCTTTCTGAGCGCGGCGATAATGTCGCGCGTCTCATCCAGACTGAGCGTCGTCTGCGTCAAGTATGCGACGCGGGCGGGATCGGGCAAGATCACCGACGCTACCTCCGCAGGCGACCCCACGACCTGAGTCACCGCGGGCGCCTCGCCGAGCGTTCCAATCACTTCATCATGATCGCGATGCCCGATCAGAATCAGCGAATAGCCTTCCTTCGCGAACTTCACCGCCTCCACGTGCACCTTGGTGACCAGCGGACACGTCGCATCGATCACGCGCAACTTCCGCCGCTTGCTGTCCGCACGCACTTCCGGAGAAACGCCGTGGGCGCTGTAGATGACGCGTTCGCCCTCGGGCACTTCGTCCACGCTATCGACAAAGATTGCGCCCTTCTGTTGCAACTCCTCCACCACGAAGCGGTTGTGGACAATTTCCTTGCGCACATAAATCGGCCGCCCAAAGGCCTCGAGCGCAATCCGGACAATGTCGATCGCCCGCACCACTCCGGCGCAGAATCCGCGCGGCTTCAATAGCAGTAAGGTCTTCGTGTGTAAATTCCCAGTCTCAGACAAGTTGCATCCCCCACCCACTAGGGTACACTTCTTTGTTGGAAACGATGCTGTAAGGGTATCGAAAGGTGCACCCTTAGGTCAATGTAAGCCCTAGATTGGCTTGGGATTAGCAAAGAAGAGCGACTCACGCGTCCGCCTACTTCCCCAAGCGACTTCTGTCTTTCGTCTTGCTCGCGAGCTCCCTGTTGACTATACTGAAGAACTTCCCCACCTACTTGAATCGTGACTGAGGCCGCATCTCCGCGTAAAGCGAGAGTGTCGAAATCCCGCCCGGGGAGCGATTGACGTTTCCGACAAGTCCCGGAGGATCGCCATGCGCCACTTCGTTTTGTGCGCCTTCGTGTCGGTCGTGTGTCTGGCGAACGCCTCACTTCCGTGCTCCGCGGCAGTAGAGCAGAAAGCATCGACGTCCCAATCGCCACCCTCACCCGAAGGCAACCCCGACAAAACTCCCACTTCAACTCCCGCTCAACCGGCCGCTCCAACTCCCGCTCAACCGGATAGCGCGCAGAGCGCGTTATCCATTCTGCGCTCCAATGAACAGTTTCCAGCGGACTACATTCCCTGCGTCTTCACCAAAGGAGAGCTCCTCGGACTACGCCTGCAGCCGGTGGCTGCGACACTCACGTCGGCCGACGACGAGAATCTCAAGCAAAGCCTTCTCTCCGAAGCGAGCTTCCAGTCAAGCATCAGCAACCTCACTGATGAGCAGAAACAGATATTTTTCGAACAAGTCACCAGCGAATCCTTTGAGGGGCTTACGCCTAGCCAAGCCGTGTATGTTGTACTTAATTTGCTCTGGCGTAATGCTCAAAGTTCGGAGCAAGAGAAGACTCTGATTGATACAGCCCAACAAGATTCATTGCAGTTGGAAGAAACTGCCCAAGCACAACTGAGGTTAAGTATCCCTGTCGAATACCAACAAGTAGCAGATGATGTATTGAATGTACTCGACAAGGACCTGAACAAATTTGACTCGAAAAATGAAACTGATGAACCTAAGAAGCAAGATATTGCTCGCAAAGCACTCTGGAAGTTGGCGAACAATGCCTCAGCAGCGCTCGCCACTTTCCATCGCCAGGTATCGCTTGAGGCCATCCAAAATGACAATGGTAGCGGCTTATACAACCTAACCCAGGACCTCGAAATGCTAAAACGCAATGCCTCAGCGGCTGCCGAACAGGTCGGCGGAAAAGCGGGGGGCTCTGCGAAAGCTCAAAAGGCAATCGCCGAGAGTGCGCGCCAGGCTATTGCCACATATCAACGGCCCAAAGACGTGGGCTGCGCCATGTCCATCCTTTCGTGGAACGAGACACGGCATGCCTTCGGCAGTTTGCTGGCCCGTGAGTATATCGCCGTGCAAATTGTCGTTCGCAATCTCAACGACAAGGAAGACTTCGTCTTACACGACGCCGAACTCTCAGTCGACTCCGATATCAACGGCGGGTATAGCCGTTTCTATTCCGGAAGAGACAAAGTGATTGTGCGCGGCCTCGCGACGGCACAGCAAAACACCAACAAGCGCAACCTGATTGTTCATAGCGCCGAGGCGGTTGGCACGCTGATGAGCGCCGTGATCCCAGTCGCGAGTGGGATGTTTGCCGATGCGGCAGGCGTCTACAATGGCGGTTTTCTTCCCGGCTTGCGCTCCACCTGGCCTGACCTTTCAGTCACTCAATTGAATCTCCTCAACGACGTGGGCTTTTCCTCCTCGACGAATTACAAGACTGTCGTTCCAAAGTCGGGCAGCGTCATGTTTGTCATCTTCGTTCCTTCCAAGCAATACGAAAACGGTTGGTGGACACAAAAGTGCGTGGAAGGTATTGCGATCGATAACTCCTCCGAATCATCCCAGTCCAATGAATCCCCTGCCGCGAAAAGCAAGCTGGGCATCGACTTGAAGACCGCAAGATCGCAGTGCTTCAACTACCTGAAAAAACATCCGTCCGATGAAGGGCCCCAGCCTGCGGAGTCGCAGCAAGCCCCGGCCAGCAGCACAGTAAATGCCTCCTCGACCCCGGGAAACAACCAGCTAATACTCCGCGTCGAGCCAGTCCACTATAAGAGCTGGTCCCCGAGTGCCCTCGCAATTTTCCGCGAGCTCGCGTTCGCGGTCGTCGCAGGTACCCACATTGAGGAAGAATCGCAAAAGCAGCCGACCCTTTCCCTGTTGACCTGTCCCACGGATAAGACGGGCACGGGCAAGCTCCTGATTAGTCCCACCGACACGACAATTTCCTGTGATGCCACAGGACAAAATTTGGACAAGGTAGCGCTACTCCGCCTGCGCAACCTGGATGATCAAACCGATCCTCAGACGGCGGAAGGCACCATGTCCGTCAGTGGCGACCCGACCAAGGGAAAGGTGGCATTCCCGGCAGCAAAACTGGCCAGTTTGGAAAAACCAGCCTACAAGGTCTATCTGGTCACAGCTTCGAGCGTCGAAACCTCCACCGACCAGGTTCTGCACCTCGACTTAACGCCTTCGGTTGACGACAGTATCTCGCCCAAAACCGCAGATCCAAGTACCTCTGCAAAAATGAAGTTCACGCTGACCGGGCTGCACATGAGCAACATTGCTGAGATTCAGCTCTTTGAGGGCTCAGCCCAGACCCCCGTGAAGACTTACAAACCAGATCCCGGCTCCAATGCGACGCAGATGTCTTTCACAATCAATGCTAGTGACGACGACTTCAAGAAAAAGGCCCAGCAGGGTTCTGGAGAAAAGCTGACCGTTGCCATCCTTCCGTCAGGTTCCGGGAGTACGCCGTTGAAGACAACAGTCACACTCACACTGGCGCCAGCGGCAAAAACCTCTACGCCAGACAAGAATCCACCGTCACAAGGTAAGGGGACGAATAAGCCTTCTCTAAAGAAAACTAATCCCGCAAAGTCGGACACAGGTCACTAAAACCGATAAGTCTCCCCGTACCTAGAACAGGGCGGCGTTCTCCACCGCCGCCCTCGTCAGGAAGTTCGGGATAGCCCACGCTGGGGAATCCGCGCTTTACTCGGACACTCACCCATTCGCCCGAATCATCTGCTCCGCATGCTTCCGCGAAGTTTCAGTCAGCTTAGCTCCCGACAGCATGCGAGCCACTTCCTCGGTGCGCTCTTCGCCGCTAATCTGCCGAACGGTGGTCTTAGCGCGGCCCGCAGCTTCCCGCTTTTCGATCAGGTAGTGATGATCGGCAAAGGTTGCGATCTGCGGCAGGTGGGTAACGCAGAGCACCTGATTGCCTTTGGCGAGCGCTTTCAATTTTTTCCCCACGGCCTCGGCGGCGCGGCCTCCGATGCCGCTATCAATCTCGTCGAAAACTAACGTGCGCTGCGCCGCCGCCGACTTCTTCTTCGGATTGCCCGCCGGATTCGTCCCCGCTTCGACGCTCGCCTTCAATGCCAGCATGACGCGCGAAAGTTCGCCGCCCGAGGCAATCTGTTCCAGTGGACGCATCGTCTCGCCGACATTCGTCGTAATGCGATAGATCACCTGATTGATGCCCGAGGACGTCCAATGCTCCTCAGCTTCGCTTTCTTCAACCGCGATGCGAAAACTGGCGCGCATGGCGAGATCGTTGATCTCCGCCTCAACCAGCTTCTCTAATTTTCGTCCCGCCTCCAGGCGTTTTCGGGAAATGATGCGGGCAGCTTTGCGATAGTCGTCGGCAGCCACGGCCAGCATCGCCCGCAGCTCAAGCAATACCTGATCTTTGTTCTCCATCTCAGAGAGCTTGCGACGGATGTCCTCGCCAAAGGCAATCGTTTGCTCCAGCGTCGGTCCGTACTTGCGTTTCAGACGATCCAGCAGCGCCAAGCGATCTTCGATTTCCGCGAGACGCTCGGGAGACGCGTGAATACCTCCGGCGTAATCGCGCAGCGTCGCTCCCACATCTTCGACGCTGATGCGCGCCGACTCCAATGCCGCGAGCGCTTCCTGAAACTTCGGCTCATAACGCGCCAGTTCCTCGAGGTGCTTCTGGGCGGCGCGCAGGCTCGACGAAGTGGAGGCGTTGCCCTCATATAGCAAGTCGAAGGCATTGATGGCCGCGCCGTAAATTTTCTCGGCATTGGCTAAAACGCGCTTCTCAGCTTCCAGTTGCTCGTCTTCGCCTGGTCGAAGACGCGCCTCTTCGATTTCACGGCACTGGAAGTTCCACAGGTCCAGCAGCCGCATACGATCCTGCTCGTCCTGTTCGAGGTCGGCGATACGCCCGCGAATCTGCTTCCAGTGCGCGAAAGCAGCGGACACGTCCTTCAATTCGACTCCGGCATAAGCATCGAGCAGTTCCTGCCGCGCCGCGGCATCGAAGTTTACGATGGATTCATTCTGCGCGTGGATCACCGCTAGGTGCGGCGCAATCTGTTTCAGCACCGCCACGGTTGCTGGCTGATTATTGATGAAGGCCCGCCCCTTGCCGCCGGGAGCAATTTCGCGCCGCAGAATCAGCGAGCCATTCTCCGCGTCCAGGCCGTTGGCCTCGAGTATCTCTTCAATGGAACGCGCCGCGGCTCCGTCGCTCTCAAACACCGCCGCGACCACGGCCCGCTCCGCACCGCTGCGGATTACGTCCGAGGACGCTTTTTCCCCCAGCAGCAATCCCAGCGCGTCAATCAGAATGGACTTCCCCGCCCCGGTCTCGCCGGTCAGAAGATTCAGACCAGCCGCGAATTCGATCACGACATTGTCGATCACCGCGTAATTTTCGAGTCGAAGTTCAGCCAGCACAAGGGTCCTACAATCGTTAATTCACGATCTTTAATTTACGACGACGGTAATTTACGCGCAGCATAGCACAGACCGCCCGCGCGGCGAGCTGCGCAGTAGCATGCAACCAAACGCCGCATTGACCGATGCGGTACCTTGCCGGAGCACGCCATCACCCTGGTCTATAATCTTAAACAGGGGTTCTCCGTAAACCGATGCATTTTTCTTCCGTCCTCCTGTTGTTTGTTGGCGGCGAAATCGTTGATCTCGTCCTTCAGACCGGTCCGGTCGCCAAGACCGCGCTTCTCCTGCTCATCGCGTTCAGTGTGCTCTCCTGGGCCGTGATTCTTTCCAAATGGCGGCTGATCCGCCGCGCGCGCTCTCAGAGCGGACGCTTCTTCCGCGTCTTCCGTAAGGCGCAGCGCATGCAGGACATTGCCCCGGTTGCCGAACAGTTCCGTCCCAGCCCGCTGGTTGGAGTGTTTGAAGGCGCAGTCGCGGAGTTCAAGCGCCAGATGGGAATGACGGGCGGCATCCATAACCTCGTGGCCATTCAGCGCGCCATGCAGATCGCGTCTTCAGAGGAGATCACGCGCCTCGAACGCAATGTCCCGTGGCTGGCGATTACCGGCGTCGTTACGCCGTTTATTGGACTGTTCGGAACCGTCTGGGGAATCATCGACGCGTTTCACGGGTTGGGCACGGCTGGTGCGGCCACTTTGCGCGCCGTCGCTCCTGGAGTTTCTGAAGCTCTGATTACGACCGCCGCCGGCCTGGCTGCAGCCATCCCGGCGGTGATTGCCTACAACCTCATCATTGGCTCCATCCGTGAAATGGCCACGCGCAACGACGACTTCACCCTGGAGATGCTTAACCTGATAGAGCGCCAAACGCAGACATCAGACCGCCAGCAGGCGACCGCGGCCACCGAGGCGAGGCGCTGATGGCCTTCACCTCTGCCAACGGACGCACCCAGACCGCGCTCGCCGACATCAATATCACGCCGCTGGTGGATGTCGTGCTGGTGCTGCTCATCATTTTCATGGTGACTGCGCCAATCCTGCAGTCCGGGATCGAAGTCAACGTGCCCCACACCCGCACCGTCAAAGAGATCAACGAAGAGCGCCTCGTCATCAGCATCGACAAATCGCAAAGAGTTTTCTTGGGCAACGATCCTATCAACATTAACCAGATCGGAGCGACCCTGAGGCGGAAGATTCGCGATCCGCAACACCAATCGATCTTTTTGCGCTCCGACGAGGATGTCCCGTTTGGCGCCTTCGCCACCGTGATGGACGCCATCAAGCAAGCGGGCATCAGCAACGTGAGCATCGTTACCCAGCCGATGGATACACATGGCGGCCATCACTGATACTGATATCGATATGTATAACATCGACATCTACTCCGAACACGGCCAGCTTCGCCGGCCTCTGGCCTGGTCGCTCGGCCTGCATCTGGCGTTCGCGGCCTTTGTCGTGCTCTACGCCATGTTTATTCACGGCTTCCGGGGTGAAGGCTGGGGCAGCGGCGGTGGCGGGGATGCCATGGGAGCGACGCTCGTGAGCGCGGTTCCTTTGCCTGCCAATCCCGCGCAGACAGAGAACGTCCTGGCAACCGAATCCAAGGGGCTTTCGAAGTCGCAGCCCATGGTTCAGGAAAAAGAGGCGGAAGCAATTCCGATCCCGGACAAGAACACGAAGACAAAGATAAAACCCGCGCCGGTCAAGAGCGCAACGCAGCGCAAGGCGCAAACAGAACCACCGGAGTCGAATCAGATTCCGTATGGCGAGGGTGGTCCGGCCAGCGGGCCGTACACCATGAGCGCAGGCGGCGCCAAGGGCGGATTTGGGTTTACCGGAAGCGGTGGCGATTTCGGCAGCCGGTTTTCGTGGTACGTCCAAGCCGTGCAGCGGAAAGTCACGGAAAACTGGTTAAAGTATGAAGTAGACCCGCGCATCTCGGAGGCGAAACGGGTTTATCTGACGTTTGATATTGCACGTGACGGACACCCGTCGAATGTTGAGATCGAGCAGTCGAGCGGTGTACCGTCGCTCGACATCTCGGCCCGGCGCGCCATCGAGCGCATTGATACATTCGGCGCGCTGCCGCCGGACTATTCGGGAAGCAAAGTGTCGGTAGAGTTCTGGTTCGATTACAAGAGGTAAGTGTGGGGACGGGCGTCTCGCCCGTCCAGCCAGGCGGCAACGCCCGGTGCGCCACCAGCAAAGGGAGTGCACATTGCGTAACTCGGCTCGCCCCATCCGTCATCACGCTTTGATCGCCGTTGCCTTGCTGTTTCTGCTGGCGGCCACCAGCTCCGCGCAAGACTGGATTCGCACCGGGACCGGGCTCGGCGTCGAGCGAGTGCGCCTCGCCGCATCCGACTTCAAACCATCGACCACGGACGCCAAGAACGCCGAACTGCTGAAGACCTTCAACGACACGCTCTGGAACGATCTCGACAACGCCGGAATCTTCGATCTGGTCTCGAAGAGTTTTTATCCGCTGCAGGAGCCGGGGCAACCCTCCGAGGTCAACTTCCCGGCGTGGAATTCCCCACCGCCCAACACTTCGATGCTTGCGTTCGGCAGCCTGGGCGCAGCCGCCGGCAAAGTCACGGTTCAGGGCTGGCTCTACGACGTGAAGAATGAGAAGTCGCCACAGGTGCTAGGCAAGCAGTACGTCGATAACGCGGAAGGCGACGCGGTGCGCGTGATCGCGCACCGGTTTGCCGACGAAATCATCTTCCGCCTCGGCGGAGGCGTACCCGGCATCGCCGAAACCAAGATCTATTTCGTCAGCGAGCGCACCGGCCACAAAGAAATCTGGATGATGGACTACGATGGCGCCAACCAGCAGCAGATCACGCGCCTGGGAAGCATTTCCCTGTCGCCGCGCATCTCGCCCGACGGCTCGCGGCTGGCGTTCAGCTCGGTTACGAAGAGTGGTTGGGAAATCATGATGTACTCCTTCGATCTCAACCGCATGGTGAGCTTCCCGCGTTTTGGAGGAATGAATCTTTCGCCTTCCTGGTCGCCCGATGGCAAGATCGCTTTCTCCTCTTCGCGCAACGGCTACCCTAACATTTTCGTCGTGGACGCATCCGGAGGAAAATCGCTCCGCCTGACCAACGATCAGGGGCCGGACGTTTCTCCGACATGGAATCGCAAGACCGGATCCCAGATCGCGTTCGTCAGCGGACGCACCGGCCTGCCGCAGATCTATACCATGGAGGCGGATGGCACCAATTTGCAGCGTGTCACCGATCAAGGTTATGCGGTTTCTCCCAATTGGTCGCCGAACGGACAGTTTCTGACTTTCTCCTGGATGCGCAAGTACGGGCCGGGAGAGCCGGGTTCCAACGATTTATATTTGATGGACGTCGCCAGCAAGCAGTGGGTGCAACTCACGCACGACGCGGGGCGCAACGATTTTCCCTGCTGGTCTCCGGATGGGCGGCACATTGTGTTTCAGTCCCACCGCTCGGGCAGCGACCAGATATGGACCATGCTGGCGGACGGCACAAATGTGAAGCAGTTGACTTTCAGGGGCGCCAACACGCAGCCCAATTGGAGTTGGAAGTAGATTGGTTTTGAAAGCTTGGTTATTGAAAAAAAGCACGGTTTTGCGGCTGGCCCAGAGTGCGCCCTGCCGTGAATCTGCAAATTGCACGCCACAACGCGGGCGCACAGAAAAGAGGAATCAGGTGAAGCACAAAATGACAACAACGACGACGAGATGGGCTGCCCTGGTATTCGCAATCGGCACGATCATGTTCCTGGGCGCATGCGCGAAGAAGGTCGCTCCGCCGCCGCCACCGCCGCCACCCGCATCGACGGCTCCCACGGCCTCGCTGTCGGCGAACCCGAACACTCTCGACCAGGGCCAATCGACAACGCTGACTTGGCAGACCACGAACGCGACCGACGTCAGCATCGACGGAATCGGCCCGGTAGACCCGAGCGGCTCGCGTCAGGTGACTCCGAGCGACTCGACCACCTACCATCTCATCGCCAAAGGTCCCGGCGGAACTCAGGACGCGACCGCTCGCGTAACCGTCAACGCTGCGCCAGCACCGCCGCCGACAATGACCTCTAACGCCACCGAAGAGGAACTCTTCTCCCGAAACGTGAAGGACATCTACTTCGATTACGACAAGTACGATGTGCGCGCGGACCAGCAAGGCTCGCTGCAGGGCGATGCCCAGTTCCTGCAACAGCATGCCAGCATCCACATCACGGTCGAGGGACACTGCGACGAGCGCGGCTCGACCGAATATAACCTTGCCCTCGGCGCCAATCGTGCGGACGCGGTGAAGAACGCGCTCGTCCAGGCTGGAGTTGGCGGCAATCGTATCAAAACCATGAGCTACGGCAAAGAGAAACCGTTCTGCACCGAGTCGAACGAAAGTTGTTGGCAGCAAAACCGCCGCGGACACTTCGTGTATGAAAAATAAACTGAAGTAGTGGAGGGACGGGCGTCTCGCGAGCTTGCCCTGTTTTGCCGAAGCCCCGAGCGAAGCCGAGGGGGAAGCCGAAGGGTCCAGCCGGGCGGGGACGCCCGGCTCTCCACCGACAAAGATCAGGTTCCGTCCGCTGGACGCTGGGCGGGCTTTTGACATCCAATAGGTTAACTATGAAATCCAATCGCATTCAGTTCGTTCTCGCGCTGCTGCTCGCGTCGTTTCTCACTATCTGGATCGCTCCCGCCTATGGCGCCAGCAAGGAAATCATCGAACTGCAAACGCAGGTCGGCCAGTTGCAGCAGCAGATGACCCAGATGAAGCAATCCTTCGACGAGCGCATGGGCGTCATGAAGAATCTGCTCGAGCAGAACACCGATGCCGCCAACAAAGTGACCGCCGCGATCAATGGCCTGCAGGCTTCCATCAACAGACAGGCGCAGGACCGCGCCGCGCAGGTCGACCAGATCTCCGGGCAGATTCAGGCGCTGAACGACACCATGGACGAGCTCAAGGTCCGCCTCGCCAAGCTGAGCAAGCAATTCGAGGACATGCAGGCGGCGCAGCAGTCCATGGCCGTGCAGCAATCACAAGCGCAGCAACAGGCCCAGGCGATGGCTCAGGCCCCTCCGCCCGACGTGCTCTACAACAACGCTCTGCGCGACTACAACGGCGGGAAAAACGATCTGGCCGTTCAGGAATTCAACGACTACATCAAGTTCTACCCGAACACTGACCTGGCCGGGAACGCATATTTCTATCTAGCCGAAATTCAGTTCAAGGCCGGCGACTACCAGAAAGCAATCGCGAGCTATGACCTGGTCCTGCAGAATTTTCCCAGCGGAAACAAGGCTGCCGCCGCGCAGCTCAAGCAGGGATTCGCCCTCCTCGAACTTGGAAAAGAAGATGAAGGCATACAAGAATTGAAGCACGTCATCCAGCGCTACCCACGCACAAACGAAGCCACGCAAGCCCGAGAGAGATTGCGGAAGGCGGGAGCAGGAACCGCTCCCAAGAGCCACTAGAAAGGTGGGAAAATGGCCGAATACAACTTCCAGTTGCGAGGCTGGCACGCTCTCATTGCAATCCCATTACTGCTCGGCTTTTGGGGCATTGAGATGTACTTGCACGTCCGCCCGGTGGACGATGCGATGCGAGATGCCCTGCGCGCGGAGTTGCTCAACGAGTATTCAGGACGCGGCCCGAAGGATGTTGCGCGCCTAGTCGCGGAGGCTCGCGCAGGTTCGCCGGTCGAACCTGTGCAGCCGCTCGTTCAGCGGGACGTGGAATTCACCTCGATTGCAGCGCGCGGCAAGATGGGTGCACCGGTGATTTTCGTTCGAGCGGAAATCACAGTGGACGGAGGTCCACCGCCGGACGGCCGCTCGGTTCGATATTTCCGCATGTCAACCAAGTTTATCGGCGGCGGGTGGATGGTAGTCGGCGAAGGTGATTCCTACGGCTATTTCATGCAACTTGCGCCCTGATCCAGCTGGGTGCCCCACTCATCGCGTCCTTTGCGATGAGTGGGATTTCGCCGCCGCCAATTAGATGACATCCGCCGCAGTTGCCTTCTCCGCCGCCATGCCGCTGGGCCGCAGCGTGAGCCAATCGGTCTGCACGTGATCCCATCCCTGAATCAGGAAGCCGTACGATTCGAACAACTGCCGGATCTGCGGCCGCTGCCAACCCGCAATATCTTCCAGGATCGGCACCAGTGTTGCCAGGGCATTGTCGCTCAGCACCGTCCGCTTCGCGATCTGCGCCACCAGTTTCGATTCCGACACGGCAATGGTGAAGCCGTCGCGCCGGTTCACGTGCAGCATGACGTTAAGGTCAGAACTGCCGTCGCCCACGTAGACAATATGGTCCGCCGGAATGTCGAGGTCTTCTTCGAGCTGATCCAGTCGCGTCACCTTTCCATAACCGGCCGTGGCCCGCACCAGGCTTTCGATCTCACCCGAGGCTTTGTATTTGAACTCGGTGCCAAAGATGTGGTCCTGCGGCACAATCCCCTCCAGCGCCGACTGGATCACCTCTACCGGCGCCGCCGAGAGCACGTAGAAATCAAAGTGAAATCCGTCGATCCGACGGTCGAGTATCTCGTAAATCTGCTTGATGTTTTCCTTGA